>LNFM01005388.1_pt1 | contig 22222 bp, 18 predicted proteins | sample 596031 | NCBI WGS metagenome assembly LNFM01 (sample SAMN04254537, study PRJNA301005) | activated carbon metagenome | isolation source: dual media filters at the Ann Arbor, Michigan drinking water treatment plant | place: USA: Ann Arbor
GCGCCTCTTTCGGCAGGAACCCGGCTAAAGCGGGCAGCGCGGCATTTTCAAACCGCGGCAGACTCAAAACCAACTGGTGGACCGTCTCTTCCTCCGGCAGATATCCTTCAAAACGAAGGACATAGTTCCCATACGCCAGCAGCGTCTGCCCGCCGGACTTCACGGCCACCTTAGCCGCCGCCTCTGTCGTGGGCTGGGCCTCGGCCGGACGCAAAATCTGCCACGCAGCCAGTGCGGCCGTCGAATCGCGCAGCCGCCAGGCCGAAACCGAGAAGCTCTTCACGGGTCCAGAGACGCCCTTCTCGTTCGGCCTTCCTTTTCCCTCGTAGACCGCCGTCTCGCCTTCCTGGAAGCCGTACTCCCGCCATAAACCCGGGTCGGGAGCCGTTAACGGGGTCGCCGATTTCCGGGCGTGCAATTCAATTCCCTCCGGCAGCAGGGCCGCCGAAAGGGGCATCACCGCGCAGAAAAGTGCCGCTACTCGTTGATTCCGTGACATTTTTTGTATTTTTTGCCGCTTCCGCAGAAGCACGGATCATTGCGGCCCACTTTCTTAGACGCCACAACCGGCGTTTGTGGTGCCGAAGGAGCTGAACCGCCGAGAAATTGCAATTCGGCGAGTTCCTTTTCCTTCTTCTTTTCGATTTTCCGGGTGAACTCGGTGATCGACGCCCGAGCCGCCTTCTGGTCCACGGGGGCCGGCTCCGGCGGGCCCGCGGCAACCATCGCGCCGCCGTCGCCATCCGGGTCCTCCGGTTCGCCGCGGAATCGGGTGGACAGGCCTTCCTCACCTTCGTTGTCTTCGGCAACCTGCATGAAGAAGAGATAGCGCAGGGTCTCGTCTTCAATCCGGTCCATCATGTCCTGGAAGAGAGTGAACGACTCTTTCTTGTATTCAAGCAGCGGGTCCTTCTGGCCGTACGCCCGCATCCCGATGCCCTCTTTGAGGTGGTCCATCGACAACAGGTGGTCCTTCCACTGGTTGTCGATCACGTTCAGCATAATGATGCGTTCGGCTTCGCGGATATAGTCCGGGCCGATCATCGCCTCTTTCTGCTCATAACGGGCCTTGAGTAGATCGAAGATCGTATCCTCAATCTCTTCACGGCTCATCTGGGGATACTGAGAGCTGTCGATCGTTACCCCGAACCGCGTCAGGATATCGGACTCGAGACCCGAAAGATCCCATTCGTCCACGCGGGCCTTTTCCGGAATCCGCGACAGCACCAGCGTCTCCACCAGGCCCTTCGACATCTCGAAGACCCGTTCGCGCTGCTCCAAACCCTCAAGCAAGCTGCGCCGCATGCCATAGACGGCATTGCGCTGCTTGTTCATGATGTCGTCGTACTCGAGAACGTGTTTGCGGCTGGCAAAGTTCTGAGCTTCGACTGCCTTCTGCGCCGCCGCGATCCGCCGCGTAATCAGTTTCGATTCAATCGGCACGTCCTCTTCCATGCCGAGCCGCAGCATCAAATTCTGCATTCGCTCGCCACCGAAGATGCGCAGCAGGTCGTCCTGCAGCGATAGGAAGAACTTCGAAGCGCCGGGGTCGCCTTGGCGGCCCGCGCGGCCGCGCAGCTGGTTGTCAATGCGGCGCGACTCGTGCCGCTCGGTGCCGACGACGATCAGACCGCCCGCGGCTACCACCTTGTCATGTTCCTCATCGCAAACGGCTTTGTGCTTCTCGAAAATTTCAGTCCATTGCGGCATCGGCACGCGGTAATTCAGCGCCCCCCGCTGAAAGTAATAGAACTCGCGGTCAGCCACCAGCCCGCCGGCGCCCTCCGGCATCGACTCCAGGTAGTGCTTTTTTAAACACTCTTCCTGCGCCAGAAAATCCGGGTTCCCGCCCAGCAGAATGTCCGTACCGCGTCCGGCCATGTTGGTCGAAACGGTCACGGCGGCATACCGCCCGGCCTGCGCGATGATGAAGGCTTCCCGCTCGTGGTTCTTCGCGTTCAGCACCTCGTGCTTCACGCCGAGCCGCGTCAAAATCGTCGACAGCCGCTCGGACTTCGTCACCGAAATCGTACCGACCAGCACGGGCTGGCCCTTGGCGTGGCACTCTTGAATCTCTTTGGCCGCGTTCCGGAACTTCTCTTCCTCGGTCCGGTAGACGATGTCGTTGAACTCGATCCGCTTCATAGGACGGTTCGGCGGCACCGGCGACACGTCGAGTTTATAGGTCTTGCCGAATTCGGCCGCTTCCGTATCCGCTGTACCGGTCATGCCCGAAAGCTTCTTGTACATGCGGAAGTAGTTTTGGAAGGTGATCGAGGCGAGCGTTTGCGTCTCGCGCTGGATCTTCACCCCTTCCTTGGCTTCAATCGCCTGATGGAGCCCGTCGCTCCACCGCCGTCCGGGCATGATTCGGCCGGTGAATTCGTCGACGATTACCACTTCCTGCTCGCCGTCTTCGCCCGGCCGGACCAGGTAGTCCTTGTCCCGATGGAACAGCACATGCGCCTTCAGGCCCTGCTGGACGTGGTGATTCACTTCGATGTTCGACGGGTCGTAGAGGTTGCCGCAGTTCAGCAGCCGCTCCACCTTCAACACGCCCTCTTCGGTCAGCGCCACGCCCCGGTGCTTTTCGTCGACGGTGTAGTCGCCGGTGAAGTACTTTTCGCCGGGTTCCTTACCCTCAATCACCTCGCCCCGAATCAGCTTGGGGATGATCTGATTGATCCGGTAATACTTGTCGGTTGACTCCTCCGACGGGCCCGAGATGATCAACGGCGTCCGGGCTTCGTCGATCAGAATGGAGTCCACTTCGTCGACGATCGCGTAATGATGCGGGCGCTGCACGCAGTCCGTGATCCGGAACTTCATGTTGTCGCGCAGATAATCGAAGCCGAACTCGTTGTTGGTGCCGTAGGTGATATCGCAGGCATAGGCGGCCTTGCGCTCGGCATCGTCGAGATCGTGGACGATACAACCGACGGAGAGGCCCAAAAATTTGTAGACGCGGCCCATCCATTCCGAGTCGCGGCGGGCCAGATAATCGTTTACCGTGACCACATGAACGCCTTTTCCTTCGAGGGCGTTCAAATAGCAGGCCAGCGTCGCGACGAGCGTTTTGCCTTCACCGGTCCGCATTTCGGCGATTTTGCCCTGATGCACAATCACCCCGCCGATCAACTGCACGTCGTAGTGACGCATATTGAGGACCCGGCGTCCGGCCTCGCGAACGGTCGCAAAGGCCTCCACTAAGATGTCGTCGAGCGTTGCGCCCTGCTCGAGTTTGTGCTTAAATTCGGCGGTTTTGCCCGAAAGCTCGGCGTCGGAAAGTTTTTCAAAGGATGGGGCGAATTCGTTGATGGCAGCGATCACGGGCTTGAGCTGTTTGAGCTCACGTTCGGATTTCGTGCCGAAAATCTTCGCTAGCAGAGCGTTAATCATAGGAAAGGCGAATAGAGGTACGGCTCACCAAACGGCAGAGTCCGCCTAAATCTTAGTTTACCGCTCAAGAAACGCAAATGCGGGCCGATAACGCAAATCAAGAGGTAGACGAGAAAAATGGATTCCTTAAACGGTGCCTGGCTGAATCGGGTGTGCGACCCGGCGGAGATGACTTTGGGCGCGGCCGTTGCACAAGCCCTATTGGCGGCCCGTTCTCACCCGGAGGTCGTCGATGTCCTGCTGACGCGTTTGCGGGTTGAGTCCGAACCCGGCGTGGTGGACCGTCTGCTCGAACTCCTGGGAGCGGTGACTCCCGCGGAGCGCATCAACGACGTCCTCCAGCCCTACGTCAACTCGGACAATCCCCGCATCCGGTCGAAGGCGCTGAAGCTTTACGCCTGCGCGACGGGAGACGCGCAATGGGCCATGCAGTTTCTCGGCCATAGCGATTCCCGTTTCACCGCCAACGTCGTCGAAGCCCTGTGGGGCGCCAAGTCCACCCCCGAATTGCGGGAGTTCTTCTGGGCGGCCTGTGGCAGCCCCAACGGCCGGGTCGCGGGCAATGCCGTGGTTGGTCTCTTCCATCTCGGCGACCCGCGCGCGATCGACGTCCTTCGCCGCCTGTGTCGCGACGAGTCCCCCAACGTTCGCGCGTCCGCGGCGTGGGTGATCGGCACGGTAGGCTGGATCGAAGGGATGGACATTGCGGTCGAGATGATGAAGGATCCGAATCCAAATGTTCAACGCAACGCCATCCAAGTGGTTCGCCGTCTGCAGTCGCTCGCCGGCACGGCGAAACGAGCCCCGGTCTCGCCCACCCGCTAATGGCGTTGGGCCACGAAGAGGCGAGGATTCTCCGGGCGCAGCTGCACCGTGAGACCCCGACGGCTTAAGTGGGCAGCCACCGCCGGACCATCGTAGTCGCCATGCAGTTCGCCGACCACCAAATCGACCCGCGCTAACCAATCGCAGTTTTCGCCGAACAGCGCCTTCTCCGCCCCCTCCACGTCGATCTTGAGCAAGCCGATCCGCTCCCAACCCAACTCCGCTAAGATCCCCTCGACCGTACGCCCCGGCACCGTACATATCCCCAGGCCTCCGCTGCGCAACCCCGGCACCACGGAGTGCGCCCCCGACACCGCACTCAACTGCAACTCCACCGGACCGTCCGCCAAGGTCAGCGCCGCGCCGATCACCCGCGCTTCCACCTGGTTCAACTCCAACGTCCGCCGTAGAGCTCGCAGATTCTCCGGCTCCGGCTCCACTACCGCCAAGCGCGCCGCCGGATACCGCCGCGCCATGGCTACGGCCGCATACCCGCAGTTGGCGCCCGCATCCAGGATGGTGCCGGGCGCACCGCTGGGCCAGGAGTACTCGGACTCCATCACCACCTGCTCGAGACAGATCAGATCGTCCGAGCGCAACCGCAACGGCGCCACCATCCGCCGCCCCTCCCACTGCACGTTCACAGTCAGGACGCCTCCGGGTGCCAACCACGGGAGGCGCCAGCGCAACGTGTAGGCCACCTGCGCCACCATCAGCTTCACCCGATCGAACCACGTCGCCCCATACGCACTGCGCTCTCGCAGATCCCGCCAAAACTGCCCGAACCGCAACTCCCGTGGCGTCATTCCACCCTTCGCATCCGCATCATCGCATTCGCCAATCGCCCCTGCACTCCCGCAGGCAGCACCACCTGACTCATCACCGCCGCCAACTGCCACCAGGTCCGCCCGTCCGCCAGCATCCATCCCGGAGCCCAGCGAATCCCCGCCCATAAGAGACCCAACGCTTCCCTGCCCCGGCCCCCTTCGTAGGCCGAGACCGACGCCACCCGCCGCGCGTTGGCCTGCGCGCGCGCCCGGTACGGCGCCACCGCCGCGGCATCCATCCGCTCCATCTTGGCCAGAATCTCTTCCCAGGCCAACAGAAACCGCGCGACGTCACGGGTCACCTGCCCCTTCCGCCTCCGGCACACCGTATCCACAGCCGCAATCCCCAACAATCCGCCAGGATACCGCCGGGCCAGCCGCAGCCAATAGTCGTGGTCCGCTCCCTGCGTCAGCTCTTCATCAAAACCGCCAGCCTCTTCGAAAACCCGTCGCCGCAAAACGATCCCCGGCGTCGGAATCGTATCTTCCATCAGCAACTCCCCAAAAGTCGGCCGTCCCGGCCGGCCAAAAGGAACCCGGCCGAGCGGCCGGCCCGCCATGTCGACGAACCGCGCGCGACCGAACACCCCCACCGTCGTCTCATCGCTCGCCGCCAGCCGGCCCGCCAGTGCGCCCGGGAGCCAGTAATCATCCGCATCCAGGAACGCCACCCACTCGCCCCGCACCTCAGCCACGCCCCGGTTCCGCGCGGCTGCCGGACCGCGGTTCTCCGTTCGAATCACCTTGGCTTCTGCCCCTGCCGCCTCCGCGGCCGTCTCATCCGTCGAACCGTCGTCCACCACCACCACTTCGTCTACCTCCGGCTGGGCCCACGCCGTTCGCACGGCGCCGGCGATCATCCCAGCCGCCTCGTAAGCCGGAATCACCACACTGACTGGCTTCATCGGCGCCGCACCTGGCGCTCCAGCCATTGGTACGACCGATCAGGCAACAAACTTTTCGCCACCATGCCCCCGGCCAACAGATAGTTCCGCCGCTCAACCAGGAATCGGCCCGGAGCGGCCCCGAAACCCTGCGCCAGCAGGCGCCCGGCCATCCCGATCTCCCCGGCTTCCAATGCCAAGTAAGCAAAATACCGATGCATGTTCATCGCCCCAATCTGCCCTGCCGTCAAAGCGAGGTCCGGATCCCGCTCTCGGACCCGGGCTAAGACCCACTCCCAACCCTCCGCCATCCTCCGCCACTTGCCCGTGATCTGTCCATCGCGGCGGCGGTATAGCACCAGAATTTCGGGCACGCATCGGACATTGCGCCGTCGCCCATGCGTCACGCGCAGCCAGTAATCGTAGTCGTAGCACGCGCCGATGTCGGTCGCAAACTCCCCCACGCGCTCTACGGCGGACCGCCGCAGCACCACCGCCGAGCCGTTTGCGCAGTAGTTTTCCACCAACAAGTCCGCCTCTCCGAGCGGGTCCCGGGCCAGGCGGGAAGTCGGACCCAAGTCCCTCCCCGCGGCATCCACCATCCGGGATAGGCCGAAGGTCGTCTCACATTCCGGATGCTCCCGCATCACCGCTAGTTGGCGCTCCAGATTCCGTGGCGTCCACAAGTCGTCCCCATCCAGAAACGCGATGAACTCGCCGCGCGCCCGCTCCAACCCAAAGTTGGACGCCGCCGCGGCTCCCCGGTGCGAGCATGGAAACAGCCGCAATCGCGGATCTTCAATCTTCTCGACCTGCGCCCGTGTATCGTCCGTTGACGCGTCGTCCACGACGATCAACTCAAACTCCGGCATGGTTTGCGCCAGCGCCGAACGCACAGCTACCTCAATGTATGGACCAACGTTGTAGGCAGTGGTGATAACGGAAACTAACAACTCTCTCATTCTCGCCGATTTCTGGCCGATACGTTCCCAAGGAGGGGTTAGCATGTCCTCAATCTCCAGCCTTTCGCCCCGGTCCCTCGGCGTCAGCCAGGTCTCTGCCCGGAGCCGCGAATCCACCGCCGCCAAGCTCACCGTCACCACCGCCGAAGGCGACAAAGTCACGCTCTCGTTCGCGCAGGACACCCGCGCCAATTTCTCCGCCGGGGCGGCCTACGGTCCGAACGGACAGGCGACCGCCGCTCGCTCCAGTTTCCGCCAGGAGACCCAGGTCGCAGTGAAGATCGAAGGCAACCTCTCCGATGCCGAACTCAGCGACATCAAGGACCTCATCGGCCAGTTGGCCCAGCCGGGCGAGCCGAAGGCGGCCCGATCCGGCCCTGCCCTCGACACCCTGCAAAGCTTCGAGTTTGCCTATCGCCGCCGGGTCGAAGTCGACCTTCGCGCTTCGCAATACTCAATCGACGCTTAGGGCCAGCGCAACTGCTGGTGCAGGAACGCAAACGTCCCCACGCCCCAAATCTGGTGCGGGCCCGGAAAGTACTCGATCGTCGTCTTCTCCCCTAAGCCCCAGTGCGCGTACAGACGCCGCACCTTGGCGTACTCATAGCTCACCCATTCGTCAATCCCCACCCCGTCGGCGTGCCCCCGTTCCACCATGAACGCCCGGGGCGCCATCAGCGCGGCCAGTTCGTAGTGCCCAAACGTGTTGCCCTGGTTGAAATCGAACATCTCATACTCTTGGGTGAATAAGTAGCTGTAGGGGGCCTCATTCGAGGCGATCTTCCACGTCCACTCGTTAAAGTTCCCCGAACAGATCACGACTTTGTAGCGGGGCTCCACCGGCGGCACCAGCATCGCGGTCCGCCCGCCGTAACTCAGCCCGTAGAATCCGATCCGGTCACCATCCACCATCGGCAGCTTCTCGAGCCAGTCGAGCGTTGCTTTGTGCTGCGCCACGATAAACGAGTACAACGTCAGACCCAGCGGATTGGCCTTCCGCTGCAGCCGGCGGAACCGGTCGCCATGGATGTATGGGTTTTGTGGAGCGTACACGATAAAGCCCCGCTCCACTAACCGCGCGGCGAACCGGCCATACACCTGCGCCGCCTTGGCGTCGGCCGGCTGGATCAAGTCTTGGGGACGCCCTTCGAGCCCGTGCTGCGCCACCACGAGCGGCCGCCGCTCGCCCGGTTTCATCCCCTTCGGAACCAGCAGAATCCCGTAGCCGAACACCTCCCCGGCCACCGGGACCGTCACCTCCCAACCCGTATAATCCACTGCATCATAAATCCGTCGGGACTCCACCTTTCCCCTGCCGTCGAGCGCAATCGCGCCAGTTCCTTCGTTGACGTAGTGGGCCAGATAGGGCGCTTTACTCTTCGCCCACGCCGCCGGTGTGGTCAGATCCGCCTTCGCCCACCACTCCCCCCGCCGCCGCTCCGCTTGCCGCAGCAGCTTTTGGCAGAACTCCACCATCTGCTGAAAGTGCGCCTCCGAGGCCGTCAGGCCGCTCTCCGGCGCTGCCTCCACCCGCTTCACCCGCGTCGATTCGATCTCCCCCGCCCCCTTCCAGATATTCCGCCACAGCGGCCCGGCATCGGGCAACGGCCCCACTCGCCCCTCTTCGATTCTGTCGTCGACATAAGTGCTATAGAGCGCCACCACCGCGCCTTCGCCCTGCCCGCTCACCCGCACCGGCAGCCCCCGCGCCACGCAGTAGTCGACGGCCGCCAACACCATCTGCACTTCGAAGCCCAGCACATGCCGCCCCAGCGGATAGGCCATCCGGTAAAGATGCTCCCGCCGCGCATGGCGCCCTTTCCCCACCGGCTCCAGGCCCAATAGCGCTGGTTGAAACACCAACTCGCCCGCTCCAGGCGACTTCACCTCTTCCATCGCAATCCAGCACCGCGTTGGCCTCCCCGCTGGCTGCCGAACCACCCCCTCGGCATCGAGACCCGCTAAGACCGGCCAACCGCCCGCCCGCAACTCGGTAAAAGGAACCCGCGCGTCCACCACGCCAATCAATTCGCGCATCCGCTCCGGGCCCGCCGCCTTGCGCCCTACCGCAGCCCGGTCGAGATACCGGTCGATACCGTCGAGCATCGCCAAGCTGAGGTCCCCGCCTCTCTCTAACGCCGCGGTGCCCGGGAACGGCTGCGCCCACAGCCCCCCAACAAACCCGAACCAAACCAAAACGCGCATCAGCCTAAGCTACACGCATCGCCACCATCGTGCCAATCCCCCACACCAGACTAATCGCCAGCATGACGATTCCCAATTTGCGCTCCTTCTTTCGCACAAACCACAGATACAGCCCGGTGCCGCCCAGCAGCAGCAAACCGAACGAAACCAGCCCCACCAGCCAACCGTACACGTTCACCCAACTGTCCTCGTGCCACAGCCCCGCTGCCGTATGCAGCCGGTTCATCATGCCGGCAAAGCCCCAGCGATTGGTCTTCATCTGCGCCGCCCCGGTCGCCTCTTCGTACCGCACCTCGTGCACCACCCCCGGCTTCACCATCCGGAACTGGGTCACCCCGTCCTTTTGCCGGATCTGCGCCAGGTCTCCTTCCAGCTTTAAGCCGGTCCGCAACACCTGCGCCACGTCCCGCGGCGCCAATCCTGCCGCGACCTGCGTCTTCCACTCCACCGACACCGGTTTCGTATCCGCCCAAGTGGGATGAGCGAACTGCAGCGAACTCCACCCGTACATGAGCACGAACAACATCGAAAACAGCCCGGCCGTCAAATGGACATCGCGCAACACCGGATAAAGCTTCCGCTTCATTGCATCCTCCAATAAATCGCGAGAAACGCCGCCGTCCCCAAGACCGCCGCCACCAGCGCACCTTTATGGGTCAACCGCAGCGTCCACCAGAGCAGGATCCCCGTCAATACCATTCCCAGCAAACTCCAGACAGCCAACTCGTTGTACCAGACCCACGCCCGCACCCGCCAATCGGGCGACGGGTTGCGAGTCGTGGTGGCGTGAATCCGGTTCAAGTATTCGAGGACGTCGATCCGGGTCTCCTCGAACACGAGCTTGTCCTCATGCACCACTACCCTGGTCAGCCCGTTCACTTGATAGAAATCCAGCAAGAGTTTTCCATCGGCCGTATGCCGCAGAAATTGCTTCGCAATGGGGTTCGCCAGCGCTGGCGCAAACTCTTTGCGAATCTTCTCGGCCAGCGCGGCGTCGTCGAGATCCTTTGGCGCCACAAACGGCTTTTCCCACCGCTTCGCCTCGGGCTGCGCGCGCTCCTCCCATTTGGGCGCCATGGTCGCATAGACGCCAATCACCCCGAACACGCACAAACTCGAAAAGCTCAACAGACTCAGGTAAATGTGAACTTGTTGAATCAACGCCCGCATAAAATTCATGGATGCCCACCAGCATCCCACGACTGCTCTCTTTTTAACGGCCCGCGAATGGAGGCAGCACCGGTGTCGCTTTCACGGTGCCGAGCGCGACCGTCGTCCGGGTACGCACAATCCCCGCGAGCCCTTTCAACTTTTCGCTCAGAAACCCGTCCAAGGCCCGCGGACTGGCCGTCACTACTTTTAAAAGGTAGTCGTCGTCGCCAGCGACATGATGGCATTCCAGCACCTCGGCAAACGCCGTGACTTTCTTCAAAAACGGCGCCCGGTACCGGGGATGCCCCAGCGTCACAAACACGAACGCCGTCATCGCCAGCCCCACCGCCTCCGGCTCCACCAACACGGTGAATCCTTTCACGACGCCCCGCCCCTCGAGCGCCCGCACATGGGCCGTTACCGCTGGGGCCGAGACGCCAAGCTCCCCGGCCAACTCCGCCCAGCTCATCCGCCCGTTGGCGGCGAGCAGGATCAGCAGTTTGGTATCGAACTCCGAAAGGTCATCTGGCATTTGATTCATAATACAGAAATGCTCTCCGCTTTAGAATCTGAAGCCGATCTGGCGGCCTTCCTCGCCGCCTTTTCCGCCACCACTCTCCCCGCGGAGCAGTGGACCCACGCCGCCCACGTCGCAGTCGCCGCCGCGTGGATTCACGAAAACCCCGCCTCGGCCCTCGACCGTCTTCGGCCTGCCATCCGCGAATACAACGCCGCCACCGGCGGCAAGAACACGGAGACCTCGGGCTATCACGAAACGCTTACCCGCTTTTGGGTCCTCCGCATTGCGGAAACCTTGCCGCACGAAAAAAGCCGCCTCGAAGCCGTCCGGGATGCCGTTGCCCGCTACGGCCTGCAAAGCCGCCTGTTTCGCCAGTACTACAGCTTTGACGTCGTCAATTCCGTCGACGCCCGCCGCGAATGGATTGCCCCGGATCTACTCGGGTAGCCGTAGCGACTGATGGCTCACCAGCTGCCATTGCGCGCCCTTCTTGGCAAACACGTGGGTAAAGGCCAAATGCGCCTTCCCCGGCTTGCCATCCGTCACGAACTCCACCTGCGCATCGGCATTCACCACGGCCGCCGTCCCGTACACTCGCGCCTTGACGTTCCCGTATTTCACGGACACATACTTCTGCTTCCCGCTGCGCATCGACTCAATGTAGCCGGCCTTGGTCTCGACGAGGCCGGTCGAGTGCAGGTAGTGCAGGTCTTCCGCCAGCACCTTGCCGAGCAGCGCAAAGTCGTTCTTCGTAATCCCGGCGGCCCAGTCCTGTTCGGCCTTTTTGACATCCTCTTCGGCGCCCGCGAACGCGGCGGCGGCCAGCAGCAGAGTAGCTAGAAAAATTCGCATACGGGCATTATGGCGTGATTTGGCCCAGTATGACAGCCCGCCGGGCCCCGGTCGCCGACGGCAGATTCCCCGGCTTCCGCAGCCACGTCTGCCGGGCTAGCATGGCAAAAGCGACCGCTTCTTTCGCCATCACCGGGATCCCCCACTCGACGGTGGTCGTCACGCGGGTTCCCGGCAATAAAGCCGTGAGATGCGCCATGATCATCGGGTTCATCGTCCCGCCCCCGGCCGCGATCAGTTCGTCTGTTCCCGGCGGAATCGCTTGGGCAATGGATGCGGCGGTGAAGACCGTCGCGGTCGCCAGCAAGTCCTCGAGCGGCAGTTGCGTCGCCAGCAACCCGGCCACAAACTCGCGCCCGTACTGTTCCCTCCCGCAGCTCTTCGGCGGCTTCTTGGCAAAGTACGGCGCCTTCAGCAGGTCGTCCAGCAATCCGCGGTGGACCCGCCCCTTCGCCGCCAGCTTCGCCCCGCGGTCGTAGCTTAACTTGCCCTTCGACGCCACCCAGGCCAGTTGGTCGATCACCATGTTCCCCGGGCCCGTGTCGAACGCCACGGCATCCGCGCCGGGCTGCAGCACGGTGATGTTCGCAATGCCCCCGATGTTCAGGGCCACCCGCATCAGCTTTTTGTGCCGGAACAGCAGGTCATCCACAAAAGGAACCAGCGGCGCACCCTGCCCTCCGGCGGCAATGTCGCGCGGCCGGAAGTTCGACACGACCGGCTTGCCCGTCCGCTCCGCCAACACCTGCGCCTCGCCCAACTGCAGTGTGCATCCCGCTTCGTGGAACACCGTCTGCCCGTGGCATCCGATCAGGTCGATCGGCGACGTGAGCTTAGCGACGGCCTTGGCGTACAACTCCGCCAGCCGGAAGTTCCACCGCGCAATCTCCGCCGTATGGGTCGCCGCGTTCGAAATCGAGAGCAGCCCCTCCCTCGTCGAATTGCTATAGAGCACCTCGCGGTGTTCGCAAAGCGTCCAGCCGCCCTTGGCGAATTCCACCACCGCCAGGCTGATTCCATCGAGCGACGTTCCGCTCATGATCCCGCAGACTCGCATCAGCCAAGCTCCTTTTGCAGGGTCGCCAGAATCTGGAGCGCTTCAATCGGCCGTAGCTCATCCAGCTTCAGCGCGCGGATCCGGGCCGCGAGGTCCCCTGTCACCGGCTCGAATAAGCGGATTTGCATCGGAGCCTGCCGTGGTGGAGCCACCACGGTCTCCTCGGTCTGTTCATGCAGCGCCAGAATCTCGCGGGCCCGTTCAATCACGCTCGAAGGCAGCGCCGCCAGCCGCGCCACTTCAATGCCGTAGCTCTTGTCCGCCGCGCCGGGCTCCACGCGCCGGAGGAAGATGATCTGGTCGCCCGCTTCCTTCACGGACACATGGAGATTGCAGACGCCCCGCAGGCGCTCGGCGAGCACCGTGAGTTCGTGATAATGCGTCGCGAACAGCGTCCGCGCGCCGATGCGTTCATGGACGTGCTCGACGACGGCCCACGCCAGCGCCAGCCCATCGTAGGTCGCCGTGCCGCGGCCAATTTCGTCGAGGATGATCAGACTATTCTTCGTGGCCGTGTTGAGGATGACCGCCGTCTCCGTCATCTCCACCATGAAGGTGCTCCGGCCCCGCGCCAGGTTGTCCGCGGCGCCAATGCGCGTAAACACCCGGTCCACGACGGGCAGCGTCGCCGACTGCGCCGGTACAAACGAACCCAACTGCGCCAGAATTGAGATCAGCGCCGTTTGGCGCAAGTACGTCGATTTGCCGCCCATGTTCGGGCCCGTGATGATCCCAAGAAATTCGCTCTGGGTGTTCAGGGAGACGTCGTTGGGAATGAACCGCTGAGCGTCCCGTTCGGCGAGCTTTTCAATGACGGGATGCCGCCCACCGACGATGCGGAGTTCGCCACTATCGGTGAACTGCGGCCGGACATAGCGGTTCTGCGCGGCGACCTGGGCAAGGCCGGCCGTGAGATCGAGCTCGGCCACGGCGTTGGCGGCGAGGCGGATGCGTTCGGCCTGCGTCGCGGCAAACGTCCGCACGGCGGTGAATAGTTCGCGCTCGATCGTCAGGATCTTGTCTTCGGCGTCGAGGATCTTGCTCTCGAGCTCTTTCAACTCGGGCGTGGTGAACCGTTCCGCGTTGACGAGCGTCTGCTTCCGGTCATAGTCAGCAGGCACGCGGTCCATGTTCGCCTTCGAGATTTCGATGTAGTAGCCGAAGACGTTATTGAACCGGACTTTCAAAGACGAAATTCCCGTCCGGCCGCGCTCCCGGGTTTCAATGCCGGCGATGTACTGCTTCGAGTTGCGGCTGATGTCGCGGAGTTGATCGAGGTCGGCGGATATCCCGTCGCGGATGGTACCGCCGTCGGTCAGGTTCAGCGGCAGCTCTTCGGCGATAGTAGTCAGGATGCGGTCCCGGACGTCCACTACTTCGTCGAAGCGCGGCTCGCCGAGCAACTGATTCAGCGCCGGGATCTTCCCGAGCGAAGAACCTAGCGCGTACATTTCGCGCGGACTCGCGGTACCCAGCGTCACCTTGGCGAGCAAGCGCTCCAAGTCCAGAATCGAACCCAGCACCTGCCGCAGCCCGGTCCGCAAGATCGTATCCTGCAGCAACTTTTCGACCGCGTCGAGGCGCTCCTCGATTTCGGCGCGCTGCACCGAGGGCCGCAACAGGCGGCGCCGGAGCAAGCGCCCGCCCATGCCCGTCATCGTCTCGTCCAACACGTGGACGAGCGTCGACTCTTTCGCCTCGCCGGCAAACAGGGGCTCAACGAGTTCGAGGTTCCGCACGGTGACCGCGTCGAGCACCATGGTCTCGTTGCGATCGAAAAACGCGGGCCGGTCCAGATGAGTTAAGGCCGCGCGTTGCGTATCGCGTAGATAGTGCAGCACGGCCCCAGCAGCACCGGTGGCGAGCGGCTTCTCTGCGAGGCCACAGCCATCGAGGCTAAGCAGGCCGAAGTGTTCGCGCAGAGTGCGCGTCGAGTAGTCGGTGTCGAACACCCAAGCGTCAATATCCGTCCGGCCGCGCAGCCCCGGCCAGTCGACGCCGGCTGGCGCGAGCACTTCACGAACGTTGAGGCTCTCGAGTTGCGGCCCGACCTCTTCAAGCGGCAATTCGGTCGAACGGAACTCCCCGGTCGAGACGTCGACGTAGGCCAGCCCCACGCGGTTAGCCTTCTTGACGACGGCCGCCAGGTAGTTGTTCTCCCGGCTCCGCAGCATGTTCGCGTCGGTGGCCGTGCCGGGGGTGACGATGCGGGTGATCTCACGCCGGACGATCTTTTTGCCGGGGCTCGGCGCTTCCATCTGCTCGCAAATCGCGACGCGATAGCCTTTGGCGATCAACCGGGCGAGGTAGCCATCAGCGGCGTGATACGGGACGCCGGCCATGGGGATGGGCTGTTCGGCGTCTTTGTTGCGGGACGTCAGCGTGATCTCCAGTTCGCGCGCCGCGATGACGGCGTCGTCCATGAAAAGCTCATAGAAATCGCCCATGCGGAAGAAGAGCAGGGCCCCGGGCACCTGCTCCTTCACGCTGTGATACTGCCGCATCAGCGGCGTGGTTTCAGCGGCCATGCTTAGGCGTAAATACCCCGCAGCTTGATCGCAAACGCCACGCGGTCGAGGGCGAGCATGTAGGCCGCGGCGCGGTTGTCGACGCTGTGATCGCGGGAGTATTTTGAAACGTCGCGGAAGCTTTCGACCATAATCTCTTCGAGCCGATCGTTGACGAGCTGTTCATTCCAGAAGTAGCCCTGGCGGTCCTGCACCCACTCAAAGTAGGACACGGTGACCCCGCCGGCGTTGGCGAGAATGTCCGGAATGACGAAGATGTCCCGATCCCGCAGCACGGCATCCGCCAGGGCTGTCGTCGGTCCGTTGGCGCCTTCGCAGAGGATTTTGCAGTTGATCTTCGGCGCGGTCTCCTGCGTGATCACGTTCTCTTTGGCCGCGGGCAAGAGCACATCGCAGTCCATGTAGAGCGCTTCGGCCGCAGCCAGGTTGGTGGCTTCGGGAAAGTCGAGGATCGAACCCGTGGACTTCTTATGTTTCAACAGACCTTCGATATCGAGCCCGTTTTCGTTATGGACGGCGCCGTCGGTCTCGATCACGGCGATGACCTTGATCCCTTCCTTTGCCATCAACCGCGCGGCCATCCCGCCTACATTGCCGAAGCCCTGCACCACGACGCGGGCTTTGGTGGGCGGGATGTGAAATTTCTTTAGCGCCTCTTTTGAAACGAACAGACAACCCCTGCCCGTGGCTTCGGTGCGACCGCGCGATCCGCCGAGGTTGAGGGGCTTGCCGGTGACGACGGCCGTGGTCGTCTCGCGCCGGTGCATCGAGTAGGTATCCATGATCCAGGCCATGGTCCGCTCGTTGGTGTTCATGTCCGGGGCGGGAACGTCCTTCTCCGGTCCAATGATGTCGATGATCGCCGAGGTGTACCGCCGGGTAACACGTTCGAGTTCGATCTCGGACATGATAGACGGGTTACAGATAACGCCGCCTTTGCCGCCGCCGTAGGGAAGGTTGACGACGGCGCACTTCCAGGTCATCCAGGAGGCGAGCGCCCGGACTTCGTCCAGAGTCACGTCGGGCGCGTAGCGGATGCCGCCCTTGGCGGGGCCGCGGGCAATAGAGTGCTGCACCCGGTAGCCGGTAAAGACCTCGATCTGACCATCGTCCAACACCACCGGAATCGAAACAGTCAGCTCTTTGGATGGGGTCTTCAGGACCTTCCGGATGCCCGGATCGAGCGCTAATCGCTCGGCGGCGTCGTTGAATCGGATCTCGGCATTACGCCACGGGTTGAACTCGTCGGAAGAATGATCAGGGAGCATAGGGCCTCGGGTCGATATACTGAGGGCTTCGGCCTCCCATTATGGCATTGGTTCTACGACTCCTCCCCCTCCTGGTTGGCACCGCGCTGCTCGCCGTTGCTCAGCCGGTGATCACCCCCGGCGCATCCTCGCTTCCGAATGGCGTTACGGGCCAGCCCTACGCTTACGCATTCGGCGCCACGGGCGGTGCGGCGCCGTACACGTTCCAGGTCGTGAGCGGCAGTCTGCCCTCTGGCCTTACGCTCGCCTCCGGCGGGGTGCTCAGCGGAACCCCCTCGACGGCGTTCAACGGGTCATTCAGCATCGAGGTGCGCGATGCCGCAAATGCCACGTCGACTCGTACGTTCGCCCTCCGGATCTTCAGCCAACTCAGTATTGTTACGGTCGGCTTTCAATCCACTCCTTTCGGGTCGAATTTCAGCCAATGCCTAGCCGCGCAAGGCGGCACGATTGTTGACGGCGCCTCGAATGGCACCTGGAACATCGTTGCTGGCTCGCTGCCCCCCGGCCTTACCCTCGTCAATCAATCGCCGAACTGCGGCCCCCTCGGCAACCGAAGCGCGGAACTGACCGGCATCCCCACGGCCGTGGGATCTTACCCGTTCACGCTCCAGGTGAACGACACGCTCGGCCAGGTCGCGCAACGGCAATACACGTTCACCGTCCTGACGACCGGCCCCATCGTGGTTACTCCGACGCAGCTCTCCTTCACCTGTCAGGTAGGCGGCCTCTGCACCACTGGCGCCGTCGGCGTCAACATCAACTCCGGCGGCGGCGGCATCATTACCGGGCTGACGATCGCGGTGGTCAGCCCGGGCGGCAACTGGCTTCGCGTGACCAATCTCAACGCCAGCACGACCCCGGCCTCGCTGCAAGTGTTCGTCGACCCCGCGTTCGTGACCACCGCCGGCACGTTTCAAGGAAGTATTACGGTGAGCGGGAACGCGACACCGTCGGTGACGATTCCAGTCACGCTGAATGCGATCGGTCAAGTGACGCTGTCCGTCTCCGCTTCACAGTTGAATTTCACACTCCAGGGCCCTGGCCAAACGCCACCGGCGCAGACCTTCACGGTTTCGAGCAGCGGACCGAGCGAAGTCCCATTTACGGCCACGGCCATCTCCGGATTTCCTTACGTCCTGGTGAGCCAGAGCAGTGACCGGACGCCGGCCGTCGTCACCGTGGCGCTGAACATCACCGGCCTACCGCTCGGGGTCACAACAGGCATGGTCCAGCTTACGGCGAACGCGACCAATTCGCCGATTAACGTCCCGGTAACGATCAACCCGAATGTGCAAAGCACGCTGCAGGTCGCTCCGGCGCAGCTCGCCTTCAACTACAGCATCGGCAGCCCATCGCCCCAGGCGCAAGCCTTCAACGTATCGAGCAACACCCCGGGACTGCAGTTCATCACGACGCAAAGCCCGGGCACGCCTTGGCTTGTAGTCGCCAACGCCGCCACCCAGACTCCGGGCCAAGTCGTAATCGCCGTCAATCCGGTCGGGCTGTCGCCGGGCACGCGAAGCGGCTTCGTAATCGTGACGCCGGCTGGCGGCGGCGGGGCGGTGCAGATTCCCGTCACGTTTACGATCACAACCACCGTTTCAAACCTGATCCTCAGCCCCCCAACCCTGACCTTCAACTTCCAGATCGGCGGCGGCGCGCCGCAGGAGCAGACCATCGCCGTGAACAGCAGCCGGCTCGACGCGCCCCTCGCGTTCACGGCCTCCATTAGCTCGGCTACCGGCGCTTCCTGGCTCCGCATCAGTTCGACCACCGGGACCACTCCCGGCTTCTTCAACGTCGGCCTGAATACACAGAACCTCAGCGACGGAACCTACAACGCGACGATTGTCGTGCAAGCGGACGGCGCGGGAAACAACCCGCAGACGGTGCCAGTGACTCTTGTGGTCGCCCGGCAGTTTTCGTTTACGGCCACTCCGAATTCGCTCAACTTTACGGGGGTGATCGGCAGCGCGCCGCAGACGCAGGCCGTACAACTCACAGCGTTGAGCCCGCCCCTTGGCTTCCTCGCAACCTCTTCTAGCACGTGGCTTTCCGTAAGCCCGAACGGCGGAACGGCTCCTGCCTCACTGGGCATTGCGGTGAACCCGCAGGGCCTGGGACCGGGCACCTACCAAGGCAACATCCAGATCACCTCCACGGTAACGGGAGCGCAGACGTTGACGATTCCAGTGACGTTGACGTTGACCTCCAACTCCCAACTCCGGGTGGCTCCCACGGCGTTGACCTTCACGTCAAATGAAGGGAGCTCGCCGGCGGCGCAGAACCTGCAGATTACCTCGTCGACGACACCGATTCCGTACACGCTGCAGACCAACCAACCTTGGCTTGGCCTATCCCAGACCGGGGGCACGACGCCGGGCAGTCCGCTGGTGACCATCCTGCCCGCGGGCTTGACGGCGGGCAGGTACCGGGGCGAGATTCGCATCACCACCTCCGAACCCGGCAACGTTCCCATCTCGGTTCCGGTGACTTACACGGTGACCCCGGCGCCGCGCATCCCGCACATCCGGGCGATCACGAACGCGGCCAGCTTCCTGATCACCAACCTGTCGCCGCTTATGATCTTTACGATCTTCGGCGAAAACCTGGACGCCACCGGCGGCCGTCTCCTGATCGACGGGGCGCCTGTCCAACTCCTCTACACGAGCACGAATCAATGGACCGGGGTCGCGCCGGCCTCGATTGCCAATCAGCCCAGGGTGAGCGTTCAGCCTGAGGTGAACGGCACCCTGGGCACCGCTCTGCCGATAGCAGTTGTTCCGGCAGCGCCGGCGATCTTCACGATGGACGCGAGCGGCCGGGGTCAAGCCGCGGCGCTAAACCAGAGTGGCGAACTGAATACCGCCCTTTCTCCGGCAACGCCTGGATCGATCGTAGTGCTTTATGTCGCGGGCGCCGGGGCGCTGGCCGAGAATGCCACCGACCTGGTGACGCCGCTGCAGGTGGAGATCGATGGCCAGCCGGCGGAGATCCTCTACGCGGGTCAGGCGCCGGGACAGGTGTTGGGCCTAACGCAGGTGAATGCCCGCGTGCCCACCGGGGTGCGTAGCGGCGCAATCCCGGTGGTGGTGCGGAGCGGTGGTTTCGGCAGCGCCAGCAACGTGACGATTGAGGTGCAGCCCTAGAGCTTGGTGAGGAAGTAGGCGTGCACCCGGGGGTCGGCGGTGAGCTCCGGGTGAAACGTCGCGACCAAATGGCGGCCCTGTTCGGCGAGAACGGGGTCGTTGTTGTAGGTGGCGAGAACCTTCACTTCGGGGCCTACGGACCGGATGATGGGGGCGCGGATGAAGACAGCTTCGAGGTCGCCGAGATCGGACGGGAGCGTGACGACACGGGAGTCCAGTTGACGGCCGTAGGCGTTGCGCTGGACCCCGATATCCATCAGCCCAAGGGACTCTTGCTCCGGTGAAGTGACGTGCGTAGCGAGCAGGATGGCTCCGGCGCAGGTGCCGAAGATGGGTTTGGAATGGCCGAAGGCTTTCAGGGGTTCGAAGAGGCCTTCGCGGTGGAGCAGCTTAAGCATGGTGGTGCTTTCGCCGCCCGGCAGGACGAGGGCGTCGGCCGCGTTAAGCTCCGAGACGGTGCGGACTTCGACGGCGTGCGCGCCCGCGGATTCGAGGGCGCGCACGTGCCGTTCGTAGTCGCCTTGCAGGGCGAGAACGCCGACGGTTTTACCAGCCACGGGTCTGCATCAGCTCGCCTTCGGCGATCTTCGAGATCTCCAGGCCGACCATGGCCTTGGACTCGCCAATCTCTTCGCAGGCTTCCATGACCTTGACGGGATCCTTGTAGTAGGTCGTGGCCTTGACGACGGCCTTGGCGAAGACTTCCGGGTTTTCGGACTTGAAGATGCCGGAGCCGACGAAGACGGCTTCGGCGCCGAGCTGCATGACGAGCGCCGCATCGGCGGGCGTCGCGACGCCACCGGCGGAGAAGTTTGGCACGGGCAGTTTGCCGTGCTTGGCGACCCACTCGATGAGTTCGAACGGAGCTTGGTGCTTCTTGGCTTCGGCCATTAGCTCTTCGGTGCCGAGGACGGTGAGCTGGCGCATTTCGCGGACGATGGTGCGCATGTGGCGGACGGCTTCGACGATATTGCCGGAGCCGGCTTCGCCCTTGGTGCGGATCATGGCCGCGCCTTCGCCGATGCGGCGGAGGGCTTCGCCGAGGTTGCGGGCGCCGCAGACAAACGGGACCTTAAAGTCGCGCTTGTCGATGTGGTTCTCTTCGTCGGCCGGGGTGAGGACCTCGGATTCGTCGATGTAGTCGACCGAGAGGGCTTCGAGGACGCGAGCTTCGACGAAGTGGCCGATGCGCGCCTTGGCCATGACGGGGATGGAGACGGCCTCCATGATGCCGCGGATGAGGCTGATGTGGGACATGCGGGCGACGCCGCCGTCGCGACGGATATCGCTCGGGACGCGTTCGAGCGCCATCACGGCGCAGGCGCCGGCCCGTTCGGCGATGATGGCCTGTTCGGGGGTGACGACGTCCATGATGACGCCGCCTTTCAGCATTTCGGCCAGGCCTACCTTGAGGCGGTATTCTTCGTTCAGGATCATGGGGTTACTCCTTGCTTAGACTAGTGCCGTTTCCGGCTCATAAATGGGAATTCGGGGTTCGGCGCAGACGCGGCCGAGGAGGCGCAGGCCCTCTTCAATATCGCGGGGTTCGAGGCCGGCGAAACTGAGACGGAGAGCGTGGGGCGCCGGGGTATTGACGGCGAAGACGCTACCCGGCAGGTAGCTGACGCCGCGGCGGACGGCTTCGTCGAGCAGCGCGGCGGCGTCGAGCGGGGCGGGCAGTTCGACCCAGAGGTTCATGCCGCCTTCGGGGCGGGTGAAGCGGGAGCCCGGCGGCAGATACGCGGCGCAGGCCCGAAGGACGGCGGCGAGGCGGGCCGCCCCGGAGGTACAGATTTGCCGGCGGTGTGAGTCGAGGCGGCCGGACTCGGCGAAGCGCAGGAGAACGGCCTGGGAGAGCTGGTCCGTATGGAGGTCGCACCACTGGCGGATCTCGATGAGGCGGGCAATGGCGGGGCGGGGGCCAATGATCCAGCCGACGCGGAGGCCGGGGAAGGCCGCTTTCGAGAAGCTTTTGAGGACGAGGACGTTGCCATGGGGATCGAGCTGCTTGAGGGCCGGGAGGGGTTCGCCGGTGTAGCGGAGGTCGGAGTAGATGTCGTTCTCGATGAGGAGGCAGCCGGCCTGATGGGCGAGGTCGACGACGCGGCGGCGGGCGGCGAGCGGCATGGTGGAGCCGGTGGGATTTTGGAAAGACGGGGTGAGGACGAGGGCGCGGGGCCGGCGGGTGGCGAGAACGTGTTCGAGGGCGTCGAGGTCCACGCCGGAGTCCGTGACGGGTACGGAGAGGGAGGGCTGGGGGAAGACGTTGCGGATGCCGGCGTAGACGGGGTCTTCGATGGCGACGGGGCCGGGCCGATCGGCGGCGATGAGGCGCTGGACGAGATCGAGGGCCTGCTGGCAGCCGGAGGTGATGAGGATGTCGTCACCGGGGGCGGCCATGCCGGAGAGGCGGGCCTGTTCGAGGAGGTAGTGGCGGAGTGGGGTGTAGCCCTGGGGGGAGCCGAGTTGGAGGATTTGGGAGACTTGGGGGGAGTCGAGGACTTCGAGGCAGGAGCGGCGGAAGGCGTCGACAGGGAAGAGGTTCGCGGCGGGCCGGGAGGTGGTGAAGCTAATGGCGGCGGCGGGGTATG
>LNFM01007110.1_pt1 | contig 22212 bp, 23 predicted proteins | sample 596031 | NCBI WGS metagenome assembly LNFM01 (sample SAMN04254537, study PRJNA301005) | activated carbon metagenome | isolation source: dual media filters at the Ann Arbor, Michigan drinking water treatment plant | place: USA: Ann Arbor
GTCGTCGGGCCGATGACGCGCACGGTCGCCGATTCGGCGCTGCTGATGGCCGAGTTGTCCAAGGCGGACTGGCGCGATCACATGAGCCTGCCGGCGGCGAGCCTCGACTGGAGCGCCGGGCCGCTCGAGCCCAAGGGTCTCAGGATCGGCCTCCATCTCGATGCCGGCTCGGGCTTGCCGGTCGATCCGGAAGTCAAGGCGGCGATCGAAGGCGCGGCGAAGCTGTTCGCCGATGCCGGCGCCGCGATCGAGCCGGTGGCGCCGTTCCTGTCGCCCGGGATGCTGCATCTGCAGGACCTGTTCTGGCGGGTGAGAAGCTGGGTCGATTTCTCGGGCCTGAGCCATGCGCGGCAGGCGAGCGTTCTGCCCTTCATCGCCGACTGGTGCCGCGGCGGCGCCGACGTCTCGGGCACGACCGTGATCCGCGCCGTCAACAATTACATGGCGATCCGCGCCGCAGCGACCAAGGCGACGCACGGCTTCGACTATGTCCTGTCGCCAGTCTCGCCGGTGCCGACCTATCGCGCCGAGTGGGAGACGCCGACCAACGACGTCGAGCGGCCGCTCGAGCACATCTCCTTCACCATGCCCTACAACATGAGCGAGCAGCCGGCCGCATCGATCAATTGCGGCTACACGAGGGAGGGCAAGCCGATCGGCGTCCAGATCGCCGGCCGCCGCTTCGACGATCTCGGCGTGATGCGCATCGCCCGCTGGTTCGAGTCGGCGCGCGGTGCCCAGAGGAAGTGGCCGGAGCCGGTGGCCGCCTAACGCAGCCTTCCTGTCATCCTGAGCGCAACGAAGGATCTCGTCGCCAGCTGCCCCGGAGGTGCGGTTGCGAGTGTCGATGAGATCCTTCGCTGCGCTCAGGATGACGCTTGAACACATCACATTCGTGACAGCCGCCGATACACCGGCTCGAGCAGGGTCGGCATCAGGTAGAGCGGGAACTGCACGGCGGCGATGAACAGGAAGATGTCGGGATCGGCGGAGGCCGGCAACACCGCCATCAGCAGCGCGTTGTGGCGGCCGCCCGAGCAGTAGCCCGCGGTCAGCGCCTCGCGCCGGGGGAGGAAGGGCAGGCAGCCCGCCGTCACGATCAGGTTGCACAGCACCATGCCGGCGAAGGCGCCGGCGATGAAGCCGGCGAGCTTGCCGGGCTCGGCAATCGCGCGCGCCACCACGCCGTCCATCAGCGGAATGGCGAAGATCATCAGCACGATGACCGACAGGCCGTCGAGCGTCGGGATATTCTCGACCAGCCGGTCGGCGAGAGCGCGGCGGATTGCCCAGGCGCCGATCGTCGCCAGCAGGACAATCGAGGCCAGCCGCAGGCTGAGATCGACGGCAGAGATGTGCAGGTCGAAGCCGAGCAGCCACAAGGCCAGCGGTGGCAGCGTGAAGGGAACGAGAAAGTTGCTGAACAGCGTCAGCAGCAGCGCGAGCGGCGCGTCGAGACGCAGAAACCCCGCCGTCGTCGCGGCCGAGATGATCCCGGGCGCCATGGCGCTGAGGCAGAGAGCGGTCACCAGGCCCGGCCACAGCCCGAGCGTCTGCCACAGCGGGAAAACGATCAGGGGAACGACGATCAGGTTTGCGAGCGAGAGGAAAATGGCGAGCCCGGGGCGGCGCAACAGCTCCACGACGCGGGCCCAGTCCATGCGCGCGAGCGCCAGCATCAGCAGGGCAACGGCGAGCGGCCAGAGGAGCGGCCGGGCTGCCGCGGCGATGTCCTGGAAGATCAGGCCGACGCCCAGCGCGAGCGGCAGGATCGTCGTGGCGCGTCCCCCCATGCGCCGCAAAACGTGAACGACCGGATTCATTGGCCCCACGCTAGCACATGGTAGCGTCTGGCTGCCCTGCTCGCGGCTTCGCCTGTCCTGGCGCAGCCGGTCGCCACGCCCGACTGCACGGTCGACGGCCTGTTGAGCGAGCGTGCTGGCCTCGACCTCGACCTCGAGGTCACGGTCCGCTGTCGCGCGACCCAGCCAGTCGCCTTCGAGACAGGCGAGGCGCGCGCTGCGCCCTACGTGACCGACCTCAAGGTCGAACAGGGCAACGGCATCGGCGAGGCGCGCTACCGCTTCGACCTGTCGGGCTTTGCGCGCGCTGTCGACTCGACATCGCTGGCCGTGCAGCGCGGCAACGGCGTGCTGGCGACGCTGGGCACCTGGCTTCTCGCGCCGCGCGGCTACGACCGGCCGCCGGTCATCGACATCCGGGTGACCACGCCGCCCGGGCTGGCGTTCGCGGCAGGCCTGCCCAGAGTCGGCGACGCCTGGCGGCTCGCCGGCACCACGGTGCGCTTCGCGGGCTACACGGCGCTTGGCCGGCTGACCTGGCGCGAGCTCGCGGTGCCGGCACCCGGCTCGCTGCGGCCCGGCCAGCCGCCATCCCGGGGAGTGCTGCGCATTGCCCTGCTCGATGGCGTCGCCGAGGCGAGCCGCGGCGATGTTCTCGACTGGGTCGAGCGCACTGTGCAGGCGCAGACGAACTACTGGCAGGGCTTTACCGCGCGGCAGGGGCTGCTCGGCCTGGTGCCGATGGCCGGTCGGCGCGCTGTCGGCTATGGCCGCAGCGTTCCCGGTGGCGGCGTCACCGTGATGGTCGAGATCGGCAAGGACGTCGATCGACATCGCTTGTTCGACGACTGGGTGCTGACCCACGAGCTGGTGCACACCGGCATGCCGTTCATTCGCGGCCGCGGCACCTGGTTCATGGAGGGCGCTGCCACCTACGTCGAGCCGATCATCCGCGCCCGCGCCGGCTGGAAGACCGAGGAGGAGGTATGGCGCGAGTGGGTCGACAACATGCCCAAGGGCGTGCCCGCCTTCGCGTCCGGGCTCGCCAACGCCTCGGGCCGTGGGAACTACTGGGGCGGCGCCCTCTTCATGCTGCTCGCCGACCTCTCGATCCGCCGCGCCAGCGAGGGCGCCAGGGGCTTGGAGGATTGCCTGGGGGGCGTGCTGTGGAGCGGGCTCGATGGCGCGCAGCGCATCTCGGTCGGCGACTATGCCGCCGCCTGCGATCGCGTCACCGGCACGCCGGCGATGAGCGCCTTGGTCGACCGCCATTTCAATCGTGGCGAGCCGCTCGATCTCGCATCGCTTTGGAAGAAGCTCGGCGTCAGCCTGATCGGCGGCCGCGTGAGCCTGGACGACACTGCGCCGGATGCGGCGTGGCGCAAGATGATCGTCCCGGGCAGCCGGCCGCCCAAGCCGGTGAAGCTGCCCTGGCAGAGTTGAACGACGTCAGAACATCCCGTTGTCGTTGGCCGGCTTTTCGGGGATCGGCTGAATGACGTCCCAGTGCTCGACGACCTATGCATGACGTTCTCCTCGTCGAGGTCTCGCCATGCTAGCGTGCCTTCATGCCCGAGAATACCGGAGCCTGGCTGGAAGAGCTCACCTGGCCCGAGGCCAAGGAGCGATTCGACGCCGGGGCCGTGGTCGTGGTGCCGATCGGCGCCGCCGCCAAGGCGCATGGCCCGCATCTGCCGCTCAAGACCGACGCCCTGACCGCGCGGGCGCTCGGCCAGCTGCTCGTCGAACGCCTGCCCGTCGTCGTGGCGCCGGTCGTGGGCTTCGGCTTCTACCCGGCCTTCACTTCATTTGCCGGCAGCCAGCATCTGACGGCCGCGACCTTCAAGGCGCTCCTGTGGGATCTGGTCGGCAACCTGCGCAGCCACGGCGTCGAGCGGATCGTACTGCTGAACACCGGCGTCTCGACCGAGGCGCCGGTCGACGAGCTCTCGGCCGGCGCCGACGATCTCCTGGTCCTGCACATGCGCGGCCTCGGCGTCGCAGCCGAACGCCTGATAGAGGTCAAGGAGGGCGGGCATGCCGACGAGCGCGAGACATCGGTGATGCTGGCGCTCGACCCGCGCAGCGTGCGAATGGACAAGCTGACGCTCGACGGCCCCTTCGAGCGTACCGGCGCCACCGGCGACCCGACCCGCGCCACCGCCTTCAAGGGCGAGCGCCTCCTGGCCGCCCGGGTCGACGACATCGTCGCGGCGATCGGCGCGAGGTGGCCGTAATCATGTTCCTCCCCAACGAAGTTGGGGAGGTGTCCGCGTTTACGCGGACGGAGGGGTCATGAGCAGCGGGACTGGGGCTCATGACCCCTCCGCCCCGTATGACGGGGCACCTCCCCAGCTTCGCTGGGGAGGAGAATCAAGCTACACCGCCGGCCGGCTGCGGATGTCGTCGGACACCTTGCGCTTCAGGAACTTGCCGTGCCGCAGGTCACCGTGGAAGGCGCCGTTGTCCACCACGACGTTGCCGCCCTTGATCGTGACGGCGGGCCATGCCGTCACCACGTGGCCCTCCCAGGGCGTGTAGTCGGTCTCGTGCAGGTCGGCGGCGCGGATCGTCTTCTCGAGGCCAGTCTCGAGCAGCACGATGTCGGCATCCGAGCCCGCGGCCAGTGCGCCCTTGCGCGGATAGAGCCCCATGATGCGTGCGGCGTTGCTCGAGATCATGTCGACGAAATGCTCGGCCGAGTAGCCGCGCTTGCTGACCATCTGCGTGTACATCAGGCCGACGATCCGGCTGCCCTGCAGCTTGATCCTCAGCGGGCAGCACAGCTCGTCGGTGGCGATGACCTGGATGGCGCCGCGGTTGGTCGCCTCCCACAGGCGCTTCTGGTCCTCGGGATATTTCAGTGACGGGTAGGTGTGGAACATCTGCCCGCCCGGCCGCTTGTAGTCCTCGGCGTTGTACATCAGGTACTGGTGCAGGGTCTCGCCGTACATCGGGAAGCCGCGCGCCCGCGACTGGGCGAGCGCCGCGACGCCGGTCGCCGCCGAAACGTGCACCATGTAGAGCGCCGCGCCCTCGACATTCTCGGCCAGCCGGATCACGCGGTTGAACGACAGCTCCTCCGACAGCGCATTGTGCACCTCGGCCATGTGCTCGAAGCTGACGCGGTTCTCGCGCATCAGCTTCTCGTACATGAACATGACGATGTCGTTGTCCTCGGCGTGGATGCAGGCGATGCCGCCGGCCGCCGCGACGACTTTCAAGGCCTCCCAGATATGGCCGTGCGGCACCATGCGGCCGAGGTTGCCTGGCCGGATGTTGGTGGTGAAGATCTTGATGCTGGCGTGGCCGTCCTGCATCGCATCGGCGAGCTGGCCGAAATGCGGCGTCGGCACCTCGCCCATCAAGGTCAGGTGGAAGCCGTAGTCGCAGTAGCAGGCATCCCTCCACGCAGCCTGGGTCTGCTCGATCGATTCCTGGACGGTCCGCTCGTGCACGCACTGCACGAAATCGATCAGGGTCGTCGTGCCGCCGTGCAGCGCTGCTTTGCTGACCTGCGATGGCGGATCGGTCAGGACGTCCGGCCGCCCCGGCACGCGCACCGGCATCAGGCAGTGGATGTGGGGATCGATGCCACCCGGGATTACCAGGCGGCCCTCTGCCGACACGGTGCGCGCGGCTTGCGGCAGGCTGCCGGCGCCGCCGACCAGGACGATGCGTCCGTCCTTCACGCCGATATCGGCGGCTTGGGTTCCGGTCGGCAGCACGCACGTGCCGCCGGTGATGGCGAGGTCGAGCATCAGGTGACTCCGGCCGGAGGGGCGACACAGATCGGTTCGCCGTCGGCGAACCGGCGCAGGATCTCGTCCGGCTGGAGATCCCGCACGATGAAGACGAGGCGGCTGGTGCGATCGGCATCCGGCCAGCGCTCCAGCCAGCGCGGCGGATAGAGCGTGTGCTGCACGGCGTGGATCGCCGCCGGCCCCTCGGGCCGGTCGGAGAATTCGACGAGACCTTTGACCCGCAGGAGTCTCTCGCCGTGGTCGTTCGCCAGCCTGCCCAACGCCATGGCGAACCCTAGCCTGCTCATCGGCCGCTGCAGGCGCACCGAAAGCGCATGGATGCCGTGCGCGTGCACCACGCCGGCGCTCGGCCGGGGCCGCGGCAACGCCTTGGGCTCGCCGCCGAACAGCAGCGCACTCGCCTCGGCGTCGCCGGCATCGACGATCGGCGCCAGCGGGTTCAGGGAGGCCAGGCGCCGCACGAGGCTGTCCGGGGCACGGGCGATGTCGGTCTTGGTCAGGACCAGGAGATCGGCGACCGCGGCCTGTGCCGTGGCTTCGGGATAGCGCTCGAGCGTGCTCTCGCCCAGCACCGCATCGACTGTCGTCACGACGCGGTCGAGCCGCAGCGATGCCTCGAGAAAGGCATCGGCCGACAGCGTGTAGAGCGTGGGCGCGGGATCGGCGAGCCCGCTGGTCTCGAGCGCGATCCGCCGGAACGGCGGCCGGCCGGCCGCCTGGCGCGATCGCAGCAACCGGTAGAACGAGTCGGCGAGGCCCTGGCGCACGGCGCAGCAGGTGCAGCCGTTGGGCAGCTCGACCACGTCGTCCGTCGTCCCCTCCAGCAGGAGATGATCCAGCGCGATCGCGCCGAACTCGCTGATCAGAACGGCCGTGTCGCGAAGATCGGGGACGGTCAGCACCCTGGACAAGAGCGTGGTCTTGCCGCTGCCGAGGAAGCCCGTCAGCACCGAAAGCGGGATCGGCTCCGAGGGGACTTCCGTCAGGCCGGCAAGAGGAAGGCGCACGGCCGGACCGCTCAGACCTCGCCCATGAGCGCGGCGCCCTTGTCGAGCAGTGGCAGGACCTTGTCCCTGGCTTCGGCGGGCACGCCGAACACGACACGGGCGACGCCGGCATCGCGGGCGCGTTTCAGCCCGTCGGCGCTCATGCCGACGCCGAACAACGTCACCGGCACGTCCGCTTCGGCGCGTCCAGCTGCCTTCAGCATCTCGCGGAACGGCGGCAGCATGGCCAACGTGTCGCCGCCCCGACCGCCGATCGGCATCCAGCCGTCCGCGTAGGCGACGGCGCGGCGCGCGCCCTGCGGGAAGCCGCCGCCGACGATGATCGGCGGATGCGGCTTCTGCACCGGCTTGGGCCATTGCATCATCTCGTCGAACCTGACCATCTCGCCGTCGTACTTGGGCTTCGACTTCGCCCAGATTGCCTTCATCGCCTCGATGCGCTCGCGCATCAGCTTGAAGCGCGTGGCAAACGCCGTGCCATGGTCGGCCATCTCCTCGGCATTCCAGCCGCCGCCGATGCCGAACAGCAGGCGGCCATTCGACAGCCTGTCGACGGTCGAGACTTCCTTGGCGGTATGGATCGGATCGCGCTGCACCACCAGGCAGACGCCGGTGCCGAGCTTAATGGTCTTGGTGACCACGGCGGCCGCGGCCATGGCGAGGAAGGGGTCGTAGGTGTCATAGTACCATTTCGGCAGTTCGGCGCCGCCCGGCCAGGGCGACTTGCGGCTGGTCGGGATGTGGCTGTGCTCGGGAAACCAGACCGATTCGTAGCCGCGCACCTCGGCCTCCATGGCGAGCTCGTGCGGCGGGATCGCATAGTCCGTCGCAAACATCGTGACGCCGATTTGCATGACCCGTCCTCCGTCGTGACAGGCGAGGGTAGCCTATTCACGGCCGATCGGGGGAGGCCGGGCGCGTAAAAGTTGGCCGGTGACCGGTTTCGCATTTTCCTTCGGGATCGCGAGCGGCGGCCACCGTGCGGAGGTCAAAGTCCCCTCCTGTCTGGCCCTATTTCGCTGCGAGCTTCATGAGCTCGGTCGCACAGGCCGCGGCCACCTCGTCGTCTGGCTCCTTGCTGCCAGGCATGGTCGCCCAACCCTGCTTCTCGACGAAGTCGCCCCGTTCCCAGGAACTCGCGTCCTTCAGCGCGGCAAGCTGTGTTGTCCGAAGCTCCGGCGTCTGCCCCTTGAACTGAGCGACGCAGATCGGCGTGAGTGCGGCCAGGGCGGCCTTTTCGCCTTGCTTCCTGGCCATCTCGTCCGCCGATCCGCTCGTGACCACCCAGCCAGTGCCGAAGCCGACTATTGCGACAGCTGCGACACCGACGACACCACCCCACACGGCTGGCCTGAACCAATTGGGAACAATCGCGCTCATGATCACCTCCTGCTGTTCTTGCTCAATGAGCGCAGCGTGCCGAGCAGCGACAACGGCTGCCTTCAACTGGATTAATGATGTGGATCAAGTTGGGCCGCGCCTCGGGCGAAGAGTTCGATGACACGGGACCAGGCTTGGCGCGACGACGCAGGCACGCAAAGCGTTGCGCCGGACGACAAGAACGGTGGGCGCTCCTCGAGCGAAGCTGCTTCGTTCTGTTCGACAGCCTGCGCAATCACATTGTTGACAAGTTTCGAACCAATTGTTCGCCCACGAGCATGAGGCCGCCGGGCGCCGATCGGCATGCGGCGGCTGCTCTGGGGCTGGCGACGTCGAGACAGTCCCTTTCCGCAAGAGCTGCGGTCCGGCTTGGTTTGCGTTCATTGAGGGGCACATGACGGTTTCGGCGCCCCACCAAGTTGCTTCGTTGAGCGACAAGCTCGCCCGATTCATCGACCTGACGGTGCAGGAACGCATGTGCCTGGCGGAGGTGCAGAGCGAGCTGGTGCCGGTGCGCGCGGGCGCTGACGTCATCAGGGCCGGCCAGACATATCGTTGCGTCTACGTTCTCAGCCAGGGCCTGGCGATCCGCTACAAGGTCCTGCACGACGGACGACGCCAGGTGCTCAGTCTGCTGTTGCCGGGAGACTTGATCGGCCTCCCGGGGTGCATGTTCGAAAGCTCCCTGTACTCGATCTCGGGCCTCACCGATGTGGTTGTCTGCCCCTTGTCGTTCGACGCCATGTTCGAGCTTTTCCGTCGCCAGCCTCGGCTCGGAGCGGCGATGTTCTGGATCGCGGGACACGAGGCAGCGCTCTTCGCCGAGCGTCTGGTGGGAGTCGGCCGCCAGTCGGCTTACGAGCGCGTGGGGCGCCTCCTTTTGGAGCTTCTGTTCCGATTGCAAATCGCGGGGCTGGCCGACGAGTGCTCCTATGACCTGCCATTGACCCAGGAACTCATCGCCGACACGCTCGGGCTGAGCGTGCCGCATGTCAATCGAACGCTGCGACGGCTGCGTGAGGACGGCCTGATCTCGCTTCGAGGCGCGAGGTTGATCTGCCTCGACATTCCGGCGCTTTCACGTCTCGCAGACTTCGATGGCGTCAACCTCGGTCGGCAGCGCGTTCCCGGCCTTTAGGCCTGGCCACTGCCAGAGTTCCGATCTGAAGTCCGGGCGATGTCACCGGCCTGGAGTTTTCCTCCACTGCGTCCTTTGGCCGGCCGGTCATCATGGGGCTGTAACTAAACCGTCGTGGCGTCGCAGCATGCGGCCTCTAACAGCCCAGGAGAACCATCGCGAGGGTCGATGCTGCGGCTGGACGGGGTAGTCAAGAGTTTTGGCAACAAGCGCGCCGTCGACGGCGTGTCGCTCGATGTGCCGGACGGTCAGCTCGTCGGTGTGATCGGTCGTTCTGGCGCCGGCAAGTCGACGCTACTGCGTCTGATCAATCGTCTGAGCGACCCGACCGCTGGCCGCATCCATTGCGACGACGTCGAGATCACTGCCCTGCGCGGTCGGGCGCTGCGCCATTGGCGCGCGCGCTGCGCCATGATCTTCCAGCAATTCAACCTGGCCGGTCGGCTCGACGTGCTGACCAACGTGATGATGGGCCGCCTGAATCATGTCGGCACGGTGTCCGCGCTGCTCAAGCTGTGGAGCGAGAACGACCGGGCGATTGCATTATCCGCCCTGGATCAGTTCGACATGGCCGCAATGGCGGCGCAACGCGCGGATACGCTGTCGGGCGGCCAGCAACAACGCGTCGCGATCGCTCGGGCGTTGGTCCAGGAGCCCGATCTGATCCTCGCGGACGAACCCATCGCCTCGCTCGACCCGCGCAACACGAAGATCGTCATGGACGCGCTCCTGCGCATCAACAAGCACTTCGGCATTACCGTCGTCTGCAACCTGCATTCGCTCGACACGGCGCGCGCCTACTGCGACCGGCTCGTGGGAATGGCTCAAGGAAGAATCGTGTTCGACGGCGCGCCGGAAAACCTCACGGACGTTGTGGCGCGGGAGCTTTACGGTCTCGATGCCGGCGAAGTCATGGATACCGCCGGCACGGCCTTGCCGGCGGACGGCCGCTATCGCCCTTCGCTAGCCATCGCCTGAGCCTGCTGGCCGATCGATCAAACCCGAACCCTTCGGAGCACAGAGATGATCAAACGTCGTTCCTTCGTTGCAGTGACCGCTGTCGCGCTTACCACAGGCGTTCCAGTCGTTTCGTTCAGCCAAGACTGGAAGGCGAAATACCCCGAGATCGTCCTGGCGATCGTGCCGGCCGAGAATGCCAGCGGTACCACCGATCGCTTCACTCCGTTCGCCAAGTACTTGGAGAAGGCGCTCGGAACGAAGGTCACGCTGCGGGTTGCCAACGACTACACGGCCGTGATCGAGGGCATGAAGAACCGCCAGATTCACATTGGATTCTTCGGACCCGGGTCCTACGCACGCGCCTACGCCGTGTCCGGCGGCAACACCGTTGCATTTGCGACCGGGCAAAACAGCGATTGGTCGATCGGCTACTACTCGGTAGTCTACGTCAAGGCCGACAGCCCTTTTAAAACGTTGGACGATCTCAAGGGAAAGAGGTTGGGGCTGGTCGACGTCGAGTCGACTTCCGGCTACAAGGCGCCGACCTTCTTCATGTCGCGTGAAGGCAAGCCGCCGGAGAAGTACTTTGCCGTCGCCCAGGTCACCGGCAGTCACGAGAACGCCGTGATTGCCATGGTCCAGGGAACAGTCGATGCGGCAACCAACTGGTGGAACTCCGATACCGACTCCAATCTGACCCGTATGCTCAACAAGGGCATGCTCAAGAAGCCTGACGGCTCGCCGATGAAGTACGAGGACTTTCGGATCGTCTGGAAGTCACCATTGCTCGCCGGCTCGCCATTCGCCTATCTCAACGACATGCCCGACGGACTGAAGAAGGCCATCGCTGAAGCCTTCTACGGTGCCAACACGCAGAGTCCGGAGGCCTTCAAGCGGCTCTCCGACGGCAAGGATCTTGCCTTCGTGCCTGTCGCGCACAAGGACTATCTGGAGTTCATCGAGCTCAACAAGTATCTGGAGGATCTTCGGCGCAAGAAGTCCTGATCGCAGCGCTACACGCAGCTTGTTGCCCTGCCCGTGGCGAGAACGGCAACACTTCTGCCGCCGGCGCAAGTCGCGCCCTTCGCCGAGGCATACAAGGCCACGGTCGCCGCCAGACGTAGGTGGACGATCGGCGGCTTTCTCGTGATGCTCGTTCTTACGCTGCTGTCGGGGCGAGTTGGTGAGGTCGATCTGGCGAAGCTCTGGACAGGCCTGCCGAGATTTGCCAGCTATTTCTACGACATTCTGCCACGCCTGCGCTCGGAAACGTTCATCGCCGACCTGTCGGAGTGGTTCTGGAACCTCGACGGCTGGCTGGCGCTACTGCTCGATACCCTCCTCGTCGCCTATGTCGGCACGCTCGCCGGTGCGATGGCCGGGTTCGTGCTGTGTTTCCTGGCGTCTGCCAACCTGACGCGCTCGGCGGGCGTGCGCTTTGCGGCTCGACGAGCTCTCGAGTTCTGCCGAACGGTACCGGAGATCGTGTTTGCCTTGATGTTCGTCTATGCATTTGGATTCGGTCCGCTGCCCGGCGTGCTCGCGATCGCCATCCATACCGCCGGTGCTCTCGGCAAGCAGTTCGCCGAGGTCGTCGAGAATGTCGATATGAATCCGGTCGAAGGGATGGTTGCCAGCGGCGCCAACTACGGCGAGACGATCCGCTTCGGGGTCGTCCCGCAGGTACTGTCGAATTTCGTGAGCTACTCGCTGCTGCGGTTCGAGATCAACGTGCGAGGTGCAACGGTTCTGGGCTTCGTTGGAGCGGGCGGCATCGGCAAGGAGCTGATCTCCGCCATCCGGCAGTTCTACTATGCCGATGTCAGCGCAATCCTTCTCATCGTGATCGCAACAGTGTTCCTGATCGACTGGCTGACAGAGTTGCTGCGGCATCGCTTGCTCAGCCTGGAAAGCGGCGGCTGACGATGCGGCGTACCACCACGTCGCAACTGCTCACCGACGTCGACCAGACGGCCCTGAGGCTTGAGTATTCCAAGACCCTAAGGGTGCCTCTGACCCGCCGATTGCCAACCGTCGGAGTGGTGGCAGTCGGTACGGCCTTGGCAGTCTACGCGTTGTGGCGGTTCGGCTTCTCGCTCGACAAGCTGGTCGATGGGGCTGGCAGGCTCGGGACCGTCGTCGTCCTGATGGTGCCTCCCGATCCTGGCAATCAACTTTGGAACTACATGACGGCGCTGGGCGAGACCCTGGCAATCGCCTTTCTCGGCACGTTCGTGGCGGCCATGCTGGCGTTGCCGGTGGGCGCGCTGGCGGCCAAGAACGTGATCGCCAACCGCATCGTCCACTTCGCCAGCCGACGGTTCCTCGACTCGATTCGCGGGATCGATACGCTCATCTGGGCGCTGATCTGGATCAACGTCGTTGGCCTCGGCCCGTTTGCCGGTATCCTCGCCATCCTGACGTCGGACTTCGGCACCTTCGGCAAGTTGTTCTCCGAGGCGATCGAGGCGGCCGACCGCAAGCCCGTCGAAGGCGTGGTGTCGGCCGGCGGATCGGGGTTGCATGGCTTCCGATTCGGCGTGTTGCCACAGGTGATGCCGGTGCTGGTCAGCCAGGTGCTTTACTATTTCGAAAGCAACGTCCGGTCGGCCACCATCATTGGCATTGTCGGAGCGGGCGGCATAGGCCTCTATCTGGCCAACGAGATTGGGCAGGCGGAGTGGCAGAAGGTGGCCTTCCTGATCCTGATGATCCTTGCGACGGTTGCCGCCATCGATTGGCTTTCCAGCAGGGTTCGCTTTGCCGTCATAGGCGGCCGCGGAAGGAACGTCGATTGAGCGAGATCGCCAAGCCCGCGACGACACTTCCCCGCTATGCGCTCTACTATGCACCGCGCGCCGGCGAGGGGCTGGCATCAGCCGCCAATCATTGGCTTGGCCGCAATGCCGAGACCGGCGAAGCATTGACCATGCGGCTGGTGTCCGGCATCGCTTCGGAACGACTGGCCGAGATCACCGCGGAGCCGCGGCTGTATGGCTTCCACGGCACGCTGAAGGCGCCGATCGCCCTGGCCGACGGAGTGTCCGAGCGTGAGTTCGTCGACGCTGTAGGCCGCTTCGCCGGGGCGGAGCGCGCCTTCGCGGTGCCCGCGGTTGTCCTCGGCGACCTGGCCGGGTTCCTCGCCCTGCTGCCGGCGAGGCGCTGCACCGAGCTGCACGAGCTCGCCGATCGCTGCGTCGTCGAGTTCGACGAGTTCCGCCGACCGGCCGATGACGCCGAGCTGGTACGCCGTCGCGCCAACGGCCTGACGTCGCGCCAGGACGAGCTGCTGGCGCGCTGGGGTTATCCCTATGTGCTGGAGGAGTGGCGCTTCCACCTGACATTGACCGGCCGTCTGACCGATCCGGTCGAGCGCAGCACGATCGCGGCGCTGTTGCGCCAGCGCTTCGCCGGCTTCCTCGATCGTCCGCTCGCGGTGTCGGATCTATGCGTCTTCCGCCAGCCCGCGCCCAATCGGCCGTTCACGGTGCTGGCGCGCTTCAGGCTTGGCGGCGGGCGTCGCGTGCGGGCGGACGAAGTGTGGCGAGCAGCCTGACGAAGGCATGGGCGGCGGCGTCGAGGGTGCCGTCATTGACGATGACCGTCAGGCCTGGAACGTCGAGATCGTAGGCAGCGCCCCGCTCCAGCCGCTTGCCGACGGCGCTGGCAGTCTCGCGGCCACGCTGGGCGAGCCGGGCGTGCAGGTGTTCTTTCGGAGCGGTGATGAGCACTGGCACGGTGTGGGCGGCGCAGTCGCCGCTGGTCAGGAAGTGCTCGCGCGAGCCGCTCACCACCACGATCAGGCCGGCCTGTCGCCAGGCCTCGATCTCGCTGCCGATGCCGTACTCGTTGCCGTGGGCCTGCCAGTGCAGCGCGAACAGCCCGCAGGCGCGCCGTCGCGCGAACTCGGCCGGGCTCAGCGCCACGTGGTTCTCGCCCCCGGTGTCGGCCGGACGGGTGATGTAGCGATGAGCGAACGCCACCGGCAGGTCGGCCGCCATCGTCTCGCGCGCCCGATTGAGCACCGAATCCTTGCCGGCGCCGGACGGCCCCATGACGTAGACGAGGGGGGCCGTCACGTCACGACATGCCTGTCAGGCCAGAGAATCTTCATTTGACCGCGTCATGCCGTCATCCCGACCGGAGCCGAGCGCAGCGAGGCGTAGTGGAGGGACCTTTCAGGTTGCTGCTTCGACAAGAAAGGTCCCTCGACTGCGCCGCCCACGGGGCGGCTTCGCTCGGGATGACGGAGAATAAGTGGCCTATGCGGATGCTCTGCACGTCACACCACGCGCTCGCCGGCGCACCAGACGGCGCGCACGACCGGCGCCTCGTCGTGCGCGCGCACGCGAACCAGATCGGCGCGTCGGCCGGCGGCGATCTCGCCGCGATCGGCGAGGCCGACGGCACGTGCCGGATTGAGCGACGCCAGACGGACGGCTTGCGGCAGGGTGATGCCGGCATCCAGATGCGGCAGCCGGAAGACACCTTCGAGCAGGCTCGCCGGCACGTAGTCGGACGACAGGATGTCGGCGTGGCCTTCGCGCAGCAGGTCGATGGCGGCGATGTTGCCCGAGTGCGAGCCGCCGAGGACGAGGTTGGGCGCGCCGACCAGCACGGCGAGACCGGCGTCGCGCGACGCGCGCGCGGCTTCCCAGGTTGTCGGGAACTCGGCGATTGTCATGCCGTTCTGCACGGCCTCCTCGACATGCTCGCGCGTGGCGTCGTCATGGCTGGCGAGTGGCAGGGCGCGGGCCTGGGCGCGCGACACGATCGCGCGGCGGTGCTTCACGGCATTTCGGCTGTGCAGCTCGAGCGAGTGCGACTGGAAGGCCTCGAACTGCTGCTCCGTCATGGCGAACTTGCCCATGTAGTATTGCTTCAGCTTCCGCGGATCGAGGAACTGGCGCTGGCCCGGCGTGTGGTCGTTGATCGAGATCAGACCGACCAGCGGCAGGTCGATCCAGCGGTCGACCGCCTCGATTGCATCGTCCGGCGTCACCTCGCAGCGCAGGTGCAGGCGATGGTCGCAGCGCGTCAGGCCGCGCTCGCTCGCCACGCAGATCGCCTCGACCATGCGTCCGCGATTCTGCACCCGGTCGGTGTCGCCGCGCACGTCGCCCAGCGACAGTGAATCGAATACCGTCGTGATGCCGGCGGCGGCGATCTGCGTGTCGTGCGCCATCATCGCCGACAGGCCCGGCCACTTGACGCCCGGGCGCGGCGCGAAGTGCTTCTCCATGCTGTCGGTGTGCAGCTCGACCAGGCCGGGCACCAGATAGTCGCCGTCGAGGTCGAGCGCCGCGCCGAGCTGCGAGCGGCCCTGCGCGATCTCGACGATGGCGCCGTCGCGCAGGACGACCGTGCCATCGAACTCGGCGTCGGCGGTGACCACCCGGGCGTTGGTCAGGATCGCTTCGGCGCTCATGCGAGGACTCCGACAGAGGTTCCGGGAAGCGCCACGTTGAGGACGCGGTTGGCCAGCAGGTCGCGCACGGCGGGGTCGTGAAAGATGCCGACGATGGCGGTACCGTCGTCGCGACGCTGGCGGATCAGCTCGACCACGCCGTCGCGATTGGCCGGATCGAGCGAGGCTGTCGGCTCGTCGAGCAGCAGGATGGGATAGTCGACGATCAGCGAGCGCGCGATGTTGATCCTCTGCTGCTCGCCGCCGGAGAAGGTCGCGGGCGGCAGCGACCACAGGCGGACGGGAACGTTGAGGCGGGCGAGCAGGCTCTCGGCCCGCCGCCGCGCCTCCGCCCTGCCCATGCCGTGCCGGAGCGCGGGTTCGGCAACGACATCGAGCGTGCCGACGCGCGGAATGACGCGCAGGAACTGGCTGACGAATCCCAGGGTGCGGCGACGCACGTCGAGGACGGTGCGCGGTGCCGCCCGCACCATCTCGACCCAACCATCGCCGTGACCGATGCGGATCGAGCCGGCATCGGGACGGTAGTTGCCGTAGAGCGAGCGCAGCAGCGTGCTCTTGCCGGCGCCCGACGGGCCGACCAGTGCGAGGCATTCGCCGGGCGAGACCGCCAGCGTCACGTCGCGCAGCACCGGCAGCGCCAGATCGCCGTGGGCGTGGATGACGAAGGACTTGGTGAGGCCGGAGACGCGTAACGCAGGCAGCATGGAATTGCCTCGGGTCAGACCGGCAGGACGGAGGCGACGAGCATCTGGGTGTAGGCGTGCTGCGGATCGTCGAGCACCTGGTCGGTCAGCCCTTCTTCGACCACGCGGCCGCCCTGCATCACCATCAGCCGGTGAGTGAGCAGGCGGGCGACGCCGAGATCGTGCGTCACCAGCACCGCCGACAGCTGCAGCGTGTCGACCAGGCCGCGCAGGAGGTCGAGGATGCGGGCCTGGACCGAGACGTCGAGGCCGCCGGTCGGCTCGTCCATCAGCACCAGCCGCGGCTTGCTCACCAGGTTGCGGGCGATCTGCAGACGCTGGCGCATGCCGCCGGACCAGGTCGTCGGGCGATCGTCCAGGCGATCGGTCTCGATCTCGACCCGCTGGAGCCATTCCTGCGCGGTGCCGCGAATGTCACCGTAGTGGCGCGCACCCACCGCCATCAGGCGCTCGCCGATATTGGCCCCCGCGCTCACCGTCATGCGCAGGCCGTCACGGGCATCCTGGTTGATGAAGCCCCATTCGGTGCGCCCCAGCAGGCGCCGGCGCGCCTCGCTGAGCCGGTGCACGTCGACCAGGCCGTACGCTGCCGACTCATAGGTAACTGCGCCGACCTCGGGAGCATGCCGGCCGGCCACGCAGTTGAGCAGGGTGGTCTTGCCCGATCCCGACTCGCCCACGATGCCAAGTACCTCGCCCGGCCACAGCTCGAAGGCGACGTCACGGCAGGCGACGCGGGCGCCGAACCGCTTGGTGAGGGCCTGGACGGAAAGGAGCGGCGCCTCGCTCATTGCCGGCGTCCGCACCAGTCGGTGTCGGAGCAGATGTACATCCGCTTGCCCGCATCGTCGACGATCATCTCGTCGAGGAAGCTTTCGCGCGAGCCGCAGAGCGCGCAGCACTCGTCCCAGCGCTCGATCTCGAAGGGATGATCGTCGAAGTCGAGGCTCTTCACCGGCGTGTACGGCGGCACGGCGTAGATGCGCTTCTCTCGGCCGGCGCCGTAGAGCTGCAGGGCGGGGCTGCGGTCGAGCTTCGGGTTGTCGAACTTGGGAATGGGCGAGGGGCTCATGATGTAGCGCCCGTTCACCATCACCGGGTAGTTGTAGGTCTTGGCGATACGGCCATGCCGGGCGATGTTTTCGTACAGGCTGACCTGCATGACGCCGTACTCGGTGAGCGCGTGCAGCAGGCGGGTCTCGATCTCGCGCGGCTCGAGCATCCGCAGCGGCTCGGGAATTGGCACCTGGAAGACCAGGATCTGCCCGTCGCGCAGCGGCGTCTCCGGCACCCGATGGCGCGTCTGGATGATCGTCGCCTCCTCGGTGCTGGTCGTGGTGGCGACGTCGGCGACCTTGGCGAAGAAGCTGCGGATCGACACGGCATTGGTCGTGTCGTCGGCGCCCTGGTCGATTACCTTCAGCGTATCGTTGCGGCCGATGACGGCCGCCGTCACCTGAATGCCGCCGGTGCCCCAGCCGTAGGGCAGCGGCATCTCGCGACCGCCGAACGGCACCTGGTAGCCGGGCACCGCCACCGCCTTCAGGATGGCGCGGCGGATCATCCGCTTGGTCTGCTCGTCGAGATAGGCGTAGTTGTAGGCGGCTTCCGGCATGTCGCTCACTCTGCCGCCTGGTCGAGCGCCGGGTCTTCGCTTCGGCGCCTCTCGGCTTCGGCGCGCAGCGCCCGCACCGTTACCAGCTCGGACTGGAAGTCGACATAGTGCGGCAGCTTGAGATGCTGCACGAAGCCCGATGCCTCGACATTGTCGGAGTGCGCCAGCACGAACTCCTCGTCCTGCGCCGGCGAGTTGGCGCTCTCCGACAGCTCGCCGGCGCGCAGCGCGCGGTCGACCAGTGCCATGGCGATCGCCTTGCGTTCGGCATGACCGAAGGCGAGCCCGTAGCCACGCGTGAATTGCGGCGGCTTGTCGAGCGAGCCGGCGAACTGGTTGACCATGTCGCACTCGGTAACGTCGATCCCGGCGATCTCTATGGGAAAGCCGAGCTCCTCGGGCACGAAGGTCACGGCGACCTGGCCGTAGCGGATCTCGCCGACGAAGGGATGGTTGTTGCCATAGCCGCGCTGCGTCGAGTAGCCCAGCGCCAGCAAGAAGCCTTCGTCGCCGCGCGCCAGGTTCTGCAGCCGCAATGGCCGCGACGCCGGCAGGGTGAGCGGCTCGCGCGTCAGGTCGTCCGGCCTCCCGGCTTCGGCTCTGTCGGAGGCGTCCGGCGGCGCTTCGAGCAGGCCGTCGCGTTCGAGAATGTCGCCGACCCGCGGCACGCCGGGCACGCTATCGACCGGCGCGGTCCGCGCCAGCGGGCGCTCGCCGCCGGCTGCCAGTGAGAAATCGAGCAGGCGATGGGTGTAGTCGTAGGTCGGGCCGAGAAGCTGCCCGCCCGGCACGTCCTTGAAGGTGGCGGAGATACGACGCTCGGCGATCATCGCCGCCGTGTCGATCGGCAGACTGTTGCCGAAACGCGGCAGCGTCGTGCGGTAGGCGCGCAGCAGGAAGATCGCCTCGATCAGGTCGCCGCGCGCTTGCTTGATGGCGAGCGCCGCCAGCGAACGGTCGTAGCAGGAGCCCTCGGTCATCACGCGATCGACCGCGAGCCCGAGTTGCTGGTCGATCTGCTCCAGCGTGAGCTCCGACAGGGCACGATCGCCGCGCCTCTTGTCGGCCAGCAGGTCGAGCGAATGGGCGATTGCCGTCTCGCCGCCCTTGACCGCGACATACATGCTCAGTCCTCCGTGGCGATGCTACGCGGCAAGGCGAGCAATTGGGCGCCGCAAACGAACGCGACGTCGACGCCGCAAGGAAACAGCGCGTGATTGTCGGCCCAGGCACGCCAGAATCCTGCGTCGACGCCGCCAATGGCGACCCGCCTGGCCCCGTCGATGCCTGGCCCGCGCCATGTTCGCGCCGCCCCTGCGTCGAGCGTCGGCACTTCGATCAGCAGGGTGGCGGATCGATCCGGATAGGGGTCGCTCCCGACGGCAAAGCCGTCGAACGGATTGGCACCGCCGGCGGCGAGCACGGCGAACGCTGCATCGGCCCGTTCGGCGACGAGCGGCGCGCCGCAATGAAAGCGTACGAAGTCGTGCACGGTTGGCCGGTCGAGCTCGGGCGCAAGCCACAGCGGCGTGTCGTGATCGACCAGGGTCAGAAGGCAGGCGGTCGTTGCCGGGCTGATACCGCCCGGACCGGCCGGCGCGCCGTCGATGGGCGCGATGCGGCCGGGATGCGAGAACGCGTCGAGCACGGCGCGGAACAGTCGCTGGGCGTCGTGCACGGGACTGGCGAATCCTGCGGCGATCGCGGAGGAAGGGCTCACGCGCCGGCCTCGCGGGCGACAGTGAAGAATTCCACCTTGGTGGCATTCGCGCGCGCCGCGGCGAGCCGGCGCCGCACCTCGGCCTCCTCGGCGAGCGGCGCCACGATCCGGCGCTCGAGAATGTCGCGCCATTCGGCACGTTGGCCGACGGCATCGATGGTCGCGACAATTTCGGCATGGCAAGTGCTTCGGCCGCCGACGTATCCGATGCCGACCTCGCCGCTGTCGAGGCGCACCGCCGCCCGGGTCGCCGTCATCTCGCCCGCGCAGAAGGCCGAGCCGGTGCCGGATATTCGTCCCTGCACCATCACCAGTCCGATCTCAGGCCGGCGCAGCGATCTGGCCACGGGCAGCTCCCTCTCGATCTCTCTCCACAGTGCTTCCAGGCGCGACCAGGGAGAATTCGCCAGCACCGACAACCAGCGCTGGCGTCGTCGGCTATCGGCGTCGAGATCAGTCGAATTAACCATGGGGCGCTTGTGCGGCGCACCATCGGGAGGTCGCGTTACCGGTCGGCTGCGTGGTCGTGAACTTATGGTGACAGGGCGGCGCGGTTTTCCCGCCTCCATGCTCCTCCCCCTGGGGAGATGTCGTCGTCTTGCGGCGACATTAGTCATGCTCAACGCTGGGAGCGCGCCATCCCAGTGACACTCCTCTTGCCGATCAAACATCCCATGAGCGCCACAGGAGTGGCGCGCTCCCAACAATGACCTCTCCGCCTGTGAACGGCGCACCTCTCCGGCGACGAGTCCGGGGAGGGGAGGCTCGCCTGCACGCGGCGAACCCCCTATGCTCTCGTCTCATGGAGTGGGGTCGCATGAAAATGGTCTGCGTCGCGGCGGCGGTCGCCGCCTTGTCGGTGGGTGCAATCGAAGGGCACGCACAAACCGCTTTGCAGCCAGGCCTGTGGGAGGTAACGGACAAGACGACGATGGAAGGCGTTCAGCCGATGCCGATGACGTCGCGCAAGGTCTGCATCAAGGGCGGCGAGGCGACGCTCGAGCGGCTGCTCTATCCGGCGCCCGACGTGTTCGCGGCGCACAAGTGCACGTTCCGTCCGGCGCCTGCGCAGACGGGCATCTTCAAGGCGACCACCATGTGCCCGGCGACGGCAACCCTGCCCAGCGTCACCGCGTCGGCCGAGATCAGCTACAAGCCCGACAGCTACGAGGGCCTGGGTCAGCTCCTCATCAAGGACCAGGCCGGCACGACTCTGAAGGGCAGCTCGGTGATGAGCGGCAAGCGGGTCGGCGACTGCTGACCGCCGCCGCTACATGAAGGCGGGCATCACCTGCGCGCCGAAGCGCCCGAGGGAAGCCATGTTCTGCTCGTGGCTCATGGCGCCGAAGCCGGTCTGGCAGAGCAGGTGCTGGACGCCCACATCGCGCAGCTCCGCCACCTGATCGCGCACGCGCGCCGGCGTGCCGTAGAGACAGCCGGTGCCGAGAACATATGGGATTGCCTGATCGTCGCCGACCCTGGGATCGGTCCAGGCGTTCAGCGTCGCCGGATCGGGCTGGAAATCGTGCGGATTGTAGGCCTCCCGGACGTGCATCATATGGGCGCGCGTCTCGACCAGCAGGGCGGCGAGCTCGTCCTCGGCCTGGGCGTTGGACTCGGCGACGTAGACATTGCGCCACAGGGCGCTCTGCGCCAGCAGGCGCGCCCGTGTCTTCTCGCCGTGGCCGCCGGCATCGATGCCCTGGGCATAGGTTTCCCAGCGCTCCTTGATGCGATTGACCGGCAACCGCGCGGTCAGGATGGGCACGCCGAGCCGGCCGCACTCGGCGAAGGAGCCGGGCGAGATGACGCTGCGCCACAACGGCGGGCCGGGCTGCTGCACCGGGCGTGGCCGGAGCGCCGGAATGTGGACCTTGTGGAACTTGCCCTCGTAGGTCAGCGGCGCCTCGCGCCAGGCGCGCTCCAGAATGTCGACGGTCTCTTCCATGCGTTCGCGGCTGTCGTGGCTGCGCAGGCCGTGACCGACGAACTCATACTCGTTGTAGACCGTGCCCTTGCCGATGCCGACATCGATGCGGCCCTTGCTGAGATTGTCGAGCAGTGCCAGCTGGACGGCGAGGCGAACCGGATGATGGAACGGCGTCTGCACGACGGCGAAGCCGATGCGGATGCGCTCGGTCTTCATCGCCAGCGCCGCCGCGAACATCAGCGAATCGTTGTAGACGCTCTCGCCGGTGAAATAGTGCTCGGTCAGCCAGACGTCGGAAAAGCCCAGTCGTTCTGCGGCGCAGACCTGCTGGATGATCTGGTCGATGCGTGGGCCGTCCTCGTCGGGCGAGGGCGACATGGAAAGAGTGAGCCAACCGAACTGCATGGCCCAACCTTAGACGCCGCACGGGAGCCGTGTCATGCCGCAGGTTCGCGATAGGCGCGCCCCTGATACCGGAATGCCCTCTGCCTCGTGTGGCGTTCGTGTCTGCTATCGTGTCGCTCGCTTGTCGAAACTACAGTGGCCCTGCATTGAAGCTGAGCGAGTGAAGTCAGAGAACGGCGCGGTGGCCCAGAAAAAGGAAATGCCGGCGGTCCACCCCAGACATGCCGGCACTCCACTCTCTTCACAGTCAGCGCGGGCAAGCCCTAGTGTCTAATTGCAATATAATACGATATTAAGTATCATGCTACGGTTATCTCTACTATTTGAGGTGTACCGTGGCCCGGGTAGCGGTGGAA
>LNFM01005521.1_pt1 | contig 22211 bp, 17 predicted proteins | sample 596031 | NCBI WGS metagenome assembly LNFM01 (sample SAMN04254537, study PRJNA301005) | activated carbon metagenome | isolation source: dual media filters at the Ann Arbor, Michigan drinking water treatment plant | place: USA: Ann Arbor
CCGCCGGCCGCCTCGTCGGGCACTTCTACATCCACAACGGCGACGAGTCAGGCTTCGTCTGCGAACGCGTCTGACTTCTTCAACAGCCTGCTAGGAGCAGACAGCGCGCCGCTCGTGACCAACGAGGCCCGCAACCTCGACTGCCTTGTGATCGGCGGCGGTCCGGCCGGTCTGACGGCTGCGATTTATCTGGCCCGGTTTCATCTGTCTGTTTTGGTCGTGGACGGTGGAGAAAGCCGCGCGAGTTGGATCCCCGTCAGCCACAACCATGCCGGTTTCCCCGACGGGATAGGGGGATCAGAGCTTCTGGCGCGCATGAAGGCTCAGGCCAAGCAATATGGCTCCCGTTATATAGCCGCCGAGGTGACCTCGTTGACGAGAGATGGCGATCTGTTCGTGGCGATGGCCGGGGACTTGATCCTGCGCGCCCGCACGGTTCTGCTGGCGACCGGCGTTGTGAACCGCCGTCCCGCCATGGCAGATGATATGCATGCCCAGGCACTGTCGCGCGGCTTGATACGCTACTGTCCGATCTGCGATGGGTTCGAAGTGACGGATCGCCGCGTCGGCGTCATCGGCACCGCTGCGAACGGGCTCAATGAGGCCGAGTTCCTGCGCAGCTTCACGGCTGATGTAACATTGATTTCGCCTTACGGCCCGCACGATCTCGATGCATCTCAGCGACGACGCGTCCACAAGGCTGGCATCAAGCTGCTTGCAGGGCCCTGTCTTGCCTTTGATCTCCGGGAGAGGACGATCGCGGTGGCCATGCCCAACAAAAACATCGAATTCGACGCGATCTACCCGGCCTTGGGCAGCGAGGTCCGATGCAATCTTGCGGTTGGACTGGAGTCGATAGTTTCCAGTCGAGGATGCGTAACCGTCGATGCCAAGCAAAGGACCAATATACCAGGCCTGTATGCCGCGGGCGACGTAGTCGAGGGGCTCGACCAGATAAGTTATGCCACGGGACAGGCTGCTGTTGCCGCTACAGCTATTCGCAACGATCTAAACAACCGCCAACCTCTGCATCGATAGCTTTGGTCGGCACCGGCTTCGAGGTATTCGGACGGATCGACGGCGCCTCGGTCCACGTAAGCATCTTCAGGATGGCAACGTTAAGACGTCCGTTAACGTGACTCTCCGCCAGCAGGAGGCCTTGCGGCATGCGGCAGCGATCTGAGGTACTCGAGAAATTCGACCCGCAGCCGTTAAGTTTGTACTGGCCGTTCAGTTGCGATAACGACTGATTGACGCAATCTTGATGCCGCCGGCCTTTTGCCGGCGACACTGACATGACATTCTGCACTCATGAAGCTCCGGCTAGTCACGCATGCACTGATCCTGGCCCTGTTTCTGACGGCCGGCGTTCTTGCGGCCTATGTCAGCCCGGCGACCGCCGGCATGGCGCGTGACTCCGCTGGCGTCGAGCAGAGAATGGAAGCGGGCATGCCGTGCTGCCCGTCGGATCAGGATGGTCCAAAAGATTGCACGACGAACTGCCCGGCGCTGACCTTCTGCCTCGCCAAGTGTTTCGCGGGCGGAACGACCAAATCTGTCGCAATTGCTGGCCCGGTCATGGCTGTCGTCGCTCCTCTCGGCGACGACGCCAAGCGCACGTCGCAGAGCTTCGCGCCGCCCGCGAGACCCCCCCGAAGCTGATACATCGCCGGCGCGCCAGCGCCTGCTCCGCCCGCACGGCGCTGTCCGGGCGGTCGGTGAGCTGTGGCCCCGCGCCACGCAACGAGCCGTGCTCAAGCGCGGCAGCCTTATCCATTCGGGATATCCGTCATGTTTTCCATCAAGTCCTTGCGCGCGCTCGCCGCCGCGCTTCCGCTCGTCCTCTCCACGTTTCCGGCCTTCGCCGACATCAAGGACTACGAATTCCAGCTCACGCAAAAGGAACTCAAGCAGGGCCACGGCGTCATCGTCACCGTCCGGCTCGTCGACAAACGCACCGGCAAGCCGGTGCCCGACGCGGTGATCTTCGCCAGCCGCATCGACATGGAGCCGGACGGCATGGCCACGATGGCCTCGAAGCTCGAGCCCGTGCCTGCGACCGAGCCGGGCAGCTACAGCTTCAGGACCAACCTCACCATGGAGGGCGGCTGGCGGCTTTCGCTGGGGGCCAAGGTGCAGGGTGAGGACGGCACGGTCGAAAGCCGTCTGATCCTGAAGGCCACCCCATGAAGCGAGTCCTGCTCTCGATCCTCGCTCTCGCCGCCGTTACGGCGGCGGGCGCGGGGGGCTATGCCGCCGGAACGCGCGGGCTCGTCCTGCCTGGCCTCGACCGGCTCCATCATGCATTCATCGCCAGATCGCCGGTCGCACCCCAAGCGGGGCCAGCCGCCGCCACAGGGCCGATCGCCTATTACCGCCATCCAGACGGCGCGCCATTCTACGCGGCCGAACCCCGTAAAACCGAGGACGGTCGCGACTTCCTGCCCGTCAGCGCCAGCGAAGAAATCAGCTTCGATCCGGCTGCGGCAAAGTCGGCGCAGACGGTCGCCGAGACAGCCACGACCACCGGGGCAGAGCGAAAATTGCTCTACTACCGCAACCCGATGGGTCTGCCCGACACCTCCCCAATACCCAAAAAGGACTGGATGGGGATGGACTACCTGCCGGTCTATGCAGGCCAAGAGGCCGACGACAAGGTGATCAAGCTTTCGCCCGGACGCATCCAGCGCAGCGGCGTACGTTCCGAGCCGGTCGTCCGCCAGGCGATCAGCCGGCCGATCCGGGTGCCCGGCACGGTGCAGCTCGACGAGCGCCGCGTCTCCGTCGTCGCGACGCGCTCGGACGCCTTCATCCAGGAGGTGGCGCCGGTCACCACCGGCGACCGCGTCGCCAAGGGGGATCGTCTGGTCAAAATCTATTCGCCCGAGATCACGGCGGCGGGCGCGCAGTTCGTGTCTGAACTCAACGCCTCCGGGCGAGGCGTGCCCGAAGGCGGCGCGCGCCAGCGGCTGGAGAACCTGGGCGTGCAGCCTGAAATCGTCGCCGAGATCGAGCGGACCCGGAAGGTGCCGTTGACGATCGTCTGGTCGGCTCCGCGAGACGGCATCGTGCTGGAGCGCAACGTCGTCGACGGCATGAAGATGGCGTCCGGCGACAGCCTGTTCCGGCTGGCCGATATCTCGACGATCTGGGTGCTGGCCGATGTCCCGGAAGTCGATCTGGCCGCGATCCGCATCGGCGCGCCGGCCACGATCCGCCTGCGCGGGCGGCCGGGAACGGAGTTCGCGGGCAAGGTCGGCCTGATCTATCCGCAGGTAGTCGAGGCGACGCGGACCACCAAGGTTCGCATCGAGATCGACAATCGCGAAGGCATGCTGCTGCCCAACATGTACGCCGATGTCGAGATCGGCTCCGGTGAGTTCGGTCTGGTCCTCGCTGTCCCCGATAGTGCCGTGATCGACTCTGGCACGCGCCGCGTCGTCATCCTCGATCGTGGCGAGGGCCGCTTCGAGCCGCGCGAGGTCCAGCTTGGCCAGCGCGGCGAAGGCATGGTCACGATCAGCGAGGGTGTGAAGGATGGCGATCGCGTCGTTGTCTCGGCCAACTTCCTGATCGACGCGGAGAGCAACCTGAAAGCTGCGCTGAGCGGGCTCGGCACGCCGGAGGCAAAAGGGGCTGAGACGACGCCTGCGGAACCAAAGCCATGATCGCCCGCCTGATCGCCTGGTCTGCCCGCAACCTCGTCCTCGTCTTCGTCGCCACGGCGTTCGCTGTCGCGGCCGGGGTCTATGCGGTCCGGACGCTGCCGCTCGACGCCATCCCCGATCTCTCCGACGTGCAGGTCATCGTTTACACCGAATATCCCGGCCAGGCCCCTCAGGTGATCGAGGATCAGGTCACCTATCCGCTGACGACCTCGATGTTGACGGTGCCGAAGGCCCGCGTCGTGCGCGGCTTCTCCTTCTTTGGCGTCTCCTTCGTCTATGTCATCTTCGACGATGGCACCGACCCGTACTGGGCGCGCTCGCGCGTGCTCGAATATCTCAACGCCGCTGCCCGCCGGCTTCCGGCCGGCGTCACGCCGACGCTGGGGCCAGACGCAACCGGCGTCGGCTGGGTCTACCAGTATGCCGTCATGGCCAAGAATATGTCGCTGGCCGAGTTGCGCTCGGTCCAGGACTGGTTGGTGCGCTACGCCGCCTCGCGCGCCGAGGGCGTGGCCGAGGTCGCCAGCGTCGGCGGCTTCGTCAAGCAATATGCCATCGTGGTCGATCCGGTCCGGCTGCGGGCGCAAGGGGTGTCGCTGTCGATCCTTCGCGAGGCCGTGCGCAACAGCAACATGGATGTCGGCGGACGGACCGTCGAGCTGGCCGAGTTCGAGTTCGTGGTGCGCGGGCGCGGCTATCTGAAGTCGATTGCCGATATCGAGAACATCGTGCTCCGGACCGAGCGCGGCGCGCCCTTGCGGCTCGCCGACGTCGCCCGCGTCGAGCTCGGGCCCGACGAGCGGCGCGGCATCACCGAACTCAATGGCGAGGGCGAGGTCGCCAGCGGCATCGTGCTTCAGCGCTTCGGGGCTAATGCGCTCGGCGTTATCGAGCGCGCCAAGGCGAGGCTCGCCGAGATCGCCGCGACCTTGCCGGGCGGAGCCGAGATCGTGCCGGTCTACGACCGTTCGCAGCTGATCGAGCGGGCGATCCAGACCTTGAAGGTGACGCTGATCGAGGAGAGCGTCATCGTCGCGCTGGTCTGCATCGTCTTTCTCCTGCATCTGCGTAGCGCGCTGGTGGCGATCCTGATGCTCCCCGTGGGCATCCTGATCGCGTTCGCGGCTATGAAGGCGCTGGGGCTGGGCTCCAACATCATGAGCCTGGGGGGCATCGCGATCGCGGTCGGCGCGATGATCGACGCAGCCATCGTCATGATCGAAAACGCCCACAAGCATCTCGAGCGCGCGCCGCCGGGCAAGCCGCGCATCGAGATTATTATCGAGGCGGCCAGCGAGGTCGGGCCGGCGCTGTTCTTCAGCCTGCTCGTGATCACCGTCTCGTTCCTGCCGATCTTCACGCTGGAGGGCGAGGAGGGCCGGCTGTTCGGGCCGCTCGCCTACACCAAGACCTTCGCCATGGCAGCCGCCGCCGTCCTGTCGGTGACGCTGGTACCAGCCCTGATGGTCGTCTTCGTGCGCGGCCGGATCATCCCGGAGCAGAGGAACCCGATCAACCGGGCACTGATCGCGCTCTACCGCCCGCTGATCAAGGGCGTGCTCAAGGCCAAAACGCTGACGATCCTGCTGGCGCTCGCCGTGCTCGGCGTCAGCGTCTGGCCGGCGCGGCAGCTCGGCTCGGAGTTCATGCCGACGCTGAACGAGGGCACGCTGATGTACATGCCCACGACCCTGCCGGGCATATCGGTGACCAAGGCGGCCGAACTGCTCCAGACCCAGAACCAGATCATCCGATCCTTTCCGGAGGTTGCCTCGGTCTACGGCAAGGCCGGGCGGGCCCAGACCGCGACGGACCCTGCCCCGACGGAGATGTTCGAGACCATCATCAACCTGAAGCCGCAGGAGCAATGGCGTACAGGGGTTACCGCCGACACGCTCAAGGCCGAGATGGACAAGGCGCTGCAGTTTCCCGGCATCTCGAACGCTTGGACGCAGCCGATCCGCGCCCGAATCGACATGCTGGCGACCGGCATCCGCACCCCGATCGGCATCAAGGTCTTTGGCGACGATCTGACGAAGATGGAAGGCGTCGCGCGCCAGATCGAGACCGTTCTGAAGGCCGTGCCGGGCACCACCAGCGCCTATGCCGAGCGCGTTATTGGTGGCTATTTCCTCGACATCGTGCCCGACCGGATCGCGCTTGGGCGCTACGGGCTTTCGGTCGGCGACGTGCAGGGCGCGGTGGTGATGGCGATGGGCGGAGAGACTGTCACGACGACGGTCGAGGGCCGGGAGCGCTATGGCGTCACCATCCGCTATCCACGCGACTTGCGCTCCGACCCACAGTCGATCGCCCGCGAGGTTCAGGTGACGATGCCGTCGGGCGGTTCGATCCCGCTTGGCGAGGTCGCGAAAATCGAGCGCAAGCGCGGTGCAACCACGATCCGCACCGAGAACGGCCAACTTGCGATCTACATCTTCGTCGATATCGCCGGGCGCGATCTCGGCGGCTATGTCCGCGAGGCGCAAGGAGCGATCGCGAAAGCCGTCCAGCTCCCAACCGGCTATCGCGTCGCCTGGAGCGGGCAGTTCGAATATCTCGAGCGGGCCGAGGCGCGGCTCAAGATCGTCGTTCCCGTCACGCTGGCGATCATCTTCCTGCTGCTCTACCTCAACTTCCGCCGGCTGACCGAAACGCTCATCGTCATGCTGTCGCTGCCCTTTGCCCTGGTTGGCGGCGTCTGGCTACTCTGGTGGCAGGGGTTCAACATGTCGGTGGCGGTCGCGGTCGGCTTCATCGCGCTGGCGGGCGTCGCGGCCGAGACCGGGGTGATCATGCTGATCTACCTCGACCAGGCGCTGAAGGAGGTGCGCGCGCGCTGCGCGGCGCAAGGGCGCGCGTTCACACGCGCCGATCTGCAAGAGGCGATCACGCTGGGCGCGGTCGAGCGGCTGCGGCCCAAGATCATGACCGTGATCGCGATCATGGCGGGCCTGCTGCCGATCCTGTGGAACACCGGCACGGGCTCTGAGGTGATGCAGCGCATCGCCACCCCGATGATCGGCGGCATGGTCTCCTCGACCGTGCTGACGCTGCTGGTGATTCCGGCGATCTACGGGCTGGTAAAGGGATGGGGGCTGCCGAAGGCGGCGGCCGGGCTGTCAAGGCCAAATTCGACAGATGGCGGCGTCAAGTCGGGCACAGCCTCCAGTATGGCCGTCGTGTCAGAGCCTGTCCAGTGAGCTATCGTGCGTCGTCATTCCAGCGCGCGGTAGCGAGGTTTCAGGTCCGAGCATGTCGAGCACGGGACATTGCGCGAGCGGCTCACTGGTGCATCGCGCCACGGATGCGGCGAGGATGCTCTCCAGCCTCGTCAGGTCCGCGAGCTTGTGACGCACCTCGGTCAGGTGCGTCGCCGCGATGTCCTTGGCCTCCGCGCAGGAGCCATGGCGGGGGTCGTTCAGGACCAGGAGGGCGCGAACCTCTTCGATGCTGAACCCCAACCCGCGCCCTCGGCGAATGAAAGCCAGCCGTCTGACATGGACGTCATCGTAGACGCGATGACCGCCCGGCGTGCGGGGCGGCGCAGGCATCAGCCCGATGGTCTCGTAGTAGCGGATCGTCTCGAGATTGACGCCTGCGGCTTTCGCAAGCTGTCCAGCGGCAAGGCCTCGCGCCTTCGTGAGCATAGGGGGCTTGATCCCGTAGTGGCTACCGGAGGCAGAGTGACATGGATCGGACCGGAGAGCTATTCATGATCAGCGCTGAACTCGGACAATCTGGCGCGACGAAGCCTCTCCCGGCGCCCTCGACGGGCGTCCTGGCGGGGACGGGCCTCGTCGTCGGAGCCGGAGCTCTGATCGCATCCTCTTGCTGCGTCTTGCCGATGGCGCTTGCAGGGCTTGGCGTGACCGGCGCGGTCTTCAGCGGCCTTGCGGTACTGGCCAATATCCGGCCGTTTCTCATCGCCGGCGCGGCGGTCATGCTGGCCCTCGGCTGGGCATTTTTCTTCTGGCGACGTCGCAGCGCGAGATGTGATGGCGAGACCTGCGCCAAACTGGAGCGATCGGGCCGCACGATAGGGCTGCTCGGCGTCGGCTCTCTGGTCATCGGACTGGCTCTGGTGTGGGGCCCTTACGTCGAGCCAGCCCTGCTCAAGCTGGCGCGGTGATTTTCATGGAACTTCAATCGACGCTGACCTGCCCGCACTGCTCCCATCAGGCGACAGAGACGATGCCCATCGACGCCTGCTGGTTCTTCTACGAGTGCAAGAGTTGCGGCGTGCTGCTGAGACCGCTGGAAGGAGACTGCTGCGTGTTCTGTTCCTATGGCGCGACGCCCTGTCCTCCGATTCAGGCCGCCGATGGAAAGTCGTCAGCGGCGGCCTGCTGTGGACCTCCGACAGCGGGCCCGAACTGAGTCCGGCGGCGGATCGGGGACTGTTTCGAAGCAACTGCGCATCGGATCCGGCATTCATCAGCCCGATCATCCAGTGCGTGTCCGCCAATAAAACTGGTGCGTGGTGACGCATGTCCAGTACGATGTTGTGCGGGGTTATGCGGCATGGGCGCCGCGCCTGTTCCGGAACCGGTACATGGCGGCCATGGCAATTCCAAGCACTGACTGCAGGGACTGAGATCCGCGTGCGGTGACGGGCCGACAGGTGGCAGTGATCGGGAGGGTCCACCACCGCTCACTCGGCTGTCGGACGCGCGGTTGGGGTAAGCCTTGGACCCTCCCCGCTATTGCTCATGGGGCGGCTGATCGTATCCGGGTAGCGCCATATCGGCCAGGATCGGGCATTCTGGGCGGTCGTCGCCGTGGCAGGTCCGAGCGAGATGCCGGAGTGTGAGCGACATGCCTTGAAGCTCTTCGATCTTAGTTTCGAGATCGCGCACGTGCTTCATCGCGAAGCGCTTTACGTCGGCGCTCGCCCGGCTCTTGTCGCGCCAGAGCGCCAGAAGTTGGCGGGCCTCCTCGATAGAGAACCCGAGCGTGCGAGCTCGCTTGATGAAGCGAAGCTCGTGAATCTCTTCGGTCGCGTAGATCCGGTACCCGGCCTCCGTCCGGATTGGCGGCTCGATGAGGCCGATGCTCTCGTAGTAGCGGATCATCTTCGCCGTCACGCCGGATGCCGTCGCCGCCTGTCCGATGTTCATGTCGATGTCTCCTATGACTGTGGCGAGTTCATTGCGCAGCGGCTAGCGCTGTCGGCCTCGTCGGGCTCGGTTCCACCCGCTTCGACCCGCCGAAGCGCTTGAGCCTCAGGGCGTTGGTTAGGACGCTGACGCTCGAAAGGGCCATGGCTAGGCCGGCGAACATGGGCGACATCAGGATACCGAAGGCTGGGTAGAGCGCGCCGGCCGCGACGGGGATGAGCACGACGTTGTATCCAAAGGCCCAGACGAGGTTCTGGCGGATGTTGGCGATCGTCGCCTGCGACAGGGCGATGGCCTTGGCGACTCCCTCCAGATCGCCGGACATCAGGACGACGTCGGCACTCTCGATCGCGATGTCTGTCCCAGTACCAATCGCGATGCCGACATCCGCCTGCGCCAGCGCCGGCGCGTCGTTGATCCCGTCCCCCACGAAGGCGACGCGGCCGCCTCCGGCCTGTAGCGACTTGACCACTTCGGCCTTGTCGGTAGGCAGAACTTCGGCGATGACCTCGTCGATTCCGAGCCGGCGCGCGATGGCCTGCGCCGTGCGTGCGTTGTCGCCGGTGACCATAACGATGCGCAGGCCCAGCTGGTGCAGCGCGGCGATTGCGGCGGGCGTCGTCTCCTTCACGGGGTCTGCAACCGCTATAATGGCCGCGAGCCTGCCGTCGATCGCGGCGTAAAGCGGCGTCTTGCCCGCGTTGCCAAGTTGCGCGGCCTGCTCGGCGAACGCCGATAGATCGAGGCCCAGCCGCCGCATCAACCGGTCGGCGCCGACCTCGATGCGACGACCCTCGACACTTGCCGCGACACCGAAACCGGGCTCGCTGGAGAAGTCCGCCGGCTCGGCCAGCCCCAGCCCGCGCTGCCGCGCACCGGCGACGATCGCATCGGCCACAGGATGCTCGGAGAGGGATTCCACCGAGGCGACGAGGCGCAGCACCTCGTCTTCCTTGAACCCTTCCGTGACGGCGATGTCGGTCAACTCCGGCCGGCCCTTGGTCAGCGTGCCTGTCTTATCGAGGGCGATGACCGTCGAATCCTTGAGGCTCTGCAGCGCCACGCCCTGCCGGAACAGGATGCCGAGTTCGGCGCCCTTGCCGGTGCCGACCATGATCGAGGTTGGCGTCGCCAGCCCCATCGCGCAGGGGCAGGCGATGATCAGCACGGCGACGGCGTTGACAAGCGCATACGACAGCGCGGGGCTTGGACCGAACGCTAACCAGGCCGTGAAGGTCAGGAGAGCCAGTCCGATGACGGCTGGGACGAACCACATCGTCACCTTGTCGACGAGCGCCTGGATCGGCAGTTTCGAGCCCTGCGCAGCCTCGACCGTGCGCACGATCTGCGCCAGCAGCGTATCGGCCCCGACTCTCTCGGCGGTGAAGCGGAAGGCGCCCGCGCCGTTTATTGTCCCGCCCGTGACTGCAGAACCGGGTTGCTTTCGGGCCGGGATCGGCTCGCCGGTGATCATCGCCTCGTCGACATAGGATGATCCCGATACGACATCGCCATCGACGGGGATGCGTTCGCCTGGACGCACGATCACGACGTCGCCCGCGACCACGGTCTCGATGGCGACATCGATCTCGTTGCCGTCTCGCAGCACGCGGGCCGACTTGGCTTGGAGCGACAGTAGGCGGCGAATGGCCTCGCTCGTCGAGCCCTTGGCGCGCGCTTCGAGCCAACGCCCCATCAGGATCAGCGTGACGATTACCGCGGCGGCCTCGAAATAGGTGTAATTGGTGCCATCCGGCAGCAGGCCGGGCATGAACGTCGCGACGCTGGAGTAGACGAAGGCGGCGGTCGTGCCGAGCGCGACGAGCGAGTTCATGTCTGGCGCGCCGCGCATCAGCGCGGGCCACCCCTTCCGAATGAAGCGCTGGCCAGGCACCGCGATCACGAAGCCGGCGAGCAGGAACGAAAGCACCTTGATGTTGAACTCGCCGACCCAGCCGGCAAGAAAATGATGCAGCGCCTCGGACATGTGCATGCCCATCTCGAAGACGAGCAGCGGCAGGGTCGCGATGGCCGCGATCGTGACGTCACGGCGCAGTTCCGACAGCTCGGCGTCGCGCGCCCGACGCTCGCGGTCGGAGGTGTCCACCGCGTCTCCGGCCTGTTCGGCGTCATAGCCGGCGGCGGCAACCGCCTTGACGAGTTCTGATGTCATTTCCGAGCCGCCCAGCACGCGCACAGAGGCCCGCCCAGTCGCAAGATTGACCGTGGCTTCGAGGGCGCCCGGTACCGCCGCAAGCGCGCGCTCGACACGTCCGACGCAAGAGGCGCAGGTCATGCCCGAAATACTCAGAACGACGATGGTCTCCCTCGGTTCGTAGCCTGCCTTTCGGATGGCCAAATCGATAGCCGCGGTATCGACTTTTCCAGAGCTGACGGCGATGTGGGCCCGCTGAGTCGCCAAGTTCACCGAAACGCTGTCAACGCCCTCCACGGCAAGGACCGCCCGCTCGACGCGGCCCACGCATGAGGCGCAGGTCATGCCTTCGACGGGAACATCGAAATGTCTGGAGGGCAAGGCTGCATTTCTGGCCACCGTTGCAGTCGACATAACGTATCTCCGAGCTGTCATGGCATGCGGTATGGAGCTTCCCACCATTGTAAGGTCAAGCGCTATCGGCGACATCGGCTCAAGATTTTTGGGGCTCCGGAAAGAGGTCAAGATGCCACTTGACCTTACCACTGTGGAAAGCTGCAGCCTCCCTTTGACCCGCACACCAACAGGAAGCTTCAGCCATGTGCTCTTGCCAGAAACCTTCGAACGCAACTTCTCAGACCGTCCCAACCCCGTCGCAGTCCGGATTACATTTTCGGGTCGACGACATGACCTGCGGGCACTGCGCCGACACGATCAAGAAGGCGATCGAGACGACCGTGCCCGGCACCACAGTCAACGCGGATCCCGCCTCTAAGCTTGTGAGCGTGACAGGCCCCGCAGACTTCGCTGCGCTCAGAGCGATCGTGACCGCGGCAGGTTATACGCCCAGCGCGTCTCCCGTCGCTGCCTGACCGAGCGCCAAGGGCAAAGCGGCAGGAAAGATCAATATTCTGGCCATGCTCGTGCTAACGGGCGTGGCCAGTAACCCGACGGAGGGACTGGCCACGCGGAGCGGGATGCGCCAAGGCAGGTCTACAGGCGAATTGTCCGCAGCCTGATCGCGTTGGCGATGACGCTGACGGACGAGAGTGCCATGGCCGCTGCGGCGATGATCGGCGAGAGCAGGACGCCGAAGATCGGATAGAGAACGCCAGCGGCGATCGGGATACCCGCGGCGTTGTAGACGAATGCGAAGAACAGGTTCTGGCGGATATTGCTCATCGTCGCCTGCGACAGATGCCTGGCCCGCACGATCCCGTTCAGGTCGCCCTTCAGCAGCGTTAGGCCCGCACTCTCGATGGCCACGTCGGTGCCCGATCCCATGGCGATCCCGACATCGGCTGCCGCCAGCGCAGGCGCGTCGTTGACGCCATCGCCGGCCATCGCGACGACCCGTCCCTCGCGCTTGAATTTCTCCACGACGGCGCTCTTCTGCTCCGGCAAGACATCCGCTTCGATCTCGGTGATGCCGAGCCGCCGCGCCACGGCTTCCGCCGTGGTCCTGTTGTCACCGGTCAGCATGACGACCCGGATGCCTTCTTCCTTTAGTGCCGCCAAGGCCGAGGGGGTCGATTCCTTGACCGGATCGGCGATGGCGATCGTGCCTGCGACTTGTCCGTCGATGCCGATGAAGATGGCGGTCGCACCTTCGCGCCGCAGGTCGTCGGCGGCTGCCGCGAGGGGCGCGACATCGACGCCGTGCTCGGCCATGAACGCCGCGTTGCCGATGACCACTTTGCGGCCGTCGACCGTGCCAAGCGCACCTTTACCAGTCGGAGAGTCGAAGTCCGCTACCACCGACGTCTTGATGTTTCGGGTGACGGCAGCCGCCACGATGGCGACCGCCAGAGGATGTTCGCTGGCCTTCTCGACGCTGGCAGCCAGCCTGAGGATCTCGGTCTCTTCAAAGCTCTCGGAGGAGACGATCGCGGTAACCGCCGGTTTGCCCTCGGTGAGCGTGCCCGTCTTGTCGACCACGAGCGTATCGACCTTCTCCATGCGCTCCAGTGCTTCGGCGTTCTTGATCAGGACGCCGACCTCGGCGCCGCGCCCCACGCCGACCATGATCGACATCGGCGTTGCCAGCCCCAGTGCACAGGGGCAGGCGATGATGAGGACCGAGACGGCCGCCACGAGCCCGAAGGCCAAGCGTGGCTCGGGCCCCCAGATCGCCCAGGCTCCAAAGGCGAGTAATGCCATCGCGATGACGACGGGTACGAAGTAGCCCGCGACCTGATCGGCGAGTCGCTGGATTGGTGCGCGGCTCCGCTGCGCCTTGGCGACGAGCTGGACGATCTGCGCGAGCATGCTGTCATGACCGACACGCTTGGCCTCGATGATCAGACTGCCCGACTGGTTCATTGTGCCGCCGATGACGTGATCGCCGACTGTTTTCGTAGTCGGCATCGACTCGCCGGTGACCATCGATTCATCGATGGAGCTTCGTCCTTCCATGACGTCCCCATCGACCGGGACTTTCTCGCCGGGCCGGACACGCAGGCGGTGCCCGACTGCGACAGCATCGAGCGTGACTTCCTCCTCGCGGCCATCGTCCAAGATGCGGCGAGCTGTCTTAGGCGCTAGATCGAGCAGCGCCCGGATAGCGCCACTGGTGCTTTCGCGTGCACGCAGTTCCAAGACCTGTCCGAGGAGGACGAGGACGGTAATCACGGCAGCGGCCTCGAAATAGACCGCGACCGAGCCGTCCTGGCTGCGGAACGCCTGCGGGAAAATGCCGGGTGCGAGCGTTGCAACCACGCTGTAGATCCAAGCCACGCCCGTGCCCATGGCAATCAACGTGAACATGTTGAGGTTGCGGGTCAGGATCGACTGCCAGCCGCGCTCGAAGAACGGCCACCCGGCCCAGAGTACGACAGGCGTCGCCAGAGCAAACTGGATCCAGTTGGACAGGTTGCGGGGTATCAGGTGATCAAGCCCGGTAAGGTGACCTCCCATCTCGATTGCGAAGACGGGTGCCGCCAGAACCAGCCCGATCCAGAACCGGCGTGTCATATCGATGAGCTCGGCGTTGGGCTTGGCTTCGGCGCTGACGTCGACCGGCTCGAGCGCCATGCCGCAGATCGGGCATTGACCGGGGCCCACCTGCCGGATCTGGGGATGCATCGGACAGGTATAGATCTCTCCCTCCGAAGCCGCTGTCGTCTTGGCTGGTGCTGTCGCGAGGTATTTCAGGGGTTCCGCGACGAATTTCGTCCGGCAGCCCGAAGAGCAGAAGTGATATGGCTTGCCCTCGAACTCGGCATGATGAGCCGTCGTCGCGGAATCGACCGTCATGCCGCAGACTGGGTCCTTCTCATCAGGTACCGGCTGCGGGCGTGAGGTGCCGTGGCCTTGGCTTGTCGCCAACGCGCTTGGCGCAGGCCCCGACGAAGATGCGGTGTTCGGCTCCGTGGCAGCAACGTGGTCGGCATTCATGGCGAGCCTCAATTCGGTTGTCCGGTTGGGCGGCCGGAAGTTCGGGCCCTTTTCGAAGACGGTCTCACGCACCTTGGATCGTCAGGCGGCGCGTGATCTGGGATCAAGTGATGTAAAGCGGCTGCTCGAGCCGGGGCGCATCGCGAGCCACATCGCCAACGCAGGCACGATGACCCATTGCAGCATGGGTGAGATGCCCAACCGAAAGCCGAATAGGTGGAGGACAGGCATCCATTCGGAATAAGACCATGAGGTCCGAAGCACGGTGTTGAGCCATTCGCTGAAGCCGGTATAGGCGAAGCCGCCCATCAGCGCCGCCGCAGCAGTCGGCCAGAAGCGGTTTGCCGGCCAGTCCGAGTCAGCAACTAGAACGAGCGCTAGGACCATGGCCAACGTGGCGATGACGACATCACCCGCGGTGCAGTGGACGATCGCGATCAACTGCTCGCGCACGGTTCCGGTGGACCAGATCGTATAGAGTGGAAGCTGCGCGATTTCCCATAAGAGATGGCCGATCGCACTTGTTGCGAGGTAGTGCCGCAGCCAGGAGAGCCAGCTTGGCATGGCGTTGAGTCTTTTCTGGCCGAGGATACGACCGAGGACGAAACAGACCGGTGCCTGCAGCGCACGACCGGCCGGATGCCTCGGGTGAGGCGTCCGGCCGGCATCAGAGCAGGATTATTGCGTCGACCGCGAACTTGGTCTGGGTCACTTGCCCTTAGACTTCAACCATTTGTCGATCATCGCGATTTCCTTTTCCTGAGCCGCAACAATCTCAGTGGCGAGCTTCTTGGCTTCGGGATCCTTGCCGTGGGTGAGTTCCACCTTCGCCATGGTGATCGCGCCCTGATGATGACCCTTCATTTGTGTCATGAAGTCGATGTCGGCGTCGCCGGTAAACGTCATCGGCATCGCTTGCATCATGCCCATCATCGATTCCTTGTAGCCCTTGGTGGAGGCGGAATCAGAGGCGGCCGGCTGCATCATCTTCATGTGCATGCCGGGGTCCATGGCCGGCTTGGCGGCAGGCTGCTGGGCAACAGCCGCGGTAATGGCGAGAGCCGAAGAGAGCGAGATCAATGTCAGGCGGTTCATGGTCGTGGTTCCTTCATTTGACTGAGAAATCAGTCTGGGGATGCGACCGGGGTGTCGGACGCGTCTCCTACGCTGCCACCTCATGGCAGCGTTCAGCGCGGGCTTCAGGCACAAGCCCACACCTCCAACACGGGCAATTCGCTCACGCGATCTGCGAATGGATCGGGACAAGCGGATACGAATGCGGATGGGTATGGCCGTGTCTTGAACCGTCTCCCGACGCTCCAGATTTTTTCTGGTGCGCAATACAAGAGACGCACCGCCAACTTCGACGTTCCGCACGGTAACAATTCGTAATAAAAACGACGTCCGACCACGTGAAGGTTGCCGCGAGAGCTGCACGGCACCGGCCGGCCGGTCATTAGGTCCCCGTGTCCATCATCTGGCGGACGGATTCGCGGAATACGATCCGCGACTCGTTACGAGAATAGAACATGTGCCCACCAGGCAGCAGCTCGAGCTTGACCCGGGCTGGATCGCCGAACGCCGGCAACTGGTCCAGCAGGAGCTTCGTCTCGAAATACGGCGTGACGAGATCGGTCAGGCCGTGAACGACGAGAACCTTCAGATTTGGGTCGAGCGCCAGCGCGCCGCGCAGTTCGCTCATGGATTCCCGATCGCCCCGGCCCTGGCCGTAGCTCCAGCGGCGGCTCGTCTCTTCGTTCAACAATATATAGCGGCCCTCGGGGCGCCATTTCAGGTCCCTAGCGTAATGGCTCAGCATGGCGCTCGTCAGCGGCGCGGTGATGGCGTCGAGCACGGCGTCGGGGGCTCGGCTACGGCTTGCGTCCGGATTGGGGTCGAAGGCGGTTACTGCGCCATCGTAAGGGCTGCCGACCCGTCCGCTTGGGCGATCGAGTTCGCGCAGGAAGGTGCCGGCATCGACCTTGCCGCCCATCCGCAGGACCAGTCCGCGATCGAGTCCAGTCAGCGCCGCGACCTGGTCGGACATCCGCTCCACCGCCTGCCGATCGCGGGGGCCTTTCAGCAGATCGGCAAGGTAGGCGCCCGAGGCGTAGGCTTCGACTGCAGCAAGCGCTTGGCGTGATAGCTTGCCATCGCGCTCTAGCCGGACGGCCGCAATGCCGGGCAGCGAGACCACAAAGCTCAGCGGCGAGCCGCGTGCGTCGCGTTGAAAAGTGAAATCGAGCACCGGCGAGATCATCACGATACCGGAGACGCCGACGCCGTCGGCGCTTTGCAACTCGCCTGCGACCTTGGGGGCCCGGAAGCCACCATAGCTCTCGCCGACGAGGTATTTCGGCGAGGCGAGGCGGTCGTTCAGCCGAAGCCAATTGCCGATGAACCGCGACAGCGACCGGTAGTCGCCCTCTACCGACCACAGCAGCCTTCGCGCATCGTCGCCTGTGGAGGCGAAGCGGCTGTAGCCGGTCCCCACGGGATCGATGAAGACGAGGTCGGTAAAATCGAGCCAGGTCTCGGCATTGTCGATCGGAACCGGCGGCATGGACGGCCCGTCTCCTTGCCGTCCGAACGGCAGGCGTCTGGGCCCCATCAGGCCGAGGTTAAGGTAGGCCGACGCCGCGCCCGGACCGCCATTGAAGGCGAAGCTGACGGGACGCCGCGGCGAGGCTGAGCCATTCTCGTGATCCAGCACATAGGCAATGTAGGCGATCTCTGCGAGCGTTCGCCCATCCTGGTCGCGCACCGGCAGCGAGCCGGCGGTCGCCGTATATCGCAGCGTGCGGCCGGGCAGCACGATCTCGTGCCGGGTGACGGAGGGCTGCGGCAGAAGCTGGTTCTGGACGGTTGAACGCGCGTCCGGTTGCCCCTGCGGCCGTGATTCCTGCGCGGCAGGCCGTCCCTGCGCTTGAACCGGCGACCCCGTCTCCTGCGACGCCGCGTCGGTGCCGCCCGGCAGCGGGGCCGCGGCCAGACAAGCGGCGAGCAGCAGAAGGATTGGTGGAGGAATTCTCATGGAGCACCTCAATGTCGAAGCCGAAGAACCGCGGTAGAACGACAACGAGGCGGAATTCAGCGAGCTTGCATGACGTTGCCCCTCGGGCTTGATCCGGGCTGAACTTCGCTCTGGCTCATTGAGGGGAGCAGAAGGTGAAGCGCAGCCTTTTCTCGGAGGAGCAAATCATCGCGATCCAGTAGGAACAGGGATCAGGCGTGTTGGTCGCCGATCTCAACCGCGAGCGCATGACGGTCGCGATAGTCGCGTTAGACTATGCGCAGCGCTTAGCTCTTTCCGCCATACGACCAAGCGGCCAGTCTTCGTGTCAGCGGCGACGGTAGGCGTCGGAAGGCCTGTTTGAGGAAGGGCCTCCAGTTCAGTAGTCCATAATTTGCTGCCAGCCGGCCTTTCCAGGACAAAGCCAGGACCAGGTCGCTCACAGCCGTCAGGCCGTCGGCATGCTCGTGCTTGTACGCGTCAGCCGGCGCTAGCAAGTCAAAGATGGCGTTACCGCGACGTTTCGCGGACGCGAAGCTGTGATGCACCAGAATTCCGCCGACCCCCCCACGCTCATGCTCGGGATGCGTGGCGATGACGTGGCCGAAGCTGGTGCCCTTGCAATCCAGGGCTAGGTCGAGCCCAATCGGCGCGCCGTCGCAGGTGATCATCGTTATGTGCAGCGGCGAACCGCCAGCTGCGTCGCCGGCGAGATCGTGGAAGAACGCCGAGAAGCGCTGATCTGCGATCGTCGGCGCCACGATGCCATGGCGCAGAAGCGAAGCCCGCTTCATCGCCACCGCCATGACGGCCAGCCGCGCCGCCTCCGGCCCGGGCTCCACCATCCCAAAGGCGATCGCTCCACGTTCCGAGAGCCGCCGCAACCGGCGCCGATGGTTGGACCGCTCCCGGGATGCATAGGCCTTGCTTGGTCCATCGGGCCCGACCCGAAAGGTGAGATCGGCAAAGGGGGCCTCGAGCCGCTCGCGCAGGACCGCGCCGGCGACGAGGCCCGAGCGCATGAGCGCCGAATCGGCGCGTAGCTTGCGTAGGTCCAGGACGTCCGCATCGAGCCTTTGCAGGCAGTCCCAGCCGGCCTGCATCAGAGACCCCTCGCACTCGGCAGGCTCGATGAGAACATCGCCGAACTGCGCCACAGGAACGCCCATGAAGCGCAGGCTGACCACGCCGAAACGGCGCTGGCGGATCAACGGCAAGGCCATGACTAAACGCCCCCGGCGTCGTCCGGTGATGATGCTCAGACTGGTGCGCGAATCGAGGTAGTGCCGCATCCAGTGCCGCAGAACCGCATGGCTCTGGAAGACCTGATGAGGCAGGCCAGCGCGCGCGAACAGGGCTTCCCATTCGGCCTGCATCGCCAGGAAGGCGGTCGGACTGTCCACGATCGCGATCGTGATCTCGTCGTCGCGCGGCAGGGTATCGTCCACCGGGACAGGCGCGGGCCATGCCTTGATCGGGTAGATGTTGGCTGCTGCGATCAAGGCCATGGTTCAGCCACGGCCGCTATAATGGGCGACGATGCGCTTCAGACCGGCGAACGGGAACCGCACCAGATAGGGCAGCAGAAGTAGCGGATGACGGACGGCGAAAAGCGCATCCTGCTCGACCATGTGACGGATGGCGAGGACAGGCATCGGCGCGCGCAACGGCCTGAAATCGGGATTCCATAGGCCGCGTGCCTCGGATCCAGCATGCATCAGCCCAATCATCCGGTTGCGTGTCAGCGAATAGACTTTGTGGCGGTCCTGGATGCGCCTCAGCATGGCGATGCCACGCTCGCCGCCACAGGCTGGAAAGCCGATGATGATCGTGCGGAAATGCGCCATGGCCGGCTTTGCGGGGATCGCCTCCAGCGCCTGGAAACTCGTGCGGATCAGCGAAAATACCTTGTCCTCGTCATCAGGCCCAGCCTCGCATATGCCGAGCCGGACGGTGTCGAGCTTTGCCGCCTGGCGGGTGAAGGGGCAAACGGCGCCTGTGCGGCCAAGATCGGGATGGGCCGTCATCAGATAGCCCTCGACCCAGCCGATCAAGGTCGACAGGGCGTCGGAACCGGACTGGTCGCAGCGCGCCCGGGCCACGGCAAGCGTCGACATCGCGCCGGAGGCTTCGAGTTCAGCCAGTGGATTGGCGACCGCACCGCTGCCGGCGCCCGCCAAGGGCTCGAATAAATTTCCGACCCGATCCGACTTCTGGCTCATTCCGCGCTGCCTCGGGTTTGCTTGAAGGAGGCTCTAGCAGGGCGGTCTTAGAGAAGCGTTTCCGACGCAGCTTTCGTCGACGGCGACGCCTTAGGACTTCGTTATGGCTCTTAAACAGCCACAAGATCGCTGAGCCTATACATAAATCCATTGGCATCGCTTCACACGGGGGGTGATACCGACGGCTATGTCGCCAAATCTCAATGTTGAGCGTTCGAGCCGGTTCACAGGGTCATTAGGAATCAGCCCACGCGCTCGGGCCACTTGCGGTGCAAATCATCGATGACGAAGGCATGGGCGTCGCGGCCGCCACCCGCACCAGCGAGATGGGGATGATCGCTGGGCAGATTATTAGGACGATGGGCGAGATGACTGACCGCCAGACCCGCTCCGCCACGGTGACCGCAGCGAAGGTCAGCAGCGCGAAGAATCCGAAGGTCAAGCGATGGGTAAGGACGTCATCTTCGTCCGCGCCGACGGAACGGTCGAAACGACTCTCTGACGTCAGATCAGAGCGCGCCGAAGTGAGCCTCGCGGTGCGGGGGCCTGTGGCTTAAAGAGGCGTCATCCCAGACGACGCGCGGCCGCTATAATGACGGCCAGCGCATCTACGGTGCCGTCTGCTTCGCCCTTCTCGAAATCGCCTTCCTGACCCATCTGGTTGGTGACATGGGCGAAGCAGACGACGCGGTGGCCGCAGGCCTGGGCGAAGGCATAAAGCGCGGCGGCCTCCATCTCGACGGCGAGCAGGCCGCGCTCGGTCATCGCAGCGATGGCGCGCTCAGTCTCGCGGAAGGGCGCATCGGTCGTCCAGGTCGCGCCGCGCAGCACCGGTTCGCGCAGCCCGTCGAAAGCGCCGTCCAGCGCCGCGATGACGGCGGCGTCGGCCTCGGCGAAGTCCGAAGGCGGCAGGTAGTGGTAGCTCGTGCCCTCGTCGCGCAGGGCCTGGTCGATCAGAATGAAGTAGGGCGGCGGCCGGATCGGCTGCAACCGTCCAGATGACGTCATGCTGATCAGCAGCCTGCAGCCGGAGGCGAAGAGCTGTTCGGCCACCAGCACGGCATAGGACGCGCCGACGGCGCAGCCGACGATGCCGAATTCGACGCCACCTTCCACAAAGCGATCGAGCTCGCTGTGATAGCAGGCCCAGTCTGGCTCGGGCGTCGCGCGACCGACCTGGCGCAGCCGACGCACCAAATCGCCGTCGGGGTCGAGCAGGCAGATCGCCGGCATTTCGCGCAAGGCGAGGCCCTTCTGGCGACGCGCCTCACGCAGCAGGTTGCCTGGCTCGAACGCCGACGCGTCGGAGTGATGCTTGTTGGCCAGGATGGGCGGTGGGTTTGAAGCGCGCGTCACGGGGCGATCGACGCCAGTGCTGGCCTCTTCTCGAACAGGCACCAGAGAAATGCCTGCTGGTTCCCGGCGGGCGTCAAATGCATCTGGGCTCGCTCGTCGACGAGTCGGTAGCCCGGTCCAAGCTCCGCCTGCAGCATCTCGGTTGAATAGCGCATCACAGGGAGTCCGCTGCACCGCTCCGGGCCATCGAGGGCGAAGGTGGCGAGGATGGCGAAGCCGCCCGCCCTGAGGCCGCGATCGAGGGCGCGCCGATAGGCTTTTCGGTCGGCTTCGTCGACGAGGAAGTGAAACACGGCCCGGTCATGCCAGATGGCGAAGGCGCCCTGCGGTGGCAGCCAGGCAGTGACGTCCCGCGCGATCCAACTCACGCGCCCGGCCCGCTCGCCGAGGCGCTCTTGCGCCACGGCGAGGCCTGCCTTGGCGATGTCGAGCACGCTCAACTTCAAATGGCCGTGATCGAGCAGCCTGTCGACCAGCAACGAGGCGCCGCCGCCGACATCGATGATGGCTTCGTGGGCCCCGATATCCGTGCGCGCGATCATGTCGAGCGATGGCGTCGGATCGTCCTGGAACCAGCTCACCGTGTCGGCTGGCTTGGTCGTATAGACGTCGTCCCAATGGGCGCGTCCTGGGCTGCTTCCTGGGCCGGTCATCGCCGCCTCCGTGTCTGGCGTCAGACCCTATGGCGGCCAGCCGGACAAAGCGATCCGGCTGGCCGTTTCGTGAAAAGCCGTCAGCTCATGCGCTTGATCTCGGCATAGGCCCCTTTGGTGCGCAGGATGATGGTGACGGGCTTGGTCCCGCGGTTGCGCCAGAACCAGCCATGGCCGCCGTCGAACTCGGCGGTCAACACGCCGCTCTTCTCCTTGGCACCGGGGCCGGGCGTGCCGTGCATGTCGTAGTTCACGACGCCGTCCTTGACGCTCCAGTCGAACGTCACCTGCGCGCCCTTGGCCATGGTGAGCTTGTACTCCGCGCCCTTGGTCGGCTCCAGCGTGATCACGGTCTCGTCGGTCTTCTCAGCCTGGGCAAGAACGACCCGTTCGCCGGCCTGTGCAGGCGAGACGAACAGCCCCGCCAGCGTGGTCAGCAGGCTTGAGCGCTGGTCCGGCGAAGGCGTCGCTGGGGCCGGCTGAGCCGGCGTGGTCGAACCGTCCTTCAGGCGGTCTGCCTCGGCTTCCGCAGCGAGCTGGGTCTTGATCTCGCCCATCTCGGTCAGCTTCAGCATGCGGCCGATGCCGGTCGGGTCGATGGCGTATTCGGCCGGCAGGACGATCGTCA
>LNFM01005390.1_pt1 | contig 22210 bp, 13 predicted proteins | sample 596031 | NCBI WGS metagenome assembly LNFM01 (sample SAMN04254537, study PRJNA301005) | activated carbon metagenome | isolation source: dual media filters at the Ann Arbor, Michigan drinking water treatment plant | place: USA: Ann Arbor
CAGCTCGGAGATCAGCGTCTGCAGAATGCTCTCGCCCATGTTGTCCGTGTCCGGCAGATCGAGCGCACTCACGGTCGGGTTGCGCGAGGCGGGCGTCATCGCGCTCGACTCTGCCACGACGCGCGATGCGCGACGAGATCGGTCGTCGGCAGGTCGTGGGCTGTCAACGCGGTGATAGGCGAGCGCTCGTGTCGACGAGGCATGAGCGCCACACGACCACGCGCCCTCGACGCGAAACCGCCTCGTCGAAGCTCACGGTCTCGCCTACGGGTAGCACCCCCACGTTCGCGTCACGAGCCGCGGTCGCTCTCGGGCTCGGGCGACGCGCTCGCACACGGTGCCGTAGAGACGCACGGTGCCCGCCGCTGCATCGACCCAATCCCAGCCTTCACGATGGCTCGTGTCGCGCGGGATGGTGCCGATGCTCGGCGCTTGCATGGCCCATGCATCGGGCTCGTCTGTCCCCTCCGCAGTTCGCCCGACGCAGTACGCGGGGTGCAGGATGGCACGCTCTGCTGCGAGCAGAAGTTCGTCGCGATCGAGCGTGAAGTCGTACCAGGTGGCAGGACCGTCGCGACGCGCCAGTCCGCCCGCTTCCGCGTACGCGTCCAGGATGTCCAACACGAGGGGGCTTCCGTCTGCCTCCTGGCGCGGCCCCACCACGAGCGTCGGAAAGCCGTCGCGACGAAACTGCGCCACGCGTTGATAGTGCCAATCGCGCGGTCCTGGACTCCACGCATACTCACCGAAGCACTCATTCACTCTGCCGAGACTGGTCAGAATGACGACACGCGGGTGCACGTCCTCCGGCAAGGCTCGGAGCGTGCGCACCGCGGCCTCGATTGTTTGGCTGATCGGACCGCTCGGTCGCGCGATGAACTCCTCTCCGTTCATGTATCGAAGCGCGCTGGCTGCGCCGTCGTCCGCGATCGGGCTGAGGATCGAGTCGCTCCACGGGCATCGAAATCGCGGTGACCCATCGTCCTCGACAGGCCACGGCGTTGCGCCGACGAGCGCGCGGCTCCCGAGTTCGGGAAGAAATGACCGAACCCAAGCGAGCTGCTCGCGGTCGAAGTAGCGTCCGTACGGTGGCTCGTCGCCAGGGCGGTGGATCGTCGAAACGTTGCTCTTCTCGTACACGAGCACGAAGGCAGGGCGTGTTCCTCGCACAGGCATTTCGCAGGGAACACGAAGTGCTGTCTTCGCGCCGCACGACAGGACGAGCGCGGACGAGAACGCCAGACACGAGAGTGCGCTTCTGCGACGCGTGGCCATCAGCGCGCTCCGTTCAGTAGTCCCAAATGGTGTTAACGGTGGTGCCGTACGAGCACGAGCCCACAGGAGTGCTCGGCGCGAACCAACCACGCCAGTGGCGCACGGTCGTCCAGTTGCCCCACGCGTCCACGGCGCGCCACTCGACCTCGTAGTCCGCGTTGGCCATGTTCGAGTCCATGCGCCACGGCGACGGGGTGATGCACGGGCCGTCTTGAAGCTCGCGCTCTTCGAGCAGCGTATTCGATGGGTAGTCGTAGACGCGAACACGAACGATCGAGCTCCGCGGCTGCGTGCACACGTCGCTGAACTGCCCGGTGATCGGAGCGCAAATCGTCGGAATCTGCGGGTTGCCCTCGGCCGCAGAGTGCCCCCAGCCGCACGACGGAGTGACCGTGGTGCTGGTGATGGTGGGCGGCACATTGTCGATGACGTTGATGTTCTGCACCGCCGACGCCGCGAGGCGCCCGGATGGAACGTACAGCCCGATACGCGGTTGCGGACTCGAAGGCGTCGCAGGAACGCGCGCGCGCAGCGTCGCGCTCGCCCCCGTGCGCCAGTCGACGCCGCCTCCTGACTCGATCGACCAGTGCATCGTCGCGCCGGACGCCGACGTGGTCCCAGTGACCGGTACGAGCGCACCCACGAACCCGTCTGCGTTGAGCTTGCACTCCACGGTCGTCGGCGCGCTCGTGATCGTCGCCGTTGGCCGCGGAACGAGCTGCAAGCGAAGCTCGAGCCGAAGCCACGTGGGAATCGAGTCATCCGGGCGGAACCGCAAGGTGAGGTCCAGCAGGCTGCTGCCGTCGAAGTGCCCCGTGGCGGTGTCGGCCGTTGGACGCGCGATGCGAGGCGAGCCGTTCACCGTGGTTTCCACCATTCGTCCCTCCCCACAACGATGTCACGGAAGAGATTACCACCCTCGCGCTGCTCGCACAACCCAACGTGCAAGGCGATCCGCTCGCCCGCTCGTGGCCAACGTTGCCGAACTCTCGCCAGCAGCTCGCGTGCTCCTCTTGCAGCCCGCGCTCGCTGACGCGAGGTGAGCTGCGCTTGCCTCCGAGCGGGCGTGATCGGAGTATATCGGACCCAATGGAGTTCTGAGTTCGAGCGGCCCTGTGCAGGCGAAACCGATTACGGCCCGTAACTCCCGTTTGGCGTATCGCGGCGGTCTCGATCGTCGTGCCCGTCGAGCGTCGAGTCGGCGGCGGTCCATCGCAGCGACAACGCACCTCCGTGCTCGCTCTGTGACAGGTCACGCGCGCACCCAATCGGTGTAGTCTCGGTCTTCGTGGAGGCCCGCCTCGTCGCCGTAAACCGCTCGTGGCCGTTGGCGCTCGTTTCGCTCGCGGCCATCGGCTGCGCGGCCACGATCGAGCCCGACGCCGCCCCCGTCGACGTCTCGTTGGCCGATCAGTCGTCGCGCGAAGACGCGCCGGCGCTCGACAGCCCCCTCGCCGAGGACGCGCTCGACACGGACGCCGCGATCGACGCGGTCGATCCTCGCGATGGCGCGATGGACGCTCGCAGTGACGCTCGCAGCGACGCTCGCAGCGACGCCCGCATTGACGCGAGAAGCGACGCCCGCAGCGACGCTTCCAACGATGTGCGGACCGACGCGCGAGCGGACACGACCGTGGTGCGCGACGGAGGGACGTGTGCGCCCGAAATGGTCCTCGTGGCTGGCAGGGTGTGCGTCGATCGGTGGGAGGCGTCGCTCGTTCAAGTGTTTCCCGACGGGGCGACGGCGGACTGGTCGCCTTACGAAAACCCGGGCCCTCGCAGGATGCGCGCCGTGTCCCGCGGAGGCGTCGCGCCGCAGGCGTACATCACCGGGCAAGAGTCCGAGCGCGCCTGCGTCGAAGCGGGCAAGCGCCTCTGCCGCCGCGACGAGTGGCTGGCCGCGTGCCAGGGCCCCTCGCGCCGCACCTACCCGTACGGGAGCACGTTCGTGCGCGGGTCGTGCAACGTGGGTCGAACGCCGCACCCGCTCGTGAGCTTCTATGGCCGAAGCGACTCGAGCATCTTCACCTTCGCCAACATGAACAACCCCGGGATCAACCAACAGCCGAACTCCCTGGCTCGCACAGGACAGTTCGACCGTTGCGTCAGCGAAGACGGGCTGTTCGACATGTACGGCAACCTCCACGAGTGGCTCGCAGAACCCGATGGGACCTTCAAGGGCGGGTTCTACGCGGACACCGACACCAACGGCCCGGGGTGCCTCTACACGACCACCGCGCACGGGTTTACGTACCGCGACTACTCGACCGGCTTTCGCTGCTGCGCCGATCCTCGATGAGCAGCGAACCACCCGACGCGAACGGTGCTGCGGAGAGCACCCCGTCGCGTCGTCGCGCGATCGCCCTGGCCGTGGCGACCGCCGCCGTCGCGATCGCCGCGATCACCCTCTACGCGCGGCGAAAACGCACGCTGCGCCTCGCGACCGGCGTCCGGGACGGGACGTTCTACGCCCTCGGCCTCGCGCTGCAGCGCTCTCTCGAGGGCAGCGGCGTGGGGCTGACGATCTTGAATACTGGTGGCTCCGAAGAGAACCTCTCGCTGTTGCAGCGCGGCGCGGCGGAGCTGGCGCTCTCGTCGAGCGCCGTTCCTGCGGTCGAAGGGGTCTCGCTGGTCTGTCCGATCGGCGACGAGCTGGCGCAGATCATCGTCCGCACCTCGGCCAACGTGCGCTCGCCGAGCGACCTCGTCGGAAAGCGCGTCTCCGTCGGTCCCCTTCGATCGGGCACGCGCTTCGCCGCGCTCGCGGTGCTCGCGCACTTCGGCCTCACCGAGCGGTCCTTTCGCGCGCTGTCGCTGTCGCCGACGGCCGCGAAAGAGGCCTTCATCCGCGGCGAGATCGACGCGCTGTTCTTGCTGTCGCCCCTGCGCGACCCGGTCGTCGACGCGCTGCTCGCCCGCGGTGAGTGCGAGCTCTTGTCCCTCGGCGCGCCAGAAGAAGTGGGCTCTGCGCTCGACGGCATCTGCGCGAGCGCGCCGAGCTTTCAGCGCGCGGTGATCCCTGTGCTCTCGTACGGCGTCGCGCCCACGCGCCCGGTCGGAACGGTGCGAGGGACGACCTATCTCCTCGCGCGCAACTCGCTCTCGGACAGCGCCGTCGCGCGGGTCACCGAGATGATCTTTCGCGACAAGGTTCGCCTCGCGCGCGTCGACCCGTCGCTCGCGCGGATGACCGAGCAGTTCGACCGCGGCGTGGTCACCTACCCGATTCACGTCGGCGCAGACCAGCACTACCGCCGCGCCGAGCCGAGCTTCCTCGAGCGCTACTCGGACCCGATCTCCCTCGCCATGTCGCTGCTCGCCGTCGCCTGGTCCGCGATGAACGCCCTGCGCACGGCGCGGCAGCGGGCGCGGCTGCACCGGCTCGACGACGTTCACCGCGAGTGCGCCGAGCTCGAGGTGCGCTCGCGCGCCGCGCGCACAGAGGACGCCCGTCGCGCGGTGTACGAGGGCGCCGACGACCTGCGGACGCGCGTGTTCGACCAGCTCGTGACAGGCAAATTCGTCGCGGATGACGCCTTTCGCATCCTCGTGCTCAGGCTCGACGCGCTGGTCGCGCGCAACGACGGAGTGCCCGGAATGGCCCTCGCGCCCGTCCCGTTGCCCGAACCTCCGGCGAGCGCCGAAACGCCCCCGGAGGACGGATCGGCGGAAAAGATTCTTCGCACGAGTGTTGACGACCGCGAGCGCGGGGGTTAATCAACCGCCCGTCTCTGACTCCGCGCGCCATTCGACATCCCTCTACGGGGCTGTAGCTCAGTTGGGAGAGCGCATGAATGGCATTCATGAGGTCGTCGGTTCGACCCCGATCAGCTCCACCGGCGCGCAAGAGTTAGACGACCATTGTCGATGGCGCTGAGGACGAAGGTTCTCGGCGCCGTCGGCGTTTCTCCCGCGCGCTTGTAGAACCAACGCGGGCATCGCGTCCGCTCGCTCGTCTCTCCGCCGGTCATTCACCATGGACCTCCCTTCGTTTGTGCGCGAGCACGTCGCGCTCGCGCCCTTGACCACCCTCGAGCTCGGCGGCGCCGCGCGCTTCTTCGTCGACGCGACGGACGAGCCCACGATCCTCGCCGCCCTCGAATGGGCGCAGCGCGAGAAGATCGCCTTCGAGATCCTCGGCGGCGGCAGCAACCTCATCGTCCGCGACGAGGGGACGCCTTCGCTCGTGATCCATCTCCGCTCGCGGGGAGAGCGCGTCGAGGACCTCGGCGGCGGCCGCGTTCGCGTGTCGGTCGCAGCAGGAGAGCCGTGGGATGAATTCGTGGGCCGGTGTGTCCGGCGCAAGCTCGGCGGCGTCGAGTGCCTGAGCGGCATCCCGGGCTCGGTCGGCGCGACCCCCATTCAAAACGTTGGCGCGTACGGGCAGGACGTGTCCGAGACGATCGAGTCCGTCCGCGTGTGGGACCCGAAGCGCTCGAAGGTGCGCGAGCTCACCGCCGAGCAGTGCGGCTTCGGCTATCGAGACAGCGCGTTCAAGCACCGCAAGACCGGGCTGTCGTCGTGCGTGGTGCTCGAGGTGCGCTTCGTGCTGCGCGTGAACGCACCGGTGCGCGTGCGCTACTCGGACCTTCAGATCGCGCTGGCCGAAGCGGGCGTGGGCGAGGCCACGATCGAAGACGTTCGCAGCGCGGTGCTCGCGGTCCGCAAGCAAAAATCCATGGTGATCAGCGCCGACGACCCCAACCGTCGCAGCGTCGGAAGCTTCTTCAAGAACCCCATGGCGACCCCCGCGGGGCTCTCGTTGTTGCTCGAGCGCATGGCCGCGAGGTCGAAGCGAATCATGTACTGGGACGACCCCAGAGGGGGCGCGAAGCTCTCGGCCGCGTCGCTCATCGAGCAGTCTGGCTTCGCCAAAGGGACCCGCCGAGGAAACGTCGGCATCTCGAGCAAGCACGCGCTCGCGCTGGTGAACAACGGCGGCGCGACGTGCGCAGAGCTCCTCGCGTTCGCCGACGAGATCACCGCCAGCGTGCGCGAGCAGTGGGACGTGCGCCTCGAGCGAGAGCCGGTGCTGTGGTGAGTCACTGTGTTGGCTGACCGAGGTAGATGCGCTCGAGGAGCTTGCGATTGTGCACGAGGGGCTTGTCGAAGCGGCCGAGGCGCATGCCCTCGAAGCTCCATGGCGTGTGAGCCACGGTGGGCACGAAGCGCGCGTCGTCCCAGAGCTCTTTGAAAGTGAGCCCCACCACGAGTGGAGCGAGGCTCATCGTCGCCGAGTTTCGCGGCTACGGTCGCAGCACGGGCACGCCCACGCTCCGCGGCGTGCTCGACGACGTGGGCCCGATGCTCACTGCGGTGAACGCGTCGATCCAGAGGCGAAGGCCCGGGTGATCATGGGGCGCTCGCTCGGGAGTCAGTGCGTGGCCGACGCCGCGTACTTCTCCGATCGCGTCGCGGACGGGTGGATCTTCGCGAGTGCTTCGTCGGGTATGGCAGCGCTGATTCGTCGACGGCGCTTGACGGTGCCCGAGCGATTCGCAGAAGAGGACCTTGTGCGGTTCGATCCTCTCCGCAAAGTGGCGCGTGCAGGAGCCGACCCTGGTGATTCACGGGGCCAACGACCCGCTCGTTCTGCCAACCGAAGCAGAGTCGCTGGCGCGCGCTGCGTCCCAAGCGCCGCGCGATCGCGTGGATCGAGGGCGCGGTGCACAACGACAGCCACGCGTTTCCGGCGTTTTGGACCGCGGTGGGCTCGATGATCGCGCACCTCGCGCGGTGACGGGCGTCTCGATCGCATCACCGCGTCCCCGGCACCGGCTGAGCGTCATCGTGGTGGTGATCTCGGAGGCGTGGGAAGCGGAGAATTAGCGGGCGTTCGCCGGTGATCCGCGCGGACGTCTGGCGCGCGTTGTAGGCTCGTCGAGATTGATGGAGCTCACTCGATCTCAGCGCGCCGCCATCGAGCACCGCGGCGGTCACCTGCAGTTGATCGCCTGCGCAGGCTCCGGCAAGACGGAGGTCGTCGCGCGCCGGATCGCACGCATGCTGGACCCGCGCGAGGACGACGCGCTCGCTCCACGGAGCGTCATCGCATTCACCTTCACCGACCGAGCAGCGGACGAACTCGAAGCTCGAATTCACCGGCGCGTGCGCGACTCGGTCGGCACGCTCCGCGGCATGGCCGAACTCTACATTGGGACTATCCACGCGTTCTGCCGACAATTTCTACAAGACGAGGTCGCGGAGTTTCTTCGCTGCTCGACCCTCGACGCAGTAGGGCAGCGAATGCTCGTCGCGCGCGAGCCGGAGCGAAGCGGATTCTCCATCGCGCAGACCCTCGAGGGAGCGCCGCTCTCGCTCGAGAAGGACGTCGGGCTATACCTCGGCGCCATCGACGTCCTTCGGCAAGGCGAGGTCGACCGCACCCGACTAGGCTCGAGCACGCTCGGCGAGGCGCTCGAGCGCTACCGCGCTCTCTTGCGCGACGAGTCGCTCCTCGACTACTCGGGACAACTCGAGCTCGCGCTCGACGTGATCCGTCGAGACATCGAGGCTGGTCAGCGCCTCGCGGCGCGCGTCCGACACATCGTCGTTGACGAGTATCAGGATACAAACCCGCTGCAGGAGCGGGTCATTCGCGCGCTCGTCGAGGTGACCGGCGCAACGCTCACCGTCGTCGGCGATGACGACCAGACGATCTACGGCTTCAACGGCGCGGACATCGACAACATCCTGACGTTCGCGAACCGCTACGAGTCGACCGCGCCGGTGACCACCGTGCGGCTCGAAGAGAACTTTCGCTCGAGCCAGCCCATCGTCGAGTTCGCGCGAGGCTTCGTCGAGCGCATCGAGCGCCGGCTGCCGAAGGCCATGATCGCCACCGTCGCGCAGCCTTCGGCGACGGGCGACCTCGCGACCGGCCTCTTTCGCGGGCGCTTCGACGAGGCGCGCGCGATCGCGCGAAAGATCCTCGCGCTGCGCGAGTCCGCGTTCACCGAGGGCGGCATCACGCGCGGGCTGAGCTGGTCAGATTTCGCAGTGCTGGTCCGCTCGGGGCTGCACTACAACGTGAGCGAGCTCGTGAAGGTGTTCGACGAGCAGGGGATTCCCTACGTTGTCGCGGGTAGAAAGGGGCTCTTGCAGCAGCCCGAGTGCCTCGCGCTGCGAACGCTCTTCGCGGCGCTCGCAGGAGCGCCGGGCGCCGCCGACGCGCTCTACGAACGTTGGAGATCCAGCGAGTTGACTCAGTCGCTCGCGCCCATCGACGCGCTCGTCCGCTGGGTAGCTGAAGCGCGAACACGCGAAGACCCAGCGCTCACCATGCAGGGGTTGCTGCTCGAGGCGCTGGACGTCGCGCGCGTGCGAGAGCGCGGTGAGGACGACCTGCGCTTCGCCAACGCCGGTCGGTTCTCCGCGCTTCTGTCACAGTTCGAGCGGCTGTGGGCGCGCAGGTCGCTCGCCGAGCGACTCGAGGGCTTCGTCTCGTACTGCGATCGCTCCGAGCGCGAGCACGACGAGGCCAGCGGCGTCTCCGAACTGCGCGCGCCGGACGCGGTGCGCGTGTCGACCGTGCACGCCGCGAAGGGGCTGCAGTGGCCCGTGGTCTTTCTTCCGCGCGTCGAGGAAGGGCAGTTTCCACTCTCCGGGCGGGAGGCGAAACAGTGGTCCGTGGTCGCACGCGAGGTCGTGCGATCGCCCGAGCGCTACGACCAGGGAGAGGACGACGAGCGGCGCTTGTTCTACGTCGCGGCGACGCGCGCGCAGCGCTATCTGTTCGTCTCAGCCGCAGGCGCAAAGGGCAACGCCGCGCGCCCGAGCCCGTACTTTCGCGCGTTCGACACACACGCTGGCGTGACTCGCACCCTCGAACGGGCCCTTCGCCCCGGTCCTCACACGCCCTCACGCCCTCGCGAAGGAACCACAGACCAGCGTCTCACCTTCAGCGAACTCAAGCCGCTCTTCGACTGCGCCTACCGGTACAAGCTTCAGTCGAGCTACCGCTTCTGCGCCCCACATCACGTCGCGGAGGGCTTCGGCAAGTCGCTTCACGACGCCCTCGCTGAAGTGCACCGCCGCGCGCTCGACGGCGACGTCGTCGACGAGTCGCTCGTCCCTGCGCTCACAACCCGACACCTTCACCTCCCCTTCGCGGACGAGTCGCTCACCGCGCGCTCGCGCGAGGCGATGCAGCGCATCCTCGACGGCTATCTCCGCACACACCACGCCGCGCTCTCCGAGGTCGAACTCGTGGAGAAGCCCATCCGATTGCATTTTGACGACGGGATCTCGGTCGAGGGGCGAATCGACCTCGTTGTGCGACGAGCTTCGGCCGAGGTCAGCGTCGTGGACCTGAAGAGCGATCGCAGCGCGCAGAGCGAAGCGCTGTCCGAAGCACAGCTGCGCCTGTACGCGCTCGGCTACGAGGAGCTCACCGGCGCCAGGCCCGCGAACGTCGAGGTGTGGGAGCTGGATGTGCTTCGCGAGAAGGTGAGCCCCGTGAGCGACGAGGCGCTCGAGTCTGTGCGAGCGCTCGTCACGCGCGCCGCGGCGATGCTGCGCGAGGCCACGCTCGCGCCCTCGCCCGACCCGCGACGCTGCGCGGCTTGCCCCGCGCGGCCCGTGTGCGCGCATCGGGACGAGAGCGAGCCCTCGCACTGAGCGCGTTGGGCTTGCATTTTACTCGCGGATCGACTCGCGCGCGGCGTCCGCGTCCAGGCACGTCTCGGTCAGGTACACGCGCTCGAGGCGCTCGGGCAGGCAGGGCTGAAACTTCGAGAGCCGCCAGCTCAGAAAGCGATCGGTCGCGTCGATGGCGTCCTCGCGCGTGGGGCCGCCTCGCGTGCGCAGGTCGGTGAGCCAGTCCCAGAGCGCGCTCTGCGAGATGCCGAAGCTCCCCGGCCAGTAGAGCGCGAGGTTGTTGTACGAAACGGACCTGCCGAACTCGCGTTCGAGCAGGCCGGCGAGGACGCCGTTGCCCTCCCAGCCTGCGAAGGTCCATAGGCGCAGGTCGCTCTCGTCTTCGACAAGCTGAGGGCCCGCCGAGGCGAGGTAGCCGAACTCGTTTCGGGTGAGTGCGATCTGCTCGCGAGCGCGCCGGGACCACCAGCGGTCGTCCTCGCGGTCGACGAGCACCTGCCGTTGCTCTGCGCACAGCGTGCGCGGGAGCACCTTCGCGCCGCTGAGCCACGACGCGCTCGACACGCGTTCCGCCGGGACGACGTGGGCTCGGCCGCGCGACCACTCGACGGACGAGAGCCTCCACGCGCGACCCGCGAGCGTGAAGAACACCGGGCGATCTCCACGGGATTCGACCCATCGCGTCTCGATCTGGCCGATCTCGCGCCCGGCGGCGAACACCTGGAGCGTGTTGGCCGTCGCGAAGACCGAGTACAGCTCGGCGAAGTTGCGAAAGCCGTACAGCTTGTCGCCCCGCGGACCGAGCGACAGCCGAGCCCCGTCCACCATGAGGATGCCCTGCTCGATCATGTGATCGATGAGCGCGCGGCGGTCCTCGTCGGAGAGCGAGCGAAAGGGCGCAGCGGACGAGACCCACGCCCACCAGTCCGAGAGGGGGACGCCGCCTTCTTGGAGGGTGAGCGCCATCACTTGGTGGGCGAGGAGGTGCGACGCGGTTCCGGCGGAGCGCAGCGGCTCGATGTAGCCCCGGGACCATAGTCGCAGCATCGCCGCAGACTGCAGCAGCTCGGGAGGACGAGTGGCGAGGAGCGTACAGTTCGCCCGCGTCCCCTCGCGTCGGCCTGTGCGGCCCATGCGCTGTAGAAAGCTCGAGACCGTGTTGGGCGCGTCGATCTGCAGCACGTGGTCGAGGTCGCCGACATCGATGCCGAGCTCGAGCGCGCTGGTCGCGACGATCACGCAGTCGCTGCCCTCGGAGAAGGCCTGCTCCGCGGCGGTGCGTTCGGGCAGCGACAGCGACGAGTGCGAGATGAACGTCTCGACGCCGTCCACGCGGAGCTGCCTCGTGAGCTCCTCGGCGCTGGCGCGAGACTGCGTGAACACGAGCCGCTTGCGGCCCGGGTGCAGCGCGGTGATCACGCGCGCGGCGTTCTCGATGCTGCCGACGTAGTCGAGCGAGACCTCCGCGCCTGGGCCCCGCGCCGCCACGCGAAGCACCTCGCCGCGGCGGGCGGAGCTTCCCTGGAGCCAGCGCAGGATCTCGTCGGGGTTTCCGACGGTGGCCGAGAGCCCGATGCGCTGCAGGTCGCGACCGCAGTAGCGAGACAGACGCTCGAGGAGCGACGCCAGGTGCCCGCCTCGGTCGTCGCCGACGAACGCATGGACCTCATCGATGATCACCGCGCGCAGCCCTGCGAAGAGCCTGCGCGCCGGGACGCTCGGGCTCACCAGCATCACTTCGATGGACTCGGGCGTGGTCAGCAACAGGTCCGCGGGGTCGCGCACGAACGCCTTTTTCGCCGAGGACTTGATGTCACCGTGCCAGGTGAACGAGCGGCGACCGACCATCTGCGTGTAGCGAGACAGCCGCGCGTCTTGGTTGTTCAGAAGCGCGCGGATCGGCGAGATGTAGAGCGCGGATACTGGTTGCCACGCGCCCTGGTCCATCGCGCTCAGGATCGGAAAGAATGCGCTCTCGGTCTTTCCTCCGGCGGTCGGCGCGAGGATCACGCAGTTCTTCTCGTCGAGGATCGCGTGCGTGCTCAGCTCTTGCACCGGCCGCAGCCCGCTCCACCCGAGCGCGTTGACGATCTGGTAGCGCATCGCCGGTGACAGTCGATCGAACGCGTCCATCGCTCAGCGCTCATCGCCCTTCTTCACGTCGAGCTCGATGTCGTCCACCGACCGCGCGATCCCCGCTGCGTCGCACTCCTCTGCGGTCAGCTCCGTCGGCGCCAACACCAGGTTGAAGTGCTGCGCGGGGTCGAACTCGTCGAACTCATCCACGCGGTCCAGCACACCGGCGACGAGCTTCTTCAAGAAGATCCTCGGCGCGATGCCCACACGGCCGCCGAGCCCCTTGCTCACGTCTCGGGCGAGCGCCTCGATGAACCCGTCGCTCACCCGCGCGGCGAAGTCCGCAGGGCGTCTCGCTGGATACAGATCGCGGACCTTTCGGCCGACCTCGCACAGCCGCGCCGCGTCGAACGAGCGCAGCCGCGCCTGCACCGCGCGCACGTTGTCCCAGCGCGGGTCGGCGCTGAAGTCCACGTGCAGCCGCTGCGCCAACGGAGGCAGGCGATTGACGCCCTGCGCTCCGTCAAAGAAAGCAGGCGTCCCCGTCACCAGGAGGTAGAGCCCCGGGTATCGACCGCCGTCGAGCTCGTCGATCCACTGACGAAGCGCGTTCAGGCTCTTCTCGCGCACGTCCCCTCGCATGCGCTGCACGGTCTCGACCTCGTCGAGCACGAGCAAGAGCCCCTTGCGTCCGGATTGCTGCAGCAGCGCCAGCGTCCCGCGAAAGAACGCGCTCGCCGCGAAGTGATCCACCTCGCCCTTGATGCCCGCGGATCGCTTGATGTCCGCGGCCACATGAGGCTGGCCCATCAGCCACGCGAGCAATCCTTCTTCCGTCGATCGGTCGCCGACGGTGCGAGCGTGATGACACGCGCGCAGCGCGATCGCGAAGGTCGGCTGCGTCTTGCTCACCTCCGCCAGTCGCTGCTCCAGCAGCTCAGCCACGGCCTTCGACAGCGCGCCCGCGTCCGTCGGATCGACGCCATCGCGCGCGAGCACATCTTCTTCGAGCGAGAAGAACCAGCGCCCGACGAGCGAGCGAAACGCGCCCTCGTCCCACTCGCGGGTGCGGAGGTTCTCCATCGCGCGGCGGTACACCGTCTCCATGCGGTGCAGCGGCGTCTCGGTCTCGTTGATCTGCACCTCCGTCGTGGCGAAGCCCGCGAGCTGCGCGCGGTGCTGCATCCATCGAGAGAAGAATGTCTTTCCGGCGCCGTAGTCGCCACGGATGGCCTTGAAGACCCCGTGGCCCGACGCGACCATCGAGAGCTCGTCGTCCACCGCGCGCTCGAAGTGCTCGAGCCCCGTGGCGAGCGCCTCGATGCCTCGGCGAGGGACCGTTCCGTTGCGAAGCGCCGCGATCACCTCGCGGCGACGGGCGAGAGGTAGCGCGCTCATCCAAAGATCTCCCGCAGCGCCGCCAGGTCGACGCGCACCAGCCGGCTGCCGCTTTCGTACTGAACGACCTGCGTCCCGTCGGCGTTGAACACCTCCGCCATCTTCGCGACGATGCCCTCGACGCGCGCGGGGAGGATCTCGATCGCCTGCGCCAAGCGGTCGGCCGAGAGCACCCCGCCCTCTGCGTCGAGCGCGGCGATGGCTCGGACGAACCGCGGATCGAGCTTGCGATCGAGCTCCTTGAGCACCTTCGAGCGCGCGAAGAACAACTCCCACGGGGACAGGGCGCCCCTCGACGCTGCAGCGCCCTTCGGCGGCTCGGTCGGGCCCAGCCCGGACATCGGGAGCAGCGGCGTCACCGGTGGAGTGTGGTGGCGCTCGGCGCTCGGCGCGCTCACCGTCTGTTGCGGCTGCGCGCGCTTCGACGGCGCGCGCAGATCCCACCAGAGTGGCCTCGCGAGCGGTCGCACCTCCAGGTCTGGATCGACCTTCTCGCGTTCGGTGGCGTTCTTGCTGCGTTCGGCGAGGGACTCGGACGCGACGAGCACCGCGGGCGCGATGGCCTCGGCCATGGTCGCGCCGCCGTGCTCTCCCTCGGACGTCGCGTATCCGTACGAGTCCGTCTCGCGCACGAGCAGCGCCAGTCGATCGAAGCTCGCGGGCCGCCACGCGTACGAGCCAGCCGTGACGCGCTCGTGGTCGGCGATCGCCCCGTCCGAACGCAGCGCGCGCCAGCGAGAGCCGCCTGGGTCCTCTGAAGCGCGCTGCGCGGTGCGGGTCAACCGCGCCCCGGACACGTGCCCGTGATCGGACACGAGAAGCACCGCGCGGTCGGCCATCGTCGCGCGATCGAGCAGGTCTCTCAGTGGCTTGATGGTCTCCAGCGAGTAGGCGACGCGGGTCTGTCGTCCGGCCTTGAGCTGGTCGTCGATGGCGTTGATCACCACGGCGACTACGCGCTTCGGCGAGCCCACCAGATCGAGGGCCTCGGGCGAGGCGTCCCCCGAGGCGCTCTGAAGCTGCGCTTTCAGCAACAGCTGCGGCTTCTCTCCGAGCTCGCGCAGGGCCTTGTGGTGCTCGAGCCGAACGGGGTCACGACTGCTGTCGAGCGCGTCGCCCGGACGAAGCAGCTGCCCAGCGAAGAGCGCCGCGCGCGACACGTCGGTGATGGTGGGTAGCGCAGCGATCACCGGCGGGAGCCCCGCGCGATCGAAGCCGGGGACCTTCCATCGCAGCGGCGCGTAGTGCGCGGCTTCGAGGGACTCGAGCAGCTCGACGGCGTTGGCCCAGGACATCCCGTCGAGCAGCACGATGAGCAGTCGCCGCGCGCGGTCTTCCTTGAGAAACCGCGCGGCGAAGCGATCGAGCCCGGACTCGATGGGGAGCACGCGGTGGGCGGTGCGCCCGAGCTCGTTCCACGCGAGGAGCCCGCGGGCGAACTCGGCATCGTCGCGGTCTCGCAGCGCGTCCGCGCGCTCGACGACGCGCTGGATGGCCTGTCCGAGCGCGTCCGCAGTGCTGCCTCGCGCCCCCCTGCGAGCGAAGTCCGCGAACGCCCCGTGGCGCACGAAGTCCTCTGCGCGCTCTTCCAACACGACCACGTCGCTGGTCGTCGCGCCGAACGCGACGTCCTTCGCCCGCACCGCGAGCCATCCTGTCAGCCTCGCCGCCATGCGAGCTCGCTCGAAGAGCTCTCTCTGCCCGCGGTCGACGTCCCTCAACCGATGCTTCGCGAGCGCCTCGAGGCTCGCTTGCACAACACGCGCGGGCTCGTCGCTGGGCTCTTCCGCCGCGCGATCGAGGGCCTCCGCGAGGGCGCGCTTTCGGCTCTCGAGGGCGGTCCGCAGATAGTCGCTGCGCTCCAGCGCTTCGCCCACGAGCGGGTGTGCCGGCAGCAATCGATCCGCGGAGTCCACGACCTTCAACAGCGTCGCGGCGTCGTCGTCGAGCTGAGCCGCGACCATGCTCGCGAGGTTGGCCCAGCGTTCGAGGAGCGGCAGGTCGCTCAGCCGCTCGCGGCCGAGCGGCGTGGTGAGCTCTTCGAGCTTCATCGACAGGACGCCCTCCACGTAGTCCCTCGCGCCGAAGGACGCGCGCGTCGCGTCGAGCACGAACGCGAGCGACGCGGCGGTCGAGCCCTTCTCTGCGAGCCACAGGCGCAGCCCCCAGCGGGCGACCTGGCCCACCGCGGCGTCGAGCCACGCTTCGAGTCGGCTCTTCAGCTCGTCGCGCTGTTGCAAGAACGCCGCGAGCCCCGCGGGGACCGGCTCTCTCGCCCAACGCGCCAGCAGGGTCGCCTCGGTCTCGCTCTCTTGTCCGAACACGCGCCGCGCGACGAGAAACGCGCGCCACCCGGCGTCGAGCGTGACGAGTCCGCCCGGCGGCGGGGCCCGTCGAAACTGCGGGTCATTGACGATCGCGTCGACGAGCGGACGGCACGCGAGCAGCTCGTCCGAGACCTGCGCCTGACCAAAGGATGCGCGGATCCGGCGCGAGCGAGCGATGGTCTGCACCATCCCGGTGGCGACGCGGCCGCCGAGGTCTGCAGGGAGCCTCCCGGGATCCCAGTCGACCAGGACGACGACCGGGTCGGCCCCGGCGCTGTCGTCCGAGAGCGCCGCGCGCAGCTCGAGCTCGCTGCGAGCGGTGGCGACTCGAAACGTCCTTCGTCCACGGGCGTCCGAGAGCTCGACGCTGGGCAGCTCGGGGCTCATTCGCGCGAGCAGCACGGTGTTCGCCGTCCGGTGATTCTTGCGATGAATGTGCCGGAGCTCTTCGACCAGAGACTCCGGGCTGAGCAGCGGTGCGTCGCTCATGGCAGTGGGCTATCGGCTCTCGAGCGACCAGGCGAAAGATAGGATCGACGCCCCGTTGGCTTCGAGCGCGTCGAGCGTGGATCGAAGCTCATCGAGCGCGCGCCGCGCGTCCGCGAGGGAGCGCGCTTGCCCTTCGAGCACCTTGGTTGTGTGAGCGCTCGACGCGCCGGCCGTCGTCGCGGCCCCGTCGAGCGCGGGCTTCGCAGCGAGCGGCGCGCGGACGGGGCCCACGACCGCGGTCGTCGCGACAGCGGCGATCATCCCCCCGACTTCGTCACGGATCCGTGAGACCTCTCGCGGAAGCGACAGGGTCTGCTCGTCCGCGGACAGGACGCGGCTCGCGTGTTCGACCAAAGCTCGGGCCGCCCCGTCCTCGCGGCTCATGAGCGACTCGACGCTCTGCCAAAGTAGGGTGTCCGAGAGGGCGGCGCTCACAGCGCGGGCGGTCGCAAGACACTTGCTCAGCGCGGTCTCGGTCACCGAGGACTCGAACGCGGCGAGCGCCTCGATCCTCGCGAGGCCGTCGCGCGCGTCGACCGCGCGCACGAGGCGCAGCGCTTCGGCCGCGGTCTTCGCCCGCGCGGCGGCGGGCTCGAGCAGCCGCGAGCGCGCGGCCAGCAGCGACGGGAGCGTGGGCGTGCCTTCTTCCATGGCTTTGGCGCGGGCGCGCTCGAGCTCGTCCGCGAGACGACGAACGTTCTTCGCGCGCAGCGCGCTGGCGCCGCGTCCGATGCCGAAGAGCGCCCCTGCGCGGTGCAGGGCGCGCTCCCACACGTCTGCGCTCGGGAGCTTGGGAGATACGAGCTCGACTTCGTCCGAGAGGGCTCCGGGTTCGGGGTCGTCCAGGACGCGGTCTCCGCGGTGGGGCTCGCGGCCGGTGTAGAGCGCGTACGTGAGCACCAGGAAGTCTTGCACTTCGCGGGTGAGCCCGCGGACGCGGCGCGGGTCGAGCACGCGTCGGACGTGCTCGACGGCGATCGGCCGGGCCGTGTCGACGCCGGACGCGCGCAGGTCGCGCTCGATCTCTGCGAAGGGCTCGTCGCGCACGACGGCGTTGGCCTCGGTGAGCGCGACGAGGTTGAGGGCCGAGCACGCCTCGGCGTCCTTGCGATCGGGCTTGTCGAGCGTGGCGCGGCGCCCGTCGGACTCGCACAGTCGCTGAAAGACCTTGTAGCTCGCGCGGAGCTGGGTCTTCGTCGGCTTCGACGTGAACACCGGGTGTCTGGGAAAGCACTCGGACAAGAGCGCGCCCGCGAGCGAGTCGACCGCGTCGGACAAGCGCGTGACGGCGAGGTTGGGGATGCGCCGCTCGGGCAGCAGCACGTGAAAGTGCTCGGCGACCTTGCGGCTCGGGTCGAGCTGATCGGCGCCCGCGGTGGTGACGTTGTACGCGCTCTCGATCGCGCGCATCACGCGGTTTTGCTTCTGCGATCGCAGCGACTCGAGGTCTTGTCTCGCGCGCTGCTGATCGTCCGCGCGGAGGTGCTGGAGGTAGCCCTTCCACGCCTCTCCCGAGAGGATCGAGTCCAGCACGACGAGCATCCCGAGGTCCGACTGCACGGCGTCGCTGAAGAAGTCCGGGAGCCAGACCACCGTGCGCTCGTCGAGCTTCTCGCGCAGCGCGTGGACGCGGCTCTCGTCCTCTTGCGGCGTGTGCCCGGGCTCGTCGAAGGGGTAGTCCACGATGATGCGAAAGTCCTGCTCGGGCTTCACGCGAAAGAGGTCTTCGGCCATGTCGCGCACGTTGCCGAAGAACACGCTGCCGGTGCGGCTGGTCCCGCGCCACTCGGTGCGCGCGTCGAAGTCTGGCTGGGCGCTGTTGGGGTAGCCGAAGGCGGTGAAGAGCAGCGACCGGAGCTTGATCTTTCGCGCCCCGGGCTGGTCGTGTTGCCGCGCGCTCTCGAGGATGGGCTTGAGGTCTACGCCCTCGATCACGACGTGGACGCTGGGGTCTTTCTGCTCGCCGAGGCGGAGCTTTCCGACTTGCGCGGCGAGCTCGCGCAGGCGCGACACCGCGAGCGCGCCCTCGTTGCCTGGAATCACGCTCTTGAGCGTCCCGTGGTTGAGCACCACGAGCCGCGAGACGGTCATGTTCTTGAGCACGGACGAGTTGGGGACGAGCGCCGCGAGCAACAGGGTCTTCACCAGACGATTGTCCGTACGGCAGCGGGACTCTGCGCAGTTCGAGCAGCCGATCTGCGGCGGGTGCGTGTCCCTGAGGCGCTGGCACTTCTCGCGCGCGTTGGTCTTGTTCTGCTCTTGAATGAGCGGCAGCAGCTCGAGTTGATAGAGCCTGCGCACGGATTGAAAGCGCTCGCGCAGCACGCCGTCCATGGGCTCTTCTCCGCCGGCGAGGGCGTCGAAGAGGTCTCCGACAGCGACGAGCTTTCCGAGCTCGAAGTCGTCCATGTGCTCGACGAGGATCTCCATCAGCACCTTGAGGGCGGTGCGCTCGCGCTGGAGCGTCGCGCTCATCGCGACGAGCACTTCGACGAGCGCGGGCGAGAACGGGTACACCGCGCGAAAGGCGTCCTCGCCCTCGGCGATCTCGCCGAGCAGCGTCTGCCAGGCGGTGGTCCCGAGCTTGCGGCGCATCTCTGCGAAGGCCGCCTCGAGCCGCGCGCCCGCCTCGGGGCTCTTCGGTCGCACGACGCGCTTGCGAACGATCGCCGGCAGGTTGCGGTCCGGGAGCGTGATGGTGCCGAAGCGCCCCTCCCAGAAGCGCAGGGTGTCTCGCAGCACCTGGACGTCTCCGCCCGCGAGCTGATCGCCCACGAGCTCGGCGATGTCCCGCTGCCTCGCGACGAAGCTCACGAGCGCCACGTCTCGATGGGCGTCCTGGGCCTCGACCATCTTCGCGAGCTTTCCGATCTCGCGGTTGAGCCACGCGCGGTCGGTGGCGCCGCTGGCGAGCCAGAGCACCAGTTCGTCGAAGAAGAACGCCACGCCGTCGTACCCCAGGCGCTTCGCGTGGCGAGAGAGCTCGCCGAGCCCGCGATCGAAGTCGACGAACCCGTGCGTGCTCCCCGCGAAGGCCTTGAAGTGCGTTCGCGCGAGGGCGTCGAAGAGCCGCTGCCGCTCGTCCGTCGCTGCGCTGGCGGCGGCGCGGTCGAAGCTCTCGGCGCTCCACGCCCCCTGCGAGGCGCGGCTCCCCCAGCCCTTCTTCTCCGCTCGCCCCTCGTTCATCTTCGAGAAGAACGCCTCGTCGCCGAGCTGCGCGCGGAGGTCTCTCGCGTCCTCGAAGAGCCGTTGGTCCTCGAAGATCGCCGGCAGCACCGCGTCGGGGTGCGCCTCTCGCGTCCGCGCCAGGTATTCGCTGAACACCTTCGCGTCGATCGAGGTCGCGCCGACCATGTGAAAGTGCAGACGCAAGAGCTTCTTGTCCCGAAGCCACCCGTGCTTCTCGCGCAGCGCGTGCAGGGCGTCCTCGCGCCACACGAGCCGCTGGTGCTCGGGGTCGCTCGACAACATGAGCGACAGGACGCTCATGAAATGGCTCTTTCCGCTGCCGAACGAGCCGTGGACGTAGGCCGCCGCGCTCTTGTGCCCGTCCAGGGCGGCCTTCACGAGCGCGAGTCCCTGGTCGAACGAGCGCACGAGGTCTGGAGTGACGGCGTAGTCCTCGAGCACGCTCGCGGGCTTGCGCACCCCCTCGGAGAGCTGAACCACGAAGGCGCTCTTCGTGACGGATTCGGGCAGATCGAGCAGTTCGCGCAGGGCTGTCATGGGCTAAGCGTGTCCCTCGCGCGAAGGCCCCCAACGCCCCCGCCGCGGGGGAGGCGACGTCCGCGCGCCGTCATTCTACGAGCACCCGCGCCAGGGTGGGGAGCGCCTTGTGCATCGAGAGCGCCCCTCGATCGGCAACGTCGCCGAATTTTCGGCAACGTCGCCGATCGCGACGCTCCGCCACTGTCGTGCGCTCGTTTCTTGTCGTCCGCGCGCGGGCTCTGCGACGCTTCGATCTCCGATGGCCACCGCGAAGAAGCCCAGCAAGAAACCCAGCAAAAAAACCGCAGCGCCCCCCGCGAAGAAGCCCAGTAAAAAGCCCGTGGCTCGCCCGACGAAGCCCGAGGACGTGCTCCCCGAGGCGGACCCGAAGCGCAAGGCGCGCTACCTCGGGCTGGCGAAAGAGATCGAGGCCGCCCGCAAGGACACCCTCCACGGGTTCGACGCGCTCTACGAAGCCGTCGCCGAGGTGCTCGATCACGAGCTCTATCTCGACGCGGGCTACCGCTCGCGCACGACGTGGATCGAAGAGGTGATCAAAGAGCCTGTGCGCACAGTCGAGCGCAACGCGCGGGTGGCGAAGTACGCCACGGCAGACGAAGAGGCCCGATACGGCGTGGCCAAGCTCGACAGCGCGCTGGAGTACGTCGAGGCCGTCGCTGGCGGGCCGACGAAGGTGCGGCTCCCGGTGCGCTTCGACGCGCTGAAGATCCCGGTCGTCGGCGAGGACGGCGCCCGCCAGAAGCGCAGCCTCGCCGAGGCGACGGTGAAGGACATCGAGGCGGCGAGAAAAGCGCTGCTCGCCGCGGGGGATAACGATGGCGCGAGCGAACGTCGGTCGCCCGCAGAGCGCGCGGTGCTGAAGGCGCTGCGTCGGTTCGCGTCGCTCGCGTCGGTGACCGTGAGCGTGCGCGACGCGAAGCTCAAGCTCGGCGAGGTCGCCCTCTATGCGCTGGGCGACCTGCGCACGGCGCTGGGCGAGATCGAGCTCAACGAGGAGTGAGCCGAGCGAGGCGTCGTCGCGGCTCAGGCGGCTTCAGGCAACGACATCGCCGTCGGTTTCATCTGCCGCGCCGCGAGCTGAAAGAGATCGGCCTCGACGGCCGTCACCTCGTCCGCGCGCTGGCGTTGCAACGCGCGGAGGGTCGCCTCGATTCGAGGGTCGTTCGCAAAACGCTGCAACGCTCGCTCGAGCACGGCGCTCGCCTCGTTGCTGCGGCCGAGGTGCGCCAGCCCGACGGCGTAGTCGTTGAGCGACGCGGCTTCGACGGTCGCCGCGACGCGCAGCTCGCCGAGACCGGCGCGTTCGAACGCCTGAACCGCTTCGGACCAGCAGCGAGCGTGGACGAAGGTTCGTCCGACCAGCCTCCAAGAGTTCGGTGGCGCGTGTTCACCTCCCGACAACAACACGCGCCGCGCGAGCTCGGACGTGTCTTTGCGCCGAATTCGAACAGCGATCTCGAAGTGCAGCGCAGCCAGCAGCGGGGACGGCGACGCAACGTCGAGCGCGTTCGACAGCGCCGCGAACGCTTGCTCGTGATCGCCGAGCAACGAGTATGACCACGCGATGTTGAACGCGGCGAGCTCACGCTCGGTCTGGTTGACGCTGGATCGCATCGACGGCGGAGGTTCTCAGCGTCAGGTCCATCCGTTCCACCTCGCTGTGCGCCGCGTCGCTCATGGCCTCGTTCTACCTTGGTGCGGATCTCCGGCCTACGTCTGCACTTTGCCCGCAGGTTTTACGCGGTCATCAAGGAGAAGTCTGCGCCCCTGAGTAGGCGATTGAACGTCCAGATCGAAGCCGCTACCATTGTGCACCCGATGGTGAGAGGCGGCTCATGACGCTGCGCAAGTTGACGTCAACCCGTGAGTATTTGGGAGATCGCGCACCGATCACCGAGGCCGTCATCAACTTGAGGCTCGCCGACACACAACAGCCCTTGATCGAGAGGCTGTTGCAGTTCGCGGAGTCCCTTCGAGACCAATATCCAAAGCAGTTCGTGCAGAGGCAGATGAGCGGAGAGCTCACCATCGAGCCTCACAAGGAGCGGACCTCGATGTCGTCGCAGCATCGAACCATCGGTTACGCGCTCGTCTCGGAGGACGGGCGCAACGTGGTGCAGGCGCGGCGCGACGGCTTCTCGTTCAGCCGGCTGCGGCCGTACACCTCGTGGGAGCAAGTTCAACGAGACGCTGCCGGTTGTTTGGCGAGCTACACGCGAGCGGTCGAAGCTGTCCTCGTCGAACAAGTCAGCCTGCGGTATATCAACCACATCAAGCTCCCGGCGGGGAAGATCGCGCTCGACGAGTTGTTTAGTCTG
>LNFM01005392.1_pt1 | contig 22206 bp, 23 predicted proteins | sample 596031 | NCBI WGS metagenome assembly LNFM01 (sample SAMN04254537, study PRJNA301005) | activated carbon metagenome | isolation source: dual media filters at the Ann Arbor, Michigan drinking water treatment plant | place: USA: Ann Arbor
CCGAGCAGATCGTCTACATCGTGAACCACGCCGAGGATCAGCTCCTCTTCGTCGACCTCAACCTGCTGCCGGCGGTCGAGAAGCTGCTGCCGCAGATGAAGGGCGTGCGCCACGTCGTGGCGATGACCGACCGCGCCCACCTTCCCAAGGACTGCAATATCCCCAACCTGCTGGTCTACGAGGAGCTGATCGCCGAAAAGCCCGGCACCTACGAGTGGCCGGAGTTCGACGAGCGCACCGCCTCGTCGCTCTGCTACACGTCGGGCACGACGGGCAATCCCAAGGGTGTGCTCTATCACCATCGCTCGACGATCCTGCACGCGTACGGCGCGGCGCTGCCCGACACGCTGAACCTCTCGGCCCGCTCGGTGGTGCTGCCCGTGGTGCCGATGTTCCACGTCAATGCCTGGGGCCTGCCCTACTCTGCGGCTCTCGTCGGCGCCAAGCTCGTCTTCCCCGGTGTCGCCCTCGACGGCGCCAGCCTGCACGAGCTGTTCGAGAAGGAGCGCGTCACCTTCACCGCCGGCGTGCCGACCGTGTGGCTGGCGCTGCTGAACCACATGAAGGCCAACAAGCTCAAGCTCTCGACCGTGAAATACGCCGTGATCGGCGGCTCGGCTGCCCCGCCCGCCATGATCGAGACCTTCGACAAGGAGTTCGGCGTCGAGGTGCTGCATGCCTGGGGCATGAGCGAGATGAGCCCGCTCGGCACGGTGAATCACCCCAAGGAGAAGCACCTCGACTTCTCGCCCGCGGACCTGCTGCAGGTGCGACTGAAGCAGGGACGCCCGCCCTACGGCGTCGACATGATGATCGTCGACGATGCCGGCAACGAGCTGCCGCGCGACGGCAAGGCGTTTGGCGACCTGCTGGTGCGCGGCCCCTGGATCACCTCGGGCTACTTCAAGGGTGAAGGCGGCGAGGTGCTTCGCGAGATTGCGGGCAAGGGCGGCGGCTGGTTCGCGACCGGCGACGTCGCCACCATCGATCCCGACGGCTACATGCAGATCACCGACCGTTCCAAGGACGTGATCAAGTCCGGTGGCGAGTGGATCAGCTCGATCGACCTCGAGAACGCCGCCATGGCCCATCCCGCCGTCGCCGAAGCAGCCGTCATTGGGGTCGCGCATCCGAAATGGGACGAACGCCCGCTGCTGATCGTGCACAGGAAGCCCGACGCCCAGATCGACAAGCAGGAGCTGGTCGAGTTCCTCGCGACCAAGGTCGCCAAATGGTGGCTGCCCGACGATGTGCAGTTCGTCGACGCGATCCCCCATACCGCCACCGGCAAGATCCTGAAGACCCGCCTGCGCGAGGACTTCAAGGATTACAAGCTGCCGACGGCGTAATTGTCGTCCTGAGCGGAGCGAAGGACCTGCCGGAACGACCGAAGGACTCTTTGGCGGGCGCGAGATCCTTCGCTTCGCTCAGGATGACAGGATTTGTCATGCTCGCGTCGATCCTCAACTCAACGCCGCCCAGAGAAACAACAGGGTCGCCCCGATGCCGAGCATCGTGCGCTTGTGGTGCAGCTTGCCCCAGCGCCGCAGCAGCGTGTGGCTGTCCTCGCCGGCGTCGTCGAGTTCGATCGCCTTGAGCTCGTTGTTGATGGGCATGATCATCAGGGCGGTGTAGGCCCAGTTGGCCCCCATCAGGATGGCGCCGACGATCCAGAGCTCGTCGCGCGTCTGCCACCACGCCGCCATGCCCAGCACGAAGCCCAGGGCGGCCAGCGATCCCTGCATGATCGTCCCCCGCCTGTAGGCAGGCTTCCACTGCTGGAGCTGCGCGCGGTCGTCCAGTTCGGACCGCGCCGGGTGCTCGGCGAAGCTCACGTAGAAGGCCGCACCGGCGAAGAGCGACGCCGTCACAAGGGCCAGAATTCCGAAGATCATGACATTCCTTCCTTGCGCGCTGGACCGCGGCGCCGTGGCGGCATTATCGTCCGTTCCGGGCGAAATAGGGAGCCCGAGGAGGAGCAGACCGTGGCCACCGAAACAATTCCCGTCATCGATCTCGGCCCCTATCTGTCGGGCGAGCCCGGCGCGATGGACCGCACCGCAAAGGAGCTGCGCTTCGCGCTGACCGAAATCGGCTTCTACTTCATCGTGAACCACGGCATCGCGCGCGAGAAGATCGCCGGCATGTTCGCCGAGGTGAAGCGTTTCCACGACCAGCCGGTCGAGAAGAAGCTCGAGCTCAAGCTCGACCAGCACAATACCGGCTACCTCCCGATGCGCGGCAACACGCTGCGCACCTCGACCGTCCAGACGGGCACCAAGGCCAACCTCAACGAGGCCTTCTTCGTGAAGCGCGAGATGGCGCCGGATCATCCCGACGTGCTGTCCGGTCGCCGCTTCCGCGGCCTCAACCGCTGGCCCGACCTGCCCGGCTTCCGCGACACCGTCCTCGATTACTGCAACGAGATGGAGCGGCTGGTGCAGAAGATGGTGCGGCTCTACGCCCGCGCCCTGGATCTGCCCGCCAACTATTTCGATACGGCTTTCGCCGAGCCTATGTTCTCGATGCGCATGACGCACTATCCGCCGCAGGACGGTCCGGTCGAAGACGAGTTCGGCCTGGCGCCGCACACCGACACCAGCTTCCTCACCCTGCTCGCGCCCAACGAGGTGCAGGGCCTGTCGATCCGCAGCCAGAGCGGCAGCTGGATCGACATGCCGGCGATCGACAATGCCTATGTCGTGAATGGCGGGCAGATGCTGCAGCGCTACACCAACGACATGTTCCTCGCGACGCCGCACCGTGCGATCAACAAGACCAGCGGTGCGCGCTATGCCTTGCCCTTCTTCTGCGACAGCGGCATCGACTGGCCAGTCGCCGCCGTGCCGACCACGGTCGGTCCCGACAAGCCGCCGAAATATCCCACCACCTGGTACAGCGACTACATGACCTGGTACCTGAAGCGGAACTACGACGTGCTCAACACGGAGGCCCAGCAGGCCGCCGAATGAGCCCTCGCGCCGACGCCATCCCGATCATCGATCTCGGCCCGTGTCTGGCGGGCGAACCCGGCGCGATCGAGTGCGCCTCCCGGGAGCTGCGCGCTGCGCTGACCGAAATCGGTTTCTATTTCGTGGTCAATCACGGCGTGCCGCCGGACCTGATCCGCAACACCTTCCATCAGGCCGCACGGTTTCATGCCCTGCCGCTGGCTCGCAAGATGGACGTCAGGATCGACAAGCATAACGTCGGCTACCTGCCGATGCGGGGCGATACGCTGCGGACCTCCACGGTCCAGACCGTCACCAAGCCCAATCTCAACGAAGCCTTCTTCGTCGCGCGCGATCTCCCGGCCGACCATCCCGACGTCGTGGCCGACCGGCGCTTCCGCAGCGCCAACCGTTGGCCGTCGGACCTGCCGGGCTTTCGCGAGGCCGTCGTTGCGTATTGCGACACCATGGAGCGGCTGGTCCGCAGGCTGGTGCCGCTCTATGCCTGTGCCCTCGGCCTGCCCTCGACATACTTCGACGCGCCCTTCGCCGAGCCGCAATACAAGCTGCGCATGACGCATTATCCCAATCAACCGGCCCTCGCCGACGACGAGTTCGGCATTGCCCCGCACACCGACACCAGCTTCCTCACCCTGCTGGCGCCCAACGACGTGCCCGGCCTGTCGATCCGCAGCCGGGACGGGCGCTGGATCGAGGCGCCCGTCCTGCCCGATGCCTACCTCGTGAATGGCGGGCAGTTGCTGCAGCGCTGGACCAACGACGTCTGCCTCGCCACGCCGCATCGCGCCGTCAACCGCAGCGGCGGCGAGCGCTACGCCCTGGCCTTCTTCTGCGACAATACCATCGACTGGCCGATCGCCGCCGTGCCGACCACGGTCGGCCCCGACAGGCCGCCGAAGTACCCGACGACCTGGTACACCGACTACATGGTCGAGTATCAGAAGCGGACCTACGACCTGCTGAATTCCGACCCGCAAGCCGCCGAATGAGCGAGGGGATCAAGCTCGCGCCGGCGTCGTGCTCCCTCTCAGCCAGCATCATGGCGACGGCGCGCCGCGCCCGTACGGTCACCGTGACCGATCCGTTCGCCAACAGGCTTACCTTCCGCAAGTCGAACGACTAGAGTTCCCGCTCCATCGGCGGAAAGCCGAGGTCCGGGAGGAACATGAGAAAATGAGCGGGGCGACCCTCGCCCGCGTCGAAGCCCACGTCTTCCGCACGCCCATCGCGGAGCCGGTCCGCACCTCCTTCGGCACCATGACCGAACGGGCGGCCGTGTTCGTACGCGTCGAGGATTCCGACGGCGCCCGCGGCTGGGGCGAGATCTGGTGCAACTTTCCCAACGCCGCCGCCGAACATCGCGCGCTGCTGTTCGCCGACATCGTGGCGCCGCGCGCGCTGGGCCGGTCGCTCGACGATCCAGTCGGCCTGTGGGGCGAGATCGACCGCGCCCTGCACGTGCTGCGCGTCCAGAGCGGCGATGCCGGGGCGCTCTCCGCCGCAGCCGCCGGCCTCGACCTCGCGATCCACGATCTGCGGGCGCGCAAGCGCGGCCTGCCGCTGTGGCGTGCGCTGGGCGGCACCGACGATGCGCCCGTCCCGGTTTATGCGTCAGGCCTCAATCCCGGGCGAGCCGCCTACGACACGGTCGGCCGCATGCGCGGAGCGGGCTATCGCGCCTTCAAGATCAAGGTCGGTTTCGGCGAGGAGACCGATCTCGGCTCGCTGCGCCCCGTAACCGCAGAACTGCAGGAAGGCGAGCGGCTGATGGTCGACGCCAACCAGGGATGGGACCTGCGCACCGCCTGTCAGATGGCCCCTAAGCTCGCGGAGTTCGGACTGGGCTGGATCGAGGAGCCGCTGATGGCCGACCGGCCCCTGTCGGAGTGGACGCAGGTCGCAGCCGTTGCGCCGACCCGGCTGGCCGCCGGCGAGAACCTGCGCGGCGCCGGCCCCTTCCAGGAAGCCATCGACAGCGGCCTGTTCGGGGTGATCCAACCCGATGCCGCCAAGTGGGGTGGCCATTCCGGTTGCCTGCCGGTTGCCCGTGCCGCCCTCGCCGCCGGCCGCACCTTCTGTCCGCACTTCCTGGGCGGCGGCATCGGCCTCCTCCATTCGCTGCACCTGCTGGCCGCCGTGCGCGGGCCCGGCCTCCTCGAGGTCGACGCCAACCCGAATCCCCTGCGCGAAGGCATCCTGCAGGATGTTTTTTCGGTCCGTGACGGCCGCGTCAGCCTTCCCGGCGGGCAAGGACTCGGTCTAGAACCGGACATCAAGCCGCTCCTACCCCTAAGAAGCCTACATATCGAGCGGCGCGCGTAAGAGAGGAAACGCCATGCTGGGTTTGATGCAAGACCGTCCGCTGCTGATCTCGCAGATCATCGACTATGCAGCCGCCGCCTATCCCGACGTCGAGATCGTGACGCGGACCGTCGAGGGCCCGATTCACCGCTACGGTTACAAGGACGCGCACAAGCGCGCCAAGCAGCTCGCCGAAGCGCTGCAGGGGCTCGGCATCAAGCTCGGTGACCGGGTCGGCACCATCGCCTGGAACACCTACCGGCATTTCGAACTCTATTTCGGCATTTCCGGGATCGGCGCAGTGCTGCACACGCTGAACCCGCGCCTGGCGCCCGAGCATGTAGCCTATATCGCCAACCACGCCGAGGACCAGATCCTCTTCGTCGACCTGAACCTGATGCCGATCGTCGAGGGCGTCTGGGACCAGCTCAAGACCGTGAAGCATGTCGTGGTCATGACCGATCGCGCGCACATGCCGACCTCGGCCAAGATCCCGAAGCTGCTCTGCTACGAGGAGCTGATCGCCGACAAACCGGGCACGCTCACCTGGCCGGAGTTCGATGAGAAGACCGCCTCGTCGCTCTGCTACACGTCGGGCACCACGGGCAATCCGAAGGGCGTGCTCTATTCGCACCGCTCCACGATGATCCATTCGATGATGATGTGCTCGGGCCCGGTACTGGCGCTCGATCCCGACACCACCATCCTTCCCGTCGTGCCGATGTTCCACGCCAATGCCTGGGGCCTTGTCTACGCCGGCCCCTTCTGCGGGACCAAGCTGGTGTTCCCGGGCTTCAAGCTCGACGGCGCCAGCATCTACGAGCTGCTCGACAAGGAGCAGGTGACCCTCTCGGCCGGCGTTCCGACCGTGTGGCTGGCCCTGCTCGACTACTGCCAGCAGAACAAGCTCAAGATGTCGTCGGTGAAGCGCACCTTGATCGGCGGCTCGGCCGTCCCCTACGCCATGATCGAGCGCTTCTGGAAGGAGCATGAAGTCGAGGTCGCCCAGGGCTGGGGCATGACCGAGATGAGCCCGCTCGGCACCTTGACCCGGTTCAACCGGGGCGAACGCGACCTGCCCGACGCCGAGCGGTTTGCCATCACCGCCAAGCAGGGCCGCCCAGTATTCGGCTGCGAGATGAAGATCATCGACGATGCCGGCAACGACCTGCCGCTGGACGGCAGCGTCTCGGGCAACATGGTGGTGCGCGGCCCGTGGATCGTGAAGGGCTACATGAAGGGCGACGGCAGGAGCCAGTTCCTGGAGAACGACTGGTTCCACACCGGCGACGTCTGCAAGATCGAGAGCGACGGCTCGGTCGTCATCACCGATCGCTCCAAGGACGTGATCAAGTCGGGCGGCGAATGGATCAGCTCGATCGACCTCGAGAATGCCGCCATGGGCTGCCCCGGCGTCGCCGAGGCCGCTGTGATCGGGGTGGCTCATCCCAAGTGGGACGAGCGCCCCCTGCTCATCGTCGTCCGCCGCCCAGATGCTTCGGTTGAGAAGGGCGACGTCCTGAAGTTCCTCGACGGCAAGATCGCCAAGTGGTGGATGCCCGACGACGTGCAGTTCGTCGACGCCATCCCGCACGGCGCCACCGGCAAGATCCTGAAGACGGCGCTGCGCAAGCAGTTCGAAGCCTACAAGCTCCCGACCGCCTGAGCGCTGCCGCCCCGAGGGCGGCGCAACTCGACCAGGGCCTGGCGCGTCACCTGGAACGCGCCGACCAGGGCGAGCCCGGACATGATCGCGGCGACGATGTAGTCCGGCCAGCCGGTGCCCGAGCCGAACACGCCCACCGCGGCGACCAGCACGGCGACGTTGCCGATCGCATCGTTGCGCGTGCAGATCCAGACGGAGCGCATGTTGCTGTCGCCCTCGCGCCAGCGATAGAGCAGCAGCGCCACGCCGAAGTTGGCGGCCAGCGCCAGGGCGCCGACAACGCCCATCACCGGCGCCGCCGGGACGGTGCCGGCCATCGCGTGATTGATCGTTGTGATGGCGATCCACAGGCCAAAGGCGCCCATGCTGGCGGCCTTCAACAGCGAGGCGCGGGCCCGCCACTGGATCGCCATGCCCAGCACGAAGAGGCTGATGCCGTAGTTGCCGGCGTCGCCCAGGAAGTCGAGCGAGTCCGCCAGCAGCGAGACCGACTGCGCGGCGACGCCGGCGCCGATCTCGATGGCGAACATGGCGAGGTTCACCGCCAGCGCGATCCACAGGATGTGCCGGTAGGCGGGCGAGGCCGCTGCAGCTGCGCCGTGGTCATGGCCGGGACCGTGCGAATGGGCGTGACAGCTCGCGCTCATGTCAATGCTCCGCGATGTGGTTGACCATGTCCTCGACCATGCGGCGGACATGGAGGTCATCGGCTTTGTAGTAGACCTGCTTGCCATGCCGGTCGGCCCGCACCAGGCGCGCGCCCTTCAGCAGCCGCAGGTGATGGCTGACCAGCGACACCGACAGGCCAAGCCGGTCGGCGATGTCCGACACCGCGAGCGGCGTGCGCAGGCAGGAGACCACGATCTTCAGCCGCGTGGGATCGCCCAGCAGCCGGAACAGGTCGGCCAGCGCCACCGCATGGTCGGCGGACAGGAGGATATTCTTTGCTTTTGACATTTGAACAACTGTTCAAATGTAAGAAGACCCCTCCCTGCCGTCAACCCCTCACAATCGTTACGTTATTGCCTCCTGTGGACGGCGGATCGCGATGTCGCAAACCACAGCCGCGACGACGATCGCGCCTCCCGCGAGGGTCATCCAGCCCGGCATCTCGGCAAAGGCCAGCCAGACCCAGAGCGTGCCGAGCGGCGTCTGCAGCACGCCGATGCCGAACTGGCTCGTGCCGAACAGGGCGAGCAGCACCAGCTCCTCACCGCTCACCGCCGGCGGCCGCGCGAACGGCAGCACGATCAGCGCGCAGAGGACGGCCGAGAGCCCGACCGCCGGCAGCATGCTGATCCCGGGGTTGCGCCGGATCAGAACCAGCACGATCGACATCAGCACTGCCATGCCGAAGGCCAGCCGGTTGCCCGCGACTCGTCCACCCGATGCCGCTGCCCCCATCATCACCGCCACGCCGACGACGGCGGCCAGCGTGGCCCCCAACGTGACCCATTCCTCGCGCTCTCCGATCACCTGCCAGGCGATGCCCGCCGTCACGAAGGGGATCGTCGCGTTGATCACCAGTACGTCGGCCACGGTCGAGAGGCGCAACGCGTTCAGGAAGCACACGGTCGCCACGGCCGAGCACAGCGCGATCAGCAGACTCCCGAAGCGCTGCGCCGGCAGCTCGCGTCGACGCCCTTCTACGTCTCGCCCGGCGACACTGTCGAACCTCAGGGCGTCGACCTTGCCGACGTGCGCACCGCGATCCGCGACAGCCGCAAGCTCCACGTCGCCTATGCCGACGAGACGGGCCGGCGTACCAACCGCACCATCTGGCCGATCGCCATGGCCTACTATGTCGATGTCACGCTGATCGGCGCCTGGTGCGAGCTGCGCAACGGCTACCGCAACTTCCGGGTCGAGCGCATCCAGTCGTCGACAGTCCTCGATGAGCCTTTCGACCAGGACAATGGCCGCCTGTTCCGCGAATGGGCGGACCTGCCGAAGGTGAAGCCTGTCCCGTCGCCCTGAGAGGAGCGCAGCGTAGTCGAAGGGCCTCTTTTCGCATCAGCGGACCGTGCGTCGGAAAAGAGATCCTTCGACTGCGCCGCCCTGCGGGCGACTTCGCTCAGGATGACGGAATGCCTTAAACGGCTCCTAGTCACAAAACATGCAGCGCCACCACGTTGACGATCGCGCCGCTACCCAGCGCCCACAGGGGATTGCGCCGTGTCGTATAGACGAAGACGGTCGTGGCGAGGCTGATCAGAACGGTGACGGCGTCGCGGTCCACGGTGCGCATCATCGAGAGGCCCGAGGCCAGCATCATGCCGAGCGCGACGGGTATCAATGCGTCGCGCAGCACCGCGACGGCCGGATGATGCGACCAGCGCGTGAGCACACGACCGGCGAAATAGGCGAGCACGCTCGACGGGATCAGCAGAGCGAATGTCGCCACCAGCAGGCCCGACAGACCCGCGACCTGCCAGCCGATCAGGCTGACGAAGATCACGTTGGGGCCGGGCGAGGCATTGGCGATGGCGAAAGCGCTTGCGAACGTCGCATCGGTCATCCAGCCGTGGATGTCGACGACCTGGCGGTGGATCTCGGGCAGCAGCGCATTCACGCCGCCGATCGAGACCAGCGACAGAAGCGCGAAAGTCCGCGCCAGCTCGGCCAGCACACCGGTCACTTGCGGCGCTCCCACCAGGTCGCGGCGATGGCGGTAGGCACCAGCACGAGGACCACGGGCACGAGCGGCCAGCGCAGCAGGCCGATCGCCGCAAAGCCCGCGGCACCGATGACATAGGAGAGCGGCGTCGGTCGGATGTTGCGGATCATCTTGAGCGCCGTGCCCAGAACGAGGCCAGCGGAGGCCGCTGCCGCCCCGATCAACGCCGCCCCCACCTCGGGGATCGTGGCGACGCGTTCGTAGACGCTTGCCAGCGCGGTTACGATGACCAGCGGCATCGCCATCTGCCCCACGAGGCAGAGCAGGACGCCGACGATCCCCTGGTTCCGGTCGCCGATGATGACGGCGGCGTTGATCGTGTTGGGCCCGGGCAGGACCTGGCCGATGCCCAGGATCTCGGCGAACTCCCGATCGCTGAGCCAGCGCCGCTCCTCGACGATGATGTGGCGGGCCCACGGCGCCACGCCGCCGAAGCCCAGCAGGCCGATCTTGAGGAAGCCGAAGAAGAGTTCCGCCTTGCTTATGTTGCGGCGCGGCGTGGCCGGAATGTCATGCTGCATTGCGAGCAAGGTTAGCAAAATTCAGTCCATCCGCCTCGCCGGCCGTTCCCAAGCGCGCTAGCCTCTTCCCACCATGAGCAAAGCCATTCACCCGATCGATCCACAGAACCGCCCGTTCTTCGCCGGCGAGGTGTCAGGCATCGATCTCACCCAGCGCCTGAGCGACGCGGAAGTCGCCTTCATCCATGACGGGATGAACCACTACGGCGTGCTGGTGTTCCGCGACCAGCATCTCGACGACGAGAGCCAGCTGGCCTTCAGCCGCCAGCTCGGGCCGCTCGAACAGGCGACCGGGGACATCATGCCGCCCGAGGAACGGCGCATGAGCATGGACCTGAACGACATCTCGAACCTCGACCGCTACGGCAACGTGCTGGCGCGCGACGATCGCCGCCGTCTGTTCAGCCTCGGCAACCAGCTCTGGCATTCCGACAGTTCGTTCAAGGATGTGCCGGCCCTCTATTCCCTCCTGTCGGCCCGTACCATCCCGTCGGCCGGCGGCAACACCGAATTCGCCGACATGCGCGCGGCCTACGATGCGCTCGACGAAGCGACCAAGCGCGAGGTCCAGGATCTGATCTGCCTGCACAGCCAGATCTATTCGCGCGGCATGCTGGGCTTCGAGGATTTCACCGAGGCCGAGCGCGTGAAGTGGGCACCGGTACGCCAGCGCCTGGTGCGCCGCCATCCGGGCTCCGGCCGCCTGTCGCTTTATCTGGCGAGCCATGCCGGCGGCATCGAGGGCTGGCCGATGCCCGAGGCGCGCGCCTTCCTGCGCGATCTCACCGAGCACGCCACGCAGCGCCGGTTCGTCTATGCCCATGTCTGGCGACCCTTCGACCTGGTGATGTGGGACAACCGCGCCACCATGCACCGCGCCCGCCGCTTCAACTCCACCGAAGTGCGCGACATGCGCCGCACCACGCTCACCAACATCGTCTCGAGCCTGGAGCAGGCGCCATGAGCACCGGGCCGGGGTTCAGAGATCGCACTCGAAGCGGCGCACGATGGGCTGGAGGTCGATTCTAGGTTCTTGTCATCCCGAGCGGAGTGAAGGATCTCACATTCGCCACGGAGTCCATTGCTCGATCCGTCAGGTCCTTCGCGGCGCTCAGGACGATCGGGTTAACCCTTCGGCACCCACTCCTCGAGCCGCGTGTTGGTCGCGGGGTCGAGCATGCGGGTCGCGCGCAGGACCATGCCGTGCTTGGCGAGGACTTCCTCCGGCGTTGCATTCTTGCCGACGCCCGGGAAGACCGGCCGGCCTCGCGGCACGCTGGCATCGGTACGCGTCAGGAAAAACGTATCGTAGCCGATGTTGAGGAACAGGCCGAACACGTCGGTGCCACCGACCACCGCTAGCGTTCCATCATCGACATTTAGCTTCATCCAAGCCTCCTCGAACGGCGCCGAGGCAGGATTCCACAGGATGGCGTTGGCATTATCGGGATCGGGCACGACGCGCTCGACGCGGCGGGTCAGGACTATTCGGCGGCGTGCCGCTTCCTTCGGCCCACCTTCCGCGGAGTGCCGGCCGTTGGCGACCGCGCCTGCCCGGTTGACCGAGTCCTGATAGAATTTCTGGTCGGCCGGGATCTTCAGGGTTTCCGGGAAGGACCCGTCCGAAGCCGCGATCATGCCTTCGCTAGAGATGATCGCAAATCCCTCGATGCGCGGCCGCCTACTGGTCATGGACTGCCCCTGAAAACACCCGATGTGCCGGACAACGAACCTGCCGGCCGATGGATGCGGGGCACCCTAGCGCAAATGAAAGCGGCGGGGAAAAGCCCCCCGCCGCCATTCGTCCAAGAAAGAGGGGTTCAGCCCTTGGGCAGGACGACCGTGTCGATCACGTGGATGACACCGTTCGACTGCTTCACGTCGGCGATCGTCACCGTGGCGACATTGCCATTCTCGTCGGTGAGCGTGATCTTTTCGCCCATCATCTTGGCCTGCAGCACGCAGCCGCCGACCGTCTTGACGGGATGCGTTCCCTTGTCGTCCGCGATCATCTTGGCAATCGCCGGCGACATCGCATTGGCGGCAACGACGTGGCAGGTCAGTATCTTCGTAAGCTTGGCCTTGTTCTCGGGCTTGACCAGCATCTCGACGGTGCCCGCCGGCAGCTTGGCGAAAGCGGCATCGGTCGGCGCAAAGACGGTGAACGGGCCCGCCCCCTGCAGTGTCTCGACGAGACCCGCAGCCTTCAGGGCGGCCACGAGCGTGGTGTGATCCTTCGAAGCGACCGCATTCTCGACGATGTTCTTCTTGGCATCCATCGCCGCGCCGCCGACCATCGGATTGGCAGGCGTGGAAGACGCGGCCGGAGCCATCGTCTGGGCAAAGGCCGGCGCGACGGCAACAAGGGACAGGGCGGCGACTGCGATCAGCGTATGACGCGTGAGCATGGTTTCTCTCCGGTTGGATGCAGTATTCGAGCAATGAGACCGACGGCGGCGCGCTCGCCTTCAGCCCGACAGGGCGGCTCTCTCGCTGCCCTGTCATTGTATGATACGTCACTGCCTCCAAGGCGGTTCCTCGCGTCGGTCACACACTATCGTGACGGGAACGATGTCGAACCAGGTGATCCAATGGGAGAAACAGGGATGCGCGTCACCGATCTCCGGACCGTTCTCGTCGAGGTGCCGCTCGACCGGCCGACGCGCAATTCGAGCGGCGTCAGCAACGACCGCATTGGTGCCGTATTGATCTTCGTCGACACCGACATCGGCGTCACCGGCGAGAGCTTCCTGTTCACTCTGGGCGGACGGCGCATCGAGGTGCTGCGCGCCATGGTCGACAGCCTGAAGCCCGCCCTCGTCGGCGAGGACATCCGCTACGCCGAGCGCTTCTGGGACCGCATGTGGCGCGAACTCTACTTCCTCGGCCACAAGGGCGTGACGATCTTCGGTCTCGCCGGCGTCGACACCGCGTTGTGGGACGCCAAGGGCAAGGCGCTCGGCCAGTCGGTCACCCACATGCTGGGCGCCGCGCGCGATCGCATCCCGGTCTATTCCAGCGCCGGCCTCTGGCTGTCGGCCACTCCGGACGAGCTGGCAAAGGAAGCCGCGGGCTACGTCGCCGAAGGTTTCAGCGGCGTGAAGATGCGCGTCGGCAAGGCACATGTGGAAGAAGACGTCGAGAGGGTCGCTTCCGTGCGCAAGGCGATCGGCCCTCGCGTCTCGCTGATGTGCGACGCCAGCCGCGGCTTCACCGCCGACCATGCGATCCGGCTCGGCCGCAAGCTGGAAGAGTTCGACCTCACCTGGTTCGAGGAGCCGGTCGCACCCTACGATCATCGCGGCTCGGCCCGGGTCGCGGCTGCCCTCGACACGCCGATCGCCAGCGGCGAGACCGAGGCGACGCGCTACGGCTTCCGCGAGATGCTGGCGCACGGCGCCGCCGACATCTGGATGGCCGATCTCGCCCGCGTCGGCGGCGTCAGCGAGTTCGTGAAGGTGGCGCATCTCGCGGCGGCGCACGACATCGCCATCTCCAATCATCTCTTCACGCAGCAGAGCATCGGCCTGCTCGGCGCCTTCGCCAACGCAACCTGGCTGGAATTCATGCCCTGGACCTCGAAGCTCTACCGCGAGCCGATCACGGTCGAGGACGGTCACGTCGCCGTGCCCGACCGTCCCGGCCTCGGCTTCACCTTCGATCCCGACGCGATAGAGCGCTATCGGGTGCGCTGAACCATCGTGCTAGGGTCGGTCCCTTCCATAGGGGACCGACCGACGATGACCGCGTACAGTGAATTCAAGCCGCTTACCTTCCACGACGCCACCAAGCACTTCGCCGACGGCAGCGATACGCCGCGCGCCTATCTCGAACGCTGCCTGGAGACGGTGGCGGCGCGCGAGCCGGTGGTGAAGGCTTTCACCGCCATCCACGAAGCCGGCGCCCGCGAGGCCGCCGACGCCAGCGCGGCGCGCTGGAAGCAGGGCAAGCCGCTCTCCGCCATCGACGGCATGCCGCTCGCCATCAAGGACCTGCTCGAGACGAAGGACATGCCCACCCAGATGGGCTGCGAGGCCTTCAAGGGCAATTTCCCCAAGCGCGACAATGCCGCCGTTTGGGCGCTGCGCCAGGCGGGCGCGGTGATCCTCGCCAAGGCGGTGACGGCCGAACTGGGCGGTTCGCATCCCGGCGCCACCACCAATCCGTTCGATGTGACGCGCACGCCGGGCGGTTCCTCCTCCGGGTCGGCCGCCGCCGTGGGCGCCAATATGGTGCCGGCCGCCATCGGCACACAGGTCGGCGGCTCGATCATCCGCCCCGCCGCATATTGCGGAAACTTCGCACTCAAGCCGACGCAGGGCGGCATCAACCGCGGCGAGCGCCAGGCCACCAGCCAGAGTACGCACGGTCCGCACGCCAATTCGCTGCAGGACATGTGGCAGGTCGCGATCGAGATCGCCCGGCGCGCCGGCGGTGATCGCGGCGAGGTCGGCCTGATGGGTCCCTCCACCCTGCCCGCGGCCGTGAAGCCGAATCGTTTGGTCGTGCTGGAGACCGAGGGCTGGGTGGAACTGGACGACGCAACCAAGACGGCCTTCGACGGCGTTCTGAAACAGCTGCGCGACGCCGGAGTCGAGCTGATCTTCCGCAAGGACCATCCCTGGGTCGAGGCGCTGGAGAAGTCGATCGCCAACGGTCGAGCCATCTGCGGCGGCGTGACCGGCTGGGAGAATCGCTGGGGCCAGCGCGGCATCGTCGACAACAATCCCGCGGGCGTCAGCGAGCGGGCGAAGGCGACGCTGGCCAAGGCGGAGGCGATGACGCTCGACGACTATCGAATGGCGCTGCTGGCGCGCGAGACCGCCCAACGCCTGCACGCGACCCTGGCGCCGCTGGCCGACGCGGCGATCACGCTCGCCTGTCCCGGGCCCGCGCCGCTCTGGTCGGGCGACGTGCCGGGCCAGCCGCTGGCGCAGCGCCCGACCGGCGACTTCGTGTTCAACGCGCCCAGCTCGATGCTGTTCGCGCCGGTCGTCACGATGCCGCTGATGAGCGTCGGCGGCATGCCGGTCGGCCTGCAGCTCATGGGCCAGCAGCACGAGGACGCCCGCATGACCGGCCTCGCGCGCTGGTTCGACGAGACCCTGAAGCGGGTCTCGGCCTGATCTTCAGACCGGCTGGATGCCCAGCGCGACGATGCGCGGGATGAGCGTCTTCTTCAGTCGCTCATAGTCGATCATGACTTCCTCGTGGGGCATCGGCTTCTCCACGAGGGCGAAGCTCTCCATCATCTTCTTGCCGGGCTCGGAGTCGGCTGCGGCGACCCAGAGGTCGGACATCCTCTTGACGATTTCCTTCGGCGTCGCAGCCGGCGCCGCCAGCGCCAGCCACCCCGACACGGTGAAGGCATCGTCGTCGAAGCCCTGCTCCCTTGAGGTCGGCACGTCGGGAAACACGCGCGCCCGCACCTTCGACGGTGCCGCAATGCCGCGGATGTCGCCCTTCACGATGAGCGCGTTCATCGCCTGCGGGCTGCCCATGGCGGCCTGGAGCTGACCCGCGCCCATGTCCTGCCACATCGGCGCCTCACCCTTGTAGGTCACGACCTCCATGGTGAGGCCGTACTTCTCGTTCAGGGTCTGCGCGAAGATGTGCGCCGAGGACCCGACCGCCCACGAGCCGAAGTTCACCTTGTTCGTCTTGGCGTATTCGATGAACGACTTGATGTCCTTGACCTCGGCCGGCAGCGACTTGTGCACCACGACCGGCAGCACGCCCGAGGACGTACCCGAAACGATGGTGAAATCCTTGTCGGGATCGAAGCCCAGCGTCTTGAACATCACCCGGTTCTGGATAAGCGTGCTCGAGACCGAGTGCAGGAACGTGTAGCCGTCGGCCGGCGAGCGGGCGACCTGGGCCGCTCCGATATTGCCGCTGGCGCCGGGCTTGTTGTCGATGACGACCTGCTGGCCCGTGGCCTGACTGACAGACTGGCCGAACGCGCGGGCGATGCCGTCGGTAAGGCCGCCGGCGGGAAAGTTCACGACGATGGTGATCGGCTTGTTCGGCCAAGCACCAGCTTGGGCGCGGACGATCGTAGGCGCGGCAAGGGCCAGGCCGGCCGTGGCGCGAAGAAGGGTGCGGCGGGTCGTCGTCATTGTCTTCAGTCCTCCCAGACTTTCAATCGGCAGGACATATAGTGGTGCGATTCCGACGATGCTAGGGCAATGATCGATCAGTCTCGCACGTTCACGCCGGCCAGGCGGAGCCGCTTCACCAAGGCCGGCAGGGCGTCACGGGCGCTCCGTTCGCCCATGGCCTGCGCATTCACGAAATAGGTGCGTCGGGGTCCCGCGGCATATTCCAGGTCCGGATGAATCAGAAAATCGGCGGCGGCAAGCTCCGGATCGATGCGGCTGCGACGCCGTGCATCGCGCTCCAGAAGCGCCTTCGACGTACCCTGCGGCGCCGCCCCGGCCTTGGCCGAGACGTCGACGGCAATCACGAACCGGGCGCCGGCCTGGCGCGCGGCCCTGACCGCTACGGGCAGGGATTCGTCGGCATCCTCGAATTCCGTGCCGTTGATCCCGACCGGCGAGATGATCCGGGGCACGGCGCTGGAGGCCCGCACGGCGACGCCGATGTTGCCGCTCCGGAAGAAGACCGGCGCCTTGTCGTCCCTTCGGGTGGCCGCCACGATGAGCCGTCGCGGCATCTGCTCGATCGATTTGCCGCCCAGGCGCGTGTTCACGTAGTCCTGCAAGCGCTGGCCTCGGATCCAGCCCCTGTCAGCGAACAAGGACAGGTCGAACAGCGTAAGCGGGCCTCCGCTCTGCGCGAACCTGTCGATTTCCTCGGCATCGTAGCCGTTCGCCCAAAACGCTCCGATGAGGGCCCCGGCGCTCGATCCCACCACGAGATCGTAGTCGATGCCGGCCTCCTCCAGCACCTTCATGATGCCGATGTGGGCATAGCCGCGCGGACCACCACTGCCTAGCACGAGCGCAACCCGTGGCGCCGGCGTCATGGGCGCGACCGAGACCTCCGGAACCGGGCTGTCCGGGGCGGCATAGTTGAAGGCCGAACACCCGGACAGGGAAACCATCAAGGTGGCCGCGGCAATGGCGTGCGCCACCATCATCGCTTCGCCGGTTTCCGCCGGGCCTTCTTTGCCTTGGGTGCAGGCAGAGAAGACGCCTCCAGCGCAGCATCGATTTTGCCCATCAGGTCCGCCTTGAGACGGGGCAGGACCTCCGGCGCCAGCACGAGGTGCTGCATGACATTGGCCTGCAGGATGCTGGCCATGCCATGCAGCGTCGACCAGATGAACAGCGCGTCCAGATCGGCCTTCGCATAATGCGCCGGGCCATCACCGTACCTCGCCCGCTGGCTGTTGCGCAGAATGTCGAAGGCATGCACCGCATACTTCACCAGTTCCGGATGCTGCGCGGGTTCCGGCCAGGGCGTGCCGAACATCAGCCGGTACTCCAGGGGCTTCTGCGCCGCATATGCGAGGTATGCGCTGCCCATGTCTTCATGATCGCCGTTTTCATCCGAGGACTTTCGGCGGTCGAGGTGCTCGGCAAAGTCCGCGAAACAGCGGCGCATGATTTCGGCCAGCAGGTGATCGCGGCTCTCGAAGTGCCGATAGGGCGCCTGATGTGAGATACCCAGTTTGCGTGCGACGTCGCGCATGCTCAGGGCCTCGATGCCTTGCTCCGCAATGACGTCACGCGCGGCCTGGACACAGGCTTCCTTCAGATCGAACGACTTTTTTCTGCCTGTCGCCATGCCGTCCGAGCCACGAAATCGCCCTAGCTGTGGATCGACGTCCACGTCAGGCCGCATGATGCTTGGTCATTCCGCGCATAACCATCGCCATGATGCGGATTCGTCCCCACCGCGGCGTCATCGCGAGGCTATACCCCAGCACCTTGGCCAGCAGGCCGGGCCTTGCCGTTCCACGCCTGCCCAGGGCGTTCAGACTTTCAGCCGCCACGACATCGGGGTTTTCCGCCCGCCCCATGGTGAGCCCGGCGCGGCGGGCGAATCCCGTGGCGACAGGACCGGGTGCCACGGCCAGAACGTCGATCCCGCGGTCGGCCCACTCGGCCCGAAGACCTTCGGCGAGTGTCTGCACGTAGGACTTGGTGGCAGCGTAGTGGGCCGAGCGTGGCACGCCCTGGAACGCCACGATCGAGCTCAGCAGGATCAGGCCACCGCGGCCCCGCGACTCAAAGCGTCGGCCGAACCCCCAGCTCAGCGCAGTCGAAGCGCCACAGTTGACGCGCAGCATGTCGAGTTCCTCGCCGATATCGCCTTCGAGAAAGCACCCGGCCGTGCCGAAACCGGCAGAGCACACCACCAAGCCGACGTCATGGCGTGCCGTGCGATCCAGCACCTCGGCCACGCCCTCGGCGGTAGACAGATCCGCGGCCAGCACTTCGCATTGCGTTCCATGGGCCTGCGTCAGGTTGTCCGCCAGGGCCTCGAGGAGATGTGACCGCCGAGCCACCAGCACCAGATGGAATCCCTGCTGTGCGAGGGCTGCGGCAAAGCTCCTGCCGATGCCTTCCGAAGCGCCCGTCACCACCGCCCAGGGGCCGTACCGGACCTCGAGCGGTTCGCGTCGGTTGATCATGGAATTCACCCCTCTGGAGTTGACGCCGTCAACAATCTAGCCAATGATGGTTGACGCCGTCAACAAAAGAGATGTCCGTGGCCCCCTCCAACCTCGTGCTCCTCGATGCATCCCGGTACACATCGCGCGATCTCGTCGCGGGGTTCGCGCGTCGCCATCGCGCACTCGTCATCTATGCGGGGCTGATGGCCTGCCTGATGGTGCCCACGCTGGTCCTCATGGCCTTCGACGAACGCACGACGCGCGAGGTCGGCGTCTGGGCCAAGCCCCTGAAGTTCATGGCCTCCACCGCGCTGTTCTCGCTGTCCACGGCATGGTTCATGGACCTCCTGCCCGAGTCCGTGCGGACCTCGCCTGCGAACCGGGCAATGATATGGACGGTGATCCTGACGTCGGCGTTCGAGGTGGCCTACATCAGCATCCAGGGCGCACTCGGCGCCCCGTCCCACTACAACACCGCCGACGCCTTTCATGCCGCGATGTTCGGCCTGATGGCGGTGGCGGCAGTCATGCTGACGGGCACACAGGCATTCCTGGCGTGGCAGATCTTCGTCCACGGCGTGCAACGCCCGCGGCCGGTGGCGACCCAGGCCGTCATCGTCGGGCTCGTCCTCACCTTTGTGCTGGCGACGGCCAGCGGATTCATGCTGGGCGCCAGCCAGCCCCCTGTCGGCGTCGGCGTGCCGGTCGTCGGCTGGCACCTGACGGGCGGAGATGTAAGGCCCGCGCATTTCCTCGGCGTGCATGCCCAGCAGTTCATCCCCCTGGCGGGCTTCCTGCTCCAGCGATTCGCGGGACACGCGGCCGGCTTCTGGCTCGCCGCTTTCGTCGCAGCCTATTCGGCGGGCTGGCTCCTGCTGTCGGTGGCGGGCCTGCAAGCGTAGCCTCCAGCTCGCGACGCTCATGTCCTGGAAAGATGCGCGCGACCCTTCGCAAAGCGAAACCCCGGAGCGCCCTGCGATGGCGACATCCGTGCTAAGAGGGGCTCAACAGCAACAGCCTCGACAGGGAAGACCCGCCAATGTCCGACGCCGTAATTCGCTCCACAGAGGGGCGCATCGGAATCCTCACGATCAACAATCCGCCGGTGAATGCGCTGGCCGCGGCGGTACGCGCCGGCATCAAGGACGGCGTCGAGGCGTTCGGCCGGGACTCGAACGTCGATGCCATCGTGCTGATCGGCGGCGGCCGCACCTTCATCGCCGGCGCCGACATCCGCGAATTCGGCAAGCCGCCGTCGGGCCCGAACCTGAACGACGTCATCGCGACGATGGAGAACTCGCCCAAGCTGATCGTGGCGGCGCTGCACGGCACGCCGCTGGGCGGCGGCCTCGAGACGGCGCTGGGCGCCCACTATCGCGTCGCCCTGCCGACCACGCGCATGGGCCTGCCGGAAGTGCATCTCGGCCTGCTGCCGGGCGCCGGTGGCACCCAGCGCCTGCCGCGCCTCACCGGCGCCAAGTATGCGCTCGACGCCATCCTGTCGGGCCGACACATCCCGGCCGCCGAGGCCAAGAGCAAGGGCATCGTCGATGCGATCGTCGAGGGCGACCTGCTGAAGGGCGCCATCGCGCATACCGAGATGCTGCTGGCGCAGAAGGCGCCATTGCGCCGGGTCCGCGACCTCAGCGTGACGCTGGAATCGCCCGAGCTGTTCGCCGAGACCGAGAAGTCGATTGCCCGCAAGGCACGCGGCTTCAAGGCGCCGTGGAACATCATCAAGTGCGTGCAGGCCGCCGTCGAGCTGCCGTTCGACGAGGGCATGAAGCGCGAGCGCGAGCTGTTTGCCGAGCTGCTGACCTCGACTGAGTCCGCGGCGCAGCGCTACTACTTCTTCGCCGAGCGCGAGGCCGCCAAGGTCAAGGACGTGCCGGCCGACACGCCGCAGCGCGAGATCAAGACCGGCGGCATCATCGGCGCCGGCACGATGGGCGGCGGCATCGCGATGAACTTCGCCAATGCGGGCGTGCCCGTGACGATGCTGGAAACCAGCCAGGAGGTGCTGGATCGCGGCCTCAAGACCATCCGCACCAACTACGAGAACACCGCCAAGCGCGGCGGCATGAAGGCCGAGGATGTCGAGAAGCGCATGGCGCTGATCACGCCGACCCTCGACTACAACGCCCTCAAGGATGCCGATGTCATCATCGAGGCGGTTTTCGAGACGATGGAAGTCAAGGAAACCGTCTTCAAGAAGCTCGACGAGGTCGCCAAGCCCGGCGCCATCCTGGCCACCAACACGTCGGGCCTCGACGTCAACCAGATCGCTTCCTACACGAAGCGGCCCGGCGACGTGATCGGCATGCACTTCTTCTCGCCGGCCAACGTCATGAAGCTGCTGGAGAACGTACGCGGCAAGGCGACCGAGAAGGACGTCATCGCCACGGTCATGTCGTTCTCCAAGAAGATCGGCAAGATCCCGGTCCTGGTCGGCGTCTGCGAAGGCTTCGTTGGCAACCGCATGCTGCGCATGCGCGGCATCCAGTCGGCCTACATGATGGAGGAAGGCGCCCTTCCCCAGCAGATCGACAAGGTGGTCTACGACTACGGCTTCCCGATGGGCCCCTTCGCCATGAGCGACCTCGCCGGCAACGACGTCGGCTGGCGCATCCGCCAGGGCAAGAAGGAGAAGGAAAAGCGCAACGTGCGCTACACCGGCTACGTCGCCGACGCGATCTGCGAGCTGGGCCGCTTCGGCCAGAAGACCGGCGCGGGCTACTACAAGTACAATCTGCCCGACCGCACGCCGATCCCCGATCCCGAGGTCGAGAAGATCATCGAGGAGACCTCGAAGAAGCTCGGCATCACGCGCCGCGCCATTTCCGACCAGGAGATCCTGGAGCGCGCGCTCTATCCGATGGTGAACGAGGGCGCCAAGATCCTCGAAGAGGGCATGGCCCAGCGCTCGCTCGACATCGACGTGATCTGGGTCAACGGTTACGGCTGGCCGGTCTATCGCGGCGGCCCGATGTGGTGGGCCGACAATGTCGTCGGCCTCAAGACCATCCACGACGCGCTGCTGAAGTATCGCGATGCTTCCGGCGACCCGTTCTGGGAGCCTGCTCCGCTGCTCAAGAAGCTGGTGCAGGAAGGCAAGAAGTTCTCTAGCGTCTGAGTTTAAGCACGCTGTCATCCCGAGCGCAGCGAGGGACCTTTCCGGAACAGTAAAGGTCCCTCGGCCTTCGGCCTCGGGAGGACAATTATCGGAAGTCAACGCCGTGCCATCTGGGCGGCGATCGAGGAGGAAAGAAAAATGGCTGATGCAGTAATCGTCTCCACCGCCCGCACGCCGATCGGCAAGGCATTCCGCGGCATCTTCAACGACACGCACGGCGCCGACATGGGCGCGCACGTGATCAAGCACGCCGCCGAACGCGCCAAGGTCGACCTGGCCGAAGTCGAGGACGTGATCCTGGGCTGCGCCGCGCCGGAAGGCACCACGGGCTCCAACGTCGCCCGCGTCTCGG
>LNFM01005393.1_pt1 | contig 22206 bp, 22 predicted proteins | sample 596031 | NCBI WGS metagenome assembly LNFM01 (sample SAMN04254537, study PRJNA301005) | activated carbon metagenome | isolation source: dual media filters at the Ann Arbor, Michigan drinking water treatment plant | place: USA: Ann Arbor
GCCGCTGCTTGATGATGCGGTAGCCGCCATTGTTGACGATGACGAAGGTCAGCGGCAGCTTGTGGTTCGCCGCCGTCCACAGCGACTGGATCGAATACATCGAGCTGCCGTCGCCGGAGTAGCACACGACCGGCCGGGTCGGGTTGGCGAGGCTGACACCGACGGAAGCCGGCAGTCCCCAGCCGATGCCGCCCGAGGCCAGCGCGTGATAGCCGTAGCGGTCGCGATGCGGCCGCAGCGCGATCATCTGCCGCGACGACGTCAGGCCTTCGTCGACGAGAATGCCGTTGTCGGGCATCGCTTCGACCACCTGCAGCGCCAGCCAGTCCGGATCGATCGGCGACGTGGTGGCGTGTTTCGAGATCTGCTCGACCAGCGGCTTGCGACGCGCCGTCCAGTTCGTCGATGCGAGCGCCGCCAGCCCCTGCTTCGCGCGCGTCTCCAGCGCACCGCCGCCCAAGGATTTCAGCGCCGGAACAAGCGCGCGCAGGGTTTCCTTCACGTCGGCCTTGAGCGCGATCTCGGCACTGTAGTTCTTGGCGAGATCCCAATCGACCAGGCCGACCTGCACGATCGACAGCCCATCCGGCAGCGGATCGGTCTCGCTGTACACCGACATCCGCAGCGGATCGCCGCCGAGCGCAATGATGAGGTCGTAGGGCTGCAGCGTCTCGCGCGCGACTTTCTGGAGGCGTGCCAGCGCGCCCATGAAGCACGGGCTTTCGGACAGGAATTGCGCGCCATAGGGCGTCGACGACTGGTAGGCCGGGCAGCCCAGCGTTTCCGCCAATTGGGCGGCTTCCTTCAGCGCATCGCTTTTGACGATCTCGTCGCCGACGATGATCACCGGCCGTTCCGCCTTCAGGATGCGCGAAGCCAGCACCTGCAGCGATTCATCCGACGGCTTGACGCGGGTATCGACGCGGGTCGAACGGCCGAGTTCGATGCCGGCCTCGGCATTGAGGATGTCGCCCGGCAGCGAGATGAATACCGGCCCGGTCGGCGGCGTGGTGGCGATCTTGGCGGCGCGGCGCACGATCCGTGGCAGATCCTCCAGCCGCGTCACTTCCACCGCCCATTTCACCAGCGGCTCGGCCATCTGCACCAGCGGCCCGTAGAGCACCGGCTCGGTCAGGCCGTGGCCCTGCTCCTGCTGGCCCGCGGTCAGGATCATCGGCGTGCCGGTGAAGCTTGCGTTGTAGAGCGAGCCCATCGCATTGCCGAGCCCGGGCGCGACATGGACGTTGCAGGCGACGAGCTTGCCCGAGGCGCGGCTGAAACCGTCGGCCATGGCGACGACGAGGCTCTCCTGCATCGCCATCACATAGGTAAGATCGGGATGATCCTTGAGCGCGTGCATGACCGGCAGTTCGGTGGTGCCGGGATTGCCGAACAGATGCGTGACGCCTTCGTCTTTCAGCAGGGCAAGGAATGCGGAGCGGCCGGTGATCTTGTTCTTCATGTTTCCTCCAGCCCCGGGCGCGTTCACCCGCGGGATGGCGACACATCACCAAACTTGAACGACGCGCGCAATGGAGCGAGGTCATGGCTGCCCTGCGCCTGCACGCGCGCGTCCCGGACGCGGTGCAGCGCGTAGCGCTGCTCCGCAGAGCCGGGACCTATGCCTGCACGGGTGCCCAGGATGTGGGCCCCGGCTCAGCATTGCGGTACCTCGCACCGCACCGCGTCCGGGGCGCGAATGCGGTTACATCAGAATATTCCTTCGCGATCGGCACGCTTCTTCTTTTTCGAGCGCTGCCAGACCACGCCGGGATAGCCCTTCAGCGGCACCAGCGGCTCGCCGGTGTAGGCCCATTCCTGCAATTCCTCGATGGCGATGTGATAGAGCGGTTGCCGCCCGGTGCGGCCCGCGAACAGCGCGCGGGGAATGTTGACCATGTGCGGCGATCGGGGGCGTTCGTAGGCAATGGGCGTGCCGCAGTTCGAACAAAAGCTTCGCACAGTCTTGGTCGCCTCGTCCTCATAGCGCGTCAGGCTGGTCTTGCCCCTGGTGATGCGGAAGCGCTTGCGCCAGCTTCCGACATAGGTTGCATACGCTGCGCCGTGCGCGCGGCGGCTCGACGGCGAATGATCGTGCCAGGCCCAGCGTGCCGGCACGTCGATCTCGAAGGCGACCTTACCGCACAGGCATTGGCCGGCTGCGGGTTTGCCGAGCGAGACGGCTTTGGTTTTCTTTTTCTCCTCTGGTTCGGGAAACATTGCTTGAGCCTCTGCTCTGTATTCCGTCATTGCGAGCGTAGCGAAGCAATCCATCTATCCCCGGGTCGAACATGGATTGCTTCGCTTCGCTCGCAATGACAGCAGGTGTTACGCCTGCTCCAACTCGTTATGCTCGGGATAGTCCGTATATCCCGCCACATCTCCGCCATAGAACGTCGCGCGGTTATAGGGCGTCAGCGGGAAGCCGCGCTGCAGGCGGCGGGGCAGGTCCGGGTTGGAGATGAAGATGCGGCCGAAGGCGATTGCATCCGCATGGCCATCCCGGATCGCGGCGTCAGCGGTTTCGCCGGTAAAGCCGCCGGCGGTGATCAGCACGCCCTTCCAGATCGGCCGGAACAGCACCATCGCCGACGGCACGTTCTGATGGTTGACCTCGGCGCGGCCGGCGCCGGAGGAGCGCGGCTCGATGAAGTGCAGATAGGCAAGGCCGAGCGGGTTAAGCTGCTCGACCGCGTAGGTGTAGAGCGGCATCGGGTCCGGCTCGCCGCTGCCATTGGCGACGCCATGGGGCGACAGCCGCACCCCGACGCGATCCGCGCCCCAGACCTCCACGACGGCTTTCGTCACCTCCATCAGGAAGCGGACGCGGTTCGGAATCGAGCCGCCATATTGATCCGTGCGCAGATTGGTGTGCGACTGCAGGAACTGCTCCATCAGGTAGCCGTTGGCGCCGTGGATCTCGACGCCGTCGAAGCCGGCGGCGAGCGCGTTCTTCGCCGCCTGCCGATAGGCGTCGACCACGCCGGGTATCTCGGAAGTTTCGAGCGCCCGCGGCGTCTCGTAGGGCACCGCCTTGCCGTCGGCCGTGCCGGTCTTCAGGTCGGCGATCGGCACCGCCGACGGCGCGACCGGCAGCACGCCGCCGGGCTGGAACGAGGAATGCGAGACGCGTCCGACATGCCAGAGCTGCAGGAAGATGATCCCGCCCTTGGCATGAACGGCATCGACCACCTCGCGCCAACCGGCGATCTGCTGCTCGGTATAGATGCCGGGCACGCCGGGGCTACCGAAGCCGGTGTCGACGACCGGCGAGGCTTCGGCGATCAGCAATCCGCCCGGCGTCGCGCGCTGGGCGTAATATTCCGCATTCAACGGCCGAGGCGCGAGCGACGGCTTGGCCGCCCGCATCCGCGTCAATGGCGCCAGCGCGAGACGGTGCTTGAGCTGATAGGGACCGACCTTGAGCGGCGAGAACAACGATGGATAGTTCATGTGTATTTCCAAAACCCCGTGTTGATACGGATATGTAACCGCTTCAGCTTGTTCGTAAAAGGCTCCGGTGGCAATCTCGCCGCGCGATCCCTGAGAGCAAGTCTTCCATGCCGAAATCGAGTGCCAGATCGCTCCCCTCCCTCAGTATCCGGATCGATCTGGCTGGCGATGCGCGCATAGGACCGGGCAAGATTCAGTTGCTGGAGAATATCGAGGCCTGCGGGTCGATTTCGGCTGCCGGGCGGGCGATGGACATGTCCTACAAGCGGGCGTGGGACCTCGTTGACGAGATCAACCACATCTGCCGGCAGGCCGCGGTCGAGCGCCAGACCGGCGGCAAGAACGGCGGCGGCGCCACGCTGACGGCATTCGGCACCACGCTGGTCGCGCGCTATCGCAAGATCGAGCGGGCCGCTGCCAGCGCGGCGCGCAAGGAACTGGTGGCGCTGCGCAGCGAGATCGGGCGGGGGAAGAAGCGCCCGGGCTGATAACGGAGGGAAAATATGCGATAGATGGACGCTCCGAGGTCGCCACCCAAGCTGTCCAGGAAGTATCGCATGCCCCATCCAGCTATGTCGCCCGGCAATATTGCCGTCATCACCGGAGGCGCCTCCGGCATCGGGCTCGCCGCCGCGACACACTTCGCCGGCCTCGGCATGAAGGTGTGCATCGCCGATATCGGGGCAGAGCGGCTCGCCGAGGCTGCGGCAACGCTGGCGTCGGTCGCAAGAGGCGGCGCCGCCGATGTCATGACGGCCACGGTCGACGTCAGCCGCTTCGAGGACGTCGCGGCGCTGGAAGCCTCGGTGCAGAAGCGGTTCGGCGGCACCGATGTGCTGATGAACAATGCCGGCATCGGACCGGACAGCAACAGCTTTGGACCGCTGGAGAACTGGCAGCGCATTCTCCAGGTCAATCTGTGGGGCGTCATCCATGGCACGCAGGCGTTCGCGCCCCACATGGTCGAACGCGGACGGCCCGGCCTCGTCATCAACACCGGCTCCAAGCAGGGCATCACCACCCCGCCCGGCAATCCCGCCTACAATGTTTCGAAGGCCGGCGTGAAGGCGCTCACCGAAGCCCTTCAGCATGAATTGCGCAACATCCCCGGCTGCAAGATCAGCGCGCATCTGATGATCCCCGGTCATGTCTTCACCGGCCTCACCGCGCGCGGCCGCACCGAGAAGCCGCCGGGCGCCTGGACGCCGGAGCAGACGGTGGATTTCATGATCGCGCGCATCGATGCCGACGATTTCTATATCCTGTGCCCGGACAATGACGTGCCGCGGCAACTCGACGAGCGCCGCATGCTGTGGGCGATCGGCGACATCGTCGAAAACCGCCCCGCGCTGTCGCGCTGGCATCCGGACTACGCGGAGGCGTTCGCGAAGTTCGTGAAGGGGGAGTAGAGCGTAAGGGTGATAGGCGCGGCCATCAAGTAATCCATGCCTCGACGCGGGGATAGATGGATTGCTTCGCCACGATCGCAATGACCTTGAAAAGTCGCCGTCCGCCTACAGCGTTTCCTGCTTATGGTCACATTGCTTGCAGGCGAATTTGACGCGGGTGGCGCCTTTCTCCGCCAGGATGCGATTGGGCGCGCCGCATTTGCCGCACACCGCCTCGATCCTGGTCTGGCCCTGCTTGATGACGATGTTCTTCTTTTCCATCGTCTCGCGGATCAGGCGCTCGGCCTCCTCGCGCATCGATTGCTTCGACATTGGCCGCACCCGTCCTGAAAACGTTCGGCGCGTTGTATAGCACGCAGCAAACATAATTCCACTCTGCGTTACGCAGGTTCCCGCGTCGATGCGAGCAAGCGCCGCACCAGCGCCAGCGCGGTTTCGGTCGCCGGATCGGCCGAGATCACCGGCACGGCGAGCACCAGCAAATCGATCGGATCATGTGACAGAATGATCACATGGGTGGCGTGATGGGCTTGCATCAGCGATACCAGCCGCTCGACGGCGGGATCGGAGGCCGCAACGCCCCACGGCGCTTCGGGACGGCGCAACACCCGCCGCGTCGAAAGGAAATTCCGCAACAGCGGCGGATCGTAGCCAGTCAGATCGCGCTCGCGATAGCGCCGGGCGCTTTCGAACAGCGGATGATTTGCGAGTTCGGCAATCAGTTCGTCACGCGTCGAGGCCGCGGATGCTGCAACGGAATTCAGCACGCCCGGCACCTGGGATTCGAAATACGCACGCAGCGTGTCCGTCATCAGGCCGATGGTCAGCACGCCCGAGATCGCGATGGCACAGAAGCGCATGACCTGCGCCGCATCGACGTCGGGCGATACGCAAGCCGCGGCAGCGCCGAGCAGCGCGGCGCTCAGCAAACGCAATGCCGTCATCAGAATACCTTGCCGCCGCGTCTCGGAACCTCCGCCCGCAATCAGGACAGCGGTGACGACCAGCAGCGCGCCGAGCGCACCTAGCCGAACCGGAATATCCGGCACCAGCGCCCGGAAATCGGTGACGATGAAGGGAATCACCATGATCGCGCCGACCGCAAGCCGGTCAATGCCGCGATTCTCGGATGCCAACAGCGTGCTGTGGTCCCTCGTTGCCAGCAACCACGCGCAGGTCGCAAATCCCGCGAGCAGAAACAACGACAGTGCGAGCGAGTGAAGCGTGGCGTAACTCTCCTGCCCGAAGATGCAGCCAAGGCTCAGCAGACCTGCGCCGGCCGACGCCACGATCTTGATCGCCCTCGGCGCATGACGCCGTAAAATGCCCTCGGTCACGATCAGCGCTCCGAGCGGCACCGCGGCGGCCGGAATGAGCGACAGCCGATCGAGCCAGGCGCTGCCGGCCCACCACGCAACACCCCGCATCAGGAACAACACGGCTGCGATGCCGAGCATGACAAGCAGCCGCCGGGTCAGCGGGCCTCTCGGATCGCGCCGATGGAGCGCGAACATGGCCACGCCGAGGCCGATGGCGCCGCAGAGATTGACGATGGAATCGGCAATCACGCCAGATGTCGTTCCGCCCGATATCATCGGCCGCTTCCTCGCCATGGCCGCAAGGCGCCGAACAAGCGGGCATCGTCGAACCAGTGAATGACGGGAAGGATCAGCCGCTGCAACGCCAGAACGGTAGAGGCGGCGAGCAGCGCCGGCATCGAGCCGGCCGGCACGTCGCGCTGCAGATAGCGGCGGGCGCCGGCGAGATCGATGCGGCCGAGTTGAAGCATATCATCGCCCCTGCCGTAATCGAGCTCGCGGGCGCAGAACGCGTTGTACTGCTCATCGCGATGTTTTGGCGCGACATCGAAAGATTTCTTGAGGGCATCCGATCCACCGGTATAGGCATCGGTGATGACGAAGCGCGCTTCGTCGAAACCGGCCTCGCCGCCGACGCCGAACACAGCACGGTGCTCGCGCATGATCCCGCGTGCCAGTTGCAGATGGGCGAAGCTCTGACGTGCGCCGGCATGCGGCGACGGGAATACGTCCGAGAAGGTGTCGCAGACCATGCCGAACACCGCCGGCACCTGCGTCACGTTCGAAATCCATTTCGGGCGCAGGCCGTCGCGCGCGAACAACACCAGCGTGGTGAGGCCATAAAGCACCCACGACAGGCCCTGCCCCTGCACATCAGGGTCGACCATGACGAGGCCGAGATGGGTCACCTGTTCGGGCTCGCCGTCGAGTTCGACCGACATCACCGACAGCGCATTGAAGGCGATCGGACGCCCGGTCGCCTCATCCGAGATCAGCGTGACGATGGCGCGTGCGAGGCGTTCGCGCTCGCCGGAGAAGATGCCGTAGGTGAGGCTGCCGGCCGGCAGCGTCTTGCCGGCGACGGTGCGCAAATCCGCGACAAGCTGGTCGAGATCCGGTTGCGACAGCGAGCGCCCCGGACTTTCAACGATCCGCGTCAACAGGCCCGCATGGGTGCGCAAGGTGAAATCGAGGGCGGGCTTGCGGAATGCCTTCAGCCAGAAGGCGCCATAGCTGCGAAGGCGCCCAGCCGCAGCGCGGACCTGCGCCAGACCATGACGAATCGCCGAATTGCCGCTCCATAAAGACGCCATGCCGCCCTGCCCGCACCCGATCCGGATTTGTGCGCCAAGGCCTGTTAAGGAGCCGTGAGTGATGCACGTTGCGGTTGCGGCAGGGTAAACGATGCGTTGGCAACGTCCAGGCAAGCGAACGGCGGATGCCGAGACATCCGCCGCCCACCTTCGCCAGCCACCGCGGACAGGTTACGCGGTTTGGGAACTTGCATCAGCATCGCTCGCCTTCGCGTCCTCGATGCCGTCTGAAATCTTTACGCCCGCACCAGTTAACAACGTATGACTTAAGCATCTTTAGGTTGTTGCAGAGTGAATGATGGATTGTGCGGCGACGTCAAATGATTCATGACAGCGAACGGTGGGCGTTGGCCGGGTTTACCACCCTGTCTCGATGGTTGTGCAAAAGCAATGAACACACGCCAGCCGCGAGCGCGCTGCTGAGCGCGAATGCTGTCAGCACCACCCGCGAAATGATCCTGCCTCCAAGCAACGGCCGATGCCGCTGGATGGGTCGTCTAGCGGCGGTAGTTGTGTGCGAGCAGCGAGCACATGCTTGTCATAAGAGCTCCAATGATTGCGATCGGAAATTCCGAGGACAGCGTTGGCGTTACCATCTTTTTCCCGTTTGGGACCACAAATACCAGCGGATTCCGACGCAAAAGGCAGCGCCGACGATGGCGGTCAAGGGCGCTCTGATAGAAATGGGCGCGACATAAGCCAGGACGCCATCAACAGGTGCCGTGATTGCGCATAAAACCACGCTGAAGAAAAGCACTATCGGAAAGCCGTAAGTGTCGAAGCCTCCCCCGAATAAGACAGTCACCATAGAGAATGCAGCGAGAACTCCAAGTATCGGACCCAGCAATACGAACACGAGCGTTCTTTTCATCGAGGTCAGACCTGCAAACCATGGCTTGTGCATCTGTCGAACTTCTGCGTGGCCTGCCGGCCAGCGAACGGCGGATGCCGAGACACCCGCCGCCCGCCTTCGCCAGACCAGCGTCACAGGTTACGCGGCCTTGGAAACTTCCATCAGCAAACGCTCGGCCTTGGCGTCCTCGATGCGGTTCACCAACTTGCCGCTCTCGTGCATGTCGCGCACGGTCTTGGTCAGCGTGACGCAGGACTGGACGAGCATGATGATGCCCATTGCGAGATAGCCCTTGATCCAGAGATCGAGCGGCAGGAAGAACACGCCGATGGCGACCATGAAGGCCGAGCCGGCGAACGAAGCGTAAGTGAAGGTAACCCAGGCACCGCTGTGGGGTTGGACATTCTGGTTCATGATAGTCTCCTGTGAGTGAGAGGTTTGTGGATCGGTTTCAGTTTCAGGCAGTTTGCGTTTGCGTGCGTTTGGCGTTCAGCCGCGCGAGCACGTCATCGGCGGTTGTCTTCAGGCGCGGCCCAAAGCCCTGCTCGGCGAGCTTTTCGGCGGTCGCCAGCGGTCCGCTGGCGGCGTCGAGTTCGCTGAACGCCTCGTCAGCGGCCTGAGCTTCCATCTGCCGTTCGCGCAGACGCTTCAGCGTGTTCTCCGCTTCCGGCAGTGTGGATTCGTAAGGTCGTGCGGCTTCGACGCCGCCGCGGCGCATGGCGCGAACCGCTTCCGAGGCGCGCGCAATCCTGCGGCCGCGATCGAGTTCGGTGATACGTGTTTCCGCACCAGCGACCTGGCGCTTCATGCGGGTGATTTCAGAAGCAAAGAGAGTGCGCGCGGTCATCGCGGCGTCGCGGTCGGCTTCGAGATTGGCGATCGCCTGGGCGGCTTCGCGGGCGAGATCTTCCCTTCCGCCATCGAGGGCGGCGGAGGCGCGGACTTCGAGATCGGCAATGCGGGCGCTGGTGGCGTCGAGACGGCGGCCCTCCTGCTGGTCGCCGGCAATCGCCAGCGCCAGCGTGCGCTTGGAGCGTTCGACGGCGGCGGCCGCATCGCGCATCTGCTGGTCGAGAACGAGCAGCGCCGAGCGGTCTTCGAGTTCTTCCCCCGCCGCGGCCACGCTGCCGCGGAAGAGCGTCAAAACAGTTTTGAACATTGGTGGCTCCCTGTGTTATGAGCAATGCTCATGAATTGAACGTAGCACATCTTGAGCATTGCTCAAGTACTATTTTGAGCGTCGCTCACGGAGCGTGAAACATGTCCAAGGCATTGGAAAGAAGAGCCAAACTCCGGGAGTCCCTGATCCAGGCGGGGGAGCGACGGATTGCCGCAGGGGGGCTCGCTGGCCTGAAAACGCGCGATCTGGCGCGGGACATCAGCGTCGCCAACGGCGCGGTCTACAATCTGGTCGAGGACATGGACGAGTTGATCCTGCGCGTGGGCTCGCACACGCTTGGCCGGCTCGACGCCGCGCTCTCGGCCGCGGAAAGCGACGGCCCCACGTCCCCCCGCGAGACGCTGGTGCGCATCGCAGTCGCCTATTGCGATTTCGCAGCTGAAAATCTCGAACTGTGGCGTGCGCTGTTCGAACATCGGATGGCGCCGGGCAAGCCCGTTCCGGAATGGGCGTTCAGCGAACAGATGAATCTGTTCCGCCACATCTACCAGCCGCTCGCCGCGCTGTTTCCGGAGCGAACGCCTCTCGAACTCGGCGTAATGGCGCGCAGTCTTTTCTCCGCCGTGCACGGCATGGTGCTGCTCGGCCTCGAGCAGAAACTGATCGCGGTGCCGATCGAGGCGTTACGCCACGAGATTGCGACCATCGTGCGGGCGATGGTCGACGGGCTGACGCAAAAGAACGGCTGAGTGCGAAAAGATTCTCAGCCGTCCCGCGCATTCGCTTGGAAAAACCTCAGACGGTCAAAACCGTCGAGCCCGTGGTCTTGCGCGCCGCGAGATCGGCGTGGGCCTTCGCCGCGTCCTTCAGCGGATAGGTCTGATGCACCTCGATCTTGACCGCGCCTGACTTCACGACCTCGAACAATTCGTTCGCCATGGCGACGAGATTGTCGCGCTTGGCCGCATAGGTGTTGAGCGTCGGGCGCGTGACGTACAACGATCCCTTCTGCGCCAGCAGGCCGAGGTTGAGCGGTTCGACGCCGCCGGAAGATTGCCCGAACAGCGCGGCGACACCGAGCGGCGCCAAACAATCCAGCGATTTGAGGAAGGTGTCCTTGCCGACGGAATCGTAGACCACGGGCACCTTCTTGCCGCCGGTGATCTCGTCGACGCGTTTGACGAAGTCCTCGCGCGTGTAAACGATCGTGTGCGCGCAGCCATGGGCCTTGGCGAGCTCAGCCTTTTCGTCGCTGCCGACGGTGCCGATGACGGTGGCGCCGAGATGTTTTGCCCACTGGCTCAGGATCAGGCCGACGCCGCCGGCCGCAGCATGCAGCAGGATGGTGTCGCCGGCTTTGACTCTGTACGTCTGGCGGATCAGGTACTGCGTGGTCAGGCCCTTCAGCATCATGGCGGCGGCGGTCTTGTCGTCGATGCCATCGGGCAGCTTGAGCAGGCGATCGGCCGGGATCAGACGCGCTTCGGCATAGGCGCCGATCGGCGCATTGCCATAGGCGATGCGATCGCCCGGCTTCAGATCGGTTACCCCAGAGCCGACTTCCTCAACCACGCCGGCCGCCTCGCCGCCGAGCCCGCTCGGCAACTGCACGGGATAAACGCCGGAGCGGTGGTAGATGTCGATGAAGTTCAGGCCGACCGCGGTGTGGCGGATACGCGCCTCGCCCGGGCCGGGCTTTCCAACCGCGACTTCCTCCCAGAGGAGAACTTCGGGACCGCCGGTCTTGTGGAAGCGAATGGCGTGCGTCATGGGATTATCCTTTGGATGAAATGCGGGAAGCCTTCGTAGCAGGACCGGCTGGCGCCGGCGCTTCACGTCTCGATGATGACGTAGCTGTCTTCGACATGCACCGGGAAGGTTTCGGCCACATAAGGCCCCTTCTGCAGCTCCTCGCCGCTCTCGACCGCGACCGGATAGGAACGGACCTTGACGCGCTTCGGATCGAACCAGGACTGGCCGTTGCGCATGTCGAACTCCCAGCCGTGCCACGGGCAGCGCAAGAGTTCACCGACACGCGAACGCTCATAGACGCCCGGCTCCGGCGAGGTCAGCCGCGCGACGCAGGCGGCCTTCTCCAGCGGCGCGCCCTCATGCGGACAGCGATTGAGCAGCGCGAAGAACTCGCCGTTGACGTGGAACACGACGATGTCGCGGCCCTCGACGCCAAAAACCTTGTTGCCGCCGGGCGGAATCTCTGACGTGCGAGCGAGGATATGACGGGCCATGTTATCCTTGGTCCGCGTTCAGAACTTGTAGACCGAGCGCGCATTGCCGTTGAAGATTTTTCGGCGATCGGCTTCCGTCAGCGGCGTTTTGAAGGCGTAGCGCGGATCGTCGAAGTCCCAGTGCGGATAGTCCGACGAGAACAGCAGGCGATCGACGCCGACCCATTCGATCAGCGAGCGCAGATGCTTGCCCTCGTCGGGTTCGTCGATCGGCTGCGTCGTGAACCAGAAATGGTCCTTCACATATTCCGACGGCTTGCGCTTGAGATGCGGCACCTCGCTGCGGAACGCTTCGAAATGCCGGTCCATCCGCCACGTCGCCGACGGGATCCAGCCGAAGCCGCCTTCGATGAAGACGATCTTGAGGTCGGGGAAGCGCTCGGGAATGCCTTCGAGCACGAGGCTGGTGAGCTGCGCCGCCATGGTATGCGCGTTGCTCTGGTGCTCCTCGACATAAAAGGACGGCCAGCCGCCGCCGGTCGGCGCGTGCCCGCCATAGCCGCCGACGTGAATGCCGAGCGGCAGGCCGAACTCCTGCGCGCGCGCATAGATCGGCCAGTAACGGCGCCGCCCGAGCGGCTCGTTGGCGCGCGGGCAGACGTTGATCTGGACGTAGCGGCCGATTTTCGCGCAGCGCTCGATCTCGGCGATCGCAAGCTCCGTGTCGTCCTGGCCGGCGAGGATAGAGGCCTTCAGCCGCGGCTCGCGATCCGACCAGAACGCGAGCTGCCAGTCGTTGATGGCGCGCTGGATCGCGGCGCCGAATTCGAGGTTCTGCTGCGAGAAGATGAAGAGATCGAGCACCTGCAGAATGCCGTACTCGACATCCAGCGGATCGAGATGCTGCTTGCGCATGAAATCGAGATCCGAACCCGGCGGGCCGCCGGTCGGCGGCCACGCATCGCGGCGCGCGATCAGCGGCGAGGAGCGCGGATACGGCGTGGTACCGATATAGGGCGTGCGCAGATGGCTGCCATAGGTGCGAAGATGCTCCTGCCAGCGTTTTGGCATGAACTGTTCAATATCGGCATGCGCATGAATGCTCGGATGCACGTCGCAATCGATGATACGCAAGCGGCTCTTGGCGGCGGATTCCTCGGCGACGATGGGTCGGTCGATGACATCACTCATGCGATCCTCCTTGATGGAGCTCAGGCCGCGAGCTTCAGCCGCGGGAAAGTTTCAAGCGGATTGTCCGCGCACATGCGCGAGACGATGCTGGCAGGCAGATGCGGCGGCATCGGATCATCGCCGTCGAACTGCCAGTGCGGATAGTCGGACGCGAACAGGAACATCTTGTCGGAGCCGATCTGCTCGATCACATCGGCAACGCCTGCGGCATCCGGCGGACCGTCGAACGGCTGCATGGTGACGCGGATGTGGTCGCGGATGATCGAGGCCGGCTCGCGCTCGACCCAGGGCACCTCGACGCGGACGCCGCGCCAGGTCTTGTTGGCGCGCCACATGAAGGCCGGCAGCCAGCTCACGCCCGACTCCATCAGCACGACTTTCAGCCCGGGGAATTTGCCGAACACGCCCTCATAGACCAGGCTCAGGATCTGGGCCTGGAACGCCTGCGCCTCGGCGAGATAATATTCGTAGCGATAGGACGGCCAGCCGATCGAACTCGGCGCAGTGCGGTACGCGCTGCCGGCGTGGATCGCGACCGGCAGCTTGTGCTTCTCGGCCGCCTGCCAGACCGGCCAGAAGTGGCGCTTGCCGAGCAGCAGATCGCCCTGCGCCAGCACCAGCACCGAGACGAAGCGGTTGTCGGCGACGCGGCGCTCGATTTCCTCCACAGCGAGATCCGGCGCCTGCATCGGCACCACGATCGAGGCGCTTAGCCGCGGATCCTTCGAGAGCCACTCGGCGGCGATCCAGTCGTTGATCGCCTTGCAGAAGCCGGCTGCCATGTAGGGATCAAACACCGCCTGCGCGCCGTAGACCACGTTGCAGATCGCGTGGCTCGCGCCGAGCTGGTCGAACGCGCCGCGCTGCACCATCGCAAGATCACTTCCCGGCTTGCCTTTCTCCGGCCGCCAGTCGGCGCGACCCGAGAAAGGCATGTTCGGCGGATAGGAATTGAGATCGAGGCCGTCGATGGCTCGGCTGACGACCTGCTCTTTCCAGTGGTCGTCGAGATAGGGCAGCAGCGTGGTGCGGGTTCCGCCCACCGCAGGATGGATGTCGCAGTCGATCCGCGTGGCCGCCATGGAGGTTCCTCAGGGCTTTTGTTCGATGCGATCTTGGCGTCGCGGCTGCAAATGTGCCGCCGATGCCGGCGACGTGCAAGCGCTTTACTGGCGGACCGACCTGCCCGGGATGCACAGCGGTGCGAACGGCCGCAGCGGCGCAATTGACAGTCCGGTCGATCCCCATCCAAATGTCGCGCGACCTGTTTCCGAACCTGGGGAGACCAACATGAAGTCCGGCAGGCTGGCGGTGCTCGCCGTCTCGCTTCTCACCACTGCGGCATCCACCGCATCGGCTGCCCCGGCAACCACCAGCGGACCGGCGGCGCTGGCGCTTGCTGGCGTCGTCGCGCTGTATTCGCCGCTGCTGACGGCGGACGAACGGGAAGCCGTCTCGGCCTTTTTCGTCGGCCAGAGCGGCGTGCGCTATGCCAGGAAGATTTCGGTCATCGCGGACAAGATAGTCTGCAAGGTCAGCAACGTCGACATTACCGCGCGTTCCTGCGAACTGACCTTCAAGGGCAACAAGCAGACCATCACCGGACGCCGCGCCAGCGAAGTCTTTGCCACCGAAGCCATGGCCGGCGTGCCGCCCGACGGCGCTGCGGGATCGATCGTCGAAAGCCTGTCGAAGCTGACCTGCACGCTCGACCCGGCCGAGATCAGGCAGAAGGCCGGCGGCGGCGCCAGTTGCTCGTTCGAGACGGGGAATTGAACGGGCTCATTTTCCTTCTCCCTTGCGGGTGGTGCCTTCGCAACGCGAAGGCGGATGAGAGGTCTGTCTCTGCGGAGAGAACTCCTCATCCCTCCTCCAGGCCGTGACAAGTGACACGGCAGGCTCGGCGATGGCAATCGATATCGGAGATTTGGACTCAGCCGATATCAACTGCGCTATCGCGGAGGTCGTTGCGCCGAACTCAAGCCTTCAATGTTTTTGCTTTTTGGCTGGTGCTGGAGGCAGCAGGACAGTGTCAATAACATGGATGACACCATTCGATGCTTCGATGTCAGGCTGGATCACGTGGGCGTCGTTGACCCTCACACCAAATGTGCCGTCGACATTCACCGGTAGTCCGGCCGCGGTCGTAACCTTCAATGACTTGCCGGCGACGTCGGCGGCTTTCACCCGGCCTGGTACCACGTGGTATTTCAGGATGGTTGCGAGCTTGGCCTTGTTCTTGAGAAGCGCTTCGACTGTGCCGGGCGGCAACTTTGCGAAGGCGGCATCGTTCGGAGCAAAAACGGTGTAGGGTCCCTTGCCCTTCAGCGTTTTAACAAGGCCTGCTGCCTTAACGGCCGTTACCAGCGTCTTGAATGAACCCGCGGCAACTGCCGTATCGACGATATCAGCGGCTCTCGCGAGGGTCGGGCCGAGCAAGGTAGCGACCATCGCGGCGCCGGCCAGGATAGCGCGAATTCCAGGGTTCATCAGATTTCTCCATTGTATGTGAATACGTTTGAATCCAGCAGCGGTGATGCGGCTGGCAACGAGCGTTAAGGGATGACGCTTTTTCGAAACGGAACGGAGCCGCTGGTGGACCACTCGATACGTTCACGGTATCGTGAACGAGGCCTGCTCGACCCTCCAGGACCAAAATGACCTGCGTCTTCGCTTCTGGATCTTTGAAGTGATCCAAAGCTCGCCCACCAGCGTTCCCAACGCAGACGGGAATCACAAACTCATTTCCTGAGACAGCGTCCAGCGGAGCGTGCTGTGGCCGCGCAATATGAAGAAAAGTGTGGCGAACTCGCCGGATATGTCCTGGCGAACCAGCGTGGATTGAACACGCCAAAATGCCGACAGGAACTCGCCGCCTGCATACAGCGTGCAATCGAAAATTATCTCGCCTTTGAGAAGGGCAAGTCGCGCTACAGCTGATGACGCCGATGCTAGCGCCACGCGCATGGAAGCCAAGTGCGGCGAAACGGATGCGCGGGAAGCGAAGTCCGAAGCGGGAGCCAGACGTGGAACTCACCGACTCCAACCCAGACGGCGTCTGTGGCTTATGAGTAACGGAATTTCGTGCCCGCCGAGTCTATCGTGCGATTCTCGCAAAGGGGAATGAATACATGAAAAAGCTCTTCATTATTGCGGCTTCCGTCGCACTCGCCAGTGCCTCGGCCAACGCCGCCGACATGGCCGCACGACCGTACACGAAGGCACCTCCACCCGCGATTGCAGCAGTGTATGACTGGAGCGGCTTCTATGTCGGCGCCAACGCAGGCTACGCAACCAGTCGCAATTGCTGGAATTTCGAAAGCTTCGCCGGCGCGCCCTTCACGGCCGGCCAAGGCTGCCACGATGCCGACGGCGCTGTCGCGGGTGGACAGATCGGTTATCGTTGGCAGTCAGCCGCTTTCGTGTTCGGCCTGGAAGCACAAGGCAATTGGGCCGATCTGCAAGGTTCAAGCGTCTCCACCCCGGCATTCGTCTTCGCGCCAGGTGATTTGACGATCAATTCCAAGCTTCAGGCGTTTGGGTTGTTTACCGGACAGGTGGGCTACGCCTGGAACAACGTTTTGCTCTACGCGAAGGGCGGCGCTGCGGTGGTGGATAACCGCTTTTATCATACCTTTACTGCGAACAACGCGCTGATCAATTCCTCCGACAACACGACCTGGGGTGCGACCGTAGGCGCCGGCCTCGAAGTCGGCTTCGCACCCAACTGGTCCGTCGGTGTGGAATACAACCACCTGTTCATGGAACGTGAGACGTTCAGCTTTGCTGCCGCTCCGCTCGGCGTAGCGACTGCAAACAGCATCCGACAGGATGTCGACATGGTGACCGCACGTATCAACTATCGATTTGGCGGCCCGGCAATCGGCAGATACTGAACCTCAGCTTAAGAACCGTCAGTCGATACGAAGAAGGGCATCGAACAGTTCGATGCCCTTCTTACTTTTCGAGTCCAAACACGCGGCAGCGCCTGTCGCGTCGGACGCCAGGCACGGCCACCGATTCCCGCAAGAAGGGAAGTGTCTCACGGTTGACAGACAAATCCTTCCCGACCCAAATGTCCGCCCAAGAACACAAGCAGCAGGGCGGATCACGTGGCAGTCAATCGACAGGAAACCCATGAATGCGACGTGCTGGTGGTAGGCTCCGGCTGCGCCGGCATGTCGGCGGCGGTCACGGCGGGGCATCACGGGCTCAACGTCCTCGTCGTCGAGAAGGAGCCGCGGTTCGGCGGCACCACCGCGCGCTCCGGCGGCTGGCTCTGGATTCCCGGCACCTCGCTGGCGAAGGCTTGGGGCATTGAGGAAAGTCCGGAGCAGGCGAAGACCTACCTTCGCCACGAAGCGGGCAACAGCTACGATGCCGCGCGCGTCGATGCATTTCTGACCGAGGGGCCGAAGGCGGTCGATTTCTTCACCACGAAAACCGCGCTGCGCTTCGACATGCCGCTGACATTTCCGGATTACCATGCCGAAGCGCCGGGCGGCACCCAGGGCGGACGCTCGATGGTGACGCGCCCGTTCGACGCGCGTGAACTCGGTCCGCACATCAAGGATATCGGCAGTCCCCTGCCCGAGCTCACCGTGTTCGGCATGATGCTGGGCTCCGGCAAGGAGATCATCCACTTCATGCGCGCGACGAAATCGCTGGCCTCGGCGTTCTACGTCGCCAAGCGGCTCTCGAAACACGCAATGGACGTGATGCGCCACGGCCGCGGCATGACGCTGACCAACGGCAACGCGCTCGCCGGGCGGCTGGCCAAATCGGCATTCGATCTGAAGATCCCGTTGTGGCTGTCGTCGCCGGTGCTCGAACTGGTCGTCGAGGACGGCGCGGTGCGCGGCGCCAACATCGAACGCCACGGCAAGCTGATCCGCGTCAATGCCAAACGCGGCGTGGTGCTGGCCTGCGGCGGCTTTCCGCATGACGTGGCGCGGCGCAAGGCGATGTTCCCGCATGCCGGCGACGGCACCGCGCATTTTTCGCCGGGCCCTGCCGGCAACACCGGCGATGGGTTGCGGCTGGCGGAGACCGCCGGCGGACGCATCGAGGACACGCTGCCGAACGCCGCGGCCTGGGTGCCGGTCTCGATCACCGAGCGCAAGGACGGCAGCAAGGGCGTGATGCCGCACTTCATCGACCGCGCCAAACCCGGCGTCATCGCCGTGATGCGCGACGGCAAGCGCTTTGCCAATGAAGGCAATTCCTACCATGACTTCGTGCAGGCGATGGTGAAGGCCGCAAAGCCCGGCGAGGAGATCACGGCGTATCTGCTGTGCGATCACCGCGCGCTGCGAAGATACGGGCTCGGCTGCGTGCCGCCGTTTCCGATGCCGCTTCGCCATCATCTCGCCACCGGCTATCTCAAGCGCGGCACGACGCTGGCCGAACTCGCCGATCGCACCGGCATCGACCGGCAAGGGCTGGAGGCGACGGTTGCCGAGTTCAACGCGTCGGCGGAGGAAGGCCGCGATCCCACGTTCGGCAAGGGATCGCGCGCCTATAACCGCTACCAGGGCGACGCGCTGCATGGGCCGAACCCGTGCATCGCGCCGATCAAGGACGGACCGTTCTATGCGATCAAGATGGTGATCGGCGATCTCGGCACCTATGCCGGCATCAAGACCGACGAACACGCCCGCGCGCTCGATGCCAACGGCCAGCCGATCACGGGCCTCTATGCCGCCGGCAACGACATGGCGAGCATCATGGGCGGCAACTATCCCGGCGCCGGCATCACGCTCGGACCCGCGCTGACGTTCGGATATATCGCAGGGAAACATATTGCGGGCGAGGCTTCACATTAGCAGGCCGTCGAGGAAGTCGTCGTCTTCCTGACAGAGCCCTTTCATCTTCCACCGACATGGAACGAACGTTTTCCCGTCCGATTGTATCAAATCAGACGGGAGATCGTTTCATGCGTGCTCGATCCGCAGCCCTTGCCCTGGCATTCATTCCGGCGCTTGCGCTTGCCGGCGAAGCTGAATGGCGGCGATACGCCATTGCGAGCACCGGAACCAATGTCGAGATGCCGGTCACGATCTTCACGCGGGATGCCGGACCGCCCGAAGGCGGAACGGGGCGGCGCTTTTTCACCGACGACAACCGCGCCGATCTGACGGTGCAGTCCGTTCCGAATCCGGACAATGATTCGCCGGCCACGTTCCTGACGAAGAAAAACCCGCCGGCCGGCATCATCTACCGGCGCGTCACGCCGGATTTCTTCGTCGTGTCCAGCATTCGCAACGGCCGCATCTGGTACAACCGCTGCAACCGCGCGAACGGCGCGATGCACTGCGTGATGATCAATTATCCCGCTGCCGAAAAACGCCAGTGGGACAGCGTCGTGACCCGGATAAGCCACACGCTGAGGGGTTAGCACGCTCCCCATGAGCCATGGCGCAGACCGGGTTCCAGATTTAACCTGGATTGCGGCTATCAAGCTTAATCAGCAACTATCATTGCTGCCCCCATGCCGCGCATTATTGTCTGCCGGCAACCGGGCGACGGCGGGTATTGCGTATACGTGGCGACCAGCCAGAAGGAGGCATGCCAATGCGTTCCAGCGGAGAGCGACGCGCTGCCGAAAGGCGGCGGACGCATCGAGACGCCCTGCTCTCGATTCCGCGACTGAGGGGCGTTCATTCGTGCGGCGTTCGGGATCTCAGCGACGGCGGCGTTGGCGTGCGGCTCAATGACCTTCCGTTGCTGCCGACCGAGTTCAATCTTTCGTTCGACGGCTTCCGCACCACAATGGCGTGCCGGCTGGTCTGGAGAAATGGCGATCTCGCGGGGATCACATTCAGCCAACGGTGATCGGTCAGGCAAAATTCCAGAGCTTTGGATGGAGACGATCGCAGCTTAGCGCTGCGGCGCGTTGCGCAAGGTATGCAGCGTTATCTCCGGCGGGCAGTTCAGGCGCGCGGGCAGCAGGCTCGTGCCGGCTCCCACCGAGGTATATCCGGTCATTTCACCGTGTCGCCATGGTCCAGCACCAATGAATCTGGGTACTTTTGCCTGCAGCTTGATCGGTCTTCCGCCGGGAAGGCAAAGCTGACCTCCGTGGGTATGTCCACACAGCATAAGATCGAACCTGGCCCTCATCGCCCGATCGTAGATTTCCGGCGTGTGCGCCAACAAAATCGAAAAGGCATCTGCAGGAATGTGCGACGCGGCTTTCTCAATATCGTCTGCGCGATAGAAATGCGGGTCGTCAACGCCGGCCAGAAAAATGCGTTGCCCTCCGCGAACGATGGGTTCGCACTCGTTGAAAAGCATGCGGATGCCCATGGCTTCCATCGAGGGGGCCATACGGATGCTGTCGTGGTTACCAAGCACCCCGTATACCGGCCCTTTCAGTTGGGCCCGCAATTCGTCGACAATTTCGAGACTTTTTTCGAATGGACCGTATGTCCGGCCGCGATAGTCGCCGGTCAGGACGCAAATGTCGTATTGAAGGCCTCCGACCACGCTAATCAGGTGCCGCATCGCGCCTAAACTTATGTCGGCATGCAGATCGCTGGCGTGAAGGATGGTGAAATTGTCAAATGCCGGGGGAAGGTTGGCGAAAGCCATGCTGTGTTTCTTGACAACGATCTGTTCCGCGTTTCGACGGGCGCGGCCATGAAACCCGGTCAGTTTCAGCGCCTTTCCGAGAATCCACGGCGCCAGATACACGTTTTCAAGATTGAACCTGATCAGTCCCTGTCCAAATAGCTGGGCCTCATGCTCGACCTCGGTTTTCAGTCGACGCTCGACATGCTCCGAGCCAATTCGCTCGATCAGGGCTTGCAGAGATGTTCCGGTCGCGTCGCTCGAAGGAAGATCCAAATTGCAGACTCCGGTTGGAGGCCGTTCCAAATAAGAGCATGAATGGCATGAAGGGTCCATTGTGGTGGATCCCGGCCGAGTGATGGTCCGCGGGACAAGCCTCGCTGCACCAATGCGGCACCGCAGGAGCGTTAGATCCTTACTGGAGCATGCGTGAAACGTGCCTCGCGGCTAACTTAACGATCACGCGCTTGCGTAGACACGTTGTTCTTCAACGGGACCGACTCTTTCGTCGAGCGTTGTTCGCTGTTGACTCGTCCTCGAACAGGAAACGAGCGAACGGCGCATCGCCTGTCCGCAGCGAAGGCTGCGCTGCCACCTGGGTGCACGCCTTTTTCCGACCCAAGGCTCGTCCTCATGGTCGCCGTCATCTGACAGCCATACGAAACGCCCGCGAAGTGCCGTCAGCACCCCGAATAGCGCGGGTCCGGATTCAGGCTTTCCTTGAGATAAGCCGATCCCAGCCTGAAGAGCTGATCCTCTGACTTACCGGTCGAAGCCAATAATTTCAGATACTTCGATAACTTGTCCTGGGTTGGAATGCTGACAGAACAGCCTGAGGAACTCACAACCCGATCGACGATGTCATCCTTCATGCAACACCGAAAATACTGATTTTGCAACGCAATAAGGGCAGTGCAGCATCTGGCGATGCGCCCGTCAAGAGGCGATCGGCACCAGACTTAACTGGTAAACTGGCCGGTCGCGCCCGACCACGTCGGAACCACAACGACCGCGCATATTGCTCGATTGTTCGGAATTAGCGCCTGGTCCGGGTCTATCGGTACCAGCCGGAGTACACGTACCTGGTCCAATACGCACGGCCGCCATAGGGCCCATAACCGCCGTACAGCGAATGACACGAGTACGGATCGGGACAGGAGGAGCGCACGGCAGACGAGTGCACCACAGCCTTCTTGGCGTGGCGTTTGACCACCATTTCATCGGCGAGAGCCGCACCCGACAGGCAATAAAAGGCTGCCAATGTCGCTGCAACGACGTACGTGACTTTGCCCACCGGTGTGTCTCCTTCGATAAGATTCGAAGCGGCAGTAGATCACGTCGTTGGCCGTACAATCAACCCTGCTGCCACCATTTACAGAATCGATCGTCTGAGGAAACGGCATCGGCGCCGTCCGGGACCGTAGAAGGTTTTGTTAACCAAATCGTGTAACCGTCTTGCGGCGTAAGTCCGGTTGATCGATCCCGAGCGCCTCTACCGAATCAGTCAGCGCAAAACAGGCTGTGATCCTGGGTCACTCGGACGATCGCAAAAGGCTTTTTTTTCGCCGGGATTGATCGATCCAGGGGGACGATCGAGCGCTCCCATTCAGAAATCCCCTGAGTTACCCGCTAATATCGGCATTTCACCAGAACGCTTGTGGCCAATACGCAACAGCATTCCCCGAAATCGGCCATGATGGCACCACAACTCTACGCAGCTGCGATGGCTTCGCTTATGGTCGCCACGGGCTGAGGTAAATGGATTGGGAATTTCAGTGAGAATTTCGCGC
>LNFM01005396.1_pt1 | contig 22188 bp, 19 predicted proteins | sample 596031 | NCBI WGS metagenome assembly LNFM01 (sample SAMN04254537, study PRJNA301005) | activated carbon metagenome | isolation source: dual media filters at the Ann Arbor, Michigan drinking water treatment plant | place: USA: Ann Arbor
GAAGGTATACCTGCGCGGCAACTCCGCGGGCATCGAACCCAGCGCGATCGAGTCGCTGCGCCGCACCAAGGTTTTCTTGAAGGCGCCGATTACCACCCCCCAGGGTGGCGGCTTCAAGAGCCTGAACGTCACCACCCGCAAGATGCTGGGCCTGTATGCCAACATTCGTCCCTGCGTGGCCTACCACCCGTACGTCGATACGCTGCATCCCAAAATGGACGTGGTCATCGTCCGCGAGAACGAGGAAGACACCTACGCCGGCATCGAGCACCGGCAAAGCCAGGAGATCTATCAGTGCCTAAAGCTCATCTCCCGCCCCGGCTGTGAGCGCATCGTCCGGTACGCCTTCGAATACGCGATCCGAAACAATCGCAAGAAGGTCACCTGCTTCACTAAAGACAACATCATGAAGCTCACCGACGGCCTGTTCCACAAGGTCTTCGATGAGATTGCCACGGAATACCCGCAAATCGAGAACGAACACTGGATCGTCGACATCGGCGCGGCCAAACTGGCCGACTCGCCGGAAGTCTTCGACGTGATCGTAATGCCCAACCTTTATGGCGACATCCTTTCGGACGTGGCCGCGCAGATCGCTGGCTCCGTCGGCTTGGCCGGTTCGGCGAACATCGGCGTGAAATACGCTATGTTTGAAGCCATCCATGGCTCCGCCCCTCGCCGCGCGGGCCAGAATCTCGCCAACCCCTCCGGCCTGCTCCTGGGCTCGGTCATGATGCTGGTTCATATCGATCAGCCCGACATCGCTGAACGCGTCCACAACGCCTGGCTCCGGACGCTCGAGGACGGCATCCACACCTACGACGTCTACACCGAAGGCGTTTCGACGCAGAAGGTTGGGACGAGGGAGTTTGCTCAGGCGGTAGTAGACCGGATCGGCCAGGAACCGGAGAAGCTGAAACCCGTTCGCTACAGCAAGGCCCCGCAACAGGATCTGACCGACCGGAAGTCGCACTACGTTCCGGAAGTGAAGGAGCAGATCGGTGTCGACATCTTCATCAATTGGACGGGCGGCGGACCCGAAGAGTTCGGCCCGGCCCTTTCGAAGGTTGCCATCGACGGCCTGAAGCTGGTCATGATCTCGAACCGTGGCGTGAAAGTGTGGCCGAACGGCTTCCCCGACACCCTTTGCTGCGATACCTGGCGCTGCCGGTTCATGTCGTCGGCGACTGAAAACGGACCCGTGACGCATGCGCAGGTCATCGCCCAGATGCAGTCTCTCCTCGACGCGAAGTATGACTTCGTGAAGTACGAGAGCCTCTGCACCTTCAACGGCCGCCCCGACTTCTCGCTTGGCCAGGGCCAGTAACCAAACATGACAGAGCACATTCTCGTCGGCGTGATCATGGGAAGCAAGTCCGATTGGGACACCATGCTTCACGCCGACGAGATGCTCAAGCATTTCGGCGTCCCGCACGAATGTAAGGTGGTTTCGGCCCACCGGACGCCCGACCTGCTCACCGAGTATGCCCGTTCGGCCGAAGACCGGGGCTTGCAAGTGATCATTGCCGGGGCGGGCGGCGCCGCCCATCTCCCCGGAATGGTGGCCGCCCAAACCACCGTCCCCGTTCTTGGCGTCCCCATTGAAAGCCACGCTCTCAAGGGCATGGATTCCCTACTCTCCATCGTCCAGATGCCCGGCGGCATTCCGGTTGGCACCCTGGCGATCGGCAAGCCCGGCGCCATCAACGCCGCCCTGCTAGCGATCCAGATTCTCGCCACCAATCGCCCCGACCTGCGCACCCAGCTCCAGGCCTATCGTCGCGGCCTCGCCGACATGGTCCGCGAACAAACCCTTCCATGACACCCCGCGTCATCCCGCCCGGCAATGCCGTCGGCGTCCTCGGCAGCGGCCAACTCGGCCGCATGTTCGCCATCGCCGCCCGCCGCATGGGCTATCGCGTCCATACGTTCTCCCCCGATACCGACACCCCGACCGGCCAGGTCGCCGATCACGAAATCGTCGCTCCGTATGAGGATCTCGACGCCGTCCGCCGCTTTGCGAGCCAGGTCCGCGCCGTCACTTTCGAATTCGAAAACGTACCCGCGGCGACGGCCGCCGCCTGCGCCGAATCCACCATCGTCCGGCCCCGCGGCGAAGTCCTCCACACGACGCAAAACCGTCTCCGCGAAAAGCAGTTCCTCGTCAAACATGGCCTCCCCCTCGCCCCCTTCCGCGAGGTGAACTCCCTCGCCGACCTCGAAGCCGCCATCGCCGCGCTCGGAGCCCCCTGTATTCTGAAGACCGCCGGTTTTGGCTACGACGGCAAGGGACAATCGAAACTCTACTCCGCCTCTGCCGCTGAAGAAGCCTGGCGGCGCGCCAACGGCCAGCAGTGCGTCCTTGAAAAGCTCATCGACTTTGACCGTGAAGTCTCCGTCGTTGCCGCCCGCGGGGTCGACGGCCAGTTCGTTCATTACGGCGTCGTCGAAAACGATCACAAGAATCACATCCTCGACCTGACCCGCGCCCCCGGCCGCGTCAGCGATAAAGTACGAAACGAAGCCATTGCCATCGCTCGCGCCGTGATGGAACAGCTCGACGCCGTCGGCGTGCTCTGCGTTGAATTCTTCCTGACCAAGGACGATCAACTGCTCATCAACGAACTCGCCCCCCGCCCGCACAACTCCGGCCACTTCACCTTCGACGCCTGCATCACCAGCCAGTTCGAACAACAACTCCGCGCCACCTGCGGCCTCCCCCTCGGCGCAACTGACCTGCTCCGCCCCGCCGCTATGGCCAACCTGCTCGGCGACATCTGGACGGAAAACGAACCCAACTGGGCCGCCGCAGCCGCCTTCCCCGCAGTGAAGCTCCATCTGTACGGCAAACTCTCCGCCCGGCCGGGCCGCAAAATGGGCCACCTGACGGCGCTCGCCGAAACAACGGACGAAGCTGTCGCCCAAGTTCTGGCCGCCCGCGCCGCGCTGTAGGCTTCGTCGTACCATCAAAGAGGACCCTATGACGACGTGCTACTTTGACGCCTTCTCCGGCATCTCCGGAGACATGACCGTCGGCGCTCTCATCGACGCCGGCGCCAACGGCGACAGCGTCCTCGACTGCCTCCATTCGCTCAACCTCGGCGCCACCTACCGCTACGAAAAAACGAAACGGAACGGCCTTGCCGCCACCAAGTTCCACGTCGACGGCGGTAAGCAAAAGGACCACCGCCATCTCCCGCACATCGCCAAAATCATCGGCGCAGCCAGCGCCATCTCCGCCACCGCCAAGCAAAACGCCCTCAACATTTTCATGAAGCTCGGCGAAGCCGAAGCCCACGTCCACGGCGTTCCGCTCGATCTCGTTCACTTCCACGAAGTCGGCGCGGTCGACTCCATCTCCGACATCGTCGGCGCTTGCGTCGCCCTCGACCTGCTCGGCGTCACCGAAATCGCTTGCTCCCCCATCAACGTCGGCAGCGGCCTCGTCGAGACTGAACACGGCACCCTACCCGTCCCCGCCCCGGCCACCGCCGAACTGCTCAAGCAAAAGCCGATCTATGCGAAAGGTCCCGCCATGGAGCTCACCACTCCCACCGGCGCCGCCATCGTCGCCACCCTCGCCACCCACTTCGGCGCCATGCCCGCGCTCTCCATCCAAGCCACCGGCTTCGGCGCCGGAACCGCCGATTTCAAGGTCCAGGCCAACGTTCTCCGGGCCACCATCGGCCAGCGCGGCGGCGCGAAAGAGGCGACGACGGTCAACATCCTCGAAGCGAACATCGACGACGCCAACCCCCAAATCCTCGGCTACGCCATGGACCGTCTCTTTGCCGCCGGCGCCCTCGACGTCACGCTCCAGCCCCTTCAAATGAAGAAGAACCGGCCGGGAACCCTGCTCAGCGTCATCGCCAAGCCTGAGGACACCGACGCCCTCGCGGCCATCGTGCTCCGCGAAACCACCACCATCGGCCTCCGCATCACCACCGCCGAACGCCGCGTCGCCACCCGCCGTTTCCTGAGCGTGGAAACCCCGTGGGGCGACGTCCGCATGAAGATCACCGCCCAAGGCGCCACCCCTGAGTATGACGACTGCCGCGCCCTCGCCGAAGCGAAGGGCGTGCCGCTCAAAGACGTGCTGGCCCAGGCCCACTACGCCTATCTCAAAGAGTTCTAAATGGACAAGTACTACATAACCACCCCCATCTACTACGTCAACGCCGCCCCCCACATCGGGCACACGTACACGACCATCGCGGCCGACGTCATCAAGCGCTACAAGCAGATGCAGGGTTTCGACGTCGTGCTCACCACCGGCACCGACGAGCACGGCATCAAGATCCAGCGCTCGGCCGAGAAGGCCGGGCAGACGCCGGAAGCCTTCACCACCGCGGTCGCCGAAGAGTTCTCCAACACCTGGAAGAAGTTCGGCTTCGCGCTCGACCACGAGCAGCGCACCACGGACCCGAAGCACGCCGCCAACGTCCAGCGCCTGTTCAAGGCCTGCCTCGACAACGGCTACATCTACAAGGGCTCCTACACCGGCTTCTACTCCGTCGTGAACGAAGCCTTCGTCCCCGACGCCAAAGAAGGCGACGTCGACCCCGAAACCGGCCAGCCCCTCGAAAAGGTCACCGAAGAGAACTACTTCTTCAAGCTCTCGGCCTTCCGCGACAAGCTCATCGAGCTCCACGAGAACAACCCCGAGTTCCTCCAGCCGGAAACCCGGCGCAACGAAGTCCTCGCGTTCTTGAAGCAGGACCTCGCCGACCTCTCCATCACCCGCACCACCATCAAATGGGGCATCCCGGTGCCGGACGAGCCCGGCCACGTCTTCTACGTCTGGTTCGACGCGCTGATGGCGTATCACACTGCTGTCGTCGAAGACGGCCGCTGGCCCGCCGATCTCCACCTGATCGGCAAGGAGATCGTCCGGTTCCACGCCGTCTACTGGCCCGCGTTTCTGATGGCCGCCGGCTGGGAGCTCCCCAAAAAGATCTTCGCCCATGGCTGGCTGCTCTTCGACAACAACAAAATGTCGAAGTCCCGCGGCAATATCGTCCGCCCAGAACCCATCCGCCAGGCGATCGGCGCCGACGCCCTCCGCTACTATCTCCTCCGCGAGATCGTCTTCGGCGCCGACGGCAATTTCGCCTACGACGCGATGGTCACCCGTTACAACGCCGACCTCGCCAACGGTCTGGGCAACCTCGCCAGCCGCACGCTCAGCATGATCCAGCAGTACCGCGGCGGCGTGATTCCGGCCTGCCCCGCCGAACTCACGCTGCCCATCCCCACGGCCGTCTCCGCCGCCATCCAAGGCTATGAAAACTTCGAATTCTCAAAGGGACTCGAATCGATCTGGCAACTGATCACCGCCGCCGACAAGTACATCGTCGAACAAGCCCCCTGGAAGCTCTTCAAGGCGAAGGAAGACGCCAAGCTCGACGAAGTGCTCTATAGCATCGCCGACGCCCTCCGGGTCGCCACCGTTCTCGCTGCTCCGGTGCTCCCCGAAAGCTGCGCCAAAATCTGGCGCCTGCTCGGCTACTCGACCCCCATCACCGCTGAACGCTTCGGCCAGCTCGAAGCCGGCCAACTCCCCGCCGGCCAGGCCATCCCCGCCGTCGAACCCGTCTTCCCGCGCCTCGAAATGCAGCCGACCATCGACAAAATGAACGAACTCGAAGAGATCGAAAAGACCCGCCAGGACATCCTCCTCGGCAAGACCCCCGAGCCCGTCGCCCCGGCCCATCCCGGCGGCATCCCCCTCGCCGACCAGATCACCATCGACGATTTCGTCAAGGTCGATCTCCGGGTCGGCCAGGTGAAGTTCGCGGAAAAGGTGAAAGGCTCCGACAAGCTCCTTCACATGAAGGTCGACATCGGCGAGGCCGAACCGCGCACCATCGTCGCCGGCATCTCGCAGGTCTACGACCCCGAAGCCATGCTCGGCCGCAAAGTCGTCATCGTCGCCAACCTCGCCCCCCGCAAGCTCAAGGGCATCGAGTCCCACGGCATGATCGTCGCCGCCTCCGTCCTCGACGGCAAACCCACCGTCGCCGGCTTCCTCGAAGACGTTCCCGTCGGCGCCCGCCTGAAGTAATGCTCATCGACTCCCACTGCCACCTCGATGGCGCGCGCTTCGCGGCCGACCGCGACGCCGTCATCGAGCGGGCCCGCGCCGCCGGCGTCCAGCTCCTCCTCGCCATCGGTACCGGCGACGGCCCCCCCGACCTCGAAGTAGCCCTCCGCCTCGCTGAGGCCTACCCCTTTATCTACGCCACCGCCGGCGTCCACCCCCATGACGCCGCCAAGTGGACCCCTGAATGTATTCCGCAACTCCGGTCTCTCATGGGGCATCGTAAGATTGTGGGCCTAGGCGAAATCGGACTTGATTATCACTACGACTTCTCGCCGCGAGACGTGCAGCAAGCCGTGTTCATCCAGCAGCTCGAGATCGCGGCCGAAGCCCGGAAGCCCATTGCCATCCACACACGCGAGGCGTGGCCCGATACGTTTGCAATCCTCGAAAAGCACTGGACTCCCGCTGCCCTGCCCGGTATCATGCACTGCTTCACCGGCGGCCCGGCCGAGGCCGAACGAAGCCTGGCAATGGGCTTCACCATCAGCTTTTCGGGCATCGTGACCTATTCCAAGGCGCCGGAAGTGCAGGAGGCCGCCCGGCTCACCCCGCTCGACCGCATCCTGGTCGAAACCGACGCCCCCTACCTCGCTCCCCTGCCCTACCGGGGCAAACGCAACGAGCCGGCCTTCGTGGTTGAAACCGCGAAGAAGATAGCGGAGCTGAAAAATGTCACTTACTCCGAGGTGGCCGCCGCCACCACCGCCAATTTTCTCCGGTTGTTCCCCGAAGCGGCGGAAGGATACACTGGTTGATTCCATGGGACTGAGCAAGCTTGGCCAGGCGTTAACAGCCCGCGATATCTTCAAGCTTGTTGAAGCGGATCTCCGGCGCGTTGAAGAGAAGATGGGGCTGGAATCGATCTCCTCGGTCGATGCCGTCACCGCCATCAACCGGCACCTCCAAAAGAGCGGCGGCAAACGGCTACGGCCCACGCTGGTTCTGCTCTCCTGCCAGCTGTTCGGCGAAGCCAACGAGGCGGCCATTGCCATGGCGGCGGTGGTCGAAATGGTCCATACGGCCACGCTAGTCCACGATGATGTGATTGACGAGGCGCAGACGCGCCGCAGCCAACCCTCCGTCAACGTGCTCTTCGGCAACCAGACCTCGGTGCTCTCCGGCGACTGGCTGTACATGCAGGCTTTCCAGATCGCCCTGCGCTCCCGCAACTTCCGCGTGCTCGATCTGCTGATCGGCCTCACCCAGTTGATGGTGGAAGGCGAACTGGTGCAGCTCGAAAGACTGGGCCGGCTGGAAGTCTCTGAAGCGGATTACATGGAGCTGATTGACCGGAAAACGGCGAGCCTCTTCAACGTCTGTGCTCGGCTGGGCGCGATGGCCGGCGGAGCAGGCGAGGCCGACGAAGCCAAGCTCGGCGAGTTCGCCTGGAACCTCGGCATCGCCTTCCAACTGGTGGACGACGTCCTCGACTATACCTCCCGGGAAAAGGTGCTGGGCAAGCCGGTCGGCAACGATCTGAAAGAGGGCAAAGTCACTTTGCCGCTCATCTACGCGTTGCAGGAAGCGACCCCAGCCGAGCGTCTGCAGGTGGAAACGGTCCTGCGCGAGCGCAATTATGAGAAGGTTTCCTTCGCCACCATTCTGGACATCGTGACGCGGTACCGCGGCGTCGAGCGCGCCATGGAGCGGGCAGCCATCTTCACCGATCGCTCCCGCGTGCTCATCAATCAGTTCCCCGATTCGCCGTTCCAGCGGGCGCTCGTCAGCGTAACGGATCTGGTCACCGCTCGGGATCATTAGGCGATGGACCATTTGGAGCTTACCCCGCAGGAGATCGAAGCCAAGCGCGAGGCCGGCGAAAAGCTTTGCCTCATCGACTGCCGCGAGCCTGAGGAGTGGGCCATCTGCCAGATTGATGGCGCCAATCTGCTGTCCATGTACAACGTACCCGCCAACCTCCAGCAGTTGGATGCGCAAGCCGACGAGACCCTGCTGGTGATCTACTGCCACCACGGGGTGCGCAGCCTGAATGTGGTGCAGTGGCTCCGGGGGCAGGGCGTTTCGAACTGTGTCTCCATGATCGGCGGCATCGACCGGTGGAGCCGCGAGATCGACTCCGCCGTCCCGCGCTACTAGACTAAGAGGACATGAACCGGCGAACGTTCCTCTCTGCCGCCTGGGCCGCCGCGGCGCAGGCACAGGCTGTCCCCCCGCCCAATATCCTCTTTATCCTGGCCGACGACCTCGGCTACGGCGACCTCGGCTGCTACGGACAAAAGCACATTCCCACGCCGCACATCGACCGGCTCGCCGCCGGCGGCCTGCGCTTCACGGACGCTTACGCCGGCTGCACGGTCTGCGCGCCGTCCCGCAGCGTATTGATGACCGGCAAACACATGGGGCATACCTCCATCCGCGCCAACTCCGGCGGCGTCCCTTTGCTGCCCGAGGACGTCACCGTCGCCGAAGTCCTACGCAGCGCGGGGTACAAGACCGGCTGCTTCGGCAAGTGGGGCTTGGGCGACCACGAAACCACGGGCGTCCCCACCAAGCAGGGCTTCGACACGTTCTATGGCGTTCTGCACCAGGTCCACGCGCACTACCATTATCCCGGTTACCTGTTCGCCGACGAAAACATGGAGGAATCGCCGCGCGGCGTCGGCAAGACCTTCACGCAATACACCAACGATGCCGTCTTTGGGATGGCGGAAGGATTCATTCGCCAGCACGCCCGGCAGAAGAATCCCTTTTTCTGCTATGTCCCGTTGACGATTCCTCACCTGGAACTGCTTGCCCCGCGCGAGAAGATGGAGCAGTTCGAAGGCAAGATCACGGAGGATGGCCCCTACGTCGACCCTCGGAACCACTACGCCAACCAGCCTAAGCCCCGCACCGCCTACGCGGCGATGATCTCGCGGATGGACGACTACGTTGGCCGGGTGATGGAACTGCTCGAAAAAGAGAAGGTCGCTGACAACACGATCGTGTTTTTCTGCAGTGACAACGGTTCGGCGACGCCGATCTGGAACGACGGCGGCTACTTCAACTCCTCAGGGCCGCTCCGCGGGCATAAGACGACGTTCTACGAAGGCGGCATCCGGACGCCGATGATCGTCCATTGGAAAGGCCGCATCAAGCCCGGAGTGAGCGCCTATCCCTGGATGTTTCAGGACGTCCTGCCGACGTTGGCCGAGTTGGCCCGCGCCACGCCGCCCAAAGACATTGATGGCGTGTCGATTGTGCCCGCGCTGCTCGGCACCGGCAAGCAGGTGCAGCACGAGTATCTGTATTGGGAGCTGCCACGGCACTATCCCATCAGCGGCACGTTCGCCGAGGAGATGCCCCCGCAAGCGGTGCGCCAAGGGAAGTGGAAGGCGGTGCGGCCGGAGGCCAACGGGCCCTTAGAGCTCTACGACCTGAGCATCGACCTGGGCGAGCGGAAAAACGTGGCGGCGCAGAATCCAGCCGTGGTGGCGAAGATGGAGGCGATCTGCAAATCCGCCCGCGTCACGCCCCGCAAACAGACCCAGCCCGACAACTGGCAATGGAAATAGTCTGAACTTTCCCGCCGCGGATTACGTTGCCTGCAACAGATGATCCGCGGTTTGTTCGTAGCAAGCGTTTTGCTGTCCATCGTGAGCTGGTACACGACGTTCGAAGGAATGGCGCTTTATCTCTCACGCTGGTTCGCCTTTCTAGCTTCGCTCGGCGTCCAGACGGCGATGCTCTTCACGGCGTGGTTGCTGACGCGGCACCGCCATCGCCGTGCCCAGATCCTGGTCGTCTACGCCATCACGGCCCTGGTCTCCGTCGCGTTCTCCTATGCCAGTCTCTACACCTGGTTCGCCCAGAAAGAGCGGCCGGCCGTGGTGCAGCGGGAGCTGTTCGACCGTCTTTCGTTGGCGGCCCAGAAGACCGACGAAACGCTGGCTGCCGCCGAAGCCGAGGCGCGGAAGCATGTCGTCGCCCTCGAAGAAATGACCGAGGCAGAAAAGCGGGTCGGCTTCCTGGCCAAGGCCGTTGACGCGGACCCCTACCTCGCGCGCGTTCGCGAGGCCGTGGCCCGCGAAGCCCAGGGCCGCGAAGGATCCGGCGAAGGCGTTCGCTACTCCGCATTCGCCCGCTATACGCGCATCGCCGAACAGACCCAGACACAGATTCTAGCCGCCAGACAAGCGATCGCCCAGTGGCGCCAGCGCGCCAAGGCGACCGACTCCAGTGCGGACCAGTTACGCGCGTATCAACAGGCCACCAGCGGCATCCCCTGGACCGAAGTGACGGAGACCCTGCACGCCGGCGCGATCGACCGGCCGACAATCCCCTCGCTGGCGGAGTTTACCGACCGCACCGGGTCCAATCAGGAGGACCTGCTGCTGGCGTTCACCGAACTGTTCGGCGCACCCACGGCGAGACACGTCTTTTCGTTCGCGCTTGCGCTGTCTTTAGACCTGATTATCATCCTGATTGCGATCGTAAGCGCCGGAGCGCCCGAGGTGCAGTGGGCCGCCGCGGCGGCAGCGCTCGATTCGCTGGACGGGCAGGTTTTTGCCCGCGACCTGCTGCGCAAAGTGCAAGCCGGCCCCGATGGCCTTGCACGGATTCCGGGAGCAGCGCTGAGCGCGGGCGAAACCCAGCTGCTGCTATTGCTGGTACACCGCGGCTTGGCCACCCCATCGGGAGGAGACTTCCTGCTCGATCCCGGCTATCACGCGAGCCTCGTCGAGAGCCTCTCTGTGCGAGGGGTGCCGCTGCGGGCGCAACGGGCAGCAGCAAGTTGATCGTGCCGGGCGAATAGTATAATCCCTAGTAGGAAATAGGGATTCTCTTTTCCTCCCCTTTCACCCACCCGCATGACGATCTCCGTTAAAGGCGAATACGCGTTGCACGCGTTGTTTGACTTGGCCGCCCAGGCAGGCGCAACACCCATAAAAATAGCCGATATCGCGCGGCGCCAGAAGATTCCGCAGAAGTTTCTGGAGTTGATTCTCGCTGGCTTGAAGCAGGGCGGATTCGTGGAGTCGCGGCGCGGCGCCGACGGCGGCTACCTGCTGGCCCGCCCCGCCGATACCATCACCGTCGGCGAGGTGATTCGCCACATTGATGGAGGAAAAGGCACGCCGCCGGGCGCGGTAAAGCGCCGGGGGGAAACTCCGTTTTCTGAGATGTGGGGCCGCGTCGACCGGGCGGTCTCCGAAGTGATCGATCAAACCAGCCTGGCCGATCTGGCCGCGCGCTGGAAAGAACGTCAAGGCAAGTACATCCCGAACTGGGATATCTAAATTCCAAGGAAGCTTATCCATGCTCTATCAGGACAACTCGCTGTCGATTGGCAATACGCCGCTTGTGAAACTCAATCGTGTGGTGGCTCCCGGCGGGGCAACCGTCTACGCGAAGATTGAAGGCCGGAATCCGGCGTACTCCGTCAAATGCCGCATCGGCTCCTCCATGGTCTGGGACGCCGAAAAGCGGGGTATCCTGACGCCGGGTAAGGAGCTGATCGAGCCGACGAGTGGCAACACCGGCATCGCGCTGGCGTTTGTCGCCGCCTCGCGTGGGTACTCGATCACCCTGACGATGCCGGAAACGATCTCGATTGAACGCCGCAAGGTACTGAAGGCCTTTGGAGCCAACCTGGTGCTCACCGACGGCCCCCTGGGCATGAAGGGCGCGATTGCCAAGGCCGAGGAACTGGTCGCGCGGGATCCAAACCGGTACGTCCTCCTGCAGCAGTTCAAGAACCCCGCCAATCCGGCGATTCATGAGCAAACCACCGGACCGGAGATCTGGAACGACCTCGACGGCAACATGGACGCCCTGGTGGCGGGCGTCGGGACCGGCGGCACCATTACGGGCATCTCCCGCTACTTCAAACACACCCGCGGGAAGCAGATTCTCTCCGTGGCCGTCGAACCGGTGAACAGCCCGGTGATCACGCAGTCCCGGAACGGCGAGGCGATCAAGCCCGGGCCGCATAAGATTCAGGGAATTGGCGCCGGCTTCATCCCGGACACCCTGGACCTCTCGATCGTGGACCGCGTGGAGCAGGTGAGCAACGAAGAGGCCGTCGAAGTGGCGCGGCGCTTGGCCCGTGAGGAAGGAATCTTGTGTGGCATCTCGTGTGGAGCGGCGGCTGCCGCGGCTCTGAAGCTAGCGCAGGAACCCGAGATGAAGGGTAAGTCGATTGTGGTGGTGTTACCGGATTCCGGCGAACGGTATTTGACCAGCGTGCTGTACGAAGGGATGTTTGAGTAATTAGGAGAGGCGGACGGACGCGTAACTTGAGGTTTGGGGTGCGCGCCCGTCCTTCGTAACGGGGATTTAAATGTATAGCGTCGGGGCCCTGCTGTAGGTTACGAATCGACTCATTTTATTTGGGCCCGCCCGAAGGCGAAGAAGAGGCGAATCTTTTCTCTTGACTACCTCCTGGATCTGCCTTATTCTGGGGGCGAACAAAGAGCAAAGATCGACCGAGGCTTCCCATGACCAAGTTCCAATTGGACCCCGATACGTTGACGCCCGCCCGCACCCCGGTGCTGGTCGGCCCTTCTGGCTGGAACTTTCCGCACTGGGAAGGGGTGATCTACCCGTCCGGGAAGCCGAAGGGATTTCATCCTCTGCAGTTTATTGCCGAGCGGTTTGACGCGGTGGAGATTCCGGCGAGCTTTGAGTCGTACCCGCGGCCGGAGGTGGCGAAGCTGTGGCTGGACAAGAGTGCCTGCAATCCTCGGTTTCAGTTTGTGGCGCGGCTGCACCGGCAGTTTACGCATGAACGGCGGATGGACATCCCGTCGGTGGAGGCGTTCTGCGCGGCGTTGCGGCCATTACGCCGGGCGAAAAAGCTGGGTGCGGTGCTGATGACGTTTCCGTGGTCGTTCCGGTTTACGCAGGAGAACCGGGATTATTTCGTTCAGCTTCGCAGGGCCTTTGCGGAGTTTCCGCTGGTGGCCGAGATGCGCCATGAAAGCTGGGGGTGTTCGGAGGCCGTGGGCACGCTGATCGACTACCGGGTAGGGTTTGCCAATATTGACCAGCCGGAACACATCCGGGCGATGGGTCCGACGGCGAATCTGACGTCTGGTATTGGCTATGTCCGGCTGCATGGCAAGCAGCGTCTGGACTGGTTTGTGGATTTTGAAGAGCGGCTGCCATCGCGCGGGGCGGGCTACAAATATTCCGTGGCGGAGTTGGACCAGTGGCAGGCGCGCATCCAAGATGTTGCGGCATTTGCCGATAAATCCTTCGTATTTTTTACGAATGACGCCGGCGGGCAGTCGTTCTGGAACGCGCTAGAAATGAACCGGCGCTTTACGACTCCGAAGCGGCAACCGATCCGGGCGGAAGGCGGTTTACTGCGGCAACTTGCGGTTGCGTAGGGCGATTCCTGCATTGTGCAAACGGAGCCCTGCGGGTACGATGCTGGAGGAGGGTTTTTTCCGATGGCAATGACTTATGAGACCGCGAAATTGCGAACCGCTTGCGAAGCGGATCAAGACATATTAAACAAGCTTACAATTGTCCGCACGGACGCTCCGACGTACGGTAAGCCTGGCCCGACCGCCCTGAATGCCCAGGCTCGGCACGCTCACATCACCGACAAGATCGGAGTGGCTTGGGTGTACGCTGGTTCTCCGCTGGGAACCGATCAACACATTCTCGCCCTGGGCAAGAAAAACAATAAAGCCAAACCAGGCAACAGCGAATACGACTGGAGCAAGTTTGGCAGTGTTTAGTTTTCGTTGGTAGCGCTAAGGAGAATTGAACTCCTGCCTGGGCCTTGAGAGGGCCCCGTCCTAACCACTAGACGATAGCGCCACGCGTTACCCTTTAGGCTAACACAGAGCGGGGCGCTATCCTAGAGGGGTGAAGCCGGAAATCATGAGCCCCGCGGGGTATTGGCCGCAGTTGCGGGCCGCCGTCGAGGCTGGAGCCGACTCCGTCTATTTCGGCCTGAAGCACTTTACCGCCCGGGCCAAAGTGGGCTTTTCGCTCGAAGAGCTGCCGGAGGTGATGCGGACCCTCCACCAGCGTGGGGTTCGCGGCTATGTGACGTTCAACACGCTGGTGTTTGAGCATGAGTTGGCCGAGGCCAAGCGCGTGCTGGCCGCCATCGCGACCGCCGGGGTGGATGCGGTGATCATTCAGGACGTGGGAGTCCTGCGGATGGTGCGGGAGTTGGCTCCGGACCTCGAAGTCCACGCGAGCACGCAGATGAGCATCACGAATGCCGAAGGAGTGCGCCTCGCACAAAGCCTCGGAGTCCAGCGGGTGACGCTGGCGCGGGAGTTGTCGATCGACGAGATCCGGCAGATCAAGGCAGCGACTACGTGCGAGCTTGAGATCTTTGTCCACGGGGCGCTGTGCGTGGCGTACTCCGGGCAATGCTTTTCGTCCGAGGCTTGGGGCGGGCGCAGCGCCAACCGCGGCCAGTGCGCCCAGGCGTGCCGATTGCCTTATGAGTTGCTCGTCGATGGGGCGGTGGAGCCGCTGGGCGACGCGAGGTATCTGCTTTCGCCGGGCGACCTCTATACGCTCGATCAGGTGCCGGCGATCGTCGCGGCCGGTGTTGGCGCGCTGAAGATTGAAGGCCGGTACAAGGACGCCGAGTACGTGGCGCTGACGACGCGGGCCTATCGAATGGCCGTCGACGGCCTCGACGTGGCCGGGCAGAAGCCGTTACTCGAACAGGTGTACTCGCGGGGGCTTGGCCCCTTCTTCTTAAGCGGGACGAACCACCAGACGGTCGTCGAGGGCCGTTCGCCGCGGCACCGGGGTGTTCGGATCGGCGTCGTGAACCGGGTGTTGCCGGAGGCGGTGGTCGTCGATCTCGCGGTGCCGTGCAAGCCGGGCGATGGGCTCGTCTTCGACGCGGCAGACTGGCGGAGCCCGCAGGAACGGGAAGAGGGTGGGAGCGTTTACAGCGTCAGCGATCGGGGCGAGCTACGGTTCGCGAATGGGGCGATCGACTTCGGCCGGATCCGGCCCGGCGATTTGGTTTGGCGGACGCATGACGCGGACGTCGATAAGGCCGCCAAGCCCTACACACAGGGCTCGCTCGTGCGGAAGCAGCGGGTGGATGTGGTCGCCGAAGCGCGCGTCGGATCGCCCCTGCGGACGGCGTGGACGGTCGGCGCGGTCACCGTGACCGTCGATTCCGGCGAGCCGCTGGTGGCGGCGCAGAGCCGGGGATTGACGTTGGAACCGCTGCGGGAGCAGTTTAGCCGCTTGGGAAATACGGCGTACGAACTGGGGACGGTGGAGTTGACCGCGGAGGGCGAGCCGTTTGTTCCGGTTTCCCTATTGAACCGGGTACGGCGGGAGGCGGTCGAGCGATTGCAGGAGCGGCAGGCGGCGCGGCCGCCGGTGGCGATCCACACGGTTACTGTGGCGGCGACGCCTCGGCCAGCGGTTGACGGGCCGCCGCAGGTGCATCTCCTGGTCCGGACGCCGGAGCAGCTCGAAGCAGCGATCGCGTTTGCCCCGGCGAGCATTACGCTCGACTACCTCGATCTGTACGGGCTTCGGCCATCCCTTGACCGGGTGCTGGCGACGGGGCTGACGGTGCGGGTGGCGACCCCGCGGGTGATTAAGCCGGGCGAAGAGAAGATGGCCGAGTTCATGACGAAGCTAGGGGTACCGCTGCTGGTGCGGTCGGCGGGTTTGGTGGAGGCATTGCGGGGGAGGACGGCCATGGTCGGCGACTTCAGCTTGAACGCGGCGAACTCGCTGACGGCGGACACGTTTCTTTCGATGGGCCTCGAGCGGATTACCCCGACGCACGACCTGAACGCGGAGCAGGTGGCAGACCTGGCGCGGCGCGTGGGACCGGAGCAGATCGAGGCGATTGCGTATCAACATCTGCCGGTGTTTCATACCGAGCACTGCGTCTTCTGCCGCTTCCTTTCGACCGGCACCTCGTACAAAGATTGCGGGCGGCCTTGCGAGACGCATCGGGTGGCGGTGCGGGATCCGCAGGGCCGGGCGCATCCGGTGCTGGCGGACGCGGGTTGCCGCAACACGATTTTCGGGGCCGAGGCGCAGGAGGCGAGCGCACACTTGAGCCGGTGGAAGGCCGCGGGCATTCGGCACTACCGGCTGGAGTTCGCGCACGAGAGCTCGGCGCAGGTGGCGACGGTGGCAGGGCAGTTTCAACAGGCGCTGCTGCACGGCCGGAAGGTGAATCTGCCGCTCGCGACCACTGAGGGCAGCCTGTTCATTCCGAACGATTATCTGACCTTTCCCATACTGCAATGATTCACAAGATCGGACTTCTGATTGTGCGGGACAACCGCGTGCTGCTGTGCCGGAAGAGCTATGGCACGGACCTTCTCATTCTGCCCGGCGGCAAGCCGGACGAGGGGGAGACGGAGGAGCAGGCGCTGGAGCGCGAGATTATGGAAGAGCTGGGCACTACCGTTAGCGCTATAGAGCACTTCGGCAACTACGAAGACGACGCGGCGGGGGAGCCGCGGCGGGTGCGGATTTCGCTTTATACCGGGGTGCTGGGCGGAGCGCCGGCCGCCAGCGGTGAGATTGCGGAGCTGGTTTGGTTCGGGGCCGGGGACGACCGGGAGCTGGTCTCGCCAAGCATCCGGCGGCAGATTCTGCCCGATCTGCTAGAGCGGGGCATTCTCCGATAGAATCGGGGCGATGCAGCGCTTTGCTTTAATTCTGTTGGCCGCCGGTTCGCTCTGGGCGGGCCGCAATGAAGACATTCCGTTCCGGAAACACCAGCTCCACTTCGGGGCGAATGAGACGGCGGCACTGGCCGACGTGAACGGCGACGGACGGATGGACGTCGTGAATGGCGAATACTGGCACGAGCAGTTGCCGGGCAAGAAGTGGAAGAGCCATAAGTTCCGGACGATGGGGTTTCTGAACAACTACATCGACAACTTCACGGACCTGACGATGGACGTGAACGGCGACGGCAAGATCGACATCATCAGCTGTACGTACTTCTCGAAGCGGATCTCGTGGTTTGAGAACCCGGGCAAGGCGGGCACGTGGAAGGAGCACCTGATTGACGAGGGCAATAGCGTTGAGTTCATGTTCTCCGTGGACCTGAATGGCGACGGCAAGGCCAATGAGATTCTGCCGCAGTTCGGCGGCAAGGGGCCGACGGTCTACTACGAGTTTGGGAAGGGCAAGTTCGAGCGGAAGGTGGCGAATGAGAAGAACTTCGGGCACGGGATCGGGGCCGGGGACGTGAACGGCGATGGGAAGACGGACATCATCACGCCGAAGGGTTGGCTCGAGGCGCCGAGTTGGACCGAGCACGCGGCGTGGGAGATCAAGAAGGCGACCGGGTTTATGTATGCGCTTGATGTGAACGGGGACGGACGGAACGATATCGTCTGGCCGCACGCGCATGACTTTGGGATCTACTGGCTGACGCAGGACGCCGATGGCAAGTTCAGCAATGAGCAGAAGGTGGACGATGTCTGGAGCCAGGCGCACGCGACGGCGCTGGTGGACCTGAACGGAGACGGCAAGAAGGATCTACTTGCGGGCAAGCGGCTGTTCGCGCACGACCATGAGCCGGGTGTGAACGATGCGCTCGGGATCTACTGGTATGAGTATCAGCGGACGACGGACGGCAAGCGGATGGAGTGGGTGCGGCACATCATCGAGTACGGCGGTATGGCTGGGGCGGGGATGCAGATCGCGGTGGGCGATATCGATGGGGATGGGGACCTGGACTTTGCGGTGGGCGGCAAGAGCGGCTGCTATTGGTTTGAGAATCTGACGAAATGAAGAGTGTTCTGATTTTGACCGGCGACGGCGGGGAGAGCTATGAGTGCTGGTATGCGATCCATCGCCTGCGAGAAGAGGGTTATCTCGCGGTGGTGGCGGCGCGGGAGAAGCGGCGGCTGAACCTGGTGATGCACGATTTTGAGCCGGGCTGGGACACGTACGTGGAACGGCGGGGGTACGGAGTCGAGGCCGAACTGGCGTTTGACGAGGTGCGGCCGGCGGACTTTGACGCGGTGCTGATTCTGGGTGGGCGGGCGCCGGAGTATCTGCGGAACGATGCACGGGTGTTAGCGATGGTGCGTTCCTTTGGGGAGATGGGCAAGTGGGTGTTTGCCATCTGCCATGGCATTCAGGTGCTGATTGCGGCCGGGATGGTGAAGGGGCGGCGGGTGACCTGCTACGAGCACGTGAAGTTCGAGGTGGTGCAGGCCGGGGGCAAGTGGGAGCACTGGCAGGCGGTGCGGGATGGGCATCTGGTGACCGCGCAGACTTGGGAGTCGCATCCGGAGTTCTACCGCGAGGTCATGGCTTGTCTCGAGAGCTAGAGCGCTATATAGCACTTTGCGTGGGGGCGAAGCCGCGGAGTGAGATGACTATTGCGGAGACGCGGGCGGCGATGCTGGGGGCGCGGCGGCATCAGGCGGCTTTCGAGGGGCCGGTTGCGGTTGCCGATGCTTTGGCCAATGGGGTTCGGGTCCGGTTGTATGGCGAGGAATCGGCTGGGGCTTTGTTGTATTTCCATGGGGGCCGGTTCATCAGCGGCGACCTTGATTCGCATGACTGGTTTTGCCGGGAGCTGGCGGGGCGGTCGGGTTGCCGGGTTTGCGCGGTGGACTACCGCTTGGCTCCGGAGCACCAGTTCCCGGCGGCTTATGAGGATGGGTTGGCGGCGGCCGATTGGTTGCGGGGCCGCGCGGACAGATTGGCCATTGGCGGGGACAGCGCCGGTGGGGCCCTGGCGGCCGCGATGGCGGGGACGGGGTTTGCCTGGCAGATGTTGTTTTACCCGATGCTCGATGCGACGAGCGACCAGGCGCTAGCGGCGGGGCCCTGGCCGAATGCGGCGGATATGCGGCGGGGCTGGCGGGCCTATGCACCACATGACGAAACGAACCCATTGGTGTCGCCGCTGTTTGTGGTGGACTCTGGAAAGTTTCCGCCGACGTACTTGGTGACGGCGGAGGTGGATCCCCTGCGGGAGGAGAACCTAGCGTTTGCGGCGCGTTTGCGGGCGGCCGGGGTGTCTGTGGAGCATCATGATTACCCTGGGATGGTGCATGGGTTTGCATTGATGACCGGGGTGTTTGCCCAGGCGCGCGAAGCGGTGCAGACGGCGGCTGGCGCGTTGCGTTTGGCCCTTGCCGAGGCTGGGTGACGCAACGCTGCCACTCGGGATGACAGAACTGCGACCGGTTGCCTTGGCCCTGGTTGGGGTCTGGCGACTTTCGCTTGGCGCTGTGTGAGCGCATTTGCGCCGCGAGGCTATTGGGATGGCGGGACTGCGACGGGTCGCCTTGGTCTTGGCCGGGGCCTGACGCTATAAAAGCGCGTTTGCGACATGGCGCTCTTGGGGATCGCCTCTTCGCTGTTTGCTGGTGAAATTACGAAACGAAGCCATCGGTGACAGAAGGGCTTTGCCTATCGCCGTGGTCTCCTGGTTTGGAGTTGGCTGCTTAGGCTTCAGGCAGCGGGAGCGCGTTTGCGCCACGACGATCTCGGGCAGGGCCGTTTCGTTCATTGCTGGTGAAGCTACGAAACGAAGCTATCGCATGGAAGAGCTTTGGCCAGTCTCGATGGATTCCTGATTGGAGTTAACGACTTGGGCTTCGCGCTTTGTGAGCGCGTTTGCGACACGACGCGCTTGGGGAGAGCCGTTTCGCTCATTGCTGGTGAAACTACGAAACGAAGCCACCAGTGACTGAAGGGCTTTGCCTATCGCCGTGGTCTCCTGGTTTGGAGTTGGCGGCTCGGGCTCCTTGCTGCGGGAGCGCGTTTGCGCCACGACGCGCTTGGGACTACGAAACGAAGCCATTGAGGATGCTGCAGCCGGTCGCGGCGCGGTTGGGGGAACGCCGGTGTATTAAATTTCGGAACGAAGCCGTTGGTGGCGGCGACGCCATGCCTTAGGCGTCGCCCTCGCCGGGGGCTAGGAAGAGGTTCTCCTCCAAACCCTGCTGCTTGTCGTATAGATCGCGGTACCGGCCGTTGGCAGATAGCAGGTTTGCGTGCGTCCCTCTTTCCACGATCTCGCCGGCTTCGACAACCAGAATCTGGTCGGCGCGGCGAATTGTCGAGAGCCGGTGCGCAATCACGAAGGTCGTCCGGCCCTTCATCAGGAAGTTGAGACCCTCTTGAATGAGTGCCTCGCTTTCGCTGTCTAGAGAGCTCGTCGCTTCGTCGAGAATCAGAATTCTGGGATTCGCCAGAATCGCTCGCGCAATCGATACGCGCTGGCGCTGACCACCAGAGAGCTTGACGCCTCGCTCGCCCACAATCGTCTCGTACTTCTCGGGGAAGCGCTCACAGAACTCGTCGACCCGCGCGATCTTGATCGCGCGCATCAGGTCCTCTTCAGAAGCTCCGGGCTTCGAAAAGGCGATGTTTTCGCGGATCGTCCCGGCAAAGAGGAACGTATCCTGCAACACCACTCCGATCTGCGTCCGGTAACTCGAGATGGCAACCGTCGACAGATCGACGCCGTCAACAGACACCGTACCTTCATTCGGCACATAAAACGCCGCGATCAAGCCGATAATCGTCGATTTTCCGGAGCCGGAGGAGCCGACCAAGGCCGTCATCGAACCAGGTGACGAAACGAAGCCAATCTTCTGCAGCACCGGTTTGCCTTCCTCGTACTGGAAAGAAACATTGTCGAAGCGGATCTCTCCATCGATGGGCCCGAGCACCACTTTGCGGCGGGGATCGTCCTCTTCGCGGGGTTCATTGAGAATTTCGCGGGTGCGTTCGAGGCCGGCCATCGCCTCCGTCAACTGGGTCCCGATATTGACGATTTGAAAGACCGGGGCAATCAGGAAAGCCATAAACGCGGTGAACGTGACGAAGCCGCCGAGGGTCAACGTGCCGCTGATGATCTGGCCCGCGCCCATCCACATGACGAGGGCGCCGACGATGCCCATCAACAGGGTCGCCGAGAGAGAAAGTAGCGAGACGCCGCTGAGCGACTTCAGGATATTGTTCAGGAGGCGGTCGGCGCCTTGGCGAAACACCTCCTCTTCTCGCGCTTCGGCGTGGTAGCCCTTAATGACGCGGGCGCCTCCGAGGGACTCGGTAAGGCGGCCGGTGACCTCGCTTTGGATGATGCCCCGCTCCTTGAAGACCGGCCGCAGTTTGCTGAAGGCGCTTTGCAGGACGCCAGTGAAGACGAGGACCACCGACATGGCGACCAGTGTCATCGACGTGCTGATGGACAGCAGGATGAAGAGCGAAAGCACGGCGGTGAGCAGACCGCCGACGAGTTCAACGAGGCCGGTGCCGACCAGATTGCGGACGCCTTCGACGTCGTTCATGATGCGGGAGACCAGGGCGCCGGACTTGTTGGCGTCGAAATAGGCGATGGGCAGCCGGCCGACGTGCGCCTGGACCTTGCCGCGCATTTCGGCGATGAGGCGCTGGGCGGCTTTCGACAGCAGTTGGGTGAGCGTATAGGACGTGGCCGCCTGGACGGCGGTGGCGACGAAGACCGCCAGAATCAGCGGGTTGAGCATCTCGTACTGCTGTTTGCCGAGGATATCGTCGATGAGATAGCGGGTGGACGCCGGGAGCACCAGACCGGCGACACGGCTGATGACGATGAGGACGAGGCCCAGGCCGAGGGCCCCGCGACGGGGCTTGACGAGGGCCCAGACATCCGGCCACAGAGCCCGGAGACGGGCCGGACTCGGCCGTTTGGAAGCTGGTTTCATATGCGAGTTGAACCTCTAGGGTGAGTCTAGCGAACGGGTGCAAGTAATTTTGGCCGATTCAAGATATCCTGATAGGAGGTACCTAGATGAAAGCTTTTCAGTTTGTTGCACTTAGCGGTATTGCACTTTTTTCTGCATTGGTCGTGAACGGCCAGACGCCCGCGCCCAAAAAGGCGGCTCCGGCCGCGGCGAAACCGGCGGCCGCTAAACCGGCGGCGGCCAAGCCGGCCGCAGCAGCCAAGCCCGCCGCAGCGGCGGCGAAACCCGCGACTCCGGCCGCGCCAGGAGTTTTGGCGCAGGCGAATGATCCGGTGGTGATCCAGATTGGCGAGACCAAGGTGACCAAGAGCGAGTATGAGCGCTTCTTGGATGGGCTGCCCGAGCAGATCAAGTCGCAGGCCTCCGGCCCGAACAAGCGGCGCGTGGCCGAGCAGTTCGCTGAGCTGA
>LNFM01009086.1_pt1 | contig 22178 bp, 21 predicted proteins | sample 596031 | NCBI WGS metagenome assembly LNFM01 (sample SAMN04254537, study PRJNA301005) | activated carbon metagenome | isolation source: dual media filters at the Ann Arbor, Michigan drinking water treatment plant | place: USA: Ann Arbor
CGGGCGTCTGAAGATCACAGGACTTGGAAACGTCATGAGCAACTATCTGTGGCTGGTCATCGCCGCAGGCGCGCTGGGGGTCCTCTATGGACTGATCCAGACCGCCTCGCTGATGAAGGCCAGTACCGGCAACGACAAGATGCGCGAGATCGCCGCGGCGATCCAGGAGGGCGCCTCGGCCTATCTGCGGCGGCAGTACACCACGATCGCCATGGTCGGCGTGGTGATCCTGGTCGCCGCCTATTTCCTGATCGGCGAATGGGCCGCCATCGGCTTCGTCATCGGCGCGGTCCTGTCGGGCCTGGCCGGTTTCGCCGGGATGCTGATCTCGGTCAGGGCCAACGTCCGCACGGCGCAGGCCGCGTCGGAGAGCCTTGGCAAGGGGTTGGACCTGGCCTTCCGCTCGGGCGCCATCACCGGCATGTTCGTGGCGGGCGGCGCGCTTCTGGGCGTGGCCGGCTACTACGCCATCCTGACCGCCGGCATGGGCTTCGAGTCCACCAGCCGTGAAGTCATCGACGGCCTCGTCGCTCTCGGCTTCGGCGCCTCACTGATCTCCATCTTCGCCCGTCTGGGTGGCGGTATCTTCACCAAGGGCGCTGACGTCGGCGGCGACATGGTGGGCAAGGTCGAGGCCGGCATCCCCGAGGATGACCCCCGTAACGCCGCGACCATCGCCGACAACGTGGGCGACAACGTCGGCGACTGCGCGGGCATGGCCGCTGACCTGTTCGAGACCTATGCGGTGACCACGGTCGCCACCATGGTGCTGGCGGCGATCTTCTTCCGCGACCAGCCCTATGTCGACACCATGATGCCGTCGTCACCTCGATCATCGGCTCGTTCTTCGTGCGTCTGGGCAAGAGCCAGAACATCATGGGGGCCCTGTACCAGGGCCTGATCGTTACCGGCGTGCTGTCGGCCGTGGCCGTCTATTTCGTCATCGACGGCCTGGTCGCCGGCCCGATCGTCACCAACACCGGCCTGACCATCGAACCGATGAGCCTGTTCTGGTCCGGCATGGTCGGCCTGCTCGTGACCGCCGCCATCGTGGTGATCACCGAATACTACACCGGCTCGAACTTCCGCCCGGTGCGCTCGGTCGCCAACGCTTCGGTTTCGGGCCACGGCACCAACGTCATCCAGGGTCTGGCTGTCTCGCTTGAGTCGACCGCCCTGCCGGCGCTGACCATCATCGTCGGCATCGTCGCTTCCTATCAGCTGGCGGGCCTGTTCGGCATCGCCATCGCCACCACGACCATGCTGGGCGTGGCGGGGATGATCGTGGCGCTCGACGCCTTCGGTCCGGTCACCGACAACGCCGGCGGCATCGCCGAAATGGCGGGTCTTCCTTCGGAAGTCCGTCACTCGACCGACGCCCTCGATGCGGTCGGCAACACCACCAAGGCCGTCACCAAGGGCTACGCCATCGGTTCGGCCGGCCTCGGTGCCCTGGTGCTGTTTGCGGCCTATACGTCCGATCTGGACTATTTCGCCGCCAATCCGGACCTCTATCCCTTCTTCGCCGGCATGGCCGAGATCGATTTCGGCCTGACCAACCCCTACGTCGTCGTCGGCCTGCTGTTCGGGGGGCTGCTGCCCTTCCTGTTCGGCGGCATGTCGATGATGGCGGTCGGTCGCGCGGCTGAGTCGGTCGTGGCCGAGGTGCGTCGCCAGTTCCGCGAGAACCCGGGCATCATGACCTATGAGGTCAAGCCCGAGTACGGTCGGGCCGTCGACATCCTGACCAAGGCGGCGATCAAGGAGATGATCGTGCCGTCCCTGCTGCCGGTGCTGTCGCCGATCGTCCTGTTCGTCGCGGTGCTGTCGATCTCGGACAAGGCCACGGCCTTCGCCGCCCTCGGCGCCATGCTGATGGGCGTCATCGTCACCGGCCTGTTCGTCGCCATCTCGATGACCTCGGGCGGCGGCGCGTGGGACAACGCCAAGAAGGTCATTGAAGAGGGCTTCACCGACAAGAACGGCGTCGTCCACGGCAAGGGCTCCGAGGCGCACAAGGCCGCGGTGACCGGCGACACGGTCGGCGATCCCTACAAGGACACCTCCGGTCCGGCGGTGAACCCGATGATCAAGATCACCAACATCGTGGCCCTGCTGCTGCTCGCAGTCCTGGCCAGCGGCAAGGTGTTCTAGGACCCGCTTCCCGTCCTCCCGGTTCGTCCGGGAGGACAACGGCGTCCCGGGAATCAGAAAGGCCCCGGAGAGCGATCTCCGGGGCCTTTTCCGTATGTCATTGCAGGCTGCGACTATTCCCGGCGCTGCTGGCCCGGCTGATCTTCGTCGATGCGCGGCAGCTGGCCACGGCCCACGTTGCCGAGCAGCTGCTCAAGGATGGTCAGCTGGCGCCCGCGTGTCGGGGTCTCACGACCGTTCATGGCGACCCGCTGGCCGTCCTCGAGACCGAGGGTGCGGACTTCGGACACCAGACCCGCGTCGTTGAAGGTGATTTCAGTCACCGAGCGTTGGGTCACGTGGGGCCGGTTATAGGTGTATTTCTCGGTCACCTGGCTGATGTAGTACCAGACGTTGTCGCGCTCGAAGGTCGAGGTGGTGGACGGCGTGCCCAGCCGGGTGAGCACGGTCTGCTTGGTGTCGGTGCCGGCGACGATGTCGGAAGGCTTGGCGTCAATCACCTGGAAGCCGTTCTGGCCCACGACGGGGGCGCAGGCGCTGGTCAGGGCGACGGCCGAAATAGCGGCGATCAGGAGTTTCGTACGGAGCATTTGCGGCGCCTGCGACTTCAACAAGGTCTTTGACCTAACCGGACCCGAGCCTTAGTTCAACGGCGCGGCGGAAAAGGGGCCGTATGATCATGCTTCAGAATCTGTTCCGAATGAGGCGGTGGTGCGTCAGGCGCGCACTCCGGCCTTCTACACCCGGCTCGGCGTCGCCGATCGCATTGATGCGCGGTTCGAACTCTACACGCTCCATGTCCTGCTTCTGGTCATGCGGCTGCGTGACGAGGGCGAACGCGGCGCTGAAGCCGGACAGGATCTGTTCAACACCTATGTGTCGGCGCTGGACCACGCCTTGCGCGAGCTGGGCGTGGGCGATGTCTCCGTGGGCAAGAAGATGCGGAAGCTGGGCGAGGCCCTGTACGGCCGGATGATGGCCTGGGAAGGCCCGCTGCGCGACGGTGATGCGCCGGCGCTGGCTGCGAGCATCGCGCGCAATGTCTATGAGAGCGAGGACATCGCCACGGGCGAGGCGCTGGCCGCCTACGCCATCGCCAGTCGCGCGCGGCTGGCCTCCCAGTCCTTTGAAGCCGTAAAGAACGCCCCCGAGTGGGCGGAGACCGCCGCATGACCCTTCCCGATCTTCCCTACAGTGAGCCCGTCCGCCTCCATCAGGTCGCCGGCGGCGTGAAGCGGACGCTTGAGCCCGATGCGGCGGCGCGCGCGCGGATCGTCAAGGCGCTGGATCTGGCGTCCCTGGATGCCTTCACCGCAGAGATGGAACTGGCACCGTCGCCGGCGGGCTGGCGGCTGTCCGGGCGGGTGCGCGCCAGCCTGGCCCAGACCTGCGGAATCACCCTGGAGCCGCTGCCGCTCGAGATCGACGCGCCCTTCGTGCTGACGCTGGCCGAGGCGGTGGAGGAGGAGTCCGACGAGATCGTCATCACCATGGACGACGAATCGCCCGACCTGATCGAGAACGGCCAGATCGATCTGGGTCAGTACGCCGTCGAACAACTGGCGCTTCGGCTGGATCCGTTCCCGCGCAAACCCGGCGCGGAGTTCGTCCAGCCCCCGGAACCCGCAGAAATCTCGCCGTTCGCTGTGCTGAAGCAACTTCGGCCGTCCGACGAAGGTTGACGCAGGGGCGGCGCGGTTGCATCCCCCCGGTGCGACGCTATCGTCGCCAAACTGACAAGCGCCGGACAGACGGCGCGACGGAGTCGAAACGGCTTGTCATCCCCTATCCTGATTTCGCTCGACGCCATGGGCGGGGACCACGGTCCGTCCGTCGTGGTGCCCGGCGTGCGTGACTACCGCCAGCGTCATGGCGGCGAAGGCGTCCGGTTTATCCTGCACGGCGACGAGACAGCGATCCGCGCCGAAATGGCCAGGGCCGGCCTGACCGACGACCTTTGCATCGTGCGCCACACCGACAAGGTCGTGGCCATGGACGAAAAGCCGGCCCAAGCCATGCGACGCGGCAAGGGCTCGAGCCTCTGGAACGCCATCGAGGCGGTCAAGTCGGGCGAGGCCGGGGCCGTGGTGTCCGCGGGCAACACCGGTGCCCTGATGGCCATCTCCAAACTGCTCCTGCGGATGTCGGTTCCCGGGCTGGACCGACCGGCCATCGTCGCCAGCTGGCCGACGCCCAAGGGCGTCACCGCTGTGCTCGATGTCGGCGCCAATATCGAAAGCGACGCGGCCCAGCTGGTCGAGTTCGCGATCATGGGCGAGGCCTTCATGACCGCCGTCCACGGCGTCGCCAAGCCGACCATCGGCATTCTGAACGTCGGGTCTGAGGACGTGAAGGGCCACGAGGAGGTGCGCGAGGCGGCACGTCTGCTGCGCGAAGGCGGCTTCGGACTGGACTATTTCGGCTTCGTCGAGGGCACGGACATCGCCAAGGGAACGGTGGATGTGGTCGTGACAGACGGCTTCACGGGCAATATCGCGCTGAAGACCGCCGAAGGGGTGGCCAAATTCATCGCCTCGCTGATGAAGGAAGCCCTGACCTCCAGCCTGTTGTCCAAACTGGGCGCCCTGCTGGCGATGTCGGCGCTCAAGCGGATGAGCCAGAAGATCGACCCGAACGCCATCAATGGCGGTCCCTTGCTCGGTCTGAACGGGATCGTCGTGAAGAGTCACGGCGGGGCGACGGCGGGCGGTTTCGGCTCCGCCATTCGCGTCGCTGTCGAACTGGCCCGCAGCGACTATATGGAAAAGGTCGGGGCGAACCTGCAGCGGCTGACGGCCCTGCTTGAGACCCCCATTGTCAATTCGGCGGATGAGCCCGCCGGGGAGAGCATTCAGTGAGCGTCGTCCGCAGCGCCGTGACCGGCGTCGGCTCCTTCCTGCCGGAACAGGTCGTCACAAACGCCGATCTGGCGAAGATCGTCGACACCTCGGACGAGTGGATCCAGGAACGGACCGGCATCAAGCAGCGCCACCGCGCCCGCGATGACCAGCCGACCAGCGACCTCGCCACAGAGGCTGCCAAACGGGCCCTGGTTGACGCCGGGCGCACCGCCGCCGACGTCGATCTGATCATTGTCGCGACGACCACGCCCGACATGACCTTCCCGTCGGTGGCTTCCATCGTGCAGCGCAAGCTGGGGGCACCGACCTGCATCGCCTTCGACGTCCAGGCGGTCTGTTCGGGCTTCGTCTACGCGCTCAGCGTCGCGGATGGCTTCGTCGCCCGCGGGCTGGCGAAATGTGCCCTGGTCATCGGGGCCGAGGAGATGACCCGGCTGATGGACTGGACCGACCGGTCGACCTGCGTCCTGTTCGGCGACGGGGCCGGCTGCGTGGTGGTCGAGCCGCGCGAAGGGCAGGGGACCAAGGCGGACCAGGGTCTGCTCGGTTTCGCGCTGCGTTGCGACGGGACCAAGACCGACCTGCTGTACGTCGACGGCGGGCCCGCCACGACCGGCACCGTCGGCCATCTGCGCATGGCCGGGAACCAGGTCTTCCGGCACGCCGTGGTCAATATCGCCGAAGCCATCACCGCCGCCTGCGCCGCCTCCGGCATCGAGGTCGCTGATGTCGACTGGTTCGTGCCCCACCAGGCCAACCAGCGCATCATCAAGGGCGTCGGCGACCGGCTGGGTCTGGACGAGAACAAGGTCATCTCGACCGTCGCCATCCACGCCAATACCTCGGCGGCGTCCATCCCGCTGGCTCTGGATGCGGCGATTCAGGACGGCCGGATCAAGCGCGGCGATCTGGTCCTGCTGGAGGCCATGGGCGGCGGTCTGACCTGGGGCGCATGCGCGTTTCGTCTCTGAGGCGATTTCCGGCTTTCCATTTGACGACGCTTGGCCTTTTATGTCCGTCGACCGACCTTTGGAGGGGAGCGGACCTTTGGCCGAACACCAGACCCTGACGCGCGCGGACCTCTGTGAAGCGGTTCATGAGGACGTGGGCCTGTCCCGTCAGGAGTGCTCGGCCCTGGTCGAACGCACGCTCGAACTGATCATCGAATCGCTGGAGCGCGGCGAAACGGTGAAGCTGTCCGGCTTCGGCGTCTTCCAGGTCCGTGAAAAGCGCGCCCGGATGGGCCGCAACCCCAAGACCGGCCAGCCTGCGGCAATCCACCCGCGCCGGGTCATCAGCTTCCGCGCCTCCCAGATCATGAAGGGCCGGGTTCACGACGCCGTCGTGAGCGCCTGACGCCCGTGGCCAAGAGCCCGAACGCCTTCCGGACCATTTCAGAAGCGGCGACCGAAGTCGGCGCGCCTCAGCATGTGCTGCGCTTCTGGGAGACGAAATTCGTCTTCCTGACGCCACTCAAGCGCGCCGGCGGCCGACGGTTCTACCGGCCCCAGGACGTCGTGCTGCTCAAGGCGGTCAAGCGGCTGCTGCATGATGAAGGTCTGACCATCAAGGGCGTTCAGCGCCTGCACAAGGAGCAGGGGCTCAAGCGCCTGGCCCACTACGGCGACCCCGAAGGCGCTGTTACGTTCGAGCCCGAGGGGGCCGCTCCGGCGGCCGTTCCGGCTTCCGCCGCCCCGGGCCAGTCCTCGATCCGCCTGCGTCAGGTGCTGGCCGAATTGGAAGGCACCCGCGCCCGTCTCGAAGCCGTCCTGTCGAGAAGCGCCTGAAGGCTGCTTTTTCGGTTTGCGGTGCCGCGAACCCCGTCTATAGGGAGCGCCTCTCGGAGCGTGGCGCAGCCTGGTAGCGCACTTGACTGGGGGTCAAGGGGTCGCAGGTTCGAATCCTGTCGCTCCGACCACTGACCCCTTGCATTCTCTCAAAATCTGATTTGGTCACAGATTTGGTCACAATGCGGGGCGAGCGGTCACGCATCTAGGTGAAACCGGCTGAAGCGCCATGAAGGTAGTTATCGAACGCTCGGTCGTGCTCTGAACGTACAAGCGCGGCCGACCGCCCGCAGTCCAGCGGATTGTTCTTTCGTTCTGCCGACCAAAAGGGACAATGTCCGCCGCGCCCCTCAATAACGGTTTGGAATGTCTGCTTGGCCTCTCACTGCCGCATCTTTCCCGTGTGCCTAGCTCGCGCGATGCACGTGCGGTAGGGTTCGTGCATCCGGGGGAACGGGCTGTTGGCACTGATCATAATCTGCGTTCTCGTCGGGGTCATTTGGCTGGCGTTGAACGCCCAGGCGCAGAAACGAAAACGCACTGCGGCAAGCTCGCCGCCGCGGGTACCGCTCTACGACGATGAGCTAGTCTTCCCAACCCGGCATATCCGGCTTGAACTGCCGCTCGTACGTTTGGACGCCAAGACCTCTCCGTCGTCGGACCCGCCGATGCCGGCGCCCGCTGCTCCGGACGTCGCGCCGGATCCGCGCGGTGAGTTGATGAACGCCCACGGCATCGCCCTGACCGGTGGCCGCTACGTCGTGAAGGGCTACGGCTTCTCGGAGTTGTCACAGGCAGTCAACTACGCCAGGAGGCTGGCCGCCCACGGTGAGGCCGAGCCCAGAGGAGGGGCCTCCGTCTCCGCGGTGGCGGCACCTTCACTTGCCGCTCTACCGGTTGCAACGGCGTCCGCCTCGCGCGCCTCAATCCTGGCGCCATCGCCGGATGCCGCGCGCATGGCGGAACATGGAGTCACCTATCACGATGGCCGCTACGTCGCCGGGACCTACGGGTTCTCGAGCCTTGATCAGGCCGTAGCCTTCGCGAGCCGGAAGGGAGAGGGGCGGCCGGACCCGTCACCCTCAGTGGAAACCCGCACGGTCGCGCCGATGCCCGCACGGGCACTGGCCCCGTCAGCGGCTCACGCACGGCGGTCCCCGGGCTGGATCGCGGCGGGCGATGGCCTTCAGATCGGGCCCGTGTGCGTGCCGGGAGGAATGTTCTACGCAGGCCAGGCCGGAGCGTCCGCCGAGTGGCTGAACGAACGCAGTCTGGTGGACCCGTCATTGCAGGTCAGCTTGTCGGGCAACGATCCGCTCGGATCAAGCCTACCGTACTGGCCGTCCTACAGAGACCTCACTCCGAACGCGCGCCGGTCCTATCTCGACTGGCTGGCCGCCGGGCGGGTCGATCCCGTCGGCATCGGCTATGTCTTCCTGTTCTTCTACGGCCTGGAACGCCGGTTGTTCGTCGATAAGGCGTTCGAGGAAGCTGAAAGCATCATCGCCGAGGTCGCCCGGCTCAGAGCCGCCTACGGCGATAACTATTCTTTCGATGGGTATGCGCGCCGTTTTCTCGAAGCAGCCGAGCTCGTGCGATCCGGCGTGGTTGAACGGCCGATCCCGTCTCCGAGGATGGGCAATGGAGAGTTTGAGATCACGCTTCCGGCTAGGCGTTATCTCGGCGCGCGCCTCGCGGAACAGATTCCGTTCGACGCCGACGACTGCCTGGTCTGGGCGCTCTGTCTGCCTGACACCTATCTTCGCACTCCTGGCTCGCGATGTTTCGAGGAACTCGGGGTGCTGTGGCGCCTCCGCTTTAACAGGCGCCACCCTGACGGGCTGAAGGTCCGTGCGCCCAAGCGCAGGCTTACGGGCCAGTATCGAAGCGCCAGCAGCGCGTTCGAGCTGACCTTTGACCTCGGGGACCTGCCCGACATCTCGGCCGTCGTCGCGCCGCTGAGCGGTCTTCGCGATCTTCTGTCGGAGTGCCAGACCGATCTCGAGGCCTACAGCCGGCTTCTGGGTCGGAAGACCGAGGCTCGAGGCACACTAGAGGCCGCGCTGTGCCTGCCGGACGACCTGGTCGAAACCTATTGGGGGCTGAGCGCACGGGCGCTCAAGGCCGAGTTCGACGCCATCATCGGCGACCAGACTATCGTCCCGATGGCGGTCACCCGGCTCTGCGACCTTATCGGAATGGATCAGGTCGGGGGCAAGGTGCCGGTCGGCATCCATCGCCAGTTCGGCGTCGTCCTGGATCGCCTACAAATCGCGTTCGAACCGGATCGCCGGTACGGAGACGCCGGCCTGACGTCGGACAGCCAAGTGGTCCTTTACCGGGCGGCGGGCGGTGGTCCGATCGACTGCGAACAACCTGCCTACCGATCGGTCCGCACAATGGCGGAGATTTCAGCGATCGCGGCCAGTTCGGACAGCGAAGTGGTCTCGGCCGAGCTCGACCAGATCGAGGCCGTGATTCGCGCCGCCACGGACCTCCGGCCTGAAGAGCGCACGCGGCTCTCGGCCTATGCGATGTGGCTGCTCCAGGATCGCCCGCGCCAGCTGGCGGCGATTACCAAACTGTCCAAACTGCCGGTGCCGCTAAGGACTGAGGCGGCGCGCGTCGCGGTGGCATCAGTGTTATCCGACGGTCGCGTGCAGCCCGCCGAGATTCGGTTTCTCGAGAAACTCTACAAGGCTTTGGGCCTGCCGCAGGACGAGGTCTACGCCGCCCTCCACCGTGGCCCGGCATCGCGCGACGAACCGGTCACAGTGGCCGAGGCCAGGGTCGCTGCCCAGGACGGCGTCGCCATTCCCCAAGAACCGATTGCTCCGACCAACGTGCAAATTGATCCCGCCCGCCTGGCCCGCCTGCGCCTGGAAACGGCGGAGGTGTCCACTCTCCTGGCTGGCATCTTCGCGGATGAGGAGGCCCCGATCGCTCCGCCGGCGGTCGCAGCGACGACTTCGGCGCGCTTTGAGGGGCTCGATGTCGCTCATGCTGAACTCCTGGGCGCCGTCGTCGACGGCGGCGGGCTTGACCGAGGGACGTTTGACGCCCGCGCCAAGGCTTTGAAGCTGCTCCCGGACGGCGCGATCGAGACGATCAACGACTGGGCCTTCGACCGCTTCGACGAGCCTGTCCTGGAGGGCGATGATGGTCTCACTTGCCCTGAACGTCTCCGACTTCAACTCCTCGCCCTGGATCTGGCCGCATGACCTCCGCACCGACGCTCAAGCCGCGTGATCGCGACATCATCCTCCAGGCCCTTGCAGCCGGCGTCGTGCCGAGGTCGGGCCTGCCGCATATCCAGGTCGGCCGATCGGCTGAGATCAATGCCCTTGTGCGCGACGTGGACCGGATCGCCGACGGCGGTTCGGCCGTCCGGTTCGTCATCGGAGAGTACGGCGCCGGCAAGACCTTCTTCCTCAATCTCGTCCGACTGATTGCTCTCGAACGGCGATGCGTGACCATCCATGCGGACCTGGCACCGGATAGGCGGATCCACGCGACTGGCGGGCAGGCGAGGGGGCTCTACGCCGAGGCCGTCCGCAATATGGCGACCCGGACCAAGCCCGACGGCAATGCGCTCGCTTCGATCGTCGAGAAATTCGTCACCGAATGTGTGCGCGACGCCGAAGGGCGCGGAGCGGGCGTCGAGGCGGTCATCGATGAGCGTCTCGCGCCGCTGCAGGATCACAACGGCGGCTACGATTTCGCAGCGGTACTGAAAGCCTACTGGCGTGCGAGCGAAGACGGCGACGCCGGCGGCAAGGCGGCGGCTCTGCGTTGGCTGCGCGGGGAATACACGACCAAGACCGAGGCCCGGCAGGCACTCGGCGTCCGCAACATCATCGACGACGGCGACGTCTACGACAGCCTCAAACTGCTCGCGGCCTTCGTTCGGCTGGCCGGATATGCCGGGCTCGTCATCGTCTTCGACGAGATGGTCAACCTGTACAAACTCCAGAGCGCCCAGGCGCGCAACCAGAATTTCGAGCAGATCCTGCGCATCGTGAACGACGTCTTGCAGGGTAACGCCTCCGGCATCGGCTTCGTCTTCGGGGGCACGCCGGAGTTCCTGATGGACAGCCGGCGCGGCCTATACAGCTATCAGGCCCTGCAGTCGCGGCTGGTCGAGAACGCCTTTGCGACCAACGGGCTGATCGATCTGTCGGGTCCGGTCATTCGGCTCCAGAGCCTGACCCCCGAAGATCTGCTGATCCTCCTGTTCAATCTGAGGACCGTCTTCGCCATGGGCGACGCAGAAAAGCACCTCGTTCCCGACGAGGCCCTGCCTCTGTTCATGACCCACTGCAACAAGCGGATCGGTGAAGCCTACTTCCGGACGCCACGCAATACGATCAAGGCGTTCGTTCAGTTTCTGTCGGTGCTCGAGCAGAATCCTGGGCAGGAGTGGGGCGAGCTGATCGGCGCCGTTGACATCGCCAACGACACCGATGGGGGCGCGGACCTTGAGGTCGAGGGCGAAAGCGACGACGAACTGGCTACGCTGCGGCTTTGACCGAGACGAGTTTCGATCGGCTGCATCCGGAGGTCCGCCGCTGGATCCGCGACGAAGGCTGGAGCGAACTGCGGCCGGTGCAAGACCTGGCGATCCGGACGATCCTGGGAAGCGACAGGGATGTCGTGATCGCGGCGGCGACCGCGGCCGGCAAGACGGAAGCCGCCTTCCTGCCGCTCCTCACCCAAGCCGCCGGCCGCGAGGAGAGGGGCGTCTCGATCCTCTATGTCGCGCCGCTCAAGGCCCTTATCAACGATCAACACCGGCGGCTTGACCTTCTGTGCGAGCGCATGGAGGTCGGCCTCGTGCGCTGGCATGGCGATGCGCCTCAGGGGCCCAAGCAACGGGTGTTGAAGGCGCCTCGCGGGGTGGTGATGATCACTCCGGAATCGATCGAGGCGCTTCTTCTTCGCCGCTCAACGGATGCGCACCGGCTCCTGGGGTCTCTCGACGCCATCGTCGTCGACGAACTGCATGCCTTCCTTCAGGGGCCGCGCGGGCTTCATCTGTTTAGCCTGCTGCGTCGGCTGGAACTCATGTCGGCACGCCGTCCTCGACGCATCGGCCTGTCCGCCACCCTAGGCGACATGGGCGTCGCGGCCGCCTGGCTCAACGCGCAGGCCCCAACGTCGGTGGAGATCATTCAGCCTGAAGGTGCCGCGCCGGAGTTGAGGCTCCAAGTGCGGGGTTACCTCGAGCCCGCGGAAAGTGGTCCGTCGGGAGACGACCTGGAGGTCGATGGCGGCGACGAGGCCCTCGACCGGATCGCGGACCATGCCTTCTCCGTTCTCCGTGGCGACAACGCCCTTTTCTTCGGAGGATCGCGCCGCAACGTGGAGGCCCTCTCTGACCGGCTCCTGCGTCGGTCAGTGCAGGCAGGCGTGCCCAATGAGTTTTTCCCCCACCACGGCAGTCTGTCGAAGGAATTGCGCGAGGAGCTCGAGACCCGCCTGAAGGTCGGAACCCTGCCGACGACGGCGATCGCCACCACGACTCTCGAGCTCGGCATCGACCTCGGATCTGTGAAGTCGGTGGCTCAGCTCGGCGCCCCGCGATCCCTGGCCTCGCTGCGTCAGAGGCTCGGCCGAAGCGGTCGGCGCAAGGACACACCAGCCATTCTCCGCATCTACACGCGGGAGCGGCACCTCGGTCGGGTCTCGGATCCGATCGACCGCCTGAGGCCCCAAGTCGTACGGGCGGTCGCCGCGGTCCGTCTGCTCCTCGGTCGCTTCGTCGAGACGCCCGGTGAGGATCCGGCTATGGTGACGGTGGCGATCCATCAGATCCTTTCGATTATCACCGAACAGGGGGGCGCACGGGCGGATGCGCTCTACAAGACGATTTGCGGCGCTGGCCCTCTGGCGGCGCTGACGCCGGGCGATTTCGTCGAGCTTCTGAAGTGGATCTCGGGGCCGGAGGTCGGATTGATTGAGCAGGCTCCGGATGGAACGCTGATGCTGGCCGCCGTGGGCGAAGAGCTTACTGCCGCCCGCGACTTCTATGCCGTGTTCGAGACCGATCAGGAGTGGAGGCTGATCCACGGAACCCGCGCCCTGGGCTCCATCCCGATTTCCAATGTCCTGGCGGTGGGCAGTCTTCTGGCTTTCGCGGGCAGACGGTGGCGGGTCACGGATGTGGATGATCGCGCCAAGGTATTGACGGTCGCGCCGCATCCTGCCGGGCGCTTGCCGAAGTTCGACCGTCAGTCGGTAGAGCCGATCGATGACCGGCTCGCGGCGGAAATCCGTTCTGTCTATTTGGACGACGATCTTCCCGCTTTTCTGGACGAGACCGCTGTGCAGCTGTTGAAAGAGGGGCGGGCGGTTTTCCGCGCGCTCGACTTACCCGAAAACTCCCTCGTGGCCAGCGGCGGCGACACCCACATCCTGACCTGGAGGGGCACGGCGATGAACGATGTCCTCGCGGTCTGTCTGACGGCTGCCGGACGCGACTGCGAGGCCCACGACCTTGGCGTGACAGTGTCCGGCACAAGCCCGTTGGAGGTGGCTGGTCTCGTGAAGCAGATGCCGGGAGCGTTCACGGCGGCTGATCTCAGTGAGTTTGTCGCCAACTTGCAGAAGGCGAAGTACGACAGGTTCGCTCCTCCCTCGCTGTTACGCAGACTGTGGGCGCGACGACACGAGGGCGCGGTCAGTCACTTGAGCAGTTTGACCGGCTCTGTCTCTCCACCGGCAAACGTGATCGAGACAAAGGCTCGTTCTGATGAGGGTTGATCGAGGCCGTTCGCCTTAGCCTCTGGGACAGGGACCGAAGCGCTCCCGGCCGCCGCAATGAAACAGCAACGGTAGCGCGGGGCGTAACCTGACCCCGTGTCAGTCGGAGCCGCCACCGATGCGAAAATAGCCGGACATGGTTGCAGTATGGCCCCAATAGCTCTCTGTTAGCTCGATTGGCGGGGATGTCAGCGGTGACTGGATGGAAGAAGCAGTTTTCAACACGCTCGGTGACGATCGGATCACGTCCCGTCAAATCGATGAGCTCATCGGTCTTGCGCGAGGGTTGGCCGCGGACGGTGATCTGAACCACAGTGAAGTTGAGTTCCTGCAGAAGTGGTTGGCAGCGAACTTGGCCATCAGCCAACAACCCCTGATCCGCACTCTTTACCATCGCATCAATGAAGTCCTCGCTGATGGTGTCGTCGACGAGGAGGAGAAAAGCACCCTTCTCGATACGCTGAACAGCCTCTCCAATCGCGATTTCGAACTCGGCGAGGTGATGAAGCCTGCATCTTTGCCGCTGTGCGATCCGGCTCCACTGCTCAGGTTCGAAAGGCAAGCCTACTGCTTCACGGGGACTTTCATTTTCGGGCAACGCAAGGACTGCGAGCGAGCAGTCGCCGAACGTGGCGGTTCTGCCGGCTCGCTGACGCAAAAGACCAACGTCCTGGTTGTTGGCGCGTACGCCACCGACTCGTGGAAACACTCCAGCTTCGGCAACAAAATTCTGAAGGCGAGTGACTGGCGGGATCAAGGACGACCCATTGCTATCGTCTCAGAACAGCACTGGTCATCACACCTCTAAGCAACAATCAGCCCGACCACCAACGTCCGCTTCCGTGGACCACGCCGTTGTCTGCTCCTGGCTCACAGGTGACTTTGAGCATGTCCGCTTTCGGGAAGCTACTCTGGAATGAGCTTCTTGACCTCGGCTTCTGCCAAGGCCGGGTAGCCGCCCGCTTCGTACGTCTTTGTATCCGTGACGATCTTCTTGGCGCGCGCGAGCTGGTCCTTGCGCCACTGGACGTCGGTGTCGATGGACAACGCGTCAACGAGGAAGAACAGATAATCCCGCACGCTGCTGCAGCCCCAGAAAAAGCGCTCGGAAGCCCACTTCTCCAGGAGGTAGGAGTCGAAGACGTAGCCGCTGTTCGCGTTCCAGAATTTCAGCAGCCGGATCGCGGGTTTCAGCAGATATTTTTCCTCAGCGTTCTTGTCCGAAAGCGCCTTGTTGAAATCGTTGGGATTGGTGGATTGCCAGTCGTTCGGCCCTTTGGGGATGTTGTAGGTGGAGCCCCACACAGACAGGGCGGGTACCAGCTCGAAGCGGATGTGGTTCAACTTCAGAACCATCGTGGGGCTCGACTGAAACAGCTCAGACGTCGAATACTTCGCCTCTGCGAATTTCTTGAGCCGGTCCAGATACGTCTGGGGCTTGTACCCGCTCTCAGCGAACACGACGATGTAGTCGATGTCCGACAAGGCATCCATGGACCGGGGGAGGATGGTGTCGCGCGTCGATGAACCGAACCGGAAATGCGTCGATACCCCCACGCCGAACCAGCTCCCGATCCGGGTGCCCAGTGTGGAGATGGAGGTCGCGATTGAAGACCGCTCATCCGCGGACAAAACCGCATTGCTGGCCCGATTCGACAGATAGGTACTGACCGACATATCAGACCGTCCTGTCGACCGCGTGCGCGGCCTCGCCCTGGTCAATGCCCTTGCGGGCCGTCTCGAAATCCCGGCGGCTGAACTGCGGGCTGGCTGCGTTCAGCTCGTTGCGCCGTTTGCTCAACCCATCCAGTCCGTCGATGGCTGCCTGATCGTCGCAGACGTGGTCCAGACGGATCTCCCGGAACACGCGTGCGTCGTTTCTCAAGCCTAGATATTGATCCCCTGCGGCCTTGTGGGAGACCGACCGTTCAGAAGGCTTCACGAAGGTCTGGACAGCCGTCAACACGGCCACGGTTCCCGACATCACCGCCGCCGCGATTGGGTTGTCCGAGACAAAGGCGACCGTGGCCAGGCCGCTGAGACCGACCGCCGGAAGACCGAGCCAGAGGTGGTAGCGGCCCCACCGGGTGGCGGCGTTGAAATGCGCTTTGCCCGAGTGAATGCAATCCTCCTCAATGCGAAGGAGCTCGGACCTTACGGGGTCCTTCGGACGGGGAATCGGTTCGGTCATGCCTTGAACGCTACCACTTCTGGCCGGCATGAATGCGCCGGTGCGAGCCCCGTGTCCTTGGCGTTCTGCGGACCAGACGGCATTTCCGCCGACTACCCCGGTCCAAAGTTGGGTTGCAGCAACGCTTTATCGGCGATAGTCCTATGAGGCCCAGGAGATCACGACCATGCAAGTTGCCGCTTCCGCCAGCCTTCGCACCTCGGTCCTGACGGCCGAAACGACCAATCCCGCGCTGCAGCGCCTGCAGGGACGGCTGCGCGCTGAGGCTCAAGCGAGCGAGGTGATCACCAGCTACGACCGGATGCATCACCGCCACAACCGCTCATAGGGTCAGATGACACCGGCGAGGATCACGTCGTTCCTCGTCAAGGTCGCCTCTCGCTGCAACCTCGACTGCGACTACTGCTACGTCTATCACCACGCAGATCAGAGCTGGCGCTCGATGCCCAAGCTGCTGAGCGCGGCCGACCAGGAAACCTTCGCCGGTCGCTTGGCCGACTATGCCCGCGAGACCGCCCTGTCCCGGGTGGCGGTGATATTCCACGGCGGGGAGCCCTTGCTGGCCGGGGCACCGGCGCTGTGCGAGTTCGCCGGCCTGATCCGAGCGAGGGTCGGGCCCGACGTCGAGGTTGACGTCGGCCTGCAGACCAACGGCATCCTTCTTGACGAAGCGGCGCTCGATCTGTTCGAGGCCGCGAACATTGGCGTTTCGTTGAGCCTGGACGGGCCGCGGGCCGTCAATGACCTGCACCGCACCTCGCGCCGCGGTCGATCCAGCTTCGAAAAGGTCGAAACTGCCCTTGAGCGCCTGAAGCGGCGGCCGGGCATTTTCGCAGGCGTTATCGCGGTCGTCGACGCCAGTACGGATCCAGAAGACCTGCTGGCGTATTTCGACAAACACTCTCCACCCCGGCTCGACTTCCTTCTTCCCGACGCCCACCATCTGCGGCCCCCGCCAGGACGCGACGTGGACGCCGACCTCTACGCACGTTGGCAAATCCGGGCATTTGACGCCTGGTTCGACCGCTATCCGTCGCTTACTGTCCGCAGCTTCGAAGCCCTGCTCGATGCCCTGATGGGACTGCCGTCGAGCACCGACGCCTTCGGGTTCGGCGATGTCAGCTTGATTTCGATCGAGACCGACGGCTCCTACCACGACCTCGACGTGCTCAAGGTCGTTGGCAACGGCACTCAGCTGGGTGGAACCGTTCACGACACGCCCATCGCGGCGATTGCCGCATCCGACGCGCTGGGCAGACATCGCGCGCTCCTCTCCAAAGACGGCCTGTGCGAACAATGTCAGGCCTGTCCCATCGTTGACATATGCGGCGGGGGCGCCGTGCCGCATCGTTGGGGCGCGGACGATTTCGCCCATCCGACCATCTACTGCCGCGAGATGACTGCCCTGGTCGAGCACGTTCGCCTCCGTATTCAGGAAAGTCTCCAAGCGGCGTCGCCCGCCCTGTTCCTCGACATCGACGTCGACAAATTCGAACTCGCCGAAACCGCCGCAGACGAACTCGGTCGCCTGCGCGCGGATGCGAATCTCGCTCACCTGGCATCGTTCACGGACGCCCTGACGTATCTGGAAGGCTTGGGGGGTCCTGAGGCGCCGGTCGCGGCTCGACTCCTTGCTTGGCCATCCGCGGACCTAGCGTTCGCGAGCTGGCAACCAGGTGCCGTGGCTTGGAGCCACGTGGTGCTGGCGGCGCGCGACGGCCGTGTGGTTCGGGACGTGAACGGTGAAGCCCTTCGTATCGATCCTGGCTATCTGCGCTCGATGGAGGGGCGTTCGCTCTCTGACCGTCGCTTGCCAGTCATCGCGGCGGATGATGCTTGGCTGCGGGCACCGTTCGGGGCCGCCGTCGAGTTCGAGCCCAAGAGCGTAATAGTCGACGCCAAGCCGTTGGCGGCGAAGGCCTTGGACATCCTTGCTCACTGGCGGCCCGAGATCGCTCGCGAGATCGAGATGACGAGCCCCGCGGTGCAGTTCATCCGCGACCCGACCGCCCACCCTGACAAGATCGTTTCGTTCAGCGACGACGCCGTCCCTGGGGCGCTGTTTGTCTCTGTGCGGCAGGGCGACGGTCTGATCGACGCCTACGATCTCGCCGATTCTCTGCTGCACGAACACCGGCACCAGAAGCTCTACCTGTTCGAGCGTCGCTTCCCCACCACCCATCCGGGCGATCTCGTGGTGTCGCCCTGGCGCGAAGACCTTCGGTCCGTCTCGGGCCTGTTCCATGCCATTTTCGTATTCGTGGAGCTCCGCCGCTTCTGGGAACATGTGCGGGACGCCGGACCAGAGCGGATGGCCGCCCGGGCGCGAAACCAGCTGGCGGATACAAACGCAAATCTCGCCAAGGCGTTCGCCACGCTGGAGGGATGCGCCCTGACCGAGGCCGGCGACGCGTTGGCGGCTGTTCTTCGCGCCCGCGGCGCTGTCGAGATGGCGGCGTGATGTTGCAGATTCCGCGCGAACGCCTTCCCGAGGATCAGCGCGCCCGACATGCCCGGCTCCGGGACTACTTCTGCGACCGCGACGCGGACGCGGTCGCGGACGGCGATGAGTGGCGGCTCAACATGCACTGGCCCGCTGACCCCTATCGGCACGTCGATCCGGCCCTGGCTGACAACCTCGCGCCGTGGGATTGCGGACTGGGAGGCATGGCGCAGGCGGTACGCAGGCAAGGCCGGGTGACGACCGCCCTGTACGACACCTGGACGTTGGTCAGCTGGTCGCAGTGGGCGGCGAGCTCGGGATTCGACAGGACAGCCCCGCTGACCATTCTTCACGTGGACGATCATCGCGATCTGATGTCGCCGCGCCTCTTCCTTCGCGAGGGCGGCTGGATTGACCCCATCGGGGGCGGCCCCGTGCGGGTTGAAGACCCCAGTTCTGTTCAGCGAGCCATGGAGAGCGGCGCGGTCGGGATGGGAAGCTTCCTCACGCCCTTCTTGCACGCCTTTCCACAGGCGGAGGTGCGCCACCTGTGTCAGCCGCCCAAGGCTAGGAGCACCACGGACTACCGGTTCGAGGCCGGCACTGTCGTCGACGACCTGCTCGAGCCAGGAGCCCTCAGACCGTCGATCACGCTCGTGACGGAGGAGGGGACAGGACCAGGCCGCTATCGCTTGACGCCAGACAGGGATCACTGGCTCCAGGATCTCGCGGTAGGCCCGGTCCTGCTCCACTTGGACATGGACTATTTCAACAACCGCTACGACGGCGACGGTGACTGGAGCGACCGACCCGTGCTGCTTGATCCCGACCGAGGCGCGGTCATGGCGGAAATCCGCGCCGTGGCCGGGGCGCTCTCGGACCGGGGCCTCCTTGCCGAGGTCGCCGACGCCGTGGTGGCCTATTCGCCGGGCTTCTTTCCGTCCGAACTGTGGGACGAGGCCGAGCACACGCTTCGTGATAATCTGGGTGAGCTCTATGCCTGACCCTTCCTCACGCCGCGCATCGACCCGCCCAGGTCCAAAGTCCAGGCCGGTTCGTCCGGTCGCCCCCGAAGACCGCGTCAGCCCCAACGAGATCACCCTGCTGCGCGGCAAAGGCACGCCAAAACGCGGCGGCGGTCCTGGTGGCGAAGCCTGGTCGATCCTGTGCGGGCAAGCCCGGGCCGGCCGCATCTTCATCAACTGGATCGACGAGCCGCCGCTCGGCCCCCACGCCTCGATCCAGATCTATCTCAACCGCCAGAGCCAAGGGCGCGGGATCGGCAGGGTAGCGTACCGGCTGGCCAGTCTCGAAAGCCAGTACGACACCATCTACGCCCACATGCGCAAGTCGAACGAGCCGTCCAAACGTGCGGCGGCGGCCGCGGGATACGTCGACGCTTCGCCCCCCACCTACAGTCAGCATCTGATGCGCTGGACCCGGACCAGTTAGGGTGGTCATGCACGTCGCCGTCGTGATCCCGTGTTTGAACGAACAGGATCATATCGCGACAACGGTTCGCTCGCTCGGCTTTGGCGGGCCTCCGCGGCCGCCAGACGCCGATCTAATTCTCGTGGACAACGGATCCACCGATCTGACTTGGGCCGTGCTGGGAGACCTCATTCAGGCGGGGCCTCCGGGCCGGATCCATCGCATTGTGGAGCCAGTGCGCGGCTTCGTGCCGCCTCGACACACTGGCGTCAGGTACGTCGCGGACCTTGCGCGGCAGCGGGGCCAAGCCGCTAGCAAGGTCCTGATCCTGCAGGGCGACGCCGATACCCTTTACCTGCCCGACTATGTCGCTCGCATGCGCGCGGCCGCGCGCCCGAACACCCTGCTGGAGGGCGCGATTGGGCGACGCCGGGACTCGGAGGAGGTTCTGCTATCCTATCGTGAGCTCGAATTGCGGGTGGATGCGGCCATACGTGATCTAGAGGTCGACGACGATCAGGAAACCCTCGTCGACGACAAGGCGTGCGGCTACCGGTTGTCCGACTACGAGGCGTGGGGCGGTCTCGTCAGTGAATACTGTGCGGACGGGTCCGAAATCCACGCGGAGACCACGCGCATGTTTCTGCGGGCACGCGCCCGCGCCAACGCTGGACGACAGAGGGTGGATGGCGCCGGCGCGCTGACCTCGTCGCGGCGCATTTGGGAAGACCCCGCGCTTTACTTTTCGACCGCCGGCTTCCCGCGTGAACGAAGCTGGGTGGAGGGCTTCCGGTCCAGGGCCAGGATTCACGACGGCCCGGCGGTGCAAGTGGGCGCATCCGTAAGCACGGCGAACACCGAGGCGATCCGATATCGCATTGGTCACTCCCTCGCCTTGTTCGCGATCCTGCCCCGCTTGGTCGCCCGGATGCTCGATAAGCCCTGCCCCGCGCCCCATGTTCTTCGCGACGTCCTCGCCGGGTTCGAGGCGTGGACGCCTGAAGATATGCGCGAGCGGCCGGGCCGGCTATTGACGGATCTGCTGGAAATGATCGACGCCCCGGGAAGCCCGCTCGATGCGTTGGTGCGAAGCTTGACCGATGCGCTTTCGCCAGCGGTCCCGGGGTTACTGCAGACCGGCCACGAACCTCAAAGGTCCAAAGTGATCAGACGGCGCAGATCGAAATAGTCGCGGTCGGCGCCTTCGAGCCAGTCACCATCACTGGTCGTCCACCACTGCATGCTCTCTTCGATGGACGCAGCTATGCTTCTGACTCAAAGCTGCGGTTTGGAATGTCCGCTCTGCATCAGAGCCTGGGCTACAGTCGGACCTCGACGCGTCTCGGGCGCGCAAAACGACTGACGGCTCCGTCTTGGGTAGTGAATCCCTTTTATGGGCGGCGGGCTGAACGAGCAGGGCACTTGCCGATGCTGACGCCTGAGCCCGATCACAGCGCCTCAGACGAGCGTCACGGCAGCGAAAAGATAGCACTCGGGTGAGCCCCACTCGGGAATCGACTATTCATTTTCAACCCGTTCCGCCCGCCGTCTGCCTAGAACTCTTGACCGGGGAACAAATAAGGAACATATGGGCTGGCCGCATGCAGCCCGCCAACAGCGCTCGCTCCAGTGGTGTTCCGGACTAAGTGCTGCAATCTTGCGGTCGGGTCGGGCCGAATCGGCCCTTAAAAACGGCTGGGTCGGGAATGACTAACCAGATTATCAATGTTGCCGTCCACGACCTAGGTTCTGGACTCATAAGCCCTGAGCCACAGGCGGGTTGATGCGAGCAGGACGGCGGCGAGGAAGTTGCGGGCTAGCTTGTCGAAGCGGGTGGTATCGCTCGACGACATTGCGCTGTCGGTAGATCGCCGGGTCGATGGAGCGTTGGACCTTGCGGTCGCGCTGGGTCGGGATGTGGGCGCGACCGCCTCGGGCTTCGACCATGTCGATGACGGCGCGGGCGTCGTAGCCCCGGTCGGCGACCAGCGCCTCGGCAGGCTTGAGGCCGTCGATCAGGGCTTCAACGGCGGCCTTGTCCGAGGCCTGACCGGCCGAGAGCACGATCCGCAGCGGCAGGCCGTCCTGATCGACCAGGGCGTTGATCTTGGTGCTCAGTCCTCCACGAGAACGGCCGATGGCGTGATCCGGGCCCCCTTTTTTCCACCGGCGGCGTGCTGGTGGGCCCGGATGATGGAGCTGTCGATCAGGTGCATCGAGCCGGGCGAACTCGCCGACAGGGCCTCGAACACCCGGACCCAGACGCCCGCCTTGGCCCAGCGGTTGAAGCGGTTGTAGACGGTCGTGTGCGGCCCGTAGCGGCTGGGCAGGTCGCGCCATGGCGAGCCGGTCCGCAACACGTAGAAGATGCCGTTGATCACCCGCCGGTCGTCCACCCGGGCCACCCCGCGCGGCTTGTTGGGCAGCAGCGGCTCGATGAGCCGCCACTCCACCTCGCTCAGATCGTATCGCGCCATGCCAAGGCTCCTTCCGGAATCCTTGAATCAGCGAGAACGGGTCCCCGCAAGCTTTATGGGTTCAGAACCTAG
>LNFM01007288.1_pt1 | contig 22176 bp, 19 predicted proteins | sample 596031 | NCBI WGS metagenome assembly LNFM01 (sample SAMN04254537, study PRJNA301005) | activated carbon metagenome | isolation source: dual media filters at the Ann Arbor, Michigan drinking water treatment plant | place: USA: Ann Arbor
GCACGCCGTCGCAGATCGTGGTGTCGCCCGACAGCACCACCTTGCGGCCCTTCCATTCCACGCTGAAGCCGTAGGCCGGCGTGACGGCCGGGCCATGGTCGACGCGGAAGGCCGTGACGCGCACGCCGTCTTCGTCGAACACCACGCCTTCGCCGAACTCGGCCACCTGGAAGGCCTGGCCCGCCGGCTCGGCCGTCTCGTACTTGCGGCGCACGCTGAGGTCGAAGTGATGGAACTCGCGCAGGCCGTCCACCGCGCGCTGCGTGCCTTCGGGGCCGTAGAGCTTCAGCGGCCGCGCGCGGTGCAGCACGAACCAGCCCGTCATCCACAGGTCGGGCAGGCCGCAGATGTGGTCGGAGTGCAGGTGCGTGTAGAAGATGTCGGTCACCTCGGGAATGGGGATGCCGCATTCGTACATGCGCTGCAGCGTGGCGCGCCCGGTGTCGAACAGCAGCCAGCGGCCGCCGGCGCGGATGAGCGTGGCGATGCCGTGGCGAGACACCGACAGCGACGGGCTGCCCGTGCCCAGCAGCCAGATGTGCAGGTGCTCTTCCGGCGGGGCTTCGAGGTGCACCCCCTGGTATTCGTAGGTCGGCATCGAGGCCCCCGGCTGCATTGGCGAGCCTGCATCTTGTGCAGCGCCGCCCCACCGCGTCGAGCGGAACGTTCAGTCCAGCGTGTTCGAAAGAACAGAACGCTCGTTCGCGGCGCTCAGGCGGCTGCCAGCGCGGCCACCATCTCGCCCAGCGCACCGGCCAGCGCCACGCCGGCGGGCGACAGCAGGCCGTCGTGGCGGCAGAACAGCAGCAGGCGCTGCGACTTGTCGGCCAGCTCGGGCAGCGGCACGAACACCGCCGTGCCCTCTCGCAGCTCCTGCTCGACGCCGATGCGCGTCTTCACCGCCACGCCGGCGCCGGCCAGGGCCAGGCGGCTCATCATCAGCACCGAATTGGTCTCCAGGCGCGGCATCAGGCGCAGCGCGTCGCGGCCCAGCGCGTGTTCGAGCATGCCGCGCACGCCGATGGACGGGTCGGGCAGCAGCAGTGGCAGGCCGGCGTCCTTCAGCTCGCGCAGGCGCAGCGTCTTGCGGCGCGCCAGCGGGTGGTCGGCGCGGAAGATCGCGCCCAGCGCCAGCTCGGCGCGGGCCAGCTCCTTCACGCGTGGTGAATCGGCGGTGGCATAGGCCAGGCCCAGGTCGGCCTCGCCGCGGTCGACAGCGTCGAAGACGCGCAGCGAACTGCCCATGGTCACGCCCACGCGGATGCCCGGCCAGCGTTCCCAGAACGACACCAGTGCCGTCACCACCGGCCCCACCGCCACGCCTTCGACGCAGGCCAGGCCGCAGCGGCCGGCGAGCTGCCCGCTGAGGCTCTGCACGAAGTCGCGGCCGCGCTCCACCTCGGCCGCCGCGCGGCGCACGTGGTAGAGCAAGGTCTCGCCGGCACTGGTGAGCTGCACCCCGCGCGACACGCGGTGGAACAGCGGCACGTTCAGCTCGGCCTCGAGCTGCGTGATCTGGTAGCTGACGGCCGACGGCACCACGTGCAGCTCGGCAGCCGCCTTGCGCACGGAGCCGAGCCGGGCCACGGTCTCGAAATGGAGGTACGCGGTGGCGTGAAGGGAGGAACGGCGGACGCGGACCATGGCCCGGCCGTTGTACTACGGCGGCGACGCGGCAGCGCGGGGCGGTCCGGCTTGACGCACCTGGCCGGCCGCACCATCATTCCTCGACGGAACGTCGATTCCGGCTTTCAGGTGCTCAGGGAGGGCGTCGAGATGCAGGTTTCGTCTTTGCGGCCGGTGGCCGGTGCTTGTGTCCTGCAGATGCTGGTGGCCTGCGGCGGCGGCATCGAAGACGCCCCCGACGCGGCACACGGTGCCAGGTCGCCCCCCCTGGCCAGCCCTGCCCCGCTGACCGACATGCGGCACGCCCGTGCGGAGCCACGCCGGATGGCCCTGGCCCTCGGGCCCAACGATCCCGTCGACGCCAACGCAGCGTTCGACTGGGCCGAATGGAAGTTCCCCGAACTCTTCCCTCGCGGCCCCGCCAGCGTCCAGATCGTGCATCTGGGCGTTCCCTACACCGTGCGCGCCTACTCGACCGGCAACTACCTGGGCATCACGGCGAACGGCGACATCTACGGGCTGGGCCCGTTCACGGGCAACCTGCTGATTCCGCTGGGCAGCCTGTCGGCGTTCGAGACGCAGATCCGGGCCGACCGCTGCAGCGTCTACCCCAACAGTTGCGGGCCCGTGGTGCAGCCCGGCAGCAACCTCAACGAATGCCAGCCGTTGACGACGCAGTCCCTGGTGGCCGGCACGCGCATGCGCGCCGAGTACGTCTACAGCGGTGCGGTCACCGGCACCCAGGTGCTGGACATCGAGGTCGGCGGCGCAGCCGTCTTCGCCAGCCAGAACACCACCCTGCTGACGATGACGATGACCACGTCCTCGCCGGCACTGGGCAACTCGACCACCACCACCCGCTTCTTCCTGCAGGACGCGGGCGGCGGCTTGGTGCGCACCGTGGGCGACGAAGAGACCATCACGTCGCAGGGCTTCACACGCTCCACGCGCTCGGTCTTCGACCCGCCCTACCTGAACAGCGAGTTCACGCTGGCGCGCGGTGCCAGCTTCGTGCGCACCACGAGCGGCCTGGAGACCCCGATCCAGCCACCGGGCACGCCGATGCGCTTTTCGGAGACCAAGACCATCACCTTCGTCACCCGCGAGTCGATCGTCGTGGGCCCCCGCTCGTACGACACCTGCCGCTACACCGAGCAAAGCGCCTCGGCCGGACTCACCACGCTCTGGTACCACGTGGGCACGGGAATCCCCGTGCGCATCAGCGCCGGCGGCGGTCTGGCCAACGCAGACCTGCGCAACGCCACGATCAACAACGCGCCGCTGTAGGGCAGTGCGGGGCGCCGTCGCCCTTCATCCCTCCAGCGCCTCCAGCCGGTATCCCAGCCCGCGCGCCGTGTGTATCAGGGGCGGCAGCCCGTCGATGTCGATGCGCGCGCGCAGGCGGCGGATGTAGACATCGACGATGTTGGTCAGCGGGTCTTCGTTCGTGCCCCACACGTTGGCCAGGATGCGTTCGCGGCTGAACATGCGGCCCGGCGCGCTCATCAAGAGCTCGAGCAGGGCCAGTTCGCGCGCCGTCAGCTGCAGCGGGCGGCCGCCGCGGCTGGCCTGCATGCGTTCGCGGTCCAGCTCCAGGTCGGCCACCACCAGGCGCTGCGAGGCTCGGGGCCGGAACTCGCGGCCTCGACGCGCCAGCGCTTCCAGCCGGGCCAGCAGTTCGTCGAACTCGAAGGGCTTGCAAAGGTAGTCGTCGGCACCCAGGCGCAGGCCGGCCACCCGGTCTTCCAGCGAACCCTGCGCCGTGAGCATCAGGATGGGCAGCGCCACCTGCGCGGTGCGCAGCGTCTGGCAGATCTCCAGCCCGCTCAGGCCGGGCAGCATGAGGTCCAGCACCAGCACCGTGGTGTCGCCGCCGGCCTGCGCATCGCGCGCGGCGTCCTGGGCCAGCGCGAGGCCGGACGGGCCGTCAGCGGCACGCTGCACGCGGTGGCCTTCGGCGCGCAGGCCGCGGCACAGGAAGTCGGCGATGCGGTCATCGTCCTCGACGATGAGGATGTTCATGCCGCCATCTCCTGGCCCGGCCGTGCGCGCGGCGGAGCGTCGCAGGCCGGCAGGCTCAGCCGCGCCGTGGTGCCCTGCGCGGGCGCGCTGGTCAGGTCGATGCGGCCGCCGTGGGCCCGCGCCAGGGCCTGCGCGATGGTCAGGCCCAGGCCACTGCCGTCGGGGCGCTGGCGGCGCGCCTCGTGGCCGCGGAAATGGCGGTCGAAGACCTGCGGCAGTTCGTGCGCCGGGATGCCGATGCCGTCGTCACGGATTTCGATGCACCAGCCGTGGTCGTCGACAGCGTCGGCGTGCAGGCGAAGCTTCACCGTGCTGCCCGGCGGTGAGTACCGAACCGCGTTGTCCAGCAGGATCAGCAGCAACTGGCGCAGCCGCTGCCCGTCTCCCAGCACGAAGCAGCGGCCCGTCTCCACGGCATCGGCCTGCAGGCTCACGCCACGCACCGCGGCCAGGGCCGAGGCCTGCACCAGGGCGTCGCGGGCGGGCTCCGCCAGGTCGAGCGGCTGCCTGACGAGCGACAGCGCGTCGATGTCGCTGCGCGCCATGGTCAGCAGGTCGTTGATCACCGCAGCCAGTTGTCCCGAGGTGTCGACGATGCGGCGCAGCGCGGCCTTGTAGTCGTCGGCGGGACGGTCGGCACCGCGCAGCGTGATCTCGGCCTCGCCACGGATGGCGGTGGTGGGCGTGCGCAGCTCGTGGCTGATGTCGGCGAAGAGCTGGCGCCGCCGGGCGTCGGCCTGGCGCAGGGCGTCCAGCGCTTGCTGCAGCTCGGCTGTGCGCGCAGCCACCTGCGCTTCGAGTTCGTGGCGCTGTTCGACCTCGCGCGCGCGGTGCACCTCGAGCTCGGCGGCCAGTGTGTTCATGCTGCGTGCCACGGCCGAGAACTCGTCGGTACCGTCCAGCGGAATGCGGTGCTGCAACTGCCCCTGCTGCAAGGCGCGTGCGCCTTCGTTCAGATGGTCCAGCGGCCGGCGCAGCGCGCGCGCGAAGTGCCACGCGGCGCCCATGGCCAGCAGGGCCAGCGTGGTGGCCATGGCCAGCCAGAAGCCGCGCATCCAGGCCAGCGACACATCGGCGGCGGCACGTTCGCGCACCACCGCGGCAGCTTCGCGCGCCAGGCTGTCGGCGATGAGCTGGCGCACATCGCGCCCCTGGGAGCGGTCGAACACGCCTGACAAGGCCACCCAGGCCTGTTGCGCGTCGACCCCCGCTTCCAGCGGCTCGGCTTCGTCGACGGCGCGCTTCAGGTCGCCGACGCTGGCCGACAACACCGCCAGCGCGTCCTGCCGCCGCAGGTGCTCGCTTCGCGTGGCGGCCGAGCCGTCGAGTTCGATGGCCTCCGAAGAAAGCGCCTGCAGCCGCTCGATGGTGCGCCGCATGTCGTTGTGCAAGGTCTCGCGCACCGAGGGGTCGGCGCCCGCTCCCTGCTGGCGCTGCGCCACCCAGGTGCGCAGCCGCTGCTTGGTGGCCGACAGCTCGACGAAGCCGGTGTGGATGTCGCTGGCCACGCGACCACGCTGCACCTGCCGTTCGGCCACGCTCAATGCGGCAGCGGCGCCCAAGCCCTCGATCACGGCGGCGGTGGCCAGCAGGGTCAGCGACAGGGTCAGGCGACGGCGAAACATGGCCGGATTGTGTCTTCGCGGACGCTGGGCCCGGGCCGTTCATCTGGCGTTCATGAGAGGTTCAGCACCTGCTCATGCAGGGTTCAGCCGCCGTGCATCGCCGCGGCGTGAAATACGTCTCGTGCCGGAGACGACACCCGTCGACACCGGCCAGCCATCAAACCAAGCACCCTGCTTCGATCGGAGATCCGCATGAAGACCCGCATGACCGCCATCCACACCCTGGCCGCCCTGGCACTCGCCGCTGCCGCCCTGCCCGCCGCTGCCAAGAGCGTCGTCGTCAACCAGGCCATCGGCGAAGCCGAAGTGCTGGCCGCACAGCAGGCCTGGTGCAAGGCCCTGGTGGACATCTCCACCACGGGCGACAAGAGCGGCCAGGCCGCCGCCAAGGCGCTGGCAGAGAAGGTGATCGACGCCGCCTACGGCTACCAGATGGGCGGCGTGCTGTTCAAGCCCACGCTGACCGTCAACCCGCAGACCTTCCGCACCACGCGCGCCGGCGCGCTGGCCTACTTCGTCGGCGGCGACACCGCTTTCCCCAAGGACACCGGCTTCGCCCTGAAGGGCTGGACCAAGTGCGAAGTGGCCAACGCCGCCATCTTCCTGGCCGGCGACAGCGCCACCACCATGGGCAAGGTGAACATCACCGGCAAGGACGGCAAGGTCACCACCGTCGACAAGACCTGGAAGTTCGTCAAGGACGATGCCGGCAAGCTGCGCATCGTGGTGCACCACTCGTCGCTGGAATACAGCCCGAAGTGATCTCAGGCGCCCCGGTCGCGGCGCCCCGTAAACTGCGAGCAGAACAAGGGACACGCACCGAGGGACACGGATGGACTGCGAAGCGGTCGACGCCGGCTTCGCAGCCATGCTGCACGACAACGCCGGCGCGGGCCAGGCCCTGGACGCCGCCTGGAAGGCGGCGGCCGGCGACGGCGCCACGCGCTGGCTGTTGTCGGCCGCGGCGCTGTTGGGCCACGGCGCCGACTTCGCGGACTTTCGCGGGCTGCAGTCCTGGGTCCACCGCTTTGCGGCCGGCGAGCAGGCCGCGCCAGCGCTGCAGCGCGACATCGACCGCCTGCGCATCGACGGCGCCCGCGTGCAGCTGCCCAGCCTGACGCACGATGTGGCGCTCGACGCGCCCGGGGCCCGCGATGCCGCGGCGCGCCTGTTCGAAGCCCTGCGCGCCGGCCTCTGGCCCGCGGGCGACGAGCAGCTGATGCTGGCCAAGGCGCTGTATGACTATCACGGGCTCAACGACGACGAGCAACGCTGCGAGCGCGTGGCCCTGCTGGTCGCCGAAAGCGCCGGTCGCGCGCCCGCGCCGGCGCATTCGCCGCCCTGGCGGCTTCGCTGGATGCTGTTGCTCGAGTACTGCCTCGACTACTGGGGCCAGCCTGCCGCGGCACTGGAACTCCGCCGCCAGGCGCGTGAGCTGGTCGAGGCCCATGCCGCCCCCGCCCTGGCCTGGGGCCTGGCGGTATCGGAAATGCGCGTGGCGCTGCGCGACAACGACAGCACCGCGCAGGACCGCCTGTACGCCACGATGGACAGGCTGCGGCTGCAGGTGCGGCCCGGGCTGGCCCTGCGCGGTCTGTTCTGGCAGGCCACGGTGCTCATGCGGCGCATGCAACACGGTGCGGCACTGGACAAGCTCGACCTGGTGCTGTCGCTGTGCGACGACGTGGAGGTCCCGCTGCGTGACCGCGGGCTCTACCTGGAGATGCGCGCCTACGCCCTGGCCGGGCTGCAGCGCTGGGACGAGGCCGAAGCCCAGCTGCAGCAGCTGGCAGCGCACCAGACCGGCGGGCAGGCCGCCATGGCGCAGACCATCGCCATGGCACTGCGCGCGGCGCGTGCCTGGACGCAGCACGACCCGCACGCCCGCGCGCTGGCCCTGCAGGCCATACGCATGGCAGCGGCGCAGAAGTGGCAGCGACTGCTGCTGAACTTTCCGGCCTGGGCCGCCTGGCTGGCGCAGACCGGGCTCGACGCCGAGGTGGAAACCGAGTTCGTCTCGGGCATGGTGCGTGCGCGCCGGCTGGTGCCACCCGACCGGCACCGCAGTGCCTGGCCCTGGCGCCTGCGCGTGCGGGCACTGGGCCCCTTGCGCCTGGAACGCGACGGCCTGCCGCTGGGCACCACGGGCAAGGCGCAGCGCAAGCCGCTCGAACTGCTGGCGCTGCTGACCGCCCAGGGCGGTCAGCCCCTGTCCGCCGATACCGCGATGGACGAGCTGTGGCCGTCACTCGAAGCCGAAGCCCCGCGCGCCTCGCTGGACATGGCCCTGTCGCGCCTGCGCAAGCTGCTGGACCTGCCCGACGCGGTGCGCTGGGTGGACGGCCATCTGGTGCTGGATGCGCAGATCGTCTGGACCGACGTGGCTGCCTTCGAGGCGCGCTGCGCACGTGCCGAGGCTGCCGATGCCGGGGGGGCGGGCGCCGAAGAGGCCCGCGCCGCCGCCGCCGAAGCCATCGCGCTCTACGAAGCACCGCTGCTGGGCGCCCAGACCCTCGGCGGCCTGGTGCTGGCGCAGCGCCAGCGGCTGGCACAGCGCCACCTGCACCTGGTGCAGCGGCAGGCGCAGGCGTGGCTGGACGCCGGCCAGTGGCTGGCAGCGGCGCAGCTCATTGAACGGGTGCTGCCGCTGCATCCGCATGCCGAACCGTTGTACCGCGGCTTGATGGCGGCGCAGCTGCAGGGCGGCGAGACGGCCCTGGCCCTGCAGACCTATGCGGCCTGTGAAGCGGCGCTGAAGCGCCTGCCGGGGGTGGCGCCGTCGGCCTCCACCCGGGCCCTGGCCGACGCGGCCCGCCAGCCGCGCTGAGCGGCTCAGGCCTGCTTCTGCGTCGCCCGACGGCGCGTGGCAGCGCCCAGGCCCAGGGCGGCCAGCACCAGGGCCAGGCTGCCCGGCTCGGGCACGGCGCCATTCGGCGTGACGATGGGATCGAAGTTGTCGCGCAGCGTCCACGACAACAGGTCGTGGTTGGCGTGCGACGCCCCGGTGGCCGAGGTGAAGCCCACGAAGGCGCTGGTCGAGCCGAGGTCGAGCGCGATGTCTCGCGTCACCGACAGGATCGGGTTGGCGGGCCGCGTGGCCGATCGCGTCAGGCGCACTTCCAGCAGGTTGGTGGCGCCGTTGTAGTCGATCCAGCTGTTCCAGATGTCGCCCAGGTTCATGTCGGCCTCGGTGACCTCGGCCTGCACCAGCGAATTCACGCTGCCGTTGACGTCCAGGCCCACGTGGTTGCTGCTGCCCTGGTCGAAGGGGTTCTGCCAGGTGTCGAACTCGATGCCCACGCTCTTGGGAATGCCGAAGAAGCCGATGCCGCCGCCGGAAGCCCCCACGTTGTTGGCCACCGTCTGCAGCGTGAAGACCATGCCGTCGGCGCCGCAGACGTTGCCCGTGTCGCAGAAGCCGCGGTCGGGGCTGCTGAAGCGGAACTGGAAGAAGGTGCTGAACGACGCGTTGGACGCGAGCGAGACGGTGTTGGTCGAAAAGATGCTGCCGCTCTGCCAGTCGATCGCGGGCGTGAGCCGCAGCACGTCGCCGACCGCGGCTGCGTTGCCGTTGATCTGCAGGCCGGTGGTGTCGGCGAAGTTGTCGTACTGCAGCACGACAGCGGCATGCACCTGCGCGGCGCCAAGAAGGGTGGCAGCGGCCAGCCAGGTCCTCGTGTTCAGCTTCATCGTTCCCCTCGTTCCTTGCTTGCTTGGATGTTCGCGGCCGCCGGATGGCTGGCCTGGGGAAGACTCTAGAAGCGGGCCTGACGCTCCCCTCCAACCGATCCCTAACGGATCGCGGCATCGCCGTCGCCAGGAGGCCTCGAATGTGGGGGGGACCCCGCGAGTGCGGGGGGGGGGCCGGGAGCGAGCCGTCCGGGACGGGAGTCTGCCCGCGCGCTGAAGGCGGGCACCGGCCCCGCTCGCGGCGCGGTCAGCCGCGCATGTCCCAGACCTCCACGCGCAGCTTGCCGTCACCGTTGGCTGCCGCGGTGAGCACGCGCGCATCGCGATTGCCGGCGGCGTCGGGCTGGAGGACGTGCGCGATGCCCAGCAGCTTGTGCGTGCCGCTCGACGTCACGCTCGCCACGCGCAGCAGCTTGTCGCCCTGGCGCTCGAAGCCGAAGAGGTGCAGCTTGGGTTTGCCCCGGTCCTTGGCCAGCAGCTTCTTGTAGGTGCCCACGCCGGAGGTGGCCACCAGGACCACCGGCGTGCTGACGTACAGCACCCGCGCTTCGTAGGCGATGCCCGCTTCGGGGCCGACCACGGCGCTGGCCACGAGTTCCAGGTTGCTGCCCACCTGATCGGTCTCGAACTGCCAGTTGGCGACTTCCAGCAGACCGGTGTCCAGCAGCAGCCGGCCGCCGCCCAGCAGGCCCGTGCGCACGGCCACGTGGTCCTTGCCGATCGTGGCGGTCCAATAGCCTTCGAACGCGCCGGCTCCAGAGATCGACACCGCGCGCACCTTGCCGCCGGTGCCGTCGCCGCCCAGGTCGGTGGGGCCGACGAAGCCCCGAAAGCGCAAGGTGCCGGTGTCGGTGGCGACCATCAGGCACATCTGGTGCAGCAGCGCGCCCAGGCTCAGCGCCCGGACCTTGCCCGAGCCGACGGCGATGCTCCCGGCCGCGCTGAAGCGGCCATCTCCGCCCAGCCTCCAGGTCGAGACCGTCACGCGGCGGTCCGCGCCGCGACGGGCGACGCTCACGCTGGCCTCGTCCATGGACGCGATGGCAAAGTCCCGCACCGGCCCGGCCACTTCGGTGTGCTGCCGGGTCAGCGTGCTGCCGTCGGCGGACACGACGAAGCTGATCAGCCGCAGCTCGCCCTGGCCGTCGCGCATGGCCACGACCACGCGGCGCGCGCCCACGGCGCACACCCCCACTTCCGACACGGCGCCCAGGGTGTCGCCGCCCACCGCCTTCGGCTTGCCGCCGTCGCTGACGGCCCACACCACCAGCGACAGGTTGCCCGCGTCGTCCCGTGCCGCCGTGATGGCGAGCTGGGTCGGCCCCTGCCCGCTGCCCTTGCCGAAGGCGGCCACGGCAAGCCGGTTCACCTTGCCGCCGGTGGCCTCGCCCGATCGCTTGATCCTGACCATGGCGTCTCCTTGCCCGGCGACGAACGCCGGTGTTGCAGCCTGCAGACGGCCGCAGCGTAGGAGCGGAACTGGCGCACCGCCATCCCTAGGGTGGCGAGATGGAGATCTGCAGGCGCTCCGCAGGCGCGCGCTACGCCGCCAGCCGGAAGGTCGACACCAGCGTCGCGAGCTTCTCGGCCTGGTCCTTCAGCGACTCGGCCGCGGCGGCGCTCTCTTCCACCAGGGCAGCGTTCTGCTGCGTCATCCGGTCCAGCGTGGCCACCGAGTCATTGACTTGCGCGATGCCCTGGGACTGCTCGCCGGCAGCGGACATCACCTCGGCGATGATGTCGCTGACACGCTGCACGCTGGCCACGATCTCGGTCATGGTGCTGCCGGCGTCGCCCACCAGGCGCGTGCCCGACTCGACGCGGTCGACGCTGGTGCCGATCAGGCTCTTGATCTGCTTGGCGGCCTCGGCGCTGCGCTGCGCCAGGTTGCGCACCTCGCTGGCCACCACCGCGAAGCCGCGGCCTTGTTCACCGGCGCGCGCGGCTTCCACTGCGGCGTTCAACGCCAGGATGTTGGTCTGGAAGGCGATGCCGTCGATGGTGCCGATGATGTCGCCGATCTGCTTGCTGCTGGCGTTGATCGACTCCATCGTGGCCACCACCTGGCTGACCACATCGCCGCCCCGGCGCGCCACGTCGCTGGCCGACGCGGCCAGCTGGTTCGCGGCACGCGCCGAGTCCGAGGTCTGCGTCACGGTGGCGGTGATCTGCTCCATCGCGCTGGCCGTCTGCTGCAGCGAGCCCGAGGTCTCCTCGGTGCGCTGGCTGAGGTCGGCGCTGGCCGACGCGATCTCGGAACTGGCGCTGGCCACACCGGTGGTGCCGCTTCGGATCTGCTGCACCATCTCGACCAGGCTGCTCTGCATCAGGCCCAGCGCGCGCTGCAGGGCGCCGATCTCGTCGCCTCGCACCTCGCGGGCCGCCGGCACCGACAGGTCCTTGTCGGCGATACGCTGCGCGAACGCGATGGCCTGGTGCAGCGGCTGCGTCACCGACCGCGTGATGGTCCAGGCCAGGCCGCTGCCCAGCAGAAGGGCCAGCGCGGCCAGCCCCAGGAGCAGGGTCTGGGCCAGACCGGAGCGGCGCGAGGCCTGCAGCGCCATGGCGTCGGCGTTGGCCTGCACCTGCACCTGGAGCGTGCCGATGGCGTCCAGGTAGGCCTTGGCGCCCGCCATCATCGGGCCGTTGACGAGCCTGTTGCCGCCTTCGGCATTGCCGGCCTTGAATGCGGCGGCGGCCTGTGCACGCACGTCGACGTAGGCCTTGCGATGGGTGCCCACGGCCTCGAGCAGCGCACGGTCCCTGGGGTCGGCGAGCGAAGCGTCGACGCTGTCCTGCAGCTTGGTGATGGAGGCCGAGGTCTCTTTCATCGGCGGCTCCAGGAAGGCCACCGTGGCCGGGTGATAGCCCGACGCGCCCACGCCGAGCGCCCGCGTCAGGTTCAGGTTCACTGCGCCCTGCCAGCGTTCGATGGTGATGGCGTGATGCGCCATTTCTGCGCGCTGGGCGTGCAGGTGGGAGATCTCTCGCAACTGCAGCACGCCCGCAGTGCCCATCACGAGCATGAGCGCGAGGATGCTGGCAAAGCTGAGGCCCAGGCGAGTGCCGATACGGAAGTTCGAGAAAAGGTTCATACCCACGCTTGTCGGCCCCGGCAGGGGTCGGCCGTATCGGGCCCATTGCTCCAAGCGTGATGCACCGCACATCCTGCCAAGGCAGCGTGTAACGCCGACGGAAGCCGCGCGTCGCGGATCAGGGAGAACCTGCATTTCACATTACAGGCGTAATGTGTATTGTGCCGGCATGCCCAGCCAGCGCACTGCCGTTTCCCCCGCAACTTCGCCCACCCCCCGCCCCCGTCGTGCCGGCACCGGCCTGAAGGCCCAGCGCGCCGAAGCCACGCGCGACCACCTCATCGACACCACCATCAGCCTGCTGCGCGACCGCAGCTACCACGGCGCCACGGTGTTCGAGGTGGCCAAGGCCGCAGGCGTGACGCCCGGGGCGCTGCAGCACCACTTCGGCTCCAAGGCCGAACTGATGATGCAGGCCACCGCCGCCATCCTGCGCGCCAGCGGGGCCGACGGCGTGGCCTGGCCCGCCGCCGACGGCCCGCTGGCCGAACGTTGTGCCGGCCTGGTGAATGCGCTGTGGCAGCGCTGCTACGAGCCGCCGCGCTTTCTGGCGGCCTGGGCGGTGTACTTCGGCAGTGCGGGCGAACCCGAGCTGCGATCGCAGATCGCGCAGCAGCGCGCGGCACTCGGCCAGGCGCTGCACCAGCGCTTCGTGCAGGTGCTGCCCGAACTGGCCGACCGGCCCGACGCCCCCGCCCTGGTGCAGCTGGTGCTGTCGACCCTGCGCGGGCTGGGCGTGGTGCGCCTGTTCGGCGCCGCGCCGAACGCAGAGCGCGTCCAGCTGCAGATGCTCGCCGTGTTGATCGAGGGCCATTGCCGCAGCGCCCCGCCGGCCCGGGCTGCTGCCACCGGCGCAGCCGGCAAAGCCCCGCAGCGCACCCGGCCCACCCTGCCCAAACCCCGCACCTCCAGGAGACCTTGACCATGACCATCGCCTTCACCACCCGCCGCAGCCTGATCGCCACGGCCCTGCTGGGCGCCGCCGCCGTGACGAGTCCGCTGGCGGCCCTGGCCACCTTCCCCAGCAAGCCCATCACCATCGTCGTGCCCTACCCGCCGGGCGGCGCGGCCGACACGCTGGGCCGCATCGTGGCGCGCCACCTGCAGCTGCAGATGCCGGGCAGCACCGTGCTGGTGGAGAACAAGGCCGGCGCCGGCACGGCGGTCGGCGCGCAGGCGGTGGCCCAGGCCGCGCCCGACGGCTACACGCTGCTGACCAGCAGCAATACCACCTGGACCATGAACCCGGCGCTGAAGTCCAAGCTGCCCTACGACACGCTGAAGAGCTTCGAGGCCATCGGCACCATCGGCAGCATCCCGCTGATGCTGGTGGCCCACCCCGGCGCGCCCTTCAACAGCGTGAAGGAACTGGTGGCGCTGGCCAAGGCGCAGCCGGGCAAGCTGAACTACGCGTCCTTCGGCGCCGGCACCAGCGCGCACTTCGCCGGCGAGATGTTCAAGTCCGCCGCGGGGCTGGACATCGTGCACGTGCCCTACAAGGGCAGCGCGCCGGCCATGCAGGACCTCATCGGCGGCCAGGTGCCGCTGTCCTTCGACACCAACGTCGCGTCGGTGCCGCAGATGAAGGCCGGCAAGATCAAGGCGCTGGCGGTCACCACGTCGCAGCGCATCAGCAGTGCGCCCGACGTCCCCACGCTGGCCGAATCGGGCCTGCCCGGCTTCGAGCTGTCGGCCTGGGTGAGTTTCGTGGCCCCGCGCGGCCTGCCCGAGAACGCGCGCCAGACGCTGGTGAAGGCCCTGGCCGAAGCGGTCAAGACCCCGGCCCTGCAGGCCGACCTGGCCAAGGCCGGGCTGGAGGTGGGCTACGAACCGCCCGCCGCTTTCGAAGCCCGCGTCAACCGCGAACTACCCGCCATGCGCGCGCTGGTACAAAGAGCCGGCATCACTGTCGATTGAACCAAGGCCAACATGCGCGTCGACGATCTAGTGACCTTGAGCGCGGTGCAGCAGCGCCGCCTGATCGGCCAGCGCCAGCTGTCGCCGGTCGATCTGATGCAGGCCTGCATCGCCCGCATCGAGGCGCTGAACCCGGGCGTCAACGCGCTGGCCGCCACCGACTTCGAGCGCGCGCTGGCCCAGGCCCGGCGCGCCGAGGCGCAGGTGATGTGCGGCCAGCCGCTGCCGCTGCTGCATGGCCTGCCGCTGGGCGTGAAGGACCTGCAGAACACCGCCGGCCTGCTCACCACCTACGGCAACGTGGGGCTGCGCGGCTTCGTGCCCACGGAAGACATCGGCCTGGTGGCGCGCCTGCGCGCCGCGGGCGCCATCGTCACCGCCAAGACCAATGTGCCCGACATGGGGGCCGGCGGCAATACGCGCAACCCGGTGTGGGGCGCCACCGGCAACCCCTTCGACCCGCGGCTGAACGCCGGTGGCTCTTCGGGCGGCTCGGCCGCAGCGCTGGCCTGCGACCTGCTGCCGCTGTGCACCGGCAGCGACACCGGCGGCTCGCTGCGCATCCCCGCCGCGCTGTGCGGCGTGGTGGGCCTGCGCCCCAGCCCGGGCATGGTGGCCCACACGGCGCGGCCGCTGGGCTGGTCGGCCATCTCGGTGCTGGGGCCGATGGGGCGCGACGTGGCCGACACCGCGCTGATGATGGCCGCCAGCGTGGGCTTCGATGCGCGCGACCCGCTGTCGGCGCACGTCGACGGCCGCGACTTCCTGCACCTGCCCGAGACCGACCTGTCGCGCCTGCGCGTGGGCTTCACCGAAGACTTCGGCCTGTGCGCGGTGGCCCCCGACATCCGCCGCAGCTTCCGCCAGCGTGTCGACGCGATCCGGCCTCTGGTGGCGCAGTGCGAGCCCTGGCAGCCCGTGCTGGGCGACGCCGACCGCGCCTTCGACATACTGCGCGCCGAGGCCTTCCTGGCCGCCTTCGCCGACACCTGCCGCACGGCGCCCGAGACCCTGGGCCCCAACGTGCGCGCCAACGTCGAGCTGGCCTCCAGCATCACCCTGGCCGACCGCGCCTGGGCGCACCTGGAACAGACGCGCCTGGCGCGGCAGTTCACGAGCGCCTTCGAAGGCTTCGACCTGCTGCTGGCGCCGGTCTCACCGGTCTCGCCCTTCCCCTGGACCGATCTCTATGCCACCGCAGTGGACGGCCAGGCCATGCGCACCTACTACCAGTGGCTGGGCCTGACCTACGTGTCCACGCTGGCGACGAACCCCTCGCTGTCGCTGCCCTGCGGGCGCGACGAAGCCGGCATGCCTTTCGGCCTGCAGATGATGGGGCGCCTGAACGGTGATGCGGCCTTGCTGGGCGCTGCGCTGGCACTGGAGCGCGCCTTCGAGGGCGACGCGCTGATGGGCCGCCCGCGGCCAGATGTGGGTGCGCTGCGGCAGCCTCAGCCGGCCTTGCGGGCGATCGTCACGCACCCGCCTCTGGGCGGCGAGGCCGCGGCAGGCGCCGGGGCCGTCAGCCCGGTGTGAGCCTGGTGGCCGGGCAGGCGGCCCGGCGGCTGCGCCGCGACAGCAGGGCGACACCCCACAGCCCCGCCAGGGCCAGCGCCAGGGATTGCGGTTCCGACACGGTCAGCTGCCCGCGCTCCGTGAACAGGAAGGGCTGGTCGGGCCCCTGCGGAATGATCTGGATGAGCGACGTGCCCGATCCGCTGAGGCCGGCGAACAAGCCGCTGCCGCCCGTCACGATGTAGCCCATCGTGTTCTGGAACGTCGTTGCGTCCAGCACGCCGTCGAGCAGGCCGGACAGGTCGTTGTCCGCGGCGCTCGGGTCGTCGAAGCTGAAGCTGCCGGTGGTGCGGAAGGTCGTCGCGCTCAAGGGCGCGACGATGCTGAACGTGGCGCTGAAGTTCCACGGCCCGGGCAATGGCGCCACATTGCCTGCCAGCGCCGTGGCACTGCCGACCGCCGTCAATTCACAGCCCGCAAAGGGATCCGGGCACGCGACAGGATCGGTGGGGAACACGACGCCGCTGGTCGAGAACGAGAACACCACGGCGGCCTGTGCAGGCAGGCCCGACGCGGCCGCCAGGGCCGCGACGGCGGCCAGGGCCGCAATTGAAGACACTCTCTTCATGACGAGACCTCCCCGTTGATGGGCCGACCGACGGCGCTGGCTTTGCAGAGAAAGTGCGCCGACGCGTAATTCTGCGTGCAATGCCCGGCATTGCAAATCCCGCATTGCCAATGAATTAGGGGCAGGACTTTCCCCAGCGCGGCACATCAGGGGGCCGCCGCGCGATGGCTCACGCCGCGAGGGCGGCCTTCGATTGCAGGAAACGTCGTGCCTCGACCGGCGCCACACCCAGCAGCTTCAGCGTGCCGTCCTGGGCCACCGGCAAGGTGGTGGCGGCCAGCCAGTTCAGGCCCATGATGTTGGCGGCCGCCGTGGAGAACGGCTGCATCAGCCTTTGCTGCAACCGGAACACCGCCCCCGGCACGCCGAGCACGCGCACCGGGCGGCCGAGCACCTCGGCGAACAGGGCCGCCACATCGCCCCAGCTCAGCAGCTCCGGCCCGGCGAGGTCGCGCGTGGCGTTCTGCAGGGCCGGGTGGTCGATGGCGGCAATCAATGCAGCAGCGACGTCTTCGATCGCGATGAAGGCATGGCGTGTCGCGGCGCTGCCCGGCACCAGGGCCACGCCGTGGCGGTCGATCAACTGCCCGGTCGCGCCCACGAAGCGCTGCAGGAAGGGCCACCGCCGCGCCACCAGCGGCGCCGCGTCGCCACGGGCCGGCAAGGCGCTGCCGATGAGGGCGAACCAGTCGTCCATGAAGGGGCCTGCACGCAGCACCGCATGCTCCAGGCCGCTGTCGGCCAGGCGTTGTTCGATGAGCCGCTTCGTGCTGAACAGGGGAACGGCGAGGTCGTGCGGGGTCACCGGCACCGAGATCAGGACGAAGCGCCCGCAGTGGTGGTTCGCGCAGGCCCTCATCAGGTCGACGTAACCGCGGTCGTCCACCGCGTCGAAGCTGCTGCCATGGGTGGGAGCCACGGCATTGGCCGTGGCGATCACGGCGCCGGCACCGCGGCACGCAGCGTCCAGCGTCTCGGGCCGCATCAGGTCGGCTTCGACCAGCTCGACACCCGGGCGCCGCAGATGCGCATGCATCGACGTGGGCCGCACCATCGCACGCACGGGGCGGCCGGCAGCCACGAGCTGCTGCACGATGCGCGTGCCCAGCTGGCCGCTGGCGCCGACCACGAGAACCGGCCGCGGGTCCATGGGTCAGGCCCCGAAGCCCACGATGGCGGGGCCCCACAGCTTCGGCTGCTGGCCCGTGACCCTGGCCATCAACTCGACGAGGAGCTTGCAGTCTGCCCGCTGGTCTTCGGTGGCGCGTGACGCGATGTGCTCGTCGACGCTGGCGTCACCGGCCCGGGTCTTGGCTTCAGCCACTGCAGGACAAGGGCCTGGTCAGAACCAGTGGTCCCGGATGCAGCGCCCGTCGCGCGGCAGGTCTTCGAAGGCCACGAGCCCTTCGAAGTGATCGACGGGAAGGTGCGCGATGGCTTCAGGCTCGGTCAGCCGCAGGTTGACCGCCATCGGCTGTTTGCCGTCGGGGTCGGGCTTCAGCGTGCGCCAGTAGGCCACGGTCGCGCAGGTCGGACAGAAGTGGTACGCCAGGTTCGGGCCCCGGACGTAGGTGCGGCTCTCGCCCCGCACGACGATCCGTTCACCTTCGTAGCCGTAAGCCCACAGGCCACCCCAGCGCCGGCACGACGTGCAGTTGCAGGCTGTCGCTGACTCGGGCAGGCCCTGGTAGGTCCAGGACACGGCGCCGCAGTGGCAGCTTCCTTCCAGCGAGTCGACCTGCTCCATGGGCTCCCCTCGGGCCGTGCCTGCGATGGCACGGTCCTCCCATTCTGTTCGGCGGCATCGATTTCGCCAAGCGTGCACAGATGCGGCAATGGAAGAGTCGAAGAACAGCCGCCTGCCGACAGCGCTGGTCGCCGCGCGACCCCAAAAAATGCCCAGTCAACCGTGGCGCCGTGGGCGCCTGGCAACCTTGTTCGCACTGCAGACACGCGAGAATCGAGGCTGACTGCGCGCTGAAGGCGTCCCGACATGGCCGACTTGATTCATCTGATCTACAACAGCGTGGCCACCGGCTCGCAGCCCCAGCAGGAGGTGCGCGACATCCTGACCAAGTCGCGCACGAACAATGCGGCGAGCCAGGTCACAGGCATGCTGCTGCTGGCCGAAGGCAGCTTCTTCCAGGTGCTGGAGGGCCCGTCGGCCGCGGTGGAAGAGACCTTCGCGCGCGTCTGCGCCGACCCACGACACACCCGCGTCACGGTCATCATCCGCGAACCCATCGCCCGCCGCGCGTTTTCCGAGTGGACCATGGGCCTGGCATCGCTGACCTCGGAAGACCTCCGCAGCACCGAGGGCCTGAACGACCTGTTCCAGAGTGCACAGGTGCTGGAAGCGATCGACCCCGGGCGCGCGCGCAAGCTGCTGGAAGCCTTCAAGAACGGTCGCTGGCGCGTGCGGCTCAACGGTGCGCTGTCCGTGCCGAAGGCGCCGCCGCCGCCCCTGGCCGAAGACGCCGCCGACGCGGCACCCAGGCCCGGCACGGTCCGTCCCGAATTCAGCTTCGCGTTCCAGCCCATCGTCGATGCCCAGGCCGGCAAGTCGATCGGCCACGAGGCACTCGTGCGCGGTCGCCATCAGGAACTGGCGGCCGAGGTGCTGAACCGCGTGCCGCTGCACGACGTGGCCGACTTCGACGAGGACGCCCGGCGCGTGGCCGTGTCGCTTGCTGCTCGACTGGGCCTGAAGGGGCGGCTTCACCTGAACATCGTGCCGCAGGTCCAGAGCGCCCGAAACCCGGGGCTGGACTCCACCCTGGACGCGGCCCGCCGCTGCGGCCTGACGCCGAACCGCCTGGTGCTGGAGGTCAAGCACGAAGCCACCATCGCCGATCCCGCTGCCACGGCCCAGTGGTTGCAGCAGTACCGCGAACACGGCGTCCTCGTCAGCATCGACGACTTCGGCTCGGGCCACGCCGGTCTGGCGCTGCTCGATCACTACCAGCCGAACATGATCTCGCTGAGCATGTGGCTGGTCCGGAACATCGAGAGTCACGGCCCGCGCCAGGCGATCCTGCGCGGCCTGATGCAGACCTGCGGCGACCTGGGCATCGACATCATCGCCAAGGGCGTGGAAAGCATCGACGAATACGGCTTCCTGCGCGCCGAGGGCATCACCCTGTTCCAGGGCTACCTGCTGGGCAAGCCCGGCTTCGAACAACTGCCGCGGGCCATGCTGCCGGCCGAGGCGGGTTGACACCACCACCGCCCGGCACCGGAAGCACACCGTGTCCACGCCCTACTCCTTTGCCTACCAGCCGATCGCAGACACCAGGAACCGCTGCATCGAGTCCTTCGAGGCCCTCGTGCGCGGGCCCGCGGGCCAGGGCGCCGACTGGGTCATGGACCACCTGGACGCCCAGGCACTGCGGCAGTTCGACATCGACGCGCGGCTGCGCGCCATTGCCCTGGCCGGCCAGCTGCAGCTGGCCGTTCGCCTGAACCTCAACCTTCTGACGGACAGCGTTGAAGCCGCTGGCGGCACGGCGCTGACCTCCACCGTCGACATGGCCGTGATCGCCGGGCTGAGGGTCGAGCAGCTGGTGCTGGAGGTGAGCGAGCGCGATGTCATCAAGGACTCCAGGTCCTTCGTCGCCCGTGCGAACCTGTGCCGGGCACTGGGCGTGCGATTCGCCATCGACGACTTCGGCTCGGGCTACTCGGGCCTGAATCTCCTGGCCGACTTTCAACCCGAGCAGGTCAAGCTGGACATGCAGCTGGTGCGCGACGTCCACCGCAAGGGCCCGCGCCAGGCCATCACGCGCGGCGTGCTGCGCACCTGCGAGGACCTGGGCATCGAAGTGGTCGCCGAAGGCGTGGAGACGGTGGACGAGTACCGCTGGCTGTCCGACGAAGGCATCCACCTGTTCCAGGGCTACCTGTTCGCCAAGCCGGCCTTCGAACGCCTGCCGGACGTGCACTTTCCGGACTGAACCGGTCGCGCCCGGGATACGGGGCGCCCTGCTCGCCGCCACCGGTGCGTTGCAAGCAGCTCTTCGATGACGACCGGACTCGGGACACTGGATCGGGTGCCCGTCGACGGCAGCTTCGACCCGCTGTTCGACAGGGTCGCCGAGGCAAGCGATCGCCCAGCGCGACCAGCGTCGCATGGCCGGTGAGCAGGCTGAGAAAGACGGCACGGGGCAGCTTGCTGGCTCACCGGCGTCGCCTGTCGACACGCCGTCTTGATCAAGGCTTTGCCCGATTGAACATCCTGAAAGGATCGAGCTTGGAGCTGCTGGGGACGCTGATCATGAAGAGGCCGCCCATGTGCTGTTCCCAGCGGCCGCCCTCCATCACGACCTGGTGCAGGAAGTCGGCCAGTTTCGTCGACTTTGAGCGGTCCTCCGACAGCAGGCAGTCGAAGTGCCGGTACGGCCCCCTCTCGCAGACACCTCGGTAGACCAGCACGCCCTGGTCGGTGTAGGCACCGAAGACGACATCGCCAAAGCGAGGCATGTATTCGGCGTCGTCGTCGGGCGACAGCGCAAGGAACAGCAGCGGTTGCTCTACGAGACGAAACAGCCCTTCACCGACCACCGACACCTCGACGTCGATCTCTGACTTCGAACCGACAGTGATCGACATCTGCATGGTCGTGTGGAGCAGTCAGGATTGAAATGCCTTCAGGCGACGCCGTTCAGCGCCATGGCGCCTTGGTCCAGCCGAACAGTACCTGTACCGAAGAAGCCGGCTGTCCAGAGGAAGACTGTCCACCGTGGCGGCCGTGCGGCGAAAGGACGCCACGGTGTTGCCCCTTGCGGCGACGTGCCCATCCCTCGGATCGCCGGTGCCGGTCGCGTGGACGCAGGGAAGGTCATGCCGCCGAAGGACAACACGGAGGTCGTGCTGACTGACGCCGCCATTCTGCAACGGCTACTGCGCGCCGGCCACCGTTCTCTCCAGCGCCTCGTCGCTGAAGGCGGCTCCCCTCCTTCGCCGTCCCGGCGCGGCGCTACGATCCCGCCGATGACGGACACCCGCTTCGACACCGAGTACGAGCAGACCCTGAGACCGCAGCTGATGGCCTTGCAGCAGCGCGGGCGGCGCTGGCTGCGCGGTTTCTGGGGACTGGTCTTCGGCGGCTGGGCCCTGGCGATCTGGGTCCTGTTCGCCGAACCCGTCTCGCCCTGGTGGCTGTTGCTGCTTGTGCTGGCCGTCGGGGTCGTCGGCATGGTGGTGATGGGCGAGATCAACGGCCTGAAGGGCACATTCGACCGCGAGGTGCTGGGCCGGCTCTACGCGGTCGAGTTTCCGCAGGCCCGGCATGATCCGCAAGGCGAGGTCGACGCCGAGGCCCTGCAACGGGCCGGCCTGTTTCCCGCGCTGTTCGGCGGGCAGCGACGCGAGCTGCGCGACCGCCTCGACGACGTTCACCAGGGCCGGCCGCTGGCCCTTTGCGCGGCCGACATCACCCTGCCCGGCGACAACGAAGACAACAAGCCGCCCGAGATCCTGTTCGTCGGCACGCTGTTCACGTGGCAGGCGCCGCTGCCGCTGAGCGAGCCGGTGGTGCTGATGTGCGGCGAGACACCCCTGCAGCCGATGCCGCCGGCGCTGGACCTGGGCCGCCTGCAGCAGGTGCTGCCGGGCCACCCGGCGCTGGACCCGGTGCTGCGCGTGGTGTGCAACACGCCTTCGGTGGCACGCGCGGCCCTGACGCAGCCGGTCGTGCGGGTGCTGGCCGATTTCGTGTCAAGCCACGGCGGGCCCTGGCGGGCGGTGCTGGACGCGAACGGCATCGTGGGCGGCGTCGACGGCCCGCTGCTGACGAACCGCATCCACCCCAAGGCACCGCTGCCCGACGCGGGCGCCGTGCGTGCCGAGGTGCAGCGGGTACGGACGGTGATGGCGCTGGTGGCGGCGCTGACCGAAGGGCGGACGACGGCCTGAGGGCGCGCCGCGCCCGTTCACCGTCGATTGCGATGGTGCTCGCCGGCCTTGCGTTCGTTGCCGCGCTTGTAGTTGCCGGTGATGCGGGCCATCAGCTGCTGCGCTTCGGCACTGCCTTCGTCGCCGGCTTCCTGCTGGAAGCCTT
>LNFM01005398.1_pt1 | contig 22175 bp, 28 predicted proteins | sample 596031 | NCBI WGS metagenome assembly LNFM01 (sample SAMN04254537, study PRJNA301005) | activated carbon metagenome | isolation source: dual media filters at the Ann Arbor, Michigan drinking water treatment plant | place: USA: Ann Arbor
AATGGGGTCGAGCTCGAACTCGCCTTCGGCTCAGACAATCGCTCGCCCTGATCCATTTTTCGCTGCGCTCCTCGGCCCAGCCCGACGGGTGGGGAACAAGCAATGCGGGGAGAAGAATCCGGAGTCCTTGAAGCGCAAAGCGCTTCAAGGACGGGAATCCCAACAGTCCGTCATGTTTGCACGCGAGCGCAGCGCACGCGGCCAAATGAAGTCCCCCGCCATCGCCCAGCGGGGCGAGGGAGGGGCTAGGGGTGGGAGTGGGGAGTTGAACCTGGTGTCTCTCGCGAGCCCCCAACGCAGCGTAACGCTTGGGTCGGCAGACAGTCTGGCCGCCGCTTGCGGCCGGACATCTGTCTCGGACGCAGGAAAAGCCGCACAATAAGCCCATGACGCTGACCGAACTCAAATACATCGTGGCCGTCGCCCGCGAAAAACACTTTGGCCGGGGCGCCGAGGCCTGCCATGTGTCGCAGCCGACGCTGAGCGTGGCGATCAAGAAGCTCGAGGAAGAACTGCAGGTCAAGCTGTTCGAGCGCAACGCCAACGAAATCACGGTGACGCCGCTGGGTGAAGAGATCGTGCGCCAGGCGCAAAGTGTGCTCGAGCAGGCCGACAGCATCCGCGAGATCGCCAAGCGCGGCAAGGACCCGCTGGCCGGCGCCTTGCGCCTCGGTGTGATCTACACCATCGGCCCCTACCTGCTGCCCGACCTGGTGCGCCAGGCGATTGCGCACACGCCGCAGATGCCGCTGATGCTGCAGGAAAACTTCACCGTCAAGCTGCTGGAAGAGCTGCGCACCGGCGAGATCGACTGCGCCATCCTGGCCGAACCTTTTCCCGACACCAACCTGGCGATTGCACCGCTCTACGACGAGCCCTTCATGGCGGCCGTGCCCAGCACCCACCCACTGGCGGCGCGGGACAACATCACCGCCGAAGAACTCAAAAAAGAGACGATGTTGCTGCTGGGGACCGGCCACTGTTTCCGCGACCATGTGCTCGAGGTCTGCCCGGAGTTCGCGCGTTTTTCCAGCAACGCCGAAGGCATACGCAAGAGTTTTGAAGGCTCGTCGCTGGAGACCATCAAACACATGGTGGCGGCCGGTATGGGCGTGACGCTGGTGCCGCGCCTGAGTGTGCCCAAGGAGTCCTTGCGATCGCCAGTTCCTGCGAAAGCCACCGCCAAGGGGAAAGCCCGGGAAGTGCCGGAGCTGCCCTCGTACATCAAATACCTGCCGTTTGAGGGCCATGTGCCGAGCCGGCGCGTGGTGCTGGCCTGGCGCCGCAGCTTCACGCGGTATGAGGCGATTGCGGCCCTGCGCAATGCGATTTACGCCTGCGAGCTGCCGGGTGTGGCGCGGCTGTCCTGAGCGGCCGGCCGCGGCTTTTCATGATGTCTATCAAGGTCATACAGTTTGACTGTTGCCCCATGCTGCCTGATTGCTTAGAGTAAAAACTGACGTTCTTGAAAGGAATTCCCATGGCCAAATCACCCCCCAAAAAAGCCTCGCCTGTCAGCCGCACCGGCGCCCCGCCGATCAACATCGGCATCAGTGAAAAAGACCGTGCCGCCATCACCCAGGGCCTGAGCCGGCTGCTGGCGGACACCTACACCCTGTACCTGACCACGCACAACTTCCACTGGAACGTGACCGGGCCGATGTTCAACACGCTGCATGTGATGTTCATGACCCAGTACACCGAGCTGTGGAACGCGGTGGACCCGGTGGCCGAGCGCATCCGCTCGCTGGGCCACCCCGCGCCCGGCTCCTATGCCGAGTTCGGCCGCCTGACCTCGCTGCCGGACGCGCCGGTCAAGCCGCCGCAGGCGATGGAGATGGTGCGCATCCTGGTCAAGGGCCATGAGGCGGTGGCGCGCACCGCGCGCGAACTGTTCCCGATCGCCGACAAGGCCAGCGACGAACCGACGGCCGACCTGCTGACGCAGCGCCTGACCGTGCACGAACAGACCGCCTGGATGCTGCGTTCGCTGCTGGAGGAATAAATCCATTTTTCGGGCGAGTTGCGTCGTTGCGCCGGGATGGGGGAGGGGGCCCTGTCTTCCCCTCCTGTCGCAATCCTCATGTACAGGAAGTACATTCCGGCGGCTAGTGCGCCGCGCGCCTCGCACTTCATCCCGAAAATCTGAATTTCTGATGTGTCCGGCAGCGATTAACATCGCCGGGTGCCAAGCCGACTCCGCCTCTATCTTGAACTGATCCGCTGGGACCGGCCCGCCGGCTGGCTGCTGCTGCTCTGGCCCACGCTGTCGGCGCTCTGGGTGGCGGCGCATGGTTTTCCGGGCTGGCACCTGATTGCGGTGTTCACGCTCGGGACCATCCTGATGCGCAGCGCCGGCTGCTGCCTCAACGACGTCGCCGACCGCGATTTCGACCGCCATGTCAAACGCACGGCCCAGCGGCCTGTCACGCGCGGTGCGGTGGGGGTGCGTGAGGCGCTGCTGCTGGGCGCCGTGCTGGCGCTGATGGCTTTTGGCCTGGTGCTCACGACCAACACAGCCACCATCGCCTGGTCTTTCGCGGCGCTGGCGGTGGCCGTGGTGTATCCCTATGCCAAGCGCTTCGTGTCCATGCCGCAGGCGGTGCTGGGTGTGGCCTTCAGCTTCGGCATCCCGATGGCCTTTGCCGCCGTGCAGTCGCGGGTGCCGGCGCTGGCCTGGCTGCTGCTGCTGGGCAACCTGTTCTGGGTGATTGCCTACGACACCGAATACGCCATGGTGGACCGGGACGATGACCTCAAGATAGGCATGAAAACCTCGGCCATCACGCTGGGCCGCTTCGATGTCGCGGCGGTACTGGCCAGCTACCTGGTTTACCTGTCGATTTGGGCTGTAGCCCTTATGGATATTGCGCAGCCAGCTGTTTATTGGATAGCGATGGGGGTCGCGCTCGGGCAGGCCTTGTGGCATGTCTGGCTGATCCGCGGGCGGGGCCGTGATGCCTGCTTCAGGGCATTTCGCCTGAACCACTGGCTGGGCTTCACGGTGTTTGCCGGCATTGCCCTGTCGTATGCGCTGGCGGGCGGCTGAGGGTCAGGTCCTTAATTTGCTATTAAAAATATAGCTATCTGGTCTTGTGCAGCAAGGGCTGAGGCCGATTTTTCCGTAAAAAGTCAGGCGGCGCCGAACTCGTCGCCAAGTTCCGCGGCGCGTTGCCTTGCAGCGTGGATCGCACGCATGAACTGCTTCTTGACCTCGTCCTGCTCCATGGACGACAGGGCCGCGTAGGTGGTGCCGCCTTTGGAGGTGACCCGGGCACGCAGGATTTCCGGTGGCTCGTCCGAGGCGCGTGCCAGTTCTGCCGCGCCCACAAAGGTGCCCACCGCCAGCTTGTGCGCCTGCTCATGGCTGAGCCCCATGTCCACGCCGGCCTGCACCATGGCTTCAATGAAATAAAACACATAGGCCGGGCCGGAGCCCGACAGGGCGGTGACCGCGTCCAGCTGTTTTTCCTCGTCAAGCCAGAGGAAGTCGCCGGTGGTGCGGATCACCCGCTCGACCACCAGACGGTCATCGGCGCTGACCGCCGTGCGGGCAAACAGGGCGGTCACTCCCTTGCCGATCAGGGCGGGTGTGTTGGGCATGGACCGCACCACACGCTGGGTGTCCAGCCAGTGGGCAATGCTGTCGGAACGGATGCCGGCCGCCACGCTCAGGTGCAAGGCATTTTGGGTGTGAAAGCGGGTCAGCAGGGCCGCGTCCTTGAAGGTCTGCGGCTTGACGGCCCAGACCACCAGGCCGGCGCTGGCGAGGGCTTCGCCAGGGTTCTCGTGTACCTGGACGCCGGGAAATTGACTGTGAAGCTTGGCGCGCTGCTCGACCCAGGGTTCCACCACCTGGATCTGGCTGGCGGACGTGCCGCGTTTGAGCAGGCCGCCAATGATGGCGCTGGCCATGTTGCCGCCGCCGATGAAGGCGATGGCGCTGGTGTCGGTGTGAACAGGTGAAGTCATGCAGGTTCAGTCAAAAAATTCAAAAGCCAGCCATTGGGTGATTTGCCGTGGATTGAAATTGTCGTCGCTAATGAAGTGGAGGCTGCGATTGCCGCTGGCAAGCCGCGGGCCCCAGCACATGCCCTCGGTATTGTCGAGGCGGGCCAGCCGGTGGCCGGACCCGGGGCCGGTGAAGGCCGAAAAATCGGCCAGCAGCAGCTTGGGGACCGGCTGGTAGATGCCGGGCTGCAGCGCCTGCACAGCCCGTGTGTCCGTCCCCTCGCGGGTGTCGATCAGGTAGAGGCGCAGCGAATTGCCGCTGCGCGCCTCGTGCCCCGCCATGTAGGCGCGCTCCAGCACCAGCATGCGGTCGGCATCCAGCATCAGGATTTCGGTGACGCCGTTGCTGGCATCGGTGGCCGGCGCGACCGGTGCGCGGGGAATCGCGTCGGGCAGGTAAGCGATTTGCCGCAGCAGCTGTCCGCTGGCCAGGTCCAGCTGGGTCAGGCGGCAGGGCCCGCCGGGCGACTCGACGGTGGGTGGCGGCCCGTCCTGGCGCAGCGGGCCCTCCATCGCGATCCAGGCGCGGCCGCCGTCCGGACTCAGGGCCAGGCCCTCCAGCGCGAGATTGATGCGCGGCCCCCGGGTCAGATAAAAATCAAACATGGCCGGCAGCGCGAACTCGCGCACCAGCGTGCCGTCCGGGCGGCTTTCGCGCAGCGCCGGCGCCGCTCCCGTCAGCGCATGCCCTTCACTGGTCCAGAGCAGGGTCTGGCTGGCCGGGCGCCAGCGGATCGCCTCCGCGTCGGGAACCTGGATGCCTCGCAGTGCTGCCGGGTAGGTGCTGCCGTCGGCCTGGCGCAGGGCGGTCACGCCCGTCAGCGTGGGCTCACCCAGCCGGTCGGCCTCGAGTGACATGCGTGCGGTGTAAAACCGTGCCGGGTGAAGGGCCGAACCATCGTCGCTGAGCAGGTAATACAGGCCGCTCGCCGCGTCGTGGTCGATGCCCGACAAGCCGCCGACGGTGGTGCTCTCAAACTGCAGCCGGTGCGGCAGCCGGGCCTCGCCGACGAGCCGCAGGCGGGGCGCCGCAAATGCCCGCCTGGGCGCCAGTCCCGCCAGACCCAGCGTTGCCGCAGCGCCGCAGTGCAGCACCCGCCGGCGTGTCAGGTTCAACGGGGCTCTCGCGTTTTGCGGCAGACAGGGCATGCGGCGAGTTTAGGCTCGCCCGAGGGTGCGCGTGTGACAGGGCAGGCCACACCGTCCGCCGTTGCTGCGGCTTACAGCGCCACCGTCTGCCGTACCGCGTGTTCCCACTGGGCCATCAGCGCAGCCGCACGGTCGGCGCTCAGGGTCGGCAAAAAGCGCCGTTCCGCGCGCCACATGTCCGACAGCTCGCGGGTGCTGGCATAAACGCCGCTGGACAGGCCCGCCAGATAGGCTGCGCCCAGGGCGGTGGTCTCGGTAACGGCCGGCCGCACCACCGGGATGCCCAGCAGGTCAGCCTGGAACTGCATCAGCAAGTCATTGATGCAGGCGCCGCCATCGACGCGCAGTTCCGCCACCGGTGCGGCGCCGGCGGCCACGGCGTCGCGGCTCATGGCCTGCAGCAGGGCCGCGCTTTGGTAGGCAATGCTTTCCAGCGAGGCCCGTGCGATGTGGGCCAGCGTGGTACCGCGCGTCAGCCCGGTGATGGTGCCACGCGCATCAGGTTTCCAGTACGGTGCGCCCAGGCCGGTAAAGGCCGGTACCACCATCACGCCGCCGGAATCGGGCACGCTTTCAGCCAGTGCCTGGACCTCGCCGCTGCCCTTGATCGCATGCAGGCCGTCGCGCAGCCATTGCACCACGGCGCCGCCGACAAACACGCTGCCTTCGAACGCAAACTCGGTCTGTGGCGCCACCTGCGCCGCGCTGGTGGTCAGCAGGCCGTTGTGCGAAGTCTGGAAGGTGTTGCCGGTGTGCATCAGCATGAAGCAGCCGGTGCCGTAGGTGTTCTTCGCCATGCCTTCCCGGAAGCAGGCCTGCCCGAACAGCGCGCTCTGCTGGTCGCCGGCGACACCGGCCACCGGGATCGCGGCGCCAAGCAACTCGGGCAGCACCTCGCCGTAGTGCGCGCTCGACGGACGCACCTCCGGCATCAGCGAGGCCGGGATGTCCAGCAGGGCCAGCAGCTCTTCGTCCCAGCGGTTGCTGTGGACATTGAAAAGCATGGTGCGCGAGGCATTGGTGACATCGGTCGCATGCAGGGCGCCGCCGGTGAGCTGCCACATCAGCCAGCTGTCCACCGTGCCGAAGGCGAGTTCGCCGCGTTCGGCCTGCTGCCTGGCCTGGGGCACGTTGTCGAGCAGCCATTTGAGCTTGGTGCCTGAGAAATACGCGTCGATCAACAGACCGGTTTTCTGCTGGATCAATTCGGCCTTGCCGTCCTCGCGCAATTTGGCGCAGGTGGCTTCTGCGCGGCGGTCCTGCCAGACGATGGCGTGGTGCACCGGCTGGCCGGTCTTGCGGTTCCAGACAACGGTGGTTTCGCGCTGGTTGGTGATGCCCAGCGCGCGGATGTCAGCGGCCTTGAGTTTGGCCCTGGCTAGCGCTTCGCGCGCGGTCGCCAGCTGCGTGCGCCAGATTTCCATGGGATCGTGCTCGACCCAGCCCGGCCGGGGATAAATCTGCGGCAGCTCCCGCTGCGCCAGCGCCACGATGTGGCCCAGTTCGTCAAACACGATGCTGCGGGAGCTCGAAGTTCCCTGGTCCAGGGCAAGCAGGTAGGTCATGGGGGGGCGATGTCGCAACTGACGCCGGCTTCAGCCAGCAAGGCGGGGAAGGGTTCGGGTGGCGGCTGGTCGGTAAACAGGCGGGTGATCTGCGACAGGGTGGCAAGCTCGACCATTGCGGGCCGGTTGAACTTGCTGCTGTCTGCGGCCAGCCAGACCTCGCGCGCGTGCGAAATGATGGTCTGCGCCACCTTGACTTCGCGGTAGTCGAAATCGCGCAGGGAACCGTCGGCCTCGATGCCCGAAATGCCGATCAGCGCGATGTCCACCCGGAACTGGCGAATGAAGTCGACCGCTGCCTCTCCGACGATGCCGCGGTCGCGGGGGCGCACCACGCCGCCAGTCACGATCACCTCACAGTTGGAGTTGGTGCTCAGGATGGCGGCGACGTTGAGGTTGTTGGTGATGACGCGCAGGCCCTTGTGGTGCAGCAGCGCCCTGGCGATGGCCTCGGTGGTGGTGCCTATGTTGAGGATCAGCGAACAGTTGTCCGGCACCTCGGCGGCGACGGCGCGCGCAATCCTGGCCTTGCCGTCCGCGTTGAGGTTCTCGCGTTGCCGGTGTGCGAGGTTTTCGATGGTCGAACTGGGCATCCGCACACCGCCGTGGAAGCGGGCCAGCAGCCCGGCCTCGGACAGCCGCTGCACATCACGCCGCACGGTCTGCAGCGTGACCGCCAGAACGTCGGCGAGTTGCTCGACAGTCACCGATCCGCGGGTGCGGACCACATCAAGAAGTTTGAGTTGCCGGGGATTGGAGTTCACGCGTGGTTCAAGTGTGTAAGTCGTTCGACTGTATATCGAAACAAAAAGAAACAAACTAGGGAAAGCATGTATTCAAAACGCGCTCAAAAGAAGAAAAATAGAAAAGATACGAACTAAGGTAGACATAACTTGTATCCATCTCCTTCTCTGGCTCGCAAGCGCGCTGTCACCCCAAAAGGCCTGTGATGCAGCTCCTGCTCGACAAGGTCAGCAAAAAAGTGGGGCCCGACACCTGGCTGTATGACATGAGCCTCGCGCCACGGCCGGGCGAAGTCACGGTACTGCTCGGTGCCACCCAGGCCGGAAAGACGAGCCTGATGCGCGTGATGGCCGGACTCGACGTACCCAGCGCAGGCCGTGTGCTGGTGGATGGCGCCGATGTCACCGGCATGGCGGTACGAGATCGCAATGTGGCCATGGTCTACCAGCAGTTCATCAACTACCCCTCGCTGAGGGTCGCAGACAACATTGCCTCGCCGCTGAAGCTGCGCGGCGAAAAGGACGTCGACCGCAGGGTGCGCGAGATTGCCGGTCGCCTGCACATTGACATGTTCCTGGACCGGTATCCGGCCGAGCTGTCGGGTGGGCAGCAGCAACGCGTGGCGCTGGCACGCGCACTTGCGAAGGGTGCCCCGCTGATGCTGCTGGACGAACCTCTGGTGAATCTGGATTACAAGCTGCGTGAAGAGCTGCGCGAAGAGCTCACCCAGCTGTTTGCAGCCGGTGATTCGACGGTCATTTACGCAACCACCGAGCCCGGCGAGGCCCTGCTGCTGGGTGGTTATACCGCGGTGCTGGACGGCGGAGAACTGCTGCAGTACGGTCCGACGGCTGAAGTTTTTCATGCGCCGAAGTCGCTGCGGGTGGCACGTGCTTTCAGCGACCCGCCGATGAACCTGATTGGCGCGCAGTCAAGTGCCCGCGGCGTGCGGTTGCCGGGAGGCCCGGAGCTGACCATGGCTCTCACGTCAGGCGCAGCCGCCGGCCTGACCGTGGGTGTGCGTGCCAGCGCTTTGCGCGAAGCGCCACGCGATGGCGACGTGAGTTTGCCGGGACAGGTCGAGCTCGCTGAAATCTCGGGTTCGGACACCTTTGTGCATGTGAACACAGCCGTCGGTGAGCTGGTCGCGCAGCTCACGGGGGTGCATTACTTTGATCTGGGTGCGCCCATCACGCTGTATCTGGATCCGGCGCATGCCTATGTATTTGATGCGGGCGGCGCCTTGCTGGTGGCGCCGCAGCGCAGGGGAGGGCATTGACATGGCACGGATAGACCTGGACCTGGCGCACGCCTACAAGGCCAATCCGCGGGAGGACGCCGATTACGCCTTGCTGCCGCTGCGGATGACTTTCGAGGACGGCGGCGCCTATGCCTTGCTGGGCCCTTCAGGCTGCGGCAAAACCACCATGCTTAACCTGATATCGGGCTTGCTGGCACCGTCACAGGGGACGGTCCGCTTCGACGGGCGCGACATGACACATGCCACGCCCCAGGAGCGCAACATTGCGCAGGTGTTCCAGTTCCCTGTCATCTACGACACGATGACGGTGGCCGAAAACCTTGCCTTCCCGCTGCGCAACCGGAAAATGCCGGAAGACCAGATCAGGAAGCGCGTCGGGCAGATTGCCGAGATGCTCGAAATGAGCGGCCAGCTGAACCAGCGTGCCGCGGGCCTGGCTGCCGACGCGAAACAGAAGATTTCCCTGGGGCGCGGGCTGGTGCGGCCCGATGTGTCGGCAGTGCTTTTTGACGAGCCGCTGACGGTCATCGACCCGCACCTCAAGTGGCAACTTCGCCGCAAGCTCAAACAGATTCACCACGAACTCAAGCTCACGCTGATTTACGTGACGCACGACCAGGTGGAGGCGCTGACCTTTGCGCAACAGGTGGTGGTCATGACGCGCGGCCGCGCGGTCCAGGTCGGGTCCGCGGACGCGCTGTTCGAGCGGCCGCAACATACGTTTGTCGGGCATTTCATCGGCTCGCCCGGCATGAATTTTCTGGCGGCGCGCGTCAGCGGCGATGTCCTTGAAATTGCCGGGAACACGCTGACCCTGCCAGCCGGCCGGGAACTGCCGCCAGGTGACTTCAAGCTGGGTGTGCGTCCCGAGTATGTGAGCCTGGCCGCTGCCGGGACCACGGGCGCCCTGCCTGCCTCTGTCCTGCGGGTGCAGGACATCGGGACTCACACGATGCTGACGGCGATGGTCGGCGAAACACCCGTGAAAGTACGCCTTCACCCAGAGGTGAGGCTGCCGCAAGCCGGAGCAAACATCTGGCTGCAGGTGCTGGGCGCGCATACCTGTTTTTATGCCAACGAGGAGCTTGTGGCATGAGCACCACCACCAAACCTGTGAACCAGAAGGCCTGGCTGCTGGTGCTGCCGGTCATCATCTGCGTCGCCTTCTCGGCCATCCTGCCCCTGATGACGGTCGTCAACTATTCCGTTCAGGACATCATTTCGCCTGAGCGGCGGGTGTTTGTCGGGACCGAGTGGTTTGCAGCGGTGATGCGCGATGAAGATCTGCACGCAGCGCTGTGGCGGCAACTGACGTTTTCGTTCGCGGTGCTGGCCGTCGAAATTCCGCTGGGCATCGCGCTCGCGCTGTCGATGCCGGCGCAAGGCTGGAAGGCTTCACTGGTCCTCGTGCTGGTGGCGCTGTCGCTGCTGATCCCCTGGAATGTCGTGGGCACCATCTGGCAGATCTACGGCCGTGCCGACATCGGCCTGCTCGGCATGGTGCTGCAGAAAATGGGCTTCGACTACAGCTATACCGGCAATGCGCTGCACGCCTGGATTACCGTGCTGGTCATGGATGTGTGGCACTGGACGCCGCTGGTTGCGCTGCTGTGTTACGCCGGCCTGCGCTCCATTCCGGACGCCTACTACCAGGCGGCGCGCATCGACGGCGCCAGCAAGTTCGCGGTGTTCCGCTACATCCAGCTGCCGAAGATGCGCGGGGTGCTGATGATTGCCGTGCTGCTCCGCTTCATGGACAGTTTCATGATTTACACCGAGCCCTTTGTGCTGACGGGCGGCGGTCCGGGCAACGCGACCACCTTCCTCTCGCAATACCTGACGCAAAAGGCCGTGGGCCAGTTCGATCTGGGGCCGGCGGCGGCGTTTTCGCTGATTTATTTCCTGATCATCCTGCTGCTGTGTTTCATCCTCTACAACTGGATGCAGCGGGTGGGTACCGCGACCAAGGAGAACGCCGGTGAATAAGCCCCGCTTCCAGGCGAGGACGCTGTTCCTCATTGCCTATATTGTTTTTGCGCTGTTGCCCATCTACTGGATGGTCAACATGAGCTTCAAGACCAATTCGGAAATCCTGTCGAGCTTTTCCTTTTTTCCGCAGGAGTTCACCTGGGCCAACTACCGGACCATTTTTACCGATCCCTCCTGGTACTCGGGCTATATCAATTCCCTGATTTATGTGGCCATCAACACGGTGATCTCGATCACGGTGGCGCTGCCGGCTGCCTATGCGTTTTCCCGCTACAGCTTCATCGGCGACAAACACGTGTTCTTCTGGCTGTTGACCAACCGCATGACGCCGCCGGCGGTGTTCCTGTTGCCTTTCTTCCAGCTTTACACCACGGTGGGGCTGATGGACACCCATATTGCGGTGGCGCTGGCGCATTTGCTGTTCAACGTGCCGCTGGCGGTCTGGATCCTGGAAGGTTTCATGAGCGGCATTCCGCGCGAAATTGACGAAACGGCGTATATCGACGGCTATTCCTTTCCGCGCTTTTTTGTGCGCATCTTTCTGCCGCTGATCAAGGCCGGGGTGGGCGTGGCGGCGTTTTTCTGTTTCATGTTCAGCTGGGTAGAGCTGCTGCTGGCCCGCACACTCACCAGCGTGAATGCCAAACCCATCGTCGCCACGATGACACGCACGGTGTCCGCCTCTGGCATGGACTGGGCGACGCTCGCTGCTGCCGGCGTGCTGACCATTGTGCCGGGTGCCATCGTGATCTGGTTCGTGCGGCATTACATCGCCAAGGGTTTTGCGATGGGCCGGGTATGACGCCGCGCATGAGGAGAAACAAGCATGTTTGAGTGGATGGCGTGGACCCTGCCGGTGGCCGTATTTTTCAGCTGCATTGGGCTGATGCTGGTTGGGATGACAGTCTGGGAGATCAAATCACCGACTGCGGTGCGCCGCGGTTTCCTGCCCCTGGAAACAACGCGTGGCGACAGGCTGTTTATTGGCCTGCTGGGCGCAGCCTATATCAACCTCATCTTTGTGGGCCTCAGTGGCAAGCTGGGTGCGTTGCTGGGGCTGCAGGCGGACCCGTCGATCTGGATCAGTTTTGTCATTTCGATGGGATGGATTGCGCTTGTGATGCGCAAGGGATAGCGGATTCAGGAGAACGGCGCCCGGCAACCCTTCCCCGCCGGTGTGTCAGGAAACATGGGGAAGTCAATGAGGAGACAGAGATGAACTTTTACCCGATTGCCGCAGCATTCGCCGCGGCCAAACGCCAGGGAGTCAAACCATGAAACGCTCTATCTATGCACTGTCGGCCGTGGGAGCCGCCGTTTTGATGATGTCGGCCTGTGGCAAGAAGGACGAACCCGTCGCCACCACTGCGCCACCCGCGGCCACAGCGCCTGCCGCTGTCCCGGCTGCCGCGCCGGCAGCGGTGTCAGAGGCTGCAAAAAAATGGATAGACAGCGAGTTCCAGCCATCTACCCTGTCCAAGGAGCAGCAAGCAGCAGAAATGAAATGGTTCATTGACGCTGCGGCCAAACTCAAGGCCAAAGGGGTCAACGAAATATCCGTGGTGTCGGAAACCATCACCACGCACGAGTACGAGTCCAAGACGCTGGCACGTGCTTTCGAGGAAATCACCGGCATCAAGGTCAAGCACGACCTGATCCAGGAAGGCGACGTGGTTGAAAAACTGCAGACCTCCATGCAGTCTGGCAAGTCGATTTATGACGGCTGGATCTCCGATTCGGACCTCATCGGGACACATTACCGATACGGCAAGATTCTGGCGCTGTCCGACTATATGGAAGGTGCTGGCAAGGAGTTCACGAATCCCGGCCTGGACCTGAAGGATTTCATCGGAACCAGCTTCACCACCGGCCCCGACAAAAAGCTGTACCAGTTGCCGGACCAGCAGTTTGCCAATCTCTACTGGTTCCGGGCCGACCTTTTTGCCAAGCCTGAACTGCAGGAGAAGTTCAAGGCCAAGTATGGCTATGACCTGGGTGTTCCGCTCAACTGGTCCGCCTACGAAGACATTGCGGCCTTCTTCACCAACGACGTCAAGCAGATTGACGGCAAGCCGATTTATGGCCACATGGATTACGGCAAGAAGGACCCTTCGCTCGGCTGGCGCTTCACCGACGCCTGGTTGTCGATGGCCGGTACGGCAGACATCGGCAATCCCAACGGACTCCCGGTGGATGAATGGGGCATTCGCGTGGCTGACGACAAGTGCACGCCGGTGGGGGCCTCGGTGGCCCGCGGTGGCGCCACCAACTCGCCTGCCGCCGTTTATGCCTTGACCAAGTATGTCGACTGGATGAAAAAATTCGCACCCAAGGAGGCAACCGGCATGACCTTCGGCGAAGCCGGCCCGGTGCCCGCCCAGGGACAAATTGCGCAGCAGATATTCTGGTACACCGCTTTCACCGCAGACATGGTCAAGCCCGGCCTGCCCGTGGTCAATGCCGACGGAACGCCCAAGTGGCGCATGGCGCCCGGCCCCAACGGCCCGTACTGGAAGCAGGGCATGCAGAACGGCTACCAGGACGTGGGTTCATGGACATTCTTCAAGGATCATGATGCCAACCGTACAGCTGCTGCGTGGCTCTACGCGCAGTTCGTGACGGCCAAAACGACCTCCTTGAAGAAGACGATGGTGGGACTCACACCGATCCGCGAGTCCGACATCCGCTCGCAGGCCATGACAGACATGGCGCCCAAGCTGGGCGGTCTGGTTGAGTTCTACCGGAGTCCTGCACGCGTGGCGTGGTCGCCAACCGGGACCAATGTGCCCGACTATCCCAAGCTCGCGCAGCTGTGGTGGAAAAACGTGGCGCAGGCTGTGACCGGGGAGAAAACGCCGCAGGGCGCGATGGATACCCTGGCGGACGAAATGGACCAGGTTCTGGGCCGGCTCGAGCGCGCGGGCATGGCGCAATGCCCGCCCAAGCTCAATCCCAAGGGTGATCCCGCCAAATACCTCAGCGATACCGGCGCGCCGTGGAAAAAACTGGCCAACGAAAAGCCCAAAGGCGAAACCATCAACTACGACAAGTTGCTGCAGGCCTGGAAGGACGGCAAGGTCCGCTAAGCCTGTGGCTGGCGGTCTCGGCCCGCATGTTGCTTGACGGTGAGGTGCGTGTGAGCGAACAGTGCTTGCACGCACCCGTCAGCAAAGGCCGCGGAAACGAACTGTCCGGGGGTTTCCCCCCGGAGATGGACAATGGAGCCCATGACCCTTGAATTTCCGGCCTTGCCGACGCAGCGTGCAGACCTGATAGAACGCCTGAAGGCGCCGCACACCTACGATATAGCCATCATTGGGGGCGGCGCCACGGGACTTGGCGTTGCCCTTGATGCTGCCGTACGCGGCTTTTCCGTGGTGCTGGTCGATTCCCATGACTTCGCCAAGGGCACCTCCTCGCGTGCCACCAAACTGGTGCACGGGGGTGTCCGTTATCTGGCCCAGGGCAACATTTCTTTGGTGAGAGAGGCATTGCACGAGCGCACCCGCCTGCTGGCGAACGCGCCGCATCTGGCGCAGCCCCTGCCTTTTGTGATGCCTTCCTACAGGTTCTGGGAGGCGCCTTTTTATGGTGTCGGCCTGAAGATGTACGACGCGCTGGCCGGCAAGGCCGGCTTGGGCGCGACCGAGTTTCTGAACCGCGCCGAGACCCTGCGCCATTTGCCGACAGCCCAGAAAGAGGGCCTCAAAGGCGGCGTCAAGTACTGGGATGGCCAGTTTGACGATGCGCGACTGGCACTCGCGCTGGCGCGTAGCGCAGCGCGTGCGGGCGCCCTGTTGCTCAATTACTGTGCAGCCACCGGCTTGATTCACGAGTCTGGCAAGGTGGTGGGCTTGCAACTCGCAGATCAGGAAAGTGGGCAGACACTTACGGTTCGAGCCAAATGTATTGTGAATGCAACCGGTGTATGGGTTGACCGCTTGCGGGAGCTTGATGGCCAGGCCATTGGGCGCGAGGCCAGTCCGATGGTGGCGCCCAGTCAAGGGGTGCACATCGTGGTGGACCGCTCGTTTTTGCCGACCGACCATGCCTTGCTGGTTCCCAAAACGGCCGACGGCCGTGTGTTGTTTGCCGTGCCCTGGCTCGGTAAAACCATTCTGGGCACCACGGATACACCGCGCAACGACCTGGTGCGCGAGCCGATGGCCTTCCGGGAAGAGCTGGACTTCATTCTGGGCGAGGCGGGCCGCTATCTCAGCAAGGCGCCTACACCGGCCGATATCAGAAGTATCTGGGTCGGCCTCCGGCCACTGGTCAAACCGCCCCAAAATGACGGCGACCGCACGCAGGCGCTGTCGCGGGAGCATACGGTGCTGGTCAGCCAAAGCGGCCTGGTGACGGTAACCGGTGGCAAATGGACAACCTATCGCGCCATGGCCGAAGACGTGCTGGACACCTGTTTTGCGGGGGGGCAGTTGCCCAGTCGCCCGGGTGGCGTGACGGACGACCTGCTTCTGGTCGGCGCCCAGGCGTCTGCGCGCAGGATCAGTGACGCACCAGGGCTGCATCTGTATGGCAGTGACGCAGCGGGTGTTCTTTCACTGCCGGGCGGCGATCGGGAGCTGGGCGGCGGGTTGACCGAAGCCATGGTCAGGTTTGCCGCACGTTACGAATACGCCCGCACAGTTGAGGATGTGCTGGCCCGGCGTTCCCGCCTGCTGTTCCTGGATGCAGCGCTCGCCAAGTCCCTGGCAGCCGCGGTAGCCGGTCTGCTGGAGCAGGAAGGGCAGCTTGCGCCAAGGCTCGAGGAATTTCTGGCCCTCGCTGACCAGTATTTGACCTTGCCTGGCTGATAAAACCGGCCCCGGAAGGACGGTAGCGCCGCAAGCCGGGCCAATTTGCTATCAAAAGCATAGCTTCTTGCCCTTGTCTAGCATGGGCTAGAGGCCGAAATGATGCATGGTTGGGAAATGACCACGGCCTGAGCTGGTGCGTGGCGCGCAGGTGTTGACAAGGGTTTCAAAATTACCCATAATCGTGGGCTTCGCTGTAAAAAGCTGAGAATTCTGCCTAACGGAAGCATCGCAAGTGGTTTGTGGTGTGGACGACGGGCCCAAGACTGACTGGCAAGTCTTCCTGCAAGGGAAAAGGCGCCGGTGCAAGTTGGGACTAATTTAAATGATTCAAACGCAATCCAAACTCGATGTTGCTGACAACACGGGTGCCAAATCCGTGATGTGCATCAAGGTGCTGGGCGGATCCAAGCGCCGGTACGCCAGCGTTGGTGATGTCATCAAGGTGAGTATCAAAGAAGCCGCTCCGCGTGGCCGCGTCAAAAAAGGCGAGGTTTACAGCGCTGTGGTCGTTCGCACCGCCAAGGGCATCCGCCGCGGCGATGGCTCCCTCGTTAAATTCGATGGCAACGCAGCCGTGTTGCTCAACGCCAAGCTGGAGCCTATCGGCACCCGCATCTTCGGACCGGTCACGCGCGAGCTGCGCACCGAGAAGTTCATGAAGATCGTGTCCCTGGCTCCTGAAGTTCTGTAAGGACACGCCATGAACAAGATTCGCAAAGGCGACGAAATCATCGTGATCGCGGGCCGCGACAAGGGTAAGCGCGGCACGATCACGCTCCGCAAGGATGACAGCTATGTGCTGGTTGAGGGCATCAACCTGGTGAAAAAACACACCAAGCCCAATCCGCTCAAAGGCACCACCGGCGGCATCGTTGAAAAAAGCATGCCGATCCACCAGTCCAATGTGGCCATCTTCAATGCCGCAACCGGCAAGGCGGATCGCGTGGGCATCAAGCTTCTGGATGACGGCAAAAAAGTGCGCGTCTTCAAGTCCAGTGGCGACGAAATCAAGGCTGCATAAACATGGCAAAGACCGCACCTACAAAAGCTGCACCTGCCCAGGCTCGCCTGCAGGCCCAGTTTCGCGAAAAAATCGCACCTGCCCTGATGGAGAAATTCGGCTACAAGTCGCCGATGCAGGTTCCGCGCATCACCAAGATCACGCTCAATATGGGTGTTAGCGAGGCTGTTGCTGACAAGAAGGTCATGGACAACGCTGTCAGCGACATGACCAAGATCGCCGGCCAGAAGCCTGTGGTCACCAAAGCCAAGAAGGCTATCGCCGGATTCAAGATCCGCGAAGACCTGCCGATCGGCTGCATGGTCACGCTGCGCGGCGTGCAGATGTATGAGTTCCTGGACCGTTTTGTGACCGTGGCCCTGCCGCGCGTCCGTGACTTCCGCGGCATTTCCGGCCGTGCGTTTGATGGTCGTGGCAACTACAACATCGGCGTGAAAGAGCAGATCATTTTCCCTGAAATTGAATACGACAAGGTGGATGCCTTGCGCGGTCTCAATATCAGCATCACCACCACGGCTAAGACCGACGAAGAGTGCAAGGCGCTCCTCACCGGCTTCCGTTTTCCGTTCAAGAACTGAGGCGGACATGGCAAAACAGGCTTTATTGCAACGTGAACTGAAGCGCGAAAAACTCGCGGCCAAGTTCGCCAAGAAATACGCAGAACTCAAGGCAACGTCCAACGACGCCAAGCGCTCCGATGAAGAGCGTCAGCTGGCCCGTCTGGAGCTGCAAAAGTTGCCCCGCAATGCGAACCCGACCCGCCAGCGCAACCGCTGTGCGATCACCGGTCGTCCGCGTGGCACATTCCGTCAATTCGGTCTGGCTCGCGCCAAGATCCGCGAGTTGGCTTTTGCTGGTGATATCCCTGGTATCACCAAGGCAAGCTGGTAAGCATAGGAGAACTACAAATGAGCATGAGTGATCCTATTGCCGACATGCTGACGCGCATCCGCAATGCACAAATGGTTGAAAAAGCCGTTGTGATGGTGCCATCGTCAAAAGTCAAAGTCGCCATCGCGCAGGTGTTGAAGGATGAGGGCTATATCGATGGCTTCTCCGTCAAGACCGACGACGGCAAGCCCCAGCTGGAAATCGCCCTGAAGTATTACGCAGGCAAGCCCGTGATTGAGCGCATCGAGCGTGTCAGCCGCCCCGGCCTTCGCGTCTACAAAGGCCACGGCGCCATTCCCCAGGTCATGAACGGCCTGGGTGTCGCCATCGTTACGACCCCCAAGGGCGTGATGACTGATCGCAAAGCGCGCGCTACCGGTACCGGTGGTGAAGTGCTCTGCTACGTGGCTTAACGGCGGCATTGAGGAGTAACTGAAATGTCTCGTGTAGGAAAAATGCCAGTCGTCGTGCCTCAGGGCGTCGACGTGGCGATGAAAGATGACCAGATCAATGTCAAGGGTAGCCTTGGCACTCTGGCGCTGACGCAGAATGCGTTGGTCACCATCAAGAATGATGCGGGCAAACTGACGTTTGTGCCGGCCAATGATTCGCGTGAGGCCAATGCCATGAGCGGCACAATGCGCCAGCTTGTGAACAACATGGTCACCGGCGTCACCAAGGGTTTCGAGAAGAAGCTGAGCTTGGTGGGTGTGGGCTACAAGGCCCAGGCACAGGGCGCCAAGCTGAACCTGACGGTTGGTTATTCGCACCCCGTCATCATGGATATGCCAGCAGGCATCACCGCGACGACGCCGACCCCCACCGAGGTGGTGATCAAGGGATCGGATCGCCAGCGCGTTGGCCAGATCGCTGCTGAAGTGCGTGCTGTTCGTCCTCCTGAGCCCTACAAGGGCAAGGGCATCCGTTATGCGGATGAGAAGATCACGATCAAAGAAACCAAGAAGAAATAAGGAGCTGCATCATGTTGACCAAAAAAGAGCAGCGCCTTCGTCGTTCACGCCAGACCCGCATCCGTATTGCCACGCAAGGTGTTGCGCGTCTGACCGTCAACCGGACCAATTTGCATATTTATGCCAGCGTTATTTCTGGCGACGGCGCCAAAATCCTCGCATCCGCCTCGACCGCGGAAGCCGAAGTCCGCAAGGAGCTTGGTGCTGCGGGCAAAGGTGCAAACGTAGCTGCTGCGCAGGCCATTGGCAAGCGTATTGCCGAAAAGGCAAAAGCGGCAGGTGTGGAAAAAGTAGCGTTTGACCGCGCTGGCTTTGCGTACCATGGCCGCGTCAAAGCGCTGGCCGAGGCTGCCCGCGAAGCTGGCTTGCAGTTCTAAGCAGACTGGAATTAAGTATGGCTAAGTTTCAAGCAAAATCGAACAACGACGCTCCAGACGATGGTCTGAAGGAAAAGATGATCGCGGTCAACCGCGTCACCAAAGTCGTCAAGGGCGGCCGTATCCTCGGCTTCGCTGCGTTGACGGTTGTTGGTGATGGTGACGGCCGCGTCGGCATGGGCAAGGGCAAATCAAAAGAAGTGCCTGCTGCTGTGCAAAAGGCCATGGAAGAGGCCCGCCGCAACATGACCAAGGTCTCGTTGAAAAACGGCACGATTCACCACAACGTATTCGGTCATTGGGGTGCCGCCAGCGTCATGATGATGCCGGCTGCCAAGGGTACCGGCATCATTGCCGGAGGCCCGATGCGTGCGGTGTTTGAAGTAATGGGTATCACTGACATCGTGGCGAAGAGCCATGGTTCCAGCAATCCCTACAACATGGTGCGTGCAACGATGGACGCGCTGAATAATTCCACGACCGCCTCGGACATCGCGGCCAAGCGTGGCAAATCAGTCGAAGAGATCTTCGGCTAAGGCGGTACCCAATGACGACAGAGAAAAAACTCACTGTGACCCTGGTTCGCAGCCCGATTGGAACCAAGGAGTCTCATCGTGCCACCGTGCGCGGCCTGGGCCTGCGCGGTATCAACAGCAAGAGCGAACTTCAGGACACGCCTGCTGTGCGCGGCATGATCAACAAGATCAGCTACCTGGTCAAGGTGCTGTAAGCGGAGCTTATGATGGAATTAAACGGAATCAAGCCTGCGGCAGGCGCAAAACATGCCAAGCGTCGCGTTGGTCGTGGCATCGGCTCGGGCCTGGGTAAAACCGCTGGTCGCGGCCACAAGGGTCAGAAGTCCCGTGCTGGTGGCTACCACAAGGTTGGTTTTGAGGGTGGTCAGATGCCGTTGCAGCGTCGTTTGCCCAAGCGCGGTTTTAAATCGCAACTGCTCAAGTTCAATGCTGAAGTGACGCTGTCTGCTCTAGAACAGCTCGGCTTGGCTGAAGTGGACCTGCTGGCTCTCAAAACTGCCGGTCTCGTTGGCCAGATTGCAAAAAATGTCAAAGTGATCAAGTCTGGCGCCCTCACAAAGGCTGTCAAGCTCAATGGCATTGGTGCAACTGCAGGTGCTAAAGCTGCGATTGAAGCGGCCGGCGGCGCGCTCGCCTGATCATACGGATAACGACCAGTGGCGACCAGCTCCGCACAAATTGCAAAAACCGGCAAGTTCGGTGATCTGCGCAACAGGCTAGTATTTTTGCTGCTTGCGCTGGTGGTTTACCGTGTGGGCGCTCATATTCCGGTGCCGGGCATCGACCCAGCGCAGCTGCAGCAGCTTTTCAAAGGGCAGCAGGGCGGCATATTGAGTCTGTTCAATATGTTCTCCGGTGGAGCTTTGTCCCGTTTCACGGTATTTGCACTCGGAATCATGCCGTACATCTCGGCATCGATCATCATGCAGCTGCTCACTTATGTCGTGCCGACATTCGAGCAGATGAAAAAAGAAGGCGAAGCCGGCCGCAGGAAGATCACCCAGTACACCCGTTACGGTACCCTGGGTTTGGCGCTGTTCCAGTCCATGGGGATTGCAATTGCTCTGGAGAGCTCACCTGGCTTGGTGCTGGCTCCTGGTTTTGGGTTCCGGATGACTGCGGTAGTAAGTTTGACTGCTGGGACCATGTTCCTGATGTGGTTGGGCGAGCAAATTACCGAGCGCGGTCTGGGTAACGGGATTTCCATCATCATCTTTGCGGGTATCGCTGCAGGGCTGCCGAGTGCAATGGGTGGTTTGCTTGAGCTGGTGCGTACTGGCGCGATGAGTATTTTGGTGGCGATCGTGATTGTGATTGTGGTCGCTCTGGTGACTTATTTTGTGGTGTTTGTTGAGCGGGGGCAGCGAAAAATCCTGGTCAACTACGCCAGGCGCCAGGTGGGCAACAAGGTGTATGGCGGGCAGTCTTCCCACCTCCCCCTGAAGCTCAACATGGCCGGCGTGATCCCTCCGATTTTTGCGTCCTCGATCATCTTGCTGCCCGCGACCGTTGTCGGCTGGTTCAGCGCTGGTGACGGGATGCGGTGGTTGAAGGATATTGCAGGGACGTTGACGCCGGGCCAGCCCATTTATGTGCTGCTGTATACCATCGCCATTGTGTTTTTCTGTTTCTTCTACACGGCACTGGTTTTCAATAGCCGCGAGACAGCAGATAACCTGAAGAAGAGCGGTGCCTTCATTCCTGGCATCCGTCCGGGTGACCAGACAGCGCGATACATCGACAAGATATTGGTCCGTTTGACGCTGGCGGGCGCCATTTACATCACCTTTGTGTGTCTGCTGCCAGAGTTTTTGATTTTGAAGTACAACGTGCCGTTTTATTTCGGTGGTACCTCCTTGCTCATTATTGTGGTTGTGACCATGGATTTCATGGCGCAAGTTCAGAATTACATGATGTCGCAACAGTACGAATCGCTGTTGAAGAAAGCAAATTTTAGGACCTCACCTGGTAGTTGATCGATGTCGAAAGATGATGTCATCCAGATGCAGGGGGAGGTCGTGGAGAATCTGCCCAACGCGACATTTCGTGTGAAGCTGGAAAATGGTCATGTTGTTTTGGGTCACATTTCTGGAAAGATGCGCATGCACTACATTCGCATTCTTCCAGGTGACAAGGTGACGGTTGAGTTAACGCCCTACGATTTGTCGCGGGCACGTATCGTGTTTCGCGCCAAGTAAGCGCAGTTCTGAAGATTAGGAGTAATAAATGAGAGTTTCAGCTTCGGTTAAGAAAATTTGCCGCAACTGTAAAATCATCCGTCGCAAGGGCGTTGTACGCGTGATCTGCGCGGACCCACGTCACAAGCAGCGCCAAGGCTGATTTTCAAGAGTTTTAGAGGACGCACATGGCTCGTATAGCTGGTATCAATATTCCGCCGCAGCAGCATGCCGAAATCGGCTTGACTGCTATTTTCGGCATCGGCCGCACTCGTGCCCGCAAGATTTGCGAAGCATGCGATATTGCGTATTCCAAGAAGGTCAAAGACCTCTCAGACGGTGATCTTGAGAAAATTCGTGACCAGATCGCACAGTTCACCATCGAAGGTGATCTGCGTCGTGAAACCACGATGAATATCAAGCGCCTGATGGATATCGGCTGCTACCGTGGTTTCCGTCACCGTCGTGGTTTGCCCATGCGCGGTCAGCGCACGCGCACGAACGCACGAACTCGCAAGGGTCCGCGCAAAGCCGCTGCGTCCCTGAAGAAATAATTGAGTAAGAGGTAGTTATGGCAAAAGCCCCCAGCAGTAACGCAGCACAACGCGTTCGCAAGAAAGTACGCAAGAACGTTGCCGACGGCGTCGCTCACGTTCACGCGTCTTT
>LNFM01010721.1_pt1 | contig 22174 bp, 22 predicted proteins | sample 596031 | NCBI WGS metagenome assembly LNFM01 (sample SAMN04254537, study PRJNA301005) | activated carbon metagenome | isolation source: dual media filters at the Ann Arbor, Michigan drinking water treatment plant | place: USA: Ann Arbor
GATATGGCACCCAATATAAGTGGAGTAAAAGATGTAGACTTGGCTGGATCGGCATACTTAACCGAGTTAGCAATCGATTTTTGTGATGGATGGCTTAAACCAAATGGCAATTTTCTAGTCAAGGTGTTTATAGGAGTGGGTTTTGAAGAGATTGTCAAAACGATGCGATTGCAGTTTGATAAAGTAGTTACGCGAAAACCAAAAGCATCACGAGACCGTAGCAGTGAAGTGTATTTGCTCGGTTTAGGCAAGAAATAGTTTGTAAGAAATAACTTAAAAGTAGTTTAAAATGAATGTAGTAATTTCCCGCTTTTTAAAAGGAATGGGCACGTGAATAATATCGCAAAAAGTATCGCAATCTGGTTAGCTGTCGCCTTAGTGTTGATGATGGTGTTTAATCAGTTTGGCGGCCAAAGCAAGCCAGATAGTCAAATGGTTTACTCTCAATTTATGCAGGAAGTAAAAGACGGCCGAATTGCCAAAGTGCAAATCGATGGTCGTGTTGTGCACGGCAAAACCCAAGACGGGAAAGAATTCAGCACTTACGCGCCAAACGATTTGTGGATGGTGAATGATTTGCTTAAATACAATGTGGTTGTTGAAGCGAAACCAGAGCAACAACGCTCTGTGTTGCTTGAAATCTTTATGTCATGGTTCCCAATGATTTTATTGATTGGCGTATGGATTTTCTTTATGCGTCAAATGCAAGGCGGCGGCAAAGGCGGCGGCCCATTCTCATTCGGTAAAAGTAAAGCGCGTCAATTAGATGAAAGTGCCAATCAAACCACTTTTGCCGATGTGGCGGGTTGCGATGAAGCCAAAGAAGAAGTGACTGAATTGGTCGACTTCTTAAAAGAACCCACTAAATTCCAAAAATTGGGTGGCCGTATTCCACGAGGCGTGTTGCTTGTGGGTCCTCCGGGTACAGGTAAAACCTTGCTTGCGCGTGCAATCGCGGGCGAAGCGAAAGTGCCATTTTTCTCGATTTCTGGTTCAGATTTCGTCGAAATGTTTGTAGGTGTGGGTGCAGCACGCGTGCGTGATATGTTTGAAACCGCCAAGAAAAACTCACCTTGTATCATCTTCATTGATGAGATTGATGCGGTAGGTCGCAGCCGTGGTGCAGGTACAGGTGGCGGTAATGATGAGCGCGAGCAAACATTGAATCAGCTGTTAGTGGAAATGGATGGTTTTGAGGCAAGTTCTGGCGTCATCATCATTGCGGCAACAAACCGTGCCGATGTGTTGGATAAAGCTTTGTTACGTCCTGGTCGTTTTGACCGACAAGTGATGGTCGGTTTGCCTGATATTAAAGGTCGTGAGCAAATCTTGTTGGTGCATATGCGTAAAGTGCCAATTGACCCAGATGTAAAAGCCGATATTTTGGCACGTGGTACACCTGGCTTTAGTGGTGCAGATTTAGCCAACTTGGTCAATGAAGCCGCTTTATTTGCAGCACGCCGTAGCAAACGCACGGTGGATATGGAAGATTTTGAAGATGCTAAAGACAAAATCTATATGGGCCCTGAGCGTAAATCCATGGTGATGCGTGAAGAAGAGCGTCGCAATACGGCGTATCACGAAAGTGGTCATGCGGTTGTAGCGAAATTGCTACCAAAAGCTGATCCTGTACATAAGGTCACCATTATGCCGCGTGGTTGGGCGCTGGGTTTAACTTGGCAGTTGCCAGAGTTTGATCGCATCAGTAACTACAAAGACAAGATGCTGGAAGAGATTTCTATTTTGTTTGGTGGCCGTATTGCCGAAGAAATCTTTATGCATCAAATGAGTACTGGCGCATCGAATGATTTTGAGCGTGCCACTAAGCTAGCGCGTGATATGGTGACTAAATACGGCATGAGTGATGCACTAGGTATTATGGTTTATGCAGGTAATGAGCAGGATTCGTTTTTCGGCAGTATGAGTTCTAAAACAGTGAGTGAAGCAACGCAGCAAAAAGTAGATGCTGAAATCCGCCGTATTTTGGATGAGCAATATAATGTTGCGCGCAAATTGCTGGAAGATAATCGCGATAAAGTCGAAGCGATGACGGCGGCTTTGATGGAGTATGAAACGATTGACGCAGATCAAATCAACGATATTATGGCGAGCTTGCCAGTGCGTGCACCAAAACCGCGCCAGCCAAAAGTGAAGCCAACTGACAGTGGCGGTTCTTCTGGTACCACTGCAACGCCAGCGCCTCAGCCAGCAGCAAAAAATGAGTAAATTTTTGGTGTTAACTATCCGTTAATCAGCCAACATAAGTAGTGTTAAAATAAGGGTTAGATTCGTTCTAACCCTTATTTATTGTTCATACTTAATGCTATTTAATTGCGGAAAATTTCAACTTAATCTCAATCGCCCACATGTGATGGGTATAGTAAATGTAACGCCTGATTCATTTTCAGACGGTGGGAAATTTGCGCGAACGGATTTAGCGATTGAGCATGCATTGAGCTTGGTTGAACAAGGCGCGGATATTCTGGATATTGGCGGAGAATCTACCCGGCCCAATGCTACGCCTGTCAGCTTGCAACAAGAATTAGACCGCGTGATTCCAGTCATCGAGGTATTAATTAAGAAAATTAATATTCCCATTTCTATCGATACTTACAAACCGCAGGTGATGCAATGTGCAATTGCAGCAGGCGCAAGTATCGTGAACGATGTGCGTGCGCTACAAGAAAACGGTGCTATAGATATTGTTGCGGCATCTGATGCGGGCGTGTGTCTAATGCATATGCAAGGCACGCCGCAGACCATGCAAATTAATCCGCAATATAACGATGTAGTAGCTGAGGTAAAGGCATTTTTACAACAGAGATTAATGTTATGCGAAACAGCAGGAATCGACAAAAGTCGTATTCTGCTTGATCCTGGTTTTGGTTTTGGCAAAACGCGCGAACACAATATCACGCTTATTCAACATTTAGCTAGCTTCTCTACAATGGGTCAGCCATTACTGGTTGGCTTGTCGCGTAAATCCGTGTTGGGCCAAGTCACAGGTAATGATGTCGATGCGCGAATCTATTCGAGTGTGGCAGCATCGGTTATCTCCGCAATGGTTGGTGCTAAAATATTACGCGTGCATGATGTAAAAGCCACAGTTGAAGCGTTAAAAATAGTCACTGCAATTAAGCATTAAGTAAATTAACAACAATCAAGCAGGGAAACAAAAAATGGCAAAACAGTATTTCGGCACTGACGGCATTCGTGGAAAAGTAGGGGAAGGTGCAATCACACCTGATTTTGTAATGCGTCTGGGATATGCCGCTGGTCGGGTATTAGCGATTCGCACAGGAGATTTAGCAAAAGGCGCACGACCTGCTGTTTTGATTGGTAAAGACACGCGTATTTCTGGCTATATGTTAGAAGCTGCATTGGAAGCAGGTTTATCAGCGGCTGGCGTAGATGTGTTGCTAACAGGTCCAATGCCTACGCCCGCTGTGGCTTATTTGACACGCGCTTTGCGTGCACAGGCTGGCATCGTGATTTCTGCTTCGCATAATCCATATGACGATAATGGCATCAAATTTTTCTCTAGTTTAGGCGCAAAATTGCCTGACGATATTGAACACGCCATTGAAGCCGAATTAGATCAACCTATGCAAATAATGGAATCCGCCAAATTGGGTAAAGCGCGTCGGATTGATGATGCGGCTGGGCGTTATATTGAATTCTGTAAAAGCACATTTCCCAATCATTTAGATTTGCGTGGTTTAAAAATTGTGCTCGATTGTGCGCATGGCGCAACCTACCATGTGGCGCCACCCGTTTTTCATGAGCTGGGTGCAGAAGTAATTGCAATTGGCAATAAGCCTGATGGCCTAAATATTAACGAGCAAGTTGGTTCAACCCATCCACAAGCGCTGCAAAAAGCCGTGGTGCAGCATCAAGCAGATTTAGGCATTGCTTTTGATGGGGATGGCGATCGCGTCATGATGGTGGATAAATTGGGTAATTTGCTAGATGGCGACCAGCTTTTATATATTATCGCGCTCGGTTTGTACGCAAAAGGCAAGCTGAAAGGTGGTGTTGCAGGCACATTAATGACTAATTTAGCGTTAGAACACGCATTACAAAAACATCAAATTCCATTCGCACGGGCAAATGTGGGCGATCGCTATGTATTAGAGCTTTTAAACGAAAAAAACTGGAAATTGGGCGGCGAAAACTCTGGTCATATTTTAACATTAGATAAACATACTAGCGGCGATGCGATTATTGCAGCTCTGCAAGTGTTACATGCGTTGGCTGATAGTGGCAAAACGTTAACAGAAATGGGTTCGAGTTTGCGGCTTTATCCGCAAGTATTAATTAACGTCACTACCAAACATAAGCTCGATTTACAACATGCTGATATTCAAGCGGCAGTCAGTCAGGCGGAAACCACATTAAATGGCGCAGGTCGTGTGCTGCTACGCGCTTCTGGTACAGAGCCAAAAATCCGCGTGATGGTAGAAGGTCAAGATGGCGTATTGGTACAAAAGCTGGCGGAAGATATTGCAGCTGTGGTTAAAAAAGCAGCGGTATAAAAAGAAATTATCAATATGAATTTAGATGCAGTTGAAATTAAAGCGTTTGTGCCTGCAAAAGATTACGCATTATCCAAACAGTTTTATCAAGATATCGGTTTTGTATTGGCATCCGAAGGCGGTGGCGTTGCTTATTTACATCATCAAAATGTGAGTTTTCTATTGCAAGATTTTTATCTAAAAGAGTTTGCTGATAACTTAATGATGCATTTGCTAGTAAAAGATGTGGATGCATGGTGGAGTAAAATACAAAATGCCAACATCGCCAACAAGTACAGCGTCCTCGTAGGTGCAATAGAACAACAGCCATGGCGTATGCGTGATTTTATAATGGCAGACCCTAGTGGCGTACTTTGGCGTATTGGGCAAAATACTGATTAAGTTTAGATGTTTAAAAATAAATAATATTATTATTTATCAATAAGTTAACCAATATTTTTAGTCAAAAAACATTCATGTAGCTGACACCATTTGTTCATATTCTCCTGCCACACTGCCAGCATCAACCAGTGTAAGGAGGATAATAATGACAAATAAATTGCAAATTTACTTAAGTCGTATGCATGCGCTAGATAGCGCAGTGTGTGTGACAATCAGTCATAGCAATCAATACCGTTTGATTCGCGATTGGTTTCGATTAATCAGCCGCTTGGGCGATGGCGTATTTTGGTACGGTTTAATGTTAGCGATTATCATCACGCAGCAAGCCGGTGGCATTCAACCCGTTTTACATATGTTAGCTGCTGGATTAACTGGAACTATTGTATATAAATGGTTAAAGCAAAAAACGCATAGACCGCGCCCATTTCAGGTTCGCCAAGATGTATGGGTGGTGGGCAAACCGCTCGATCATTTTAGTTTCCCGTCGGGACATACTTTGCATGCAGTCGCGTTCAGCGTGGTGGCAATGCATTACTATCCAGAGTTATCGATTGTGTTGGTGCCATTTACAATGATGGTGGCCATGTCGCGTGTGATTTTGGGTTTACATTATCCGAGTGATGTATTCGCAGGTGCTGCTATTGGCTATGTAATCGCGCAATCTTACTTAATGGCTTTTGCTTAAAATTGAAAATTTAACAAGAAATAAGCGTTAAGTATTCAACTATTTAGCCGCTGTATGATAAAAGTGGATTGGCGTTGCTAAACGTTTGGTTAATTCTTTTAAACATTTCTCACGCCAAATCACCATTTCAGTTGCACTTAGATGCTTCAATTCTGGCTCCCATTGTGGCCTGTTACCTTGAATCGATTGATCAAAATGCGTAAGCGCATGTTTAGTTTTGGTTAAATAATATTCTAAGCTTGCCATAAAACGCTTATCTTTCAGTCGTGCAATCCATAAAACGCTTTGTGATAGAAAGCTAATTCTAAGCGCGTAATCGGCCCAAGCCAGCTGCTTTAAATGCTTAGCAGCCTGTCCTGCGGATACGCTGGCATTTGAGCTAGAAAAGTAAGGCGCAACAAAAGTACTCAGCTCATGCACATGCATACGGATTAGCTGATTTGGTGTGTAGCGAATATGTTGTGTAATATGCGCATCCATCGCCCATTCGGAGGCAATGTGCGTAATCACTGACTTATTGAGCCAAGGAACTCGCTTCCATTTTGCTTCAAATGCGGGTACAAAATGATTGTGCGCTACCACATCCACAAATAAATGACTGGTGTAGCCAATGACAATTGCTAGTTCCTCGTCTGTGCTGGCATTTGACATCATCCATTCTGCTTTTTGCCATTGATGCGTGGTGTTGAAGGATTTTGAAATAATGGCTAAATCGGGCAAACAAGCACCGGCCATCACTAAAGTAGGCAATTTTTTAAGCACTTGTTGCAACTTTGGGTCTAATAATGGGGTTGCCATCAAAAGCCATTGTGCAAAATAAATATGGGTATATAAACCCCATGCGTTGGCGTCCATGGCAAATACGCTGAGTGGAATACACCATAACAGAGGCGTGACATAACGTTTTATCATGTCGCGTACTTTTACACTGTGGCATTAAATACAAATGACAACTGAGTGATAATTGTGTGACATGTCATCTAAATTTAAGTCATTATTTTCATCAAGCCGTCATAATCAATCGCTAACATAAAAAATCAAAATATATGGTTAAGCTAATGAATATATTACTTATTTCGGATGTGTATTTCCCACGAGTGAACGGTGTTTCTACCTCAATTAGAACATTTACCCAACAATTGCAAAAAATGGGACATAGCGTGCATTTGATTGCGCCAGATTATGGCGTGACTACTGAAGATGAGGATTGGATTACGCGAGTTGATGCGCGCTCTATCTATTTTGATCCAGAAGATAAGCTAATGAAGTATGGAGAAGTGCTGAAATTAAGCAGAAAATTAAAGGCAATGCAGTTTGACATGCTGCATATTCACACGCCTTTTATCGCGCACTACGCGGGCTTAAAATTAGCCAAAATGCTCAAAATTCCAGCAATAGAAACTTACCATACTTTCTTTGAAGACTATCTGCATCATTATTTACCATGGATTCCGCAGTTTGCGGCACGTGGATTAGCGAGAATGATTTCAAAAAATCAATGCAATCAAGTGGATGCGATTGTTGCACCATCGCAACCGATGTTGGATGTGTTGCGCAGTTATGGCGTGAATACATTGTCGGAAGTGATTGCGACTGGCTTGCAGGAACATAGCTTTAGCCCTGCGGATGGCAATGCATTTAAAGTTAAACACGGCATTGCACTAGAGCGTCCATTGTTACTATATGTTGGCCGCGTCGCACATGAGAAAAACATTGGCTTTTTGTTGGTTATGGTCAAATTGTTAAGCGAGGTAATGCCAGAAGTACTGTTAGTTATCACGGGAGAGGGCCCAGCAGTGCCCAGTTTGCGCGCCTCAGTCAAAGCGCATGGCATTGAAAGCAATGTGCAGTTTATTGGCTACTTAAATCGCGAGACAGAACTAAATAGCTGCTATAAAGCGGCGGATGTATTTGTGTTTGCGTCAAAAAGTGAAACGCAAGGCTTGGTGATTTTAGAAGCAATGGCGCAAGCAACACCAGTAGTCGCCATTGCAGAGCTAGGCACAGCCTCTATTTTAATTGACGGTCAAGGCGCTTTAATTTCGCCAGAAAATGAATCTGAGTTTGTGCAAAAAGTGCATAGCTTGCTCATTAATCCGCAGCGTTGCCAGCAACTAGGTGAAGTAGCGCGAGAATACGCGCAGAAAAAATGGTCTGCCGCCACCCAAGCAGAGCGCATGGTTAAGTTTTACATGGTGATTGCTAGCACGCACGGCCAAACTAAAAACCCTGCAATACTCAATATACAGCGTACTTAACACTAAATTTGTGTCGAAATTAGCTATATTATTGCGCTGTTTTTATGTCAATAAAAAAGCCAGCATTGCTGGCTTTTTTGATTCAACTTTTATTGGCTTAAATTAGGGGTTAACCGAACTTACCTGTAATGTAATCTTCTGTTTCTTTTCTGGTTGGGCGTGTAAAAATCATGTCTGTGTCGCCGTACTCAATCAACTCGCCAAGATACATATAAGCCGTGTAATCCGATACGCGCGCGGCTTGTTGCATGTTATGCGTCACCACTAAAATAGTTAGCTTTTCTTTAAGCTCGCTCATCAGTTCTTCAATGTTGGCAGTCGCAATTGGGTCAAGTGCAGATGTCGGCTCGTCAAACAACATAATTTCAGGGTCGGTTGCCAATGCGCGTGCAATACATAAACGTTGTTGCTGGCCGCCAGATAAATTAAAAGCTAAGTCGTGTAAACGGTCTTTTACTTCGTTCCATAATGCGCCGCCTTTTAAGGCCTCTTCTACTTTATCATCCACCATGCGCTTATTTTTTTCGCCACGCACACGCAAACCGTAAGCCACGTTTTCATAGATTGATTTAGGGAAAGGGTTTGGCTTTTGAAACACCATGCTAATGCGCATACGCACTTCAATTGGGTCTACACCTGATTCTAAAATGTTGGTGTTGTCAGGCTGCATAATAATTTGGCCCTGATATTTATTACCAGGATATAAATCATGCATGCGGTTAAAGCAACGCAAAAATGTGGACTTTCCGCAACCAGATGGACCAATTAATGCCGTGATTTTATTTTCGTACAAAGGCATGTTGACGCCTTTTAAAGCTTGCATGCCGTTGCTATAAAAAAAGTTTAATTCACGCGATTCTGCTTTAATTGCTGTTGTTACATTGGCCATAAATTTTCCCAAAAAATCTTGTTTTAATTCGTTAATTTTTTATTTAAACGATTCAGTGAATTTTGTTACCATTTAATATTTTTACGTATTTGATAACGCAAATAGATGGCGGTACCGTTCATTAATAAGGTCACCACAATAATAATGGCGCCTGTTGCGGCTGCATTAATATGAAACGCATGATCGGGACGTGATAGCCAGTTAAACATTTGAATCGGCAAAACGGTAAAGCCTGAAGTTAACCAATCAAAATTGATAAAAGGCGCCGCTTCTGTAAGAGGTGAGGGTGGTAAAAACGCAATAAATGTCAATGCGCCAATCGTAATCACAGGCGCTGTTTCGCCCAGTGCACGCGCCATACCGATAATGACACCTGTTAAAATACCTCCTTGAGAGTACTTTAAAACATGATCTTTTACTACTTGCCATTTAGTTGCACCAACAGCATAGGCAGCTTCGCGAATCGCGACTGGAATGGCTCGAATAGATTCCCGTGTAGACACGATTACAATAGGTAAAATCAATAAACCAAGCGTTAAGCCTGCAGTGAGTATGCTTTGACCCAAACCTAATCCATATACGAAAAGACCAAGCGCCAATAAACCATATACAATAGACGGCACACCAGCCAAATTGGATACATTAATTTCGATTAAATCAGAAAACCATCCTTTTTTTGCATACTCTTCTAGGTATAAACCCGCAGCAACACCCATTGGTACCGCAGTTAAAAAAGTCACAGTCATCACCAAAAGCGAACCTACCCATGCAGATAACAAGCCTGCTTTTGCGGCACGACGTGATGGAAAGTTACTTAAAAAATCCATATTAAAACGTGGGTAACCGTCCATCACTAAATCAATAAACAAAGTACATAACGTGAGCAAACCAATCATCAATGCGATTAAGCCAATAATTGAAAAAAAGATGTCATTACGCTTATGACGCTTAATCATCGCGCGTACGCTATCCAGATTTTCGAGTACGCTTGCTTGTGATTTTTTCGCTAGTTCAGTCATGGGATTGTGGCTTATCTCGTTTTATTTGGCGTTAATTTTAGTAATTCTCGCGGAATTTTTTACGTGCAATATGACCTAAAATATTAAATGTTAAAGTCATTATCATTAACACTAGCCCAGCGGCGAAAATACTTTGATAACCTACACTGCCATGCGGCAAATCACCTAGTGCAACTTGCACAATGTAGGCGGTAATTGTAGCCGCGCTTTCCATTGGGTCAAAAGTTAAATTAGGTTGCTGGCCAGCAGCCACGGCCACTACCATCGTTTCGCCGACAGCGCGTGAAATAGCTAAAATATAAGCAGCGATAATGCCTGAAATTGCGGCGGGAGTAACCACCTTAACCGCCGTTTGAAAGCGTGTTGCGCCCATTGCATAGCTACCCTCGCGCATGCTCATTGGCACAGCGCGCATCGCATCTTCTGCCACTGAACTAATGTAAGGAATAATCATAATACCCATCACGATACCTGGGCCTAGCATATTAAAACCGGGCAACTCAGGGAATATTTTTTGTAATAAAGGGGTAACGAATAGAAGAGCAAAGTAACCAAATACAACAGTGGGTACGCCCACTAATAGCTCTAATACGGGTTTGATTATTTCACGTGCTTTGTGCGATGCAAATTCTGATAAATAAATCGCACCAATTGTGCCGACTGGAATAGCCACACATAAAGCAATTGCTGAAGTTGTTAATGTGCCAGCTACTAAGGGCATAATGCCAAAGTGAGCGTCCTCAAATAAAGGTGTCCACTGAGTATCTGTTAAAAAATCGACCAAAGATACATGCTCAAAAAACGACAAAGACTCAACGATCAATACACCAACAATCGCAAAAGTAGTTAAAACAGCCGAAAGTGCAGCCAGCATAAGGATGAATTCAATGATGCGTTCGCGTACATTACGCTTAATATTTTTGGCTAAACGCGGACTAATAATGGTGTTTTGATTTGCTGAGGTCATTGTTTAGATGTCTTTTTTGTATAACCGTATTGTAATGAATTAATGTGACAAATATAAGACAATTTATTGGTGGGGGATACAGATAAATGACTAAAAAGGTAGTAAGCCATTACATTGTTTCATCAACTATTCAATTTTTTTAGGCTTGAGCGAGTCAATTTAAAGCAATAAAAAAGGCGACGCTAGGTCGCCTTTTTGAATAGATTAAACTACTTAATGCGGGCTAATAACTCTTCAATTTTCACACCAATTTCTGGTGTGCCATCAAAACCTGTTCCAGGTTTTAACGATTTAAAGTGCTTGGTCACAGCCGCATATTCATTGGCGGGCAAAGGAATATATTTCACTTCTTTAACTAATTCAGGTGCGTTCTCTAAATAAAAATTAATAAATGCTTTCACCTCTGGCTTAAACGCTGCAGATGAAGCATTAACATAGATAAAGATAGGACGAGCAAGTGGTTGGTATGTACCGTTTTTAACCGTTTCTAATGAAGGTAAAACAGCAGGTGCACCCTTTTTAGCAACGATAGGAATTGCTTTAAGTTTATCTTGGTTTTCTTCATAGTACGCAAAACCAAAATAGCCTAAAGAACCTTTGTCGCTAGCAACGCCTTGTACTACAACATTGTCGTCTTCAGAAGCAGTATAGTCGCCGCGGCTTGATTTAGCTTTGCCAACAATCGCTTCAGTAAAATAATCGAATGTGCCTGAGTCAGAACCTGCACCAAATAATTTAAGCGGTGTATCTGGAAAAGCTGCATTAATTTGCTTCCAAGACTTTACTTTACCTTGAGCTGCGGGCTCCCACATTTTTTTCAGTTCTTCAACTGTTAATGATTTAACAAAATCATTATTTTTATTCACTACGACTGTTAAGCCATCATAAGCTACTGGTAACTCAATAAACTGTACGCCAGCTTCTTTACAAGCATCCATCTCTTTTTTGAGGATAGGGCGTGAAGCATTTTGTACATCGGTTTCACCGCGACAGAATTTTTTAAAACCACCACCAGTACCAGAAATACCAACAGTCACTTTTACTTTAGTTGCGATTTGGTATTCTTCTGCAACCGCTTCAGTAATAGGATAAACGGTACTTGAGCCGTCAATTTTGATAATTTTATCAGCTGCTCCTGCTGATTGAATATTGAAAGTAGCCGCTAAAACAGCCGCTACGCTTAACACTTTAACAAACTTAGTTTGCATTAAATTCCCCGAAAAAATAAATTACAGTTGTAGTACGCTTACAGTAACGATAAATTGTGTATTACGTCTACTTAACTTAATGAACAATTTATAAAATTTTTGTGACAATAGTATGACAAAAAACTAGCTTTAATTGTAATTGTTTGTGCGATGAATAACACTGGATTTTAGTATAAAGTCGTACAAACTTTTAGCCACACTACTTAAACAGACAGTAATTTTGAAAGACTAATGATGAGCACAGTGACGATTTATCACAACCAAGCTTGCGGAACATCGCGCAATACGTTGGCGATGATACGCGCCAGCGGTATCGAGCCAGAGATTGTTGAATATTTAAAAACACCGCCTAGTCGTGAGAAATTAACCGAATTAATTGTGCAAATGGGCATTGCGCCGCGTGATTTATTGCGCGAAAAAGGTACACCATACAGTGATTTAGGTTTGGACGATTTAACATTAAGCAACAGCGTTTTGGTGGATGCCATGATGCAACACCCCATTTTGATCAATCGCCCGATTGTGGTGACCGCTAAAGGGGTCAAGTTATGCCGGCCTTCGGAATTGGTGTTGGATATTTTAGAAAATCCAAACTTTGGCGAATTCATCAAAGAAGATGGTGAAAAAATAATCTATAAACCTTAAATATTTAAGCTAAAAAAAGCGTTAAGTCTTTGCTGTATAATGCTCATTTTTATTCAATAGCATAATCATTAGCAAGCCAGTATGGAAGCCGAACAACTCAATATAATTGCCAATCGTTTAAGTGATTTAAGCGCGCGTCACCACGCCCTTCGGGGGTATCTTTGACTTTGAAAAACGCCAAAAAAGCACAAGAGCTAGGCAAAGAAAAGCGCATGCTTGAGCTAGTGGTGCATAATCTGCAAAACTTAGAGAACGGCTTAAAAGATAGCCAAGAGTTGTTTGAGATGGCGCGTGAAGAAAACGACGATGAAACACTGTTAAGTGTCGACTCAGACACGCAAAGCATCGAAACGCAAATCGCCGCCATGGAATTCCGCCGTATGTTTTCAGGCGAATTAGATGCGAATAATTGCTTTATTGAATTTCAATCGGGCAGTGGCGGCACGGAAGCGCAGGACTGGTGCAATATGCTGTTGCGCATGTATTTGCGCTATGCCGAGCGCAAGGGTTTTAAAGTAGAGGTGCTGGAATTATCCGATGGCGATGTAGCAGGCATTAAAGGCGCATCCATTAAACTCACAGGTGATTATGCTTATGGTACTTTACGAACTGAAAATGGGGTACATAGATTAGTGCGTAAATCACCGTTCGATTCAAACGCCAAGCGCCACACCAGTTTTGCCAGCGTGCAAATTTTTCCAGAAGTCGATGATTCCATTGAAATCGATATCAATCCCGCTGATTTGCGGGTGGATACCTATCGCGCTTCAGGCGCGGGCGGGCAGCATATCAACAAAACCGATTCAGCGGTGCGTATCACGCATCTACCCACAAACGTCGTCGTGCAATGCCAAAGTGACCGCAGCCAACATCGCAACCGTGAAGAAGCCATGAATATGCTAAAAGGCGCGTTATACAACCTAGAACTAAATAAGCGCAATGCCGACAAACAAGCGCTAGAAGATGCCAAAACTGACATTGGTTGGGGACATCAAATTAGAAGTTATGTGTTAGATCAAGGGCGCATTAAAGATTTGCGCACCAATGTTGAAATTGGCAATACCCAAGGTGTGCTAGATGGCGACCTTGACCCATTTATACAAGTGAGTTTGAAGCAGGGAGTGTAGTGTGAGTAATATTGAGCAAAATAATGAAGTAGTGGCAGCGTGTGGCGACTAATGGCGTAGCTTTTCCGAATGATTTTAAGCCGCTGCACAAAGCCGATGCGCTACACCAACAATATGGTGAGTTTGATAAAGAAACGCTAGACCCACAGGCCATTTCAGCCACAGTGGCTGGCCGTATGATGCTAAAACGCGTGATGGGTAAGGCCAGCTTTGCCACTATTCAAGATGCAACTGGGCGTATTCAGTTATATATCGCCCGCGATGAAGTGGGCGAAGAAGTTTACGAAAGCTTTAAACATTGGGATATGGGCGATTTTTTAGGCGCGACTGGTCGTTTGTTTAAAACGCGTACAGGCGAATTATCCATTCATGTGACCGAACTAAGATTACTGACAAAATCCTTGCGCCCATTGCCAGAAAAATTCCACGGCTTGCAAGATCAAGAAGTGAAATATCGCCAGCGCTATGTGGATTTGATTACCAGCGAAGAAACGCGCGCGACCTTTATTGCACGCAGCAAAGTGGTTTCTGCCATTCGTAACTTTATGATTCAAAACGAGTTTTTAGAAGTAGAAACGCCGATGTTGCACCCGATTCCAGGTGGCGCTTCTGCCAAACCGTTTATCACGCACCACAATGCACTGGATATGCAGATGTTTATGCGCATTGCCCCTGAGTTATATTTAAAGCGTTTAGTGGTTGGTGGTTTTGAGCGCGTGTTTGAGATTAATCGCAATTTCCGCAATGAAGGTTTAAGCGTTCGCCATAATCCAGAATTCACTATGATGGAATTTTATGCTGCTTATACGGATTACCAATGGTTGATGGATTTTACTGAGGCGACAATTCGCGCCGCCGCGATTGCCGCACGCGGCACAGCGGTGTTGACTTATGACGGAAAAGAAGTCGATTTAAGTAAACCATTTGAGCGCTTAACGATTGTGGGCGCGATTCAAAAATTTGCCCCAAAATATACGTTAAGTCAGCTTAACGATGCCGATTTTTTACGTGCAGAAATATTAAAACATGGAACAAAGCCATTCGACCATGCAGGTTTGGGCGCATTGCAATTAGCGTTGTTTGAAGAAACAGCCGAAAGCCAGTTGTGGCAACCGACATATATTATTGATTATCCGGTTGAAGTTTCACCTTTAGCACGCGCGTCTGACAAAAATCCTGAAATCACCGAACGCTTTGAGTTGTTTATTACTGGCCGTGAAATGGCCAATGGATTTAGTGAACTTAACGATGCGGAAGACCAAGCGGCGAGATTCCAAGCGCAAATGAAAGCCAAAGAAGCAGGCGATGCAGAAGCGATGTATTACGATGCCGATTTTATTCGCGCATTAGAATATGGCATGCCACCAACGGGTGGTTGCGGTATTGGCATTGACCGTTTGGTGATGCTGATTACCGATTCGCCTAGCATTCGCGATGTGATTCTGTTCCCGCATATGCGTGCAGAATCTTAAACGCCAACATAAAAGTTACACCAAATAATACGTTAAGTGCGATGTTTTATCGTGTTTAACGGGCTTTCAAAACCCACTTGTTCATGCTATTTAACATGTGGGTTTTTTATTGTTGTAAATACACCCACAATTTTTAATTCATTCAAATATTAGCTATCTGTCATCAAATTGTCATATACAACTATCAAAATCTAGTCCGTCGATTAGTACTACATTTTTGAATATATATAACAAGGGATTTTTGATGAACTTTAGATTACGTCAATCAGTGGTTGCAGTGACTGGTGCGCTATTGCTTACAACAGGCTTGAGTGCCATGGCAGACAGCACAACCGATATTGTGAACGCGCTCATCAGCAAAGGCGTGTTAACTGAAGAAGAGGGCGCTTTATTAATTAAAGGCCGCACTGGGGAAAAAGAAAGCGCAGAAAAAAAAGCCAAAGACCAAGCATCCGTTAAGGTAGGAAAAAAAGGCTTAGAGGTGGAAAGTGGTGATGGTAACTTTAGCCTTAAATTAGGTGGTCGTATGCACGCCGATGTGACATCGTTTCAAAATGATGACAATTTAAGAGCCAGAAGCCCAGTCACCAATGTAACACCATTAGAAGCAACCAGCGGCACAGAAATACGCCGCGGCCGTATCGCGCTGAGCGGTACGCTGTATAAAGATTTTGATTACATTATCGAAACAGATTTTAGTGGTAATGCCACAGGCGTTAGAGACCTTTTTGTGAACTACAGAGGTTTTAAACCGCTTGAAATTACGGTTGGTCATCAAAAGCACGCCATGAGTATGGAAATTCAAGAGAGCTCTAACGATATTATGTTCAATGAGCGCTCAGCTGTACAAGCACTAACACTTCCGTATTTTGACCGAGCAATTGGCGTTAACTTAAAAACATCTGGCGATAACTGGAACGTTCAAGGTGGTGTGTATGGTGATTCTGTGTCACCTCAAGAGAGTGCTTCTGTTGGGCGAAGCGATGAGGGCGGCGGCTGGGGCTTGCGCGGCACATTTGCGCCAATTAATGAAGAAAATCGTTTAGTTCATTTTGGCGCAAATATTGGCCAACGTAAAACCAATGACGCCAATAATCAAGTCAATAGTAATTCTCCCGCATTTGCACTTAGAACAGCAAATAACTCGGGATTGTCATTATCAAACACAGGCAACATTACTGGGCTTGATCAAGTGACATTGGGTATTTTAGAGTTTTCAGCAATGTACGGACCATTGTCGTTTCAAAGTGAGTTTGCTCAAGCAAAAGCGGAACGTGAACAGCGCTCAGATTTAGACTTTAACGCATTTTATGTGCAGGCAGGTTATAGCTTAACTGGTGAGTCACGCACTTACAAAGGCTCAGACGGCGAATTTAAACGCCTGAAACCAAAAAATAACTTTAGCCTAGAAAAAGGCACTTGGGGCGCATGGGAAGTAGCGGCGCGTTACGACCAGCTTGATTTAGTGGATGAAGACATTTTAGGCGGCGAACAAAAACGCGTATCACTAAACTTGAATTGGTATATGAACGAAAATGTACGTTTACTTGCTGGCTATACGCGCACATTTGATTTAGAAAATTCACCAATTGTAAAAGCCAATGGCGATCAGCCAGACAGTATAGATTTGTTGACATTGCGTACGCAGTTTGCATTTTAAATAAATTTAAATTTTTTGTTGGTCATATTTAAAAGGGCGCAGTTTGACTGCGCCCTTTTTTTCTTAATAAATTATATGCACCAAAAAAGTATTAGATATGCACTTTTAATGTGCGTAATTGCTTAATTCAACTGTAAAACTTAACCATTATTTAGGGTTAATTAATCGTCACTAATGGCTTTTAAAGCCACTTTCCAGCCATATCAGGCAACATTGATTCAAGTTGGAATGTTAATTGCTGAATTCCCCTTAACGCAACATTGTTTGGTCACTATCTGTAGTTGTAATCAAGATAAGTGGCGGATAGGGAAGCACGATGATTAAACATAACTTAACTAGAATATACACATTATCGCTACTGATGTGCGTTGCAAGTGTTGCATGGGCCATGCCAGCTGAAGAGCTGGTGAGCGAGCTTAGTCATAGTGTATTGCGTGTAAAAGTAAAGTTGCCAAACGGAGGCCTTGGTTTAGGTTCTGCTGTTGTTGTTGGCAAAAATGAAGTCATCACCAATTGCCATGTCGTCAACGATGCGACCAATGTTTCTGTGATTGTCAATGGCGAACCTCATAGCGCGAGCGCAATTAAAGCCGATTGGCACCACGATTTGTGCATGTTAACAGTAGACAACTTAGACGTACCAGCCGTGAAATTCGGTGCCAGCAAAAGCCTTCAATACGATGCATCATTTTTTACAGTGGGTTACCCAGACGAAACCAAAGAGCCGGTGAACACTTTTGGTGTGGTGAAAGGTTTATTCCCAATGGATGATAGCGTGATTATTCGCGCAAGTAGCTCGTTTAGATTAGGTGCTAGTGGTGGCGGTGCATTTGATGATGCAGGAAACTTAGTGGGCATCATCACATTAAAAAGCAAAGGCAGTTCAGCTTATTACTACTATATGCCTGTTGAGTGGGTACAAGCATTAGCGAGCAAGCCAGCTCAATCGTTAGGCCTAAAAAGTGAAAAGCCTTTTTGGGCGATGGATGCTCAGAAACGTCCTTATTTTATGCAAGTGGTGCAACCTTATGTTGCACAAGAGTGGAGCGCTTTATTAAAAGTAGCGACACAATGGGTGCAAGCTGAGCCAGACACTGCTGAATCTTGGTTTTATTTGGCTGCTGCAGAGTATGCAACCAATGATTATGCTAGCGCTGAACAGCATTTTAAAAAGGTGTTGTCTATGAACGGTCAACATGCACAAGCGATTGATTACTTGCAAAAATTGGCACAAAAAACAAGTACAACTAATTTAGCCTTACTCAACTAAATTATTCTTCAACTTGATGTGCATGATTTACCGGCATAATTGCAGTATTGAGTGATTTTAGATGGCGATACAAAACGCGCGTTTCTAATAAATTCCACACACGCAACATTGCTTCAATCGTATCAAATGGCTTAGTCAAAAAGTCCTTAGCACCTAATGCTAAGGCTTTTCTTTTTGCTGCGATGGTTGCGTCTGCTGTTAGCACCAAAACAGGTAAATATTCATCTTTAGGAATATGGCGCGACAACATTTCTAGCACGGCATAGCCATCTAGCTCCGGCATCATTAAATCCAGTAAAATTAAATCAGGTTCAAACGCTTTGAATAAATCGAGAGAACGCGTGGAATCTGCAGTGCTGATAACTTGATGAAAACCCTCTCTGGCGAGTAAATCTTCTAATAGCCGCAGATTTGCCTCTGCATCATCAATCACTAAAATTTTGGCATTTAATATATCCGCTTCGGTCATTTTATTTTGTATGCCTCAATGAGTTCTCTTACTCTTTTGTTAAACATCGCCACATCTAAAGGTTTGGTAATATATTGGGCAACACCAGCCATTGTTAAGCGTGCTATGGTTTCTGGCAAGGCATCTGCACTGAGTACCATGATAGGGATATGTTGAAGATTAGCATCTGCTTTTACAAAGCTGATTAAGCTCTCACCAGACCCATCTGGTAAATTTAAATCAACCAGCAATAGCGAAGGTGTAAATTCTGTTAGATATTGTCTAGCATCTTTCATTGTTGTTACTGAATGAATACGTAAATCATGCTGGCGATGAATGATTGCTTCAACTAATGCGCGGTTGCTAAAATTGTCTTCTACATAAAGAATCGTATGTTTGTTTTTTAAAGACGTATATTTATTGATGTGTGTTGCTCGAGCAGGATTGCTGATTTCTGTGTTCGATTCACCAGCGCTGATTTCTATCCAAAATAAGCTTTTATCATCAGCTACATGAATACTACCTTTCATGGCCAGCATAATTTGTTTCGATAAAGCCAAGCCTAGTCCAGTGCCTTCTACTTTGCTTTGTTCTGCGCCTAGTCGATCAAATGGCGTAAATAAGCGCTCTTTCAATTTGCTTGGAATGCCGACACCTGCATCCTCCACTTCTATCAAAATATTACCATCAAGACGGTATGCGTTTAATTTTACTACTGCATTTGCGGGGCCATACTTAAGTGCATTTGATAGTAAATTTAACACCACCTGAAGTAGCTTTTGTCGGTTTGCTGTTGCCCATAAATTGGGCGCAATTTCAGTTTTAATTTCAATATCACGAATTTTTCCTATTGGCGCAATGTATTGCGTTGCCTCATCAAGCAAGGCATTAACGTCAACAGGAGTCAATTCCAATAAAATTTCCCCAGATTCAACTCTGGCAATTTCTAGTACTTCATTGATTAATTTGAGCAAATGCTGTCCAGCCCCTAAAATAAGCGAGACACTTTCACGTTGTTTTCCCTGTGATAAATCTTGTTCTAGTAATTGCGCAAATCCTAAAATAGCATTTAACGGTGTTCTTAACTCGTGGCTGGTGCGAGATAAAAACATACTTTTTGAAGCACTGGCTTCTTCTGCTTCTTGTCTGGCCTGAATGGAATCGTTGATATTTTTAGCCAATAATTGCGATGCGTGGCCAAGCTCATCGGATAATTGGCCCAGCTCATCCTGACTGCTGGACGGCAAGTTTAATTTTTCTGATTTGGCAAGATGCGCCGCAGAGTCTCTTAATAGGCGTACTCTTTTGACGATAGTGCGTGAGAAAATCCATACCGCAACCAAAGAGCCAATAATCCCAGACACTGCCGCTATCAGAGTAATGATGATATGCCGTTGCCGTTGCTCAACGACGTCTTGCTGGTCTTTAGCCACCAAAATCGCTTCTTCTGCATTGAGCCTTTCAATTTCGTTTCTTAGCTTATCTAGCGTATTGACCTGAGATTTGAATTTGGCAATTAAGTCATCAGATGCAATGTTCGATTCATATTCTGATAGTGTTCTTAAATCACGTAAATTTTGCTCAACGAGTGGGTAAACAGTAGCAAGGCGCTTTTTTTGCCCCTCATTATCAAGTTGAATTTCTAACGCATTTAGTATGGTAGGCAGTTTGCTTTCCACCTGAAAAAAAATATCTAGAAAATGCTTATCTCCAGTCAGCAAGTAATCTCTAACGCCAGTAGATGCTTCAATCAGCATCGTATGTACTTCTTGAATATCACGCTGATTTTGCAAAGCGAGTCTGAGCTTATTTTCTAATTGTGTCGTTTCTTGCTCTCTAATATACAAAGAGCCCAGCGATGCTAATAAAACCAGCAGTGGCAAGGCAATAACGCAAACGCCTTTTATTCCTAATGGCAAATCTTGCCATGCCTGCGCAATCCAGCTTAGGGGCTGAAAATGATTTATTTTAGCTAATTGTGGCTGTGTATTTTTCATCACATCTATATTATTCACATCTGTTATCTTAAGATCTGTAACCCAGCTCAACAGCTTTTACCGCAGCTTGTGTTCTATCTTTTACACCCAGTTTATTTAAAATACGCTCGACATGAATTTTAGCTGTGCCTGGCGCAATCCCCAATTTAGCACCAAGCGCATTATTACTTAAGCCAGAGGGTAAAAGTGCAAAAATTTCACGCTCTCTGGGTGTTAATGCCTCTAAAATAGTTTGATCCACTTCGCTACGCACAGGCCCTTGATGTTGAGATAGCGCTAGCCCTATTAAGCCCGCAAGTGCCTGTAAGGTTTCGATTTCGGCTGATTCTAAGGTGAGTTTTTTCCCAGAGAGCGCAATAACTCCTTTCCCATGTCTGCCTAACGCGAGTGGAATTAAGCACTCGTGGTGATTGGTTTCCCCATGTGTCCATAATTGCGTGCCTTTATTCTCATATAAATTTAGCTGAACAGGATTTTTGAGCATACTCGCCAATATTCCCATCATCGGAATTCTTGTGCCTATCGGTAAAGACTGCCCTACTTGATTAAACACAATTAGTTTCCCAGAATTTTCTACGGCTAACATGGCATGCTGTGCTGAAAGTAAAGTGCAAAGCGCATGCAAAAGACTAGCTGATGTAGCAGTGCCCCAGCCTTGCTCAAAGAGTTGTAAGCCTAGGTTGAGATAAAGCCTCAAATGCGCGTCGTTGGCTTGTGTTTGTTTCAGGCTCTGCCTCAACGCGCGAGCACTTGTTAGTTGTTCAGATGGATTAAGTTGAATGATTGACATATGCCGAATAGTATATACCGTTCTACCTATTTTGGTAGACTTTTACTTTACTCACTGTGTGCATAATGCATCACATCGGGAAAGCAATTAAATAACCCGAACAACGTAAACATAATTGGAGAGAGAAAATGAAAAGTTTAAATTTAGCAGTGATTGTTTCATCAGCAATTTTATTGGTATCTGGTGCAGTGAATGCAGAAGATGCATACAAAAAAAGTGTGCAAAACCAAAACAATATGTCTAAACGCCCATACGCACAACCGTTGCCTGATAGTGCTTATCAAAAATCAAACGAATTTGAAGGTGCAACATTAATACGCGGTGAAGTAGAAGCTGACGACAGCGCTTTAGGCACAAACAAACAAGTGCAACGTTTAAATCAGTTATCAAAACGCCCATACTAATTAAATATAATTTTGATTCAGTATAGGGTTAAGTTGAGGAGATGATGATGAAAAGCAAAAGTCTTATTGGACTGGTATCAGCAGTAATGTTAACAACGGGCGTTGTTCAGGCAGGAGATGATAAAGCTCAAAATGTCATCAACCAAAACTTGTCGAAACGTCCTTATCAAGAAGCACCAGTTGAAGCTACCGCTAACAAAGCGGATAATTGGGAAGCTGCAACGTTGATTAAAGATGAAGCGGCTGACCGTAAAGCGGGACCTAACACTTATCAACAATTGAACATTCGTATGTTAGGTAAAAGACCGTATATGGATAAAACGACAGATTAACTAAATTAATCATAGTGATAGATAAAAGTGCCATTGTCATGAAAATGGCACTTATTATTTGTTACACTGTCATTTAGACATTATTCA
>LNFM01005400.1_pt1 | contig 22170 bp, 8 predicted proteins | sample 596031 | NCBI WGS metagenome assembly LNFM01 (sample SAMN04254537, study PRJNA301005) | activated carbon metagenome | isolation source: dual media filters at the Ann Arbor, Michigan drinking water treatment plant | place: USA: Ann Arbor
ACGGTCGCGCTGCTCGGCCCGAGCCACCCGCAGATCGGCGAGGTGCTGTGGCACGACGCGGGGGCCGACGCGGCCGCGGCCGCGGACGGTGCGGCCGCGCTGGTCGCCAGCGGCGCGACGGTGATCGTCGGGCCGATCGGGCCCGCGGCCGTCCGCGCGGCGCGGGCACGGCTGGGCGCGTCGGTCCGCGTGCTCACGCCCGGTGAGCCCGTGGGCGACGTCACCGGCGCGGCCCCGACCCTCGAGCGCCGCGTCGCGGCCCTCGTCGACGTCGCCGTGTCGCGCGACGCCAAGCGCGTCATCGTGTTCGCGCCCGACAGCACGTATGGCAAGCGGGCCCAGGCCGCCGCGATCGCGCGGCTCGGCAAGGCCAACGCGCCGGTGCTCATCGTGTATCCCCTCGACACCACGAGCTTCGCCGCCTTCACCGATCCGATCGTGAAGTCCCTCGACGCGCGCACCGCCGTGCTCGTCGCCGATCAGGCCTCGCGCACCGAGATGCTGGTCCGCCAGCTCGCGCGCGACGGCAAGGGCCCAGGATCGAAGGGCGGTCCCCTGGTCCTCGCGACCGCCGAGGGCATCTCCGACGTCGAGGCCGGGGCCGGGCACGACGTCCTGGCGAACATGATCGTCGCGCCCACGGCGGCCACGACCCCGGCGGCCGAGTCCTTTGCGGCCGCGTACCGGGCGGCCGAGGGCGTGCCTCCCCCCGACCAGGCCCTGCTCGTCCATCGGGCGCTGAGCCTGGCCTACGACGGCGCGGAGGCCCGCGAGGCCCCGGTCGTCCTCGTGAAGGTGCAGGGGGGCAGGCTCGTTGTCCAAGCCGCGCCGTGATCCAGGGCAGAAGCGCCGCGACGGCCAGGCCCCCAGCAGCGGTGGCGGTGGCGGCGGTGGTGGTCGTGGTGGCAGCGACGGCAACCACGTCGTCGCCGGCGGCCGTGCGATCGCCGAGCTCCTCGACGCGGCGCCGGGCCGCGTACGCCGCATCCTCGTCCTCGAGCACCGCCGCGACGAGCCGGTCGTCGCCCGGGCCGCGGACCTCGGCATCGAGATCCGCGTGGTCGATGCGCCCACGCTCGCCCGCGTCAGCGTCGACGGCCCGACCAAGGGCGTCGTCGCCGTCGCGACCCCGCCCGCCCTCGTCGACCTCGAGGACCTCCTCGCCCCCGCGCCGGACATCCTCGTCGCCCTCGACGGCGTCGTCGATCCGCACAACCTCGGGGCGATCCTGCGGTCGGCCGAGTTCTTCGGGGCCGGCGGCGTCTTCTGGCCCAAGGACGGCACGGCCCCGCTGTCGCCGGCGGCCGTGCGCGCCTCCGCGGGCGCGACCGAGCGGGTCGCGATGGCGCAGGTCGTCAACCTCGCGCGGGCCCTCGGCCAGTGCCGCGACGCCGAGATGTGGATCGTCGGCGCGGTCGCGGAGGGGGGCATGCCGTTGCACGAGGCCGCCGCGCCCGACAAGCTGCCCCGTCGGCTCGTGCTCGTGCTCGGCGGCGAGCATGCGGGCCTGCGCCGGCTGACCCGCGAGCTCTGCGACTTCCAGGTCACGATCGAGCGGGCCGGCCAGCTCGCGTCGCTGAACGTCTCGGCGGCCGCGGCCGTGGTGCTCGCCGCGTTCTGCCGGCCGCGCTGAGCACGGGATGGCGGCGTTCGACGCCCGCCCGTTGAACGCGCCCGTGCGGACCTTTACGCTTGCGACCCACCCCGGCCGGGCCGATCGGGCAACCGACGGCAGTGGCCACCGAGGATCGACGACCCCATGGCCGACGCGCGCACCGCTTTGCTCGATCATCTCCGTGTCGACGACTCCACCACGCAGCAGGCGCTCGCGGTGGCATGCGAAGGGATCGATCTCCCGACGGCCCGATTGCAGGCGAAGGACGAGCCGGCCTCGGGCGAGGCCGCGGCGCGCCTGCTCGGCCGCATGCTGCTCGACGGCGTCGCGTCCGCGGAGGTCATCGACACCGCCAAGGCGATCGCCGCCCGGGCCCCGCGCGAGGACGCGGGCAACGAGGTCGCGCTGGTCGCCGGGGTCGCGCTGTGGCGGCTGTCGGGGCAGGCGAGCCTCGCGGAGCCGTACTTCCGCCGAGTCCGCCGCACCGATGCGTCCCACCCCGAGGTGCTCCGCTACTACCGCGAGCTGTTCGCGGGCGAGGCCGGCGCCGCGCAGCTCGTGCAGGTGCTGATCCAGGCCCGTCGCGCCACGCGGGACTCCGACCTGCGCTTCGCGTTGGCCGAGGAGGTCGCGACGCTCGCCGAGTCCCAAGCCGGCGGCGCCGACCGTGCGATCGAGACCTGGCGCTCGGTGATCCGCGAGGACGGCTACGACCCGCGGGCCTCCGCGGCACTCGAGCGGCTGTATCGCGCCGCCGGCAAGTGGACCGCGCTGGTCGAGCTGCAGAAGGACGAGATCGAGCGGCTCGGCGACGGCCCGCAGGCGGCGTCGCAGCGCATCGAGAAGCTGCTCGAGGTCGCGGGCCTGTACCGCGACAAGCTCAAGCTCGACACGATGGCGCTGGCGACGTTGCAGCGGATCCTCGACGTCGATCCGTGGCACGAGGCCAGCCTCGAGGCGCTCGCCGACACCTACGCGAAGGCCGGCCGCACCAACGATCTGCTCGGCGTGTTCGGCCGCCGCATCGCCGCCGCCAAGGAGGCCGGCGACCAGCCGCGGCAGATCGAGCTGCTGCGCCGCGTGGCCGAGATCTGGCTCGAGCAGCTCGGCAACCCGCAGCGCGCCCTCGAGCCGCTGCAGGCGGTCCTCGAGCTGGCGCCCCGCGACGTGCCGACCCGCGCGCTGCTGGCGAAGATCCACGAGCAGCGCCGGGACTTCCGCGCCCTGATCGCGCTGCGCCGCCAGGAGCTCGCCGAGCTCGAGGGCGACGCTGCCCTCGCGCTGCGGCTCGAGCTGGCGAGCCTCGCCGAGGAGCGCCTCGGCGATCGCCGCGAGGCCATCGTCGCGTACAACGAGGTGCTCGCCCACCACGACGATCACCCGTCGGCGCTGACGGGCCTACTGCGCCTGTACGAGCGCGAGAGCCGGTGGGCCGACGCCGCCGAGATCCTCCACCGCCAGATCGCCCGCGCGGACGCCTCGAGCGTCGGCGCGCTGCTCGTCACGCTCGGCAACCTCTATTCCGATCGACTGCAGAGCCGCGCCGACGCGATCACGGTGTGGGCCGAACTGCTGCGCCTGCAGCCCGGGCACGAGCGCGCGATCCGACGGCTCCGCGACGCCTACGTCACCGAGGGGCGCTGGGACGATCTGCAGGCGCTGTTCGCCTCGCAGGGGCGGCTGGCCGATGTCGTCGAGGTGTTGCAGAGCGCCGCCGACCGGCTCGCCGACACCGAGGCGCGCGTGGTGCTGTACCGCCGCGTCGCCGCGCTGTGCCGCGACGCGCTCGGGCAGCCCGAGCGGGCGCTGCGGGCCCTCGAGCGCACGCTCGCGATCCAGCCCGACAACATCGAGGTCGCCCGCGAGCTGGTGCCGATCTACCGCGAGCAGCGCAACTGGGCGCGCCTGCTCGGGACCCTCGAGGTCCTGCTGCGCGCGGCCACCGACGACGACGCGCGGCTCGAGATCATCGAGGCCCTGCGCGCCGTCGCCGACGAGAAGCTGGCCTCGCCGGCGCTGACGATGCAGTGGGCCGCCGAGGCGTACCGGCTGCGGCCGACGGCGGTCGCCCTGCGCGAGAGCCTCGAGCGCGCGGCTGAGCGCGCCGACGGCTGGGACGAGCTGAGTCGCATGTTCGAGGAGCGCATCGCCGCGCCCGCGGTCGCCGACGACGAGCGCCTCGTGCTGCTCGACAAGCTCGCCGCGGTCGCGCGCGACAAGCTGTCGAAGCCCGACGACGCGCAGCGCTACTACCGACGGATCATCACGCTCGATCCGAACAACGCCGCGGCCATGTCGGCGCTCGAGGGCATCTACACCTCGACGCGGCGCTGGGATGATCTGGCCGACGTGTTCCGGCGGCGGCTCGAGGTCGAGCAGGACGACGCCGCGCGCCTCGGCACCCTGCGCGCGCTGGCGCGGCTCCAAGAGGAGCAGCTCGGCGATCTCGACGCGGCCGTGGCGACCCACACCGCGATCCTGGCGCTGGCGTCCGACGAGCCGGGCGCCCTCGATGCGCTGGCGCGGATCCATCGCAACCGCGGCAACTGGGCCGATCTCGCCGACGTGCTCGAGCGCAAGCTCGCCCGCGAGAGCACCGCTGCGCGACGCGTGCCGCTGGTGTTCGAGCTCGCGGAGATCCGCGGCGCGCGGCTGGCCGATCCGGCCCAGGCGACCGCGGGCTTCCTCGCGGTGCTCGAGCTCGAGCCCGATCACCGCCGCGCCGTCGCGGCCTTGGAGGCGCTGCGGGCCGCCGATCCGAGCAGCGCGCTGCCGATCATGCGCGGGCTCCTGCCGTTCTATCGCCGTGTCGAAGACCGGGCGAAGGAGGCCGAGGCGATGGAGGTCATCGTCGCCGCCGAGGAGGATCCGGCGACGCGCTCGGGCCTGCTCGAGCAGCTCGCGGCGATCTACGAGCAGATGCCCGAGCGCCGCGTCGACGCGCTGCGCATCCGCGGCGAGCTGTTCCGCCTCGATCCGCAGCAGTGGGAGGCGCGGCAGCTGTTGGCCCGGCTCGGCAACGACCTCGGCCGCCCGCAGGACGTCGCCGCGGCCTACGCCGACGTGCTGCGCGGGCTCGCCGACGAGGTCGCCGCCGCGGCGGCCGAGGGCCGCACCCTGGGCCGCGAGCGCGCCGCGCTGCGCCGCGATCTGTTGCTCGAGCACGGCGCGCTGCTGCGCGATCGCCTGGGCCGCCCGGCCGAGGCCGAGGCCGCGTACCTCGAGGTGCTCGGCGCCGACGAGACCCACCAGGGCGCGTACGAGGCCCTGGAGGCCCTGCTGCGGGCGCGCGAGGGCCACGGGGCGCTGCGCGACCTGTACCGCCGCCGCGCCGACGTGACCTTCAACCAGCGCGAGCAGAAGCAGCTGCTCTCGCGGATCATCGAGCTCTCGCGCACCGAGCTCGACGATCGCGCCACCGCGATCGCGACCGCGGAGGAGCTGCTCGACCTGATCCCGGACGATCTGCCGACGCTCGAGCTGCTCGTCGAGATGTACGAGCGCGGGCAGACCCGCAGCGAGCTGGCCAAGCTCGAGGAGGCGCTCGGTCGCTGGGCCGAGCTCGAGCGCGATCCGGCGCGCGCACGCGGCCTCACCGTCCGTCGCGCGACGCTCCGCATGCAGGAGCTCGGCGACGCGTACGGGGCCACCGATCTGCTCGGCCAGGTGCTCGGCGAGGATCCCGACAATGCGTCGGCGCGGGCCCTGCTCGAGGAGCTGCTCGGGGTGTCCGAGGTCCAGCTCGCCGCCGCGGCGATGCTCGAGCCGGTCTACATCCGGTCGGGCGACCACGCGGGGCGCATCCGCGTGCTGTCGATCCGCCGCGAGCAGGCCGAGAACCAAGGCTCGATCGACCAGGCGATCACGCACCTGCTCGAGGTCGTGCGCCTGCTCGAGATCGACATGGGCGATCGCAACGGCGCCTTCGCCACGGCCCGCGAGGCCTACGCGATGGACGCCCGGCGGGCCGACACGCGCAACGAGGTCGAGCGCCTCGGGCTCGAGCTCGGCGCCTATGCCGATCTCGTCACCACCTGGCGCGACGCGCTCGACCAGGTCGGCACCGACACCTCGCTGCGCATCGGCCTGCTGCGGCGGATCGCCGAGCTGCAGGACGGCAAGCTCCGCGACCCCGACGCCGCGCGGAAGGCCTGGTCCGATCTGCTCGCGCTCGATCCGCCCGACGTCGCGCTCGCGCAGCGCTGCGTCGAGGCCCTGTGCCGCCTGCACCTCGAGTCGGGCGACGGGCCTGCGCTCGTCGAGGCCAAGCGGGCCCTCTTGCGCTTCGTCAGCTCCGACGACGCGGGTGTCCGCATCCGCCTCGAGATCGCGGAGATCCAGGAGCAGCTCGGCGATCGCGTCGGCGCGGCGATGACCTACAGCGAGGTCCTCGACCTCGTGCCCGGCAACCTCACCGCCCTGGACGCGCTCGAGCGGCTGTTCCTCGAGGAGCAGGAGTGGGAGCGGCTGTGCGACGTGCTCGAGCACCGCATCGGCGTCACCGCGGATCCGCGGGTGCGCGCGACGATCTACCGCCAGATCGGCGAGATCCAGCGGGACCAGCTCGGCGATCTGCAGCGCGCGCTGTCGGCGTTCCAGTCGATCCTCGACGTGAAGGCCGGGCGCGAGGACACCATCGTCGCGCTCGGGGCCCTGGTCGCGATCAACGAGAAGCTCGAGCGCTGGGCCGACGTCGACGACGGCCTGCGCCGCCTCGTCGCCCTGGCCGACAGCGATCCGGTGCGCGTCGAGCTGCTCGCGCGCACCGCCAACGTCGTCGGTCGTCGGCTCGGCCGCGGCTACGATGCGCTCGATCTGCTGAAGCGCGTGCTCGACCTGTCGCCGACGCACGCGGGCGCGCGGGCCGAGGTCGGTCGCTACGTCGAGGGCGACGACACCCGCGAGCGGGCGATCCGGATCCTGATGCCGCTGTACGAGGCCGAGCAGAACTGGCCCGAGCTGGTGGCGCTCGAGGAGCTGCAGGCGCGCAAGCAGCCGTCGGGCCGGCGTCGGCTCGCCGCGCTCATGCGGGTGGCGAAGACGCAACAGGAGCGGATCGGCGATCCCGACCGCGCGTTCGGGGTGTTGTGCGAGGCGATGACCGAGGCCGCCGACCAGCCGGAGCTCGCCGAGATCCTCGCCAAGGTCGAGGCGCTCGGCGCCGAGTCCGATCGCGCCGAGGGGCTCCTGGCGGCCTACTCGGCCACCGTCGATCACATCCTCGAGTCGGAGCTGCAGCAGCGGGTGCTGCGGTCGATGGGCCAGGTCGCGCTCGATCGCCTGGGGCGCCTCGACGACGCCCGCTCGGCCTACGAGCGCGTGCTGGCGCTGGCGCCCGGCGACGTCGAGGCCGCCGACGCGCTCGAGCGGATCTACCTGCAACAGGGCGAGCACGAGGCGCTCGCCAACCTGCTGGCCGCGCGCGCCGATCGGACCACCGACGCGACGCTGCGCGACGCCTACCTCATGCGCGCCGCCGACCTCATGCGGCGGCAGCTCGAGCGCCCCGAGGACGCGATCCGGCTCTACGAGCGGCTGTCGTCCGAGGGCATCGCGCGCGCCGAGGTGCAGTCCGCCCTCGAGCCGCTGTACGAGGCGACCGGTCGCTGGCGCGAGCTGGCGGTCTACCTCGGCCGCAAGCTCGCGGGTCAGTCCGGTCGTGCGGCGGTCGACACCCACCTGCGCCTCGGCCACCTGCTCGGCGAGAAGCTCGACGACGCCGAGGCCGGCATCCGCCACCTGTCGACGGCGCTGCGCCTCGATCCGGATCACGCGGTCGCCACCGAGGCGCTGGGGCGCTACCTCGCCGACCCGAGCATGCGCGGCCGCGTGGCCGAGCTGCTCGAGCCGGTGTTCGCCTCCGTCGGCGACTGGCCGCGCCTGATCCAGATCCAGGAGATCCGTTTGGCCGACGCCGCCGACGACACCGCGCGCGGCAAGATCCTCCTGCGCATCGCGCAGATCGAGGAGGAGCAGCTCGAGGACCTCGACCGCGCCTTCGACAGCTACACGCGGCTGTTCCGCGAGCAACCGAGCAACCGCTACGTCCGCGATCAGCTCTCACGGCTCGCGGGGGTGCTCGACGCGACCGAGCGCTACGCCGAGCTGCTCACGACGTACGTCACCGAGGACGCGGCCGACGACGACAGCGACGAGATCTTCGCCATCATCCGCGACGCCGCCGAGCTGTGGGCCGGGACGCTGCGACGGCCGATGCGCGCCGTGCCGCTGTATCAGCGGCTGCTGGCGACCCGTCCCGAGCAGGGCAACTTCTTCGCCCAGCTCGAGGTCGCCCTGACGCAGGGCGAGGCGTGGGCCGATCTGGCGCGCGCCTACTGGGCCGAGGTCGATCGCAACCCCAGCGAGGATCGGCAGATCGAGCTGCTGCGCAAGCTCGCGACGCTGGCCCAGGAGCTGCTCGACGATCCGGCCGAGGCGGCGCGGGCCTACCAGCGCATCCTCGAGATCCGGCCCGACCACGAGATCGCCCGCTCGCGGTACGAGCAGATCCTCGGCGACACCGGTCGCCACGCCGAGCTCCTCGATGCGCTGCGCGATCGCATCGCGCGGACGCCCCACGAGGAGGACCGCCACCGCGTCGCCCTGCGGATCGCGGAGCTGCAGGAGGGGCCGCTGCGCGACGACGACGGGGCGGTCGATACGCTGGAGAACGTCCTCGCCGACGCGCCCGACGAGCGCGACGCGGTCGCGATGCTCGAGCGCATCGCCCAGGGCAAGAGCGCGATGCGGCCGCGGGTGCTGGGGCTGCTGCGGCCGATCTACGAGCGCGCGAGCAACTCGCGGCGCCTGGTCGAGATCGACGAGTGGCAGCTCGCGCACACCACCGACCCGCAGGCGCGCCACGATCTGTACTTCGAGATCGCGACGCTGCAGAGCCGCGCGCAGGACACCGCGGGCGCGGGGTTCGAGGCGCTACTGCGGGCCCTCGCCGAGCCCGGTCCCGAGGCCGCGCTGGCGCGGCTCGACGAGCTCGCGACGCGGATGGCGGGCGTGCTGCAGCTCGAGCGGGAGCTGGCCGATGCACTGGTGGCCGCGGCCGCAGCCGAGGGCTTGGCGACGGATCGCGATCGCCGGGTCGACCTGCTGGTGTGGGCCGCACGCCTGCGGCACGCGGCCGGCGACTTCGCGGCGGCGGGCGATCACCTGCGGGCGGCCCTCGAGCTCGATCCGGAGCGCGCCGACGCGCTGGCCGCCCTCGATGCGGCGCTGCTGCGCGGCGACGATCATGCGGCCCTCGCCGAGGTGCTGCGTCGCCGGGCGGTGCTCACCGTCGACGATCGCGAGCGGCTCGGCCTGCTGCGGCGGCTCGCGATCCTGCACGACGACGCGCTCGAGCGTGCGGACGACGCGGAGGCGACGTGGCGCGAGGTGCTCGAGCTCGAGCCCGCCGATGCCGAGGCCCTCGCCCGGCTCGCGCGGGCCTACGAGCGCCGCGGCGCCCGGCCCGAGCTCATCGACATCGTCGAGCGGCAGATCGAGGCCAGCGATCCGGGCGTCGATCGTCGGGCGCTGCGGCTGCGGCTCGCCGCGCTGCACCGCGCCGCCGACGATCGCTCGGCCGAGATCGACGTGCTGCACGCGCTGCTCGCCGAGGCCGGCGAGGACGGTGAGGCGCTGGTGCAGCTCACCGACGCCCTGCTCGCGCAGTCGCGGCAGGGTGAGGCCGCGCAGGTGCTCGAGCGCCGCGCCGACCTGGCGCGCAGCGACGCCGAGCGGGCGGGGCTGTGGCTCGAGATCGCGAGGCTGCAGGCCGGCGTCCTCGGCGACGTGCCCGCGGCGCTGGGCGCCTACGAGAAGGTGTTCCAGTGGCTGCCGGCGTCGACCGGCGCGCTCGCGGACGTCACCGCGCTGGCGAAGGACGAGGGCAGCCACGAGGCCGCGTCGGCCCTCGTGCTCGACCGGCTCGAGGCCGCCGGACGCTGGCGCGAGCTGGCCGAGGTCTGGGAGGCGCGCGTCGCCTTCTCCCACGATCCCGCCGCACGACAGGTCGCGCTGCGCATGCTCGCGAAGCTGCGGCTCGAGCGGCTCGAGCAGCCCGAGGGGGCGCTCGCGGCCTGGATCTCGCTCATCGACGTCTCGGACGACGCGTCGTTGCCGTCGGTGCTCGAGCAGGGCGGGCGCCTCGCCGTGCAGCTCGGCCGCGGGGCCGAGCACGCCGAGTCGCTGCGATCGAAGTCTGCCGAGATCGAGCGCGAGCCGGCGGCGCGCGTGGCCCTGGCGACCTACGCCGCGCACCTGTGCGAGGAGATCCTCGGCGAGCCCCAGCGCGCCCTCGAGATCCTCGAGCCGCTGCTCGATGATGGGTTGGGCACGATCGAGATGTGCGCGCGGGTCGAGCGGCTCGGTCGCAGCGCCGGCAACAACGCGGCGGTCGCCCACGCGCTGCGCGAGCTGACGCGGCTCGGCACGCACGATGCCGATCGCGCCGATGCCCTGGTGCGCCTGGGCGAGTTGCAGATCCAGACCGGCGATCGGGACGGCGCGCTCGAGTCGTTCCACGACGCGTTCGAGATGACGCGGGCGCCCGCGGCCCTGCGCGGCCTCGAGGGGCTGTTCGGCGACGGGACGGACGCCTCGCCGGCGCTGCTCGACGCGCTGGCGTCGGCGTACCAGTCGCAGGACGATCACGCCGGCTCGACCCGCGTGGTCGAGGCGCGCCTGCGCAACGCGACGGGCGCCGAGCGGGCGCGTCTGCTCGAGCAGCTCGCGGGGCTCTACGAGGGTAGCGGCGGCCGACCGGAGCTCGCGCTGCGGGCGTGGGGCGAGCTGCTCGCGATGGACCCGGAGTCGCCGATGGTCGCCGAGCGGGTGTTCGCCCACGCGACCGGTCCGCTCGGGCCCGAGGTGGGGGATGTGCTGCGCCGGGCGATCGAGGCCGGCAAGGACCGGGGGCAGCTCCCCGTCGCCCTCGCCGTGCCCACCGCGACGCTGTACCTGCGCACGTTGGGGCAGCCGGACGTCGCACTCGGATTGCTCGAGGCCGCGATCGCGGCCGAGCCCGATCGCGCCGAGGCCATCGAGCTCGCGGTCGCGGCGGCCCGCGCGAGCGGGCATGCACCGGATCAGTACCGGTCGATCGTCCGCGCCGCGGAGCACGAGCCCGACCCGACGCGGCAGGCGGCCCTGTGGGCCGAGGCTGCGGGCCTGGCCGAGCACCAGCTGCGTGACCCCGCGGCCGCGCTCGAGGCCCTGCAGCGCCTGCTCGAGGCCGATGAGGACAACGGCCCGGGATGGCAGCGAATGCTCGCCTTGCTCGCGGCCCAGGGCGACCAGGCGCGCCTGGTCGACGCGATGGGGCGGCGCATCATGCTCACGTCCGACGCGGCCGAGCGGCAGTCGCTGCGTCGCAAGCTCGCGCGGGTGTGGGTCGAGCAGCTCGACCGCCCCGACGACGCGGTCGCGGTGCTCAACGACGCGATTGCCGACGACCCCAGCGATCGCGAGGCGATCGAGGAGCTGGACACGCTGCTGCAGCGGCTCGAGCGCTGGGACGACGTGCGCGAGAACCTCGAGCGCAAGCTCGAGGTCTGCGACGGCGGCGAGCGCGTCGACGTGCTCGAGCAGCTCGCGCGCGTGTCGGAGGAGCGGCTCAACGATCCGATCGACGCGATCGCGCGGCTGCGGCAGATCCTCGTCGAGCAGCCCGGGCACGCCACCGCCGACGCGGGGCTCGAGCGGCTGCTGCGGCGCGAGGAGAGCTTCGTCGATCTCGCGCAGCTCCTCGAGGAGCGGCGCGAGCGGCTCCGACAGGGGGGCAACGTCGACGGGTACCGGCAGACGTCGTCGACGCTGGCCGAGCTGCTCGCGGAGCGGCTCGACGACTCGGAGCGCGCCCAGCAGATCCTCGACGAGCTGCTGGATCTCGAGCCCGGGTACATCCCGGCGATCCTCGCGCTGGCGGCGGTCTACGAGGCGCGCGGCGACGAGGGGGCGATGCGGATCAAGCTGCAGCAGGCGGTCGAGCTGCAGCCCCAGGGGCCTGCGGGGGCGCAGCTGCACCTGCGCCTGGCGCGGCTCGCCGGCGCGGACCTCGAGCTGCGGCGCAAGCACCTCGAGCTGGCCTTCGCCCTCGACCCGAGCAACGAGGCGGCCGGTGCCGAGCTGCTCGCGCTGTCGCGCAAGCAGGAGCGGTGGGACGCGGTCGCGAGCCTGCTCGAGGCGCTCGAGAAGCAGCAGCGCGATCCGGCGGCGCGCAGGGCCCTGGTGCTCGAGCGGGTCGACCTCGTGCTCGAGCGGCTCGGCGAGCCCGAGGCGGCGCTGCGGGCGTTGGCGCCGATCTATCAAGAGGTCCAGGACGACCCGGAGATCAACCGGCGGATCGCGAACTCGCTGTTCGCGGCCGAGCGCTACGACGAGGCCGAGGGCATGTACAATTGGCTGGTCGAGGTCGGCCGTCGGGGCAAGCGCAGCAAGGTGCTCGCCGCGTACCTGACCCGGCTCGCCCAGATCTCGCTACGCCGCGAGAACCGCGAGCGCGCGCGCGAGTTCCTCCAGGAGGCCTACCGCGTCGACACGACGAACGTCGAGACGTTGATGACGCTCGGCGTGCTGTACGAGAGCGATCTGCAGTGGCGCGAGGCGCTGAAGATCTACCGCACGATGCTGCTGCAGAACGCGGATCAGTCCGGGTTGCTGCGGCGCGGCGACATCTACATCGGGCTCGCGCGGGCGCACGTGATGCTCGAGGAGAAGCCGAAGGCGAAGGCGATGCTGCGGCGCGGGCTCGAGGAGGATGCGGGGCATCCGGAGCTCGGCCGGGAGCTCGCGGCGCTGGAGGAGTAGGGGCGTCGGGGACGGGCACGGGCACGGGCACGGAGTGGGGGGAGGCCGAACGCTCTGCGTTCGGCCTCTTCCCCCACTACTTGAAGCTCTCCGAGCTGATCGCAAACCGCTCGAGCCAGCGCTGGATCTGGACCGTCGAGCGGTTCATCTCCTTCGCGATCCGCTCGGGGTCGCCGGAGCAGCGGGCGAGGCTCCGCAGGAGCTCGTCGCGGAGCGTCCGGACCTCGTCCGGGTTCTCGGGCAGGCCGTCGTCGTGCTCGAGGACCTCGGCGAGCGCGTCGGCCGTGATCGTGCCGTCGCCGCTGGCGAGCAGCGCCGCCGTGCCCAGGGTCTGGCGGAGCTGACGGACGTTGAAGGGCCACGCGCCGCGGAGGAGGCGGCGGAACGCGTTCGATGTGAGCCGCGTCGGTCGGCCCTCGCGCTGGAGGTCCTGCACGAAGGCGCGGGCGAGCATGCCGATGTCCTCGCGGCGCGATCGCAGCGGCGGCAGCTCGGCGACGAACCCGGACAACCGCGAGTAGAGATCGGGCCGGAACCGGCCGTCCTCGACCATGCGCTGCAGGTCGTGCAGCGTGCTGGCGACCAGGCGCACGTCGAAGCTGCGCGTCGACACCTCGCCCTTGCGGGACGCTCGGCCCTCGGTGAGGGCGACGAGCAGCTTGGCCTGCACGTTGGCCGACAGCTCGCCGAGCTCGTCGAGCAGCAAGGTGCCGCCATCGGCGTCCTCGAACAGGCCGGGGCGCCCCTCCTCGCCGAACAGCGCCAGCTCGAGCCGCGACTCCGACAGGCCACCGAGGTTGGCGACGACGAGCCGGCCCTTGCGGCCCGACGTCCGGTGGATCGCGTGGGCGAGGTACTCCTTGCCGGTGCCGGTCTCGCCGCGCAGCACGATGGGGATCGAGCTCTTCGCCAGGCGGTGCAGCGTGCGGTGGATGTGGTGCAGGTGCGGGCTCGCGGTGCCCGTCGGGTCGAGCTCCGAGAGCCGAGGCCCGCCGATGTTGCGCAGCCCCATCTCCCGCACCATCCAGAACGAGCGGCCGATCTCGAAGACGTCGCCCGGCCGCAGGCGCATCGTCCCGGAGATGCGCTCGCCCGCGACGTGCGTACCGTTGCGGCTGCCGAGGTCGGTCAGCGTGAAGCGCCCGACGGCGCCGTCGTCGTGCAGCGTCACCTCGGCGTGCTCGCTGCTCACCCAGCCGAACGGGATCCCGATGCGCAGCGTCGATCCCGACTCGGCCAGGGACAGCCCGTCGGCCGACTCGTCTCGGCCGAACCGAACGGTGCGGATGGCGTCGAGCTGGATGATTCTCCCGGCCGCCGCGAGGTTATCTTCGGCCGATCCGATGGAGATGAGCCACGCCTTCGGGCGTGGGGCCTCTGCATCCGTGGGCTCTTCTTCGACGAGCGTGTCGTTCAGGGAATCTCGCGTCATGGAGGGCTCTCTGGAGCCGGGGGGCTCGGACCCCGATCGTAGGGGCCGGCCGCGATTTCCCGCAAGGGCAATCCAGGCGCGACGAGCGGTCGCACGCGGCCGTGGTCGTCGATGTGGGGCGGTGTGCTCGGTGATTCGTGGTCGCCCTCGGCGATCACGACGGCGCTGATCCTCGGATCAGTGGATCCGCGTCGCGCTCGCGGCCTCAACCACCTTGTTTGCGAGCGGCGGATTCGGAGACGCAGTCGTTGTCCACGCGCCCATCGCAGTCGTCGTCGAGCTTGTTGCAGATCTCGGCGCCGGGCTGGATGTTCTGCACGCAGCGGACCTTGCCGTTGACGCACTTGTTCTCGCCGGGCCCACACACGCCGGCCTTGCCGGTGGTGCAGCTCGCCTGGTCGCTCGGGATGCTGTCGTCGTCGGTCGCACCGTCGCAGTCGTCGTCGATCCCGTTGCACGTCTCGGTGGCGGGGCGCACCACCGGCGCGTCGCAGGCCGAGGACTTGCCGTCCTCGGCGCAGTGCCACACGCCCTGCGTGCGACAGGCCCCCTTCGCGCCCTTGAAGAAGCAGAGCGCGCCGTCACGCTCGAAGCCGTTGTCGACGATGCCGTCGCAGTCGTCGTCGGCGCGGTTGCAGGACTCGGCCGCCGGCACGACGGCGTTACTGCACTCGCCCCACTGACCCGAGGCCGAGCACATCCGCTCGCCGGGCTTGCACGCCCCACGCCCGGAGGTGCCCTTGGGCCCCTCGTAGCAGGCCTCTGTCACCTTCGGCGTGCAGACCGGCCCGCCGTCCTCGATCTGCTCTTGGCGCAGCCGCTTCTCGAGCACCTGGTCGGAGGTGGCACAGCCCACGCCCGAGGCCAATCCGCCCGCGAAACCGACGAGGGCGAGGGTCAGCACGTGCAGCGCGAGCGGGCCTGCGCCGGTGGGCGCCGCGGACCGCGGGTGCCTCGACGAGGCGGCGGTGGACGGGGCGTGCCCGGGCGGATGCTCCACGACATCAGGGATCATGGCGCGAGGATACAACGCTTTGCTACGCTCCGGCACGCCAGTGTCGGTGTTGGGCAAGGTCTACCTCGGCGTCAGTCTCGTGCTGCTGCTCGTGGGCGTCGTCTGGGCGAGCAACATGCTGCAGGCCAACGCCGCGTGGGTCGAGATCGTGCTCGCCGTTCCGCGCCTCGATCTGCTCGAGCCCATCGCGCGGAACCGCTACGAGGTGAACCTCGCGGTGTTGCTCGCTGGTTGGGTCGCAGCGGTCGGAATCGTCGGCACGCTCGCGGTGCGGGCTCCGTTCAAGATTCGCGCGGCCGCGATCACGCAGCGGCGGATCCGCGAGCTCGAGCGCGAGGTGCTCGAGCTGCGCACGCTGCCGCTGCGTCAGCACGAGGAGGACGAGATCCTCGCCGCCGAGGCCCACGTCGAGCCCGGGAGCCGCAAGGTGATGACCGAGCAGCTCCGCGGTCGCGACGACGCCGACGACCACCTCGGAGGTGGCGCGTGATCTGGGTCGTCGTCGTCCTGCTCGCGCGGATCGGAGGTGGCGCGTGATCTGGGTCGTCGCCGTCCTGCTCGCGCTCGGCCTCGGCGTCGCCGCGGGGTACCTGTGGGCGGCGCCGCGCCGCCGCGCGATCGAGAGCTTCGCGCGGCGCTCGCGGGTGCTGTACGAGCTGGCCGAGGGCGACCTCGACAACGTCGCGATCGAGCTCGAGCAGCTCGCCGAGTCCGAGCCCGGCGACGCGACGGTGTTCCTCGCCCTGGGCGCGCTGGATCGCCGCCGCGGTCGCATCGATCGGGCCAAGGCGATCCACCGCACCGTCCTGGCCTCGGCTGCGCTGCCGGCCGATCAGCGGGTGGCCGCGCTCGTCGGCCTCGGCCGCGACCTGCTCGCGCAGGGGAACGAGCGCGCGGCGGTCGGCGCGTTGGTCCGCGCGATCAGCCTCGCGCCGCGGTCGGTCGCCACGCTGGAGTCGCTGGCGATGGCGCTCGAGCACGCCGGCGCCTGGGAGCGCGCCGCCGCGGCGTGGGAGCGCCACGAGAAGCTCGTCGAGGGCCGCCGCCGCCGCGAGAGCCGACAGGGGCGGGGACACGCGCTCGCCGGTCAGGCCGCGGTCGCGCTCGCCGACGGCGACGACCGCAAGGCCCGCAAGCTCGCCGAGCGGGCGATCGAGCTCGCACCCGACAGCGGCCACGTGTGGACCGTGCGCGCGCGGGTCGAGTCGTCGGCGGGCGAGCGCACGCTGGCCCTCGAGGCGTGGCAGCGCGCGTGGGAGGCGACACCCGCGGCGGCCGCGATCGTCGTGCCCGAGGCGTGGCGGTGGGCCAGCGAGCACGGGCCGGTCGAAGATCTGCTCGAGCGGATGCTCGCGACGCTCCGCGCGAGCGCGAGCAGCGAGCTCGTCGTCGCCCTGTCGGAGTTCGTCGCGCGACAGCACCCGGATCAGGCCGCGGCCGCCCTCGAGCGCGTCGCCTCCGGGAGCGCCCTGGCGACGCTCGCGCTCGTGCGCCAGCGACTCGCCCGCGGCCAGCGCGACGCCGCCCGCGAGGCGGCCATGCGCGAGGTCGAGGCGCCGGCCCTGGTCTGCGGCCGCTGCGGCGCCTCCGCGCCGCGGTTCAAGTTCCGCTGCGATCACTGCGGGGCCTGGGATTCGCTGGCCAACCGCGGCACGATGCGCGCGGGGTTCCAGGTCCCGTCCCTGGTCCGCGGCGCCCCCTCGCCCTGAAAAGACGCGCCCGAGCAGGTTCATCGACGTGGACGAAAGCAGTCATCCCGGCAGCCCTCCCAGGCGTGGCGACACGCTCTACTCGACCGTGCGTCGCTTCTGGCGGCTGTGGGGCTTCCTCGTCTTCCTCATCGCGGTCGCGGTGATGTTCCGCGGCATCCTGCTGCCGTTCGTCTTCGCGTTCCTCATCGTCTATCTACTCGCCCCCGTGGTCGCGCGGCTGCAGCCGCGCATCGGCCGGGTGATGGCGGTGATCCTGTCCTACGTCGTCATCATCGGCCTGCTCGCCGGGTTCTTCGGCCTGCTGCTGCCGGCGGTCGTCAAGGATCTCGCCAAGCTCCGCGACACGCTGCCGGCGACGATCGCCGAGGTGAACGAGGTCTACCTGCCGCGCGCTTCGGCGTGGGTCGACTCCACCTTCGGCGCGGTCCTGCCGGCCGCGGTCCCGCCGGCCTCGGCCCCGCCCAACGAGATCGTGATGCACCCGGTCGGGGACGGCTCGTGGCGCGTGGACCTCGACGGCGTACGGCTCGAGGCCCACGCGGCCGACGACGGCTCGTGGCTGCTCGGCACGCCGTCGACCACACCGGCGGCCAAGGCCGATCTCAGCCGCGAGCTCCGCGAACTGCTGGTGTCCCGCTCTGAGGAACTCACCGGCTTCATCGGCCCGGCGATCCAGAGCCTGGTCAAGGGCGTCGCCGGCTTCCTCACCAGCTTCGTCATCACGTTCATGGTCGCCGGCTTCGCGCTCGTCGACCTGGCGCGCGTGGTCCGGTTCGTGCGGTCGCTCGTCCCGGCAGAGTTCCGCACGGACTTCGACGAGCTGTGGAAGGGGATGGACAAGGGCCTCGGCGGCGTCGTCCGCGGTCAGCTCATCATCTGCCTGGTCAACGGCGCGCTCACCTTCATCGGGCTGATGATCTTCGGCATCAAGTACTCGTTCCTGCTCGGCGTGATGGCCGGCATGTTCAGCCTGATCCCCATCTTCGGCACCATCTTGTCCTCGGTCCCGATCATCGCGATCGCGCTGGTTTCGGGCGAGCAGGGCATGCAGCTCGGGCCCGCGCTGGGAATCCTGGCGTGGATCATCGGCATCCACCTCCTCGAGGCCAACGTGCTCAATCCCAAGATCATCGGCGACTCTGCCGAGATCCACCCCGTCATCGTGGTCTTCTCGCTGATCGCCGGCGAGCACGTGTTCGGCCTGGTCGGAGCGCTGCTCGCGATCCCGGTCACGAGCATCGTGCAGACCATGTTCCTGCAGGCGCGTCGGCACTCGCCGGTGTTCAAGGCCGAGGCCTCGGTGGAATCGTGAGCACGCCGCGACCCGCGGGCGGGCCCGGCTGCCTCTTCATCTTCGACAGCTACAACTTCGCGTTCCGGGCGTACCACGCCCTGCCGATGCTCAACGCGCCCGATGGCACGCCCGTCAACGCGGTGCACGGGTTCTGCCGCATGGTCCAGGCCGCGCGCCGCGAGTTCGCGCCGCAGTACATGCTCGCGGTGTTCGACGCCGGTGGCGACGGCAAGCGCCGCGAGATGTTCGCCGAGTACAAGGCCAACCGCCCGCCCGCGCCCGAGGACCTGCGCCCGCAGTTCGAGCTCATCCGCAAGGCGACCGACGCCCTCGGCATCGCGCGGGTCCAGGATCCCGGCTACGAGGCCGACGATCTCATCGCCAGCTACGCGCGGGCGGCCAAGGCGGCCGGCGTGCGCGTCGTGATCGTGTCCTCGGACAAGGACCTCATGCAGCTCGTCGACGACGCCGAGCCGTCGTGCGTCCTGTGGGACACGATGAAGAACGTCTCCATCGGGCCGCCCGAGGTGGTCGAGAAGTTCGGCGTGACGCCGGCGAAGCTCGGCGATCTGCTCGCGTTGGTCGGGGACAGCTCCGACAACGTGCCCGGCGTGCCGGGCGTCGGGCCCAAGACCGCCGCGGCGCTGCTCGAGGAGTTCGGCGATCTCGAGGGTGTCCTCGCCGGCGCCGGCTCGATCCCGCAGAAGGCCCGCCGCGAGAAGCTGCTCGCCAGCGCCGACGCGGCCCGGCTGTCGCGGCGCCTGGTCGCGCTGCACGAGGACCTACCGCTGCCGCGGCCGCTGGGCGAGCTCGAGGATCCGGGCGCCGACGAGCAGGAGGTCGTCGCGTTCTTCGAGCCGCTCGGGTTCAAGCAGATCGTCCGCGAGCTCGGCTCGACGGTGCGCAAGTCCACGGCGAGCGGCGCCGCGGCGACGGCCGCGGACGACGGCGGCGCGATCGAGCTCGGGCGCTGCGGCGAGTTCACGCCCGACCCCGACGCGGTCGAGATCCTCGCCGCCGGCTCCGAGCCCCGCTTCGCCGAGCTGTGCGCGCTGTGGCGCGCCGCCGACGAGATCGCGGTCGCGCCAGTGCAGGACGGCGCAGACCCCCTGCAGGCCACCGTGGTGGGCCTGGCGATCGGCGCCGCGGGCGGCCCCGTCGCGTACCTGCCCATCGGCCACCGCCAGGCCGATCTGGTCGACGGGCTCCCGCTGTCGCGCGAGCTCGTGTTGGCCGAGCTCGGGCCGATCCTCGCGGCGGATCGCCCGCTCAAGCTCGCCCACGATCACAAGAACCTCGGCCACGCGCTCGCCGGCCTCGGCGTGCAGCTCGGGCGCGTCGAGCTCGATCCGATGCTGGTCTCGTACTCGCTGGATCCGGCGCGGAGCTCCCACGAGTTCGAGGCGCTGGTCGCCGACTTGCTCGGGGCCGAGCTCGCGACGCTCGAGGTCACGGTGGCCAAGGGCGTCGGCAAGGGCGGCAAGGGACGCGCGAAGGCGACGCCCGCCGACCTCGCGGTCGTGCCCGCCGCCGCGTGGGCGGGCGTGCGCGCCCACGCCCTCATCGCGCTGGCGACGGCGCTGCGTGGGGTGCTCGCGACCGCGACCCCGGCGGCGCGCAAGCTCGTCGACGAGATCGAGATGCCGCTTGCGTGGGTGCTGCGACGCGTCGAGCCCCGCGGCGTGGTGCTCGACGTCGACGTGCTCCGCCGCCAATCCGAGGAACTCGCGGTGCAGATCGCCGCGATCCAGGCCGCGGTCGACGGTCAGGCCGGCCACGAGGTCTACATCGACTCCCCGCAGCAGCTGCAGAAGCTGCTGTTCGAGGAGCGCGGGCTGCCGGCCACGCGCAAGACCAAGACCGGCTACACCACGGACGCCAAGGCGCTCGAGGAGCTGGCGCTGCTCGATCCGATCGTCGTCGACATCCTCGCGTACCGCAGCTTGACCAAGCTGAAGGGCACGTACCTCGACACGCTGCCGCTGCTCGTCAACCCGACGACCCACCGGTTGCACACGTCGTTCCACCAGGCGGTCGCCGCCACGGGTCGCCTGTCGAGCTCGGACCCCAACCTGCAGAACATCCCGATCCGCACGGCGGAGGGCCGGCGGATCCGCGAGGCGTTCATGGCCCCCGAGGGCCGCGTGCTGGTGGCCCTCGACTACTCGCAGATCGAGCTGCGGATCCTCGCCCACCTGTCGGGCGATCCGAACCTGGTCTCCGCCTTCGTCGAGGGCACCGACGTCCACCGCCGCACCGCGGCCGAGGTCTTCGGCGTCGCCGAGGCCGACGTCACCGACGAGCAGCGGCGCATCGCCAAGGCGGTGAACTTCGGCGTGGTCTACGGGCAGACCGCGTTCGGCCTGGCCCAGCAGCTCGGCATCCCCCGGGGCAAGGCGGGCAGCTACATCCGGGCCTACTTCGAGCGCGTGCCCGGGGTGGACCGGTACATGCGCGAGCTCATCAGCATCGCGAGCGCGCGTGGGTACGCCGAGACGATCCTCGGGCGGCGGCGGCGGATCCCGGAGCTGGCCATGCGCGGGCCATCGCGGGGCTACGGCGAGCGAATTGCCCGCAACACCCCGATCCAGGGCAGCGCCGCGGACATCCTCAAGATCGCGATGATCGCCGTCGAGCGCCGGCTCGAGCACGAGACCTGGGCGCAGATGGTGCTGACCGTCCACGACGAGCTCATCTTCGAGTGCGCCGAGGATCGGGTCGAGGAGCTGGTCGCGCTCACCCGCCCGCTGATGGAGGACGCGGTCACGCTCGGCGTGCCGCTGCGCGTCGACGCGGGTTGGGGACGCACGTGGGCCGCGTGCAAGGGCTGACGTGCGTCGCACTCGGGGCTGGGCAGTTTGCCCAGGCATCGAGCGAATTGCGTAGTCGGTTCGCGCAACGGTGAGATCTCCAGAACGCGGTCGTAAGGCGGCCTGACGGCCGTTCCTCGGCACTTTCCCCGGAGTCGACGATCGCCGCGTGTGCGCAGTGGTTCGCACCGCAATCGAAGCACCGCCTCGTTGGTGAGCGGCGCGACGTCGACGACGAGCGCTCGCGTCGCGTTGGCGTGCTGGAACACGCGACGCGCGACCGAACGCGTGCGTGCATGTGTACGCGTGTCGCGACTTCGTTTCAGATGTCACCGCGATCGTGTTCGCACACGACGATTTCGCTTCGCACGCGACGCGGACTCTCTATGTTGCGCTCGGATTCGCCGGCGCTGGCGCCGGCGGCAGTGGGTTGAGCAACGTCGCCACGACAGGAACGATCTGTGATGAACAACCGAACGCACGCCTCGCATCGACGCGACTCCGATCGCCACTTCGCCATCCTGGCCCCGCTGTTCGCCGGCATCGTCATGACCGGCGGCTGCCTCGACGACGCCGACGACGGCCGCGGAGGGCCGGCCTGGGACGGCGCGGGCGCGGACGACGAGGACGCCCCGGACGCGGCGCCCGAGGAGCTGCCCGAGTCGCCCATCTACGGCGGCGCGCCGGTCGGCGCGTGCGGCTGGCCGACGACCGTGTCGCTGGGCGGGTCGTGCAGCGGCACGCTGGTCCACCCCGAGGTGGTGATCTACGCCGCGCACTGCGGCACCAACTACGGCTCGGTGCGGCTCAGCGAGAAGGTCAGCGGCGGCGCGGGCCGGAGCGTGCCCACGTCGTTCTGCCAGGTCTACCCCGGGGGCGAGCCCGGCGAGGGCAACGACTTCGCGGTGTGCAAGCTCGCCCAGGCGGTGAACGACGTGCCGATCGTGCCCATCGCGATGGGCTGCGAGACCGACGAGATCGCCCCGGGCAAGGCCGTCACGATGGTCGGCTTCGGCGAGGCGGACAACGGGCCCTACGGCGTGAAGCGCTGGGTGAACAGCACGGTGAGCAGCATCTCGGCCGCGGACGAGGTGTTCATCGGCGGCGGCGGCAAGGACACCTGCCAGGGCGACTCGGGTGGCCCGGTGTTCATGCAGATCGACGACGGCTCGTGGCGTGTCTTCGGCATCACCTCCTACGGAGGTGCGTGCGGCACGGGCGGCTACTACTCGCAGATGCACCTCGGCATGGCGTGGTTCGAGAGCACGACGGGCGTCGACATCACGCCGTGCCACGACGCCGATGGCACCTGGAACCCGGGGGCCGAGTGCACCGAGTTCCCGCTCACGCCCAACGTCGGCGCCGGCACATGGGCCACCGGCTGCAGCGGCGGACCGCTGTCGGGGCCGAGCGAGACCTGCGGCGAGGCCGTCGGCGACGGTGGCGGTGGCGGCGGCGGCGGCGGCGACGAGGAGCCCCCGCCGCCGGC
>LNFM01005401.1_pt1 | contig 22167 bp, 16 predicted proteins | sample 596031 | NCBI WGS metagenome assembly LNFM01 (sample SAMN04254537, study PRJNA301005) | activated carbon metagenome | isolation source: dual media filters at the Ann Arbor, Michigan drinking water treatment plant | place: USA: Ann Arbor
TGACTGGGGCGCGACGCTGTTTTTGCCCAAGACCGAGTTTCCGATGCGGGCGGGGTTGCCGGAGCTGGAGCCGAAGCTTCTCAAGAAGTGGGACGAGACCGGGCTTTATGAGGCGATCCGCAAGCAATCGAAGGGCCGTCCGAAGTTCGTGCTGCACGACGGGCCTCCCTATGCCAACGGCAACATCCACATCGGGCATGCGCTGAACAAGATCCTCAAAGATCTCGTGGTGAAGTCGCAGCAGATGCTGGGGTTTGATTCCAACTACGTGCCGGGTTGGGACTGTCACGGGCTGCCGATCGAATGGAAGATCGAGGAGCAGTATCGCGCGAAGGGCCGGAACAAGGACGAGGTGCCGGTGAACGAGTTCCGGCAGGAGTGCCGGGAGTTCGCGGCCAAGTGGCTTGCCGTGCAGCGCGACGAGTTCAAGCGGCTCGGCGTGGTGGGCGATTGGGATAATCCTTACTCCACGATGGCGTTTCGTGCGGAAGCGACGATCGCGCGCGAGATCATGAAGTTTGCCGAGAACGGGCTGCTTTACCGCGGGTCCAAGCCGGTGATGTGGAGCGTCGTCGAGAAGACGGCGCTCGCGGAAGCGGAGGTCGAGTACCAGGACTATCAGTCAGATATGGTTTGGGTGAAGTTTCCGGTGACGGTCGTCGGTGGGACGGGCGAACAGGAAGACTTGATCGCTCAGCTGATAGACTCTTCAGTTGTTATCTGGACGACCACCCCCTGGACGATCCCCGGCAACCGCGCGATCTCATTCTCGTCGAAGATCGAATATGGCCTGTATGAAATCACGGCAGCGCCGGAGGGAAATTGGGCGCCGGTAGGCGAGCGGTTGATCCTAGCGGACAAGCTCGCGGCTGATGTGATGAAGGCAGCGAAAGTTGATGCGTACGAACGTCTGTCTGGCGTGCCTGCGTCAGTGCTGAAGGACGGTGAGGCGTCGTGTGCTCATCCCCTTGCCGATCTCGGCTATGATTTCGACGTGCCATTGCTCGATGGGGATCACGTCACGGACGACACGGGGACGGGGTTTGTGCATACGGCGCCGGGGCATGGTGCGGACGACTACATCATCTGGATGCAGAACCAGAAGGCGCTGCATGACCGGGGCATCGATACGTCGATCCCGTTTACGGTCGATGCGGATGGCGTTTTGACGAAGGCGGCGCCGGGGTTCACGGGCAAGCGCGTTCTGAAAGAGAACGGCGATAAGGGTGACGCGAACGACGCGGTGATCAAGGCGCTCTCGGAGGCCGGCAACATCATCGCGCGCGGGCGTTTGAAGCATCAGTATCCGCATTCGTGGCGGTCGAAGAAGCCGGTGATTTTCCGCAACACGCCGCAATGGTTCATTGCGATGGATAAGCAGCTTGCGCCATCGGGGCAGACGCCTCAGCCGGTTCGCGAGCTGCTGGATGACAATACGCTCCGAAACCTTGCCCTCAATGAGATCAGCCGCGTGCAGTGGGTGCCGGAGGTGGGGCGGAACCGCATCAACGGCATGATCGAGACGCGGCCGGATTGGGTTGTGTCGCGGCAGCGGGCGTGGGGTGTGCCGATCACGGTGTTCCGCAATGTCGAGACCGATGAGATCATTCCGAACGCGACTTGGAAACACTCTGGCGAATTGGTGTCGCGCATCGAGGCGGCGTTTGCCGAGAAGGGTGCGGACGTGTGGTTCGCCGACGGCGCGAAGGAACGCTTTCTCGACGGGCTCGTGCCGAAGGGCGAATTGGCCAAGTGGGAGCAGGTGCGCGACGTGCTCGATGTGTGGTTCGATTCCGGTTCGACGCATGCGTTCACGCTGGAAGACCCTGTTGCGTTTCCGGGTTTGAAGGGGATTTCGCGCCGGAGCCTCGTCAAGGGCGGGCAGGATCGCGTGATGTATCTGGAAGGGTCAGACCAGCATCGCGGGTGGTTTCAGTCGTCGCTCTTGGAGAGTTGCGGGACGCGCGGGCATGCGCCGTATGACGTCGTGCTGACGCACGGCTTCGTGCTCGATGAGAAGGGACAGAAGATGTCCAAATCTCTCGGCAACGTTGTCGCGCCGCAGGATGTGATGGCGAAGTCGGGCGCGGATATTCTGCGGCTGTGGGTGGCGGCGTCGGATTACTCGGACGATCTCAGGATCGGGCCCGAAATCCTGAAGACATTCTCGGAGACCTATCGCAAGCTGCGCAACACCGTGCGGTGGATGCTCGGTGCGCTGGCGCACTTTGATGGGCGTGGTGTGAACGTCGACGAGATGCCGGAACTGGAGCGGCTGATGCTGCACCGGCTGGCGGAGTTGGATCACGATATCGGGCATGCGTATGAGACGTACGACTTCCGTAAGGTCGTGGCGCTGCTGTCGCACTTTATGAACACGGAACTGTCGGCGTTCTACTTCGATATCCGCAAGGACACGCTGTACTGCGAGGGGCCGTCGAGCGTGAAGCGGCGGGCGGCGCTGACGGTGGTCGATCATCTGTGCGATGCGATCCTCAAGTGGCTGGCGCCGATCCTGTCGTTCACGGCGGAGGAGGCGTACGCGCTTTACCGTCCGGGTGAGGCGTCGATCCATCTGGCTGGGTTTCCGAAGATCCCGCGCGAATGGCGCGATGATAATTTGGCGGCGAAGTGGGACCGAGTGCGCGAGGTGCGTTCGGCGGTGACGGCGGCGCTGGAATTGGAGCGGGCGGCGAAGCGGATTGGGTCGTCGCTGGAGGCTGCACCGGTTGTTTATGTCGATGACGCTGATCTGATGAGCGGGCTCGACGGTCTCGATATGGCGGAGGTGTGTCTCACGTCAGGTATCGAAGTCATCGCGGGTCCGTTGCCGGCGGATGCGGTAGTGGCGTCGGATGTTAAGAGCGTCGGTGTGATCCCGAGGCGGGCCGAAGGCACCAAGTGCGCGCGGTCGTGGCGGATCACCAAGGATGTCGGCAGCGATCCGGCTTATCCCGATCTTTCGGCGCGCGATGCAGCGGCCATGCGCGAGATTGATGGGGCGGTGGCTTAGGGCAGCAAGCTTTTGAGCATGTTGTGCGGGCAGTGACCTAACGACGAGTCGCGCTTGTGGGTGAATGGGTCCCGGGCACAAGGCCCGGAATCACACCTGTGGGTGGTTACGCGAACCCGCTCCACCAGGAGAGGAGCGTGTCGGCGGCGAGGCCTAGGAAGAGGGCGAGGCCGACTTCGCGGTTGGAACGGAAGCGGCGGAGGCAGTTGGCGCTGTCGGTGGTGTCGAGGGTGGAGACCTGCCAAGCGAGTTGCAGGCCGACGAGGGCGAGCGCGAGGAAGAAGATCAAGTGCGCGCCGCCGAGGAAGCCGGCGATAGTCCACAAGACGATGGCTGCGGAATAGAACGCGCCGACCCAGGTGGGGCTGTCTTCGCCAAACCGCAGCGCGGTGGATTTGAGGCCGAGCATCAGGTCGTCTTCGGTATCCTGATGCGCATAGATCGTGTCGTAGCCGATGGTCCAGGCGACGGCGCCGAAGTAGAGCGCGATGGGGGCCCAATCGAGCGAGCCTTCGTCTGCCGCCCAGCCGACGAGCGCGCCCCAGTTGAAGGCGAGGCCGAGGATGACCTGCGGCCAGTAGGTGAAGCGCTTCATGAAGGGGTAGATGAGGACCAACAGCAGCGAGGACGCGCCAAGGAAGACGGTGAACCAGTTGAACTGGAGAAGTACGGCGAGGCCGATGAAGCCCAACACGCCGACGAGGACGAGGGCGTCTTCGGGTGTGACCTGACCGGACGGGATCGGTCGGGATGCGGTGCGGGCGACCTGGGCGTCGAAGTCGCGGTCGACGTAGTCATTATAGGCGCAACCGGCGCCGCGCATGACGAGGGCGCCGATGGCGAAGAGCAGCATGTACCAGAGGGAGGGATGTGGGAGGCCTTCGTCGATTTCGGCGAGCGCCAGCGACCACCAGCAGGGAAAGAGCAGGAGCCATGTTCCGATGGGCCGGTCGAGGCGCATGAGGCGCAGATAGGGGCGCACGCTGTCGGGAGCGTAGCGGTCGACCCAGTTGTCGCGCGGGGCATCCGAGACCGGCGGGAGACCGGCGGCGGGGCCGTGTTCAGACGTGGTCGTGTCGCTCATGACGTGGAGTTTCTGCTTTTTGGCTTGCGGTTGGCTGCACCGTAAACCCCCGCCCCAGGCGGTGCAACGGCGGTTGCGGACATGTCCGGTTCGGGTCATGAGAGGGGCGCAGAGGTACCATGGCTATCCACGACTTCACATCGCAACGCGTCTATGTCGATGCGCCGCTCAATGCGGGGGCGGGCGTCGCGTGTACGCCTGAACAGGTCAATTATCTTGTTAACGTTCTTCGGATGAAAGCCGGGGCGGCGCTGCTCGTGTTCAACGGGCGGGACGGGGAATGGCGGGCCGTTCTGGAACCGGTGAGCAAAAAGGCCGCGGTGCTCAGGATCGAGGCGCCGACGCGCGCGCAAAGCGAGGGTCCGGACGTCGAGTATCTGTTCGCGCCGCTGAAGCACGCGCGCCTCGACTACATGGTGCAAAAGGCGACCGAGATGGGCGTGAAGCGGCTTAGGCCGGTGCTGACGCGGCGGACGATCGCGGAGCGCGTTAATCTGGACCGCATGCGGGCGAATGTGATCGAGGCGGCGGAGCAGTGTGGGATTTTGCGTGTGCCAGAGGTGGCCGAGCCGCAGAAGCTTGGCGCGGTGTTGGATGCGTGGGACGCAGGGCGGACGCTGATCTTTTGCGACGAGGGTGCGGAGATTGCCAATCCGGTTGCGGCTTTGCGGGAGGTGGCGGTTGGACCGGTCGCAGTTCTGATCGGTCCGGAGGGCGGGTTTACGGACGAGGAACGCGAACTGATTCGGGGGCGGCCGTTTGTGCGCACGATTTCGCTCGGGCCGCGCATCCTGCGGGCGGATACGGCGGCGGTGGCAGCGCTGGCGGTCGTCAATGCAACGCTTGGCGATTGGACCTGAGATCTAGGTCGGGGCATCCGGCATGGTCTTAGCAACGTACCCTTGCCGGGTTGTCTCGGCACTGTTGTGGGCCCTTGTCTGGCGGGGGGCGCGCCGTCATAAGCTTTTGATCGATGTGGGGGATGACCCTGCGGACCCCTGCGCCGTCTTTCAAGGATTTCGATGTCCACCCGCCAAACCGGTCAAGCCAGCCCGATCGTGACGTCGCGGGCCGATCTCGTCGGCTGGATTGCGGCTGGCGAGAAGCCAAAAGCGCAATGGCGCATCGGCACGGAGCACGAGAAGTTCGTCTTCCATACTTGCTGCCTGACGCCGGTTCCCTATGAGGGCCCCGACGGCATCCGGGCGCTGATGGAGGCGCTCATCCAGCGTTACGGGTGGGAGCCGATCATGGAAGGCGCGAATATCATCGCGCTGAAGCGGCCGGATAGCGAGACGCAGGGCGGGATCGGCGGGACGATCAGTCTGGAGCCTGGCGGGCAGTTCGAGTTGTCGGGTGCGCCGCTGGAGAACTTGCATCAAACGGCGGCGGAGACTCAGGAGCATCTGCGCGAGGTGATCGATGTCGGGGAAGATCTCGGCATCGGGTTCTTCGGGCTCGGGTTTTCGCCGAAGTGGACGCTCGATGAAACGCCGCGGATGCCGAAGCAGCGCTATGGCGTGATGACGCGCTACATGCCGCAAGTGGGCAAGCGCGGTCTCGACATGATGTACCGGACGGCGACGATCCAGGTGAACCTCGACTTCGCCGACGAAGCCGACATGGTGAAGAAGCTGCGCGTGTCGCTGGCCTTGCAGCCAATCGCGACGGCGTTGTTTGCGTCATCGCCGTTTACGGAAGGCAAGCCGAACGGGTTCAAGTCGCTGCGCAGTGAAGTGTGGCGGGATACCGATCCGAACCGGACGGGGATGCTGCCCTTCGTCTTCGAGGACGGCATGGGATACGAGCGTTACGTCGACTACGCGCTCGATGTGCCGATGTATTTCGTTTACCGCGATGGGCAGTACATCGACGTGGCGGGAGCCTCGTTCCGGACCTTCATGGCGGGCAAACTCGAGGCGTTGCCGGGTGCACTGCCGACGCTCGACGATTGGTCGGACCATCTCACGACGCTGTTTCCGGAAGTGCGCATGAAGCGGTTCTTGGAGATGCGCGGGGCGGACGGCGGGCGGTGGCGGCGGATTTGCGCGTTGCCGGCGTTCTGGGTCGGGCTGCTCTATGACGAGCAGGCGCTGGACGCGGCGTGGCAGTATGTGAAGGGCTGGTCGGCGGAGGAGCGGCAGGGGCTCAGGAACGATGTTCCGCGGTTGGCGTTCGAGACACCGTTCCGCGATACAACCGTGTGGCAGATGGCGCTGGACGTGCTGCATATCTCGCGCGGTGGACTGAGGCGGCGGGCGCAGGTGAACCCGTTTGGGCAGGATGAAACCATTTACCTTGAGCCGCTGTTCGAACTGGTTCACGACCGGAAAACCGTGGCGGATGATCTGCTTGAGCGGTACCACGGGCGGTGGAATGGGTCGGTTGATCCCATTTTTGTCGAGCTGGCTTTTTAGGGACTTGTGCTTGATCCCGGTTCAGGTCGCGTTCATCCTCAGACGGGTAGAACTGGCATAACGAGGCGGGAAGCTTCGCCATGTAAGCTGGCTTTGAGCCCGGATGGGCGCGGAGGACGACGGTGAGAAAGACAACCTGGACATACGCCCTTGTGGCGGTCGGTGCCGCTTATGCGGTTCTCACCGCGGGCGGACATTTGACGGGCGCCGATACGGCGTTCGCCAATCAGTGCGCGGCGCAATGCTACGCGCAAGAGAATGCGTGCCGGAAGGCCAAGGCTGGCGATCCGAGCTGCGATGCGGAGCTGACCAAGTGTCTGCAGAGCTGCCGGGGCAAGTAAGGCCCGGCGGACACGCTGACGATTTTGCAGGGTGCCGTTCGCGGCACCCTGTTTTCGTTTCAGATGATGAAGACGAAGAGCTGGCGCGGGCCGTGAGCGCCTTGGACGATGCGGCCGCCGATGTCGCCGGTGCGGGAGGCGCCTGAGATGATGTTAATCGTGCGGGGGAGGCTGTTGCCGTAGCGGGTGCGCAGGAGGGCGAACGCTTCCTCGAACGTACCGATGATGGTTGAGCGTTGGACGGTGACGAGATGCGTTTCGGGCAGGAATGCGAGGCTCGATGGATTATCCGGGCCGGAGGCAAGCAGGAGCGAGCCGGTTTCGGCGACGGCGGCCACGGCTCTGGAGAGCGACAAGCGGTCATGCGGTTCGGCCGCGCTGCGCGTGAGGGTGACGTTTGCGTCGCTCCAAGGCAGGGCTAAGAGCGCGGGATCGTTGAGGCGGATGGTATCGACCGGGATGTTGGCAGCCGACAGCCTGCGCACGACGGCAAGTGGTAGGTTCGCGGGTTGATCGACGTCGACGACGATGACGCCTTTGGCTTCGGCGGCGGTGCGGAAGCGGAGGACGGCATCGGCGCCGGCTGATGCGAGGCTGGCGGGTGCTGGCTTTGCTTCGTGTGGCGGTGATTGTGGGGCCGGGTTTGCGACGCGAATGCGAGCGAGGATGGCGTTGCGGCTCATCGGGGAACCCCGCGTTCGGTTTCTTTCCAGAGTTGCTGGAAGGTGCGGCCTTGTGGGGCGGGCAGATCGCGGTGTTTGAGCCAGCCGCGCGCGATGGGAAGTCTGCGGAAGCGGCCTTTCGCGCGGCCAAGCGCTCCGGCGATGGCGACGGCGAAGCGGGCGAGCAGATGATAGAGCGCGGGGCGCGTGGCGGCGGCTGACCAGAGCTTTGCGAGGATGCGCGCGCCTCGTGTGCGCGGGCCTTGGTTGTGGGCGCGTTCACGCCAGGTGCGCATGAGTGAGACAAGCGGGATTTTAACGGGGCAGACGGACTCGCAGGCGCCGCAGAAAGTCGAGGCGTTGGGTAGGTGGCTCGTCTCAGTGATGCCGAGGAGGGCGGGTGTCAACACGGCGCCGATGGGGCCGGGATAGACCCAGCCATAGGCGTGGCCGCCGATGGCGTTGTAGACCGGGCAGTGGTTCATGCAGGCCCCGCAGCGGATGCAGCGGAGGGCTTCGCGCATGTCTGATGCGAGCATCTCCGTGCGGCCGTTGTCGATGAGTACGATGTGGCATTCGGTGGGGCCATCGAGATCGTCCGCGCGGCGCGGGCCGGTGGCGAGCGTTGTGTAGGCGGTCATGTCCTGGCCGGTGGCGGAGCGGGCGAGGACGCGCAGCAAGGTCATTGCTTCATCAAGAGTGGGGACGACTTTGTCGATGGTGGCGACGACGATGTGGATGCGTGGGAGGATTTGCGTGAGGTCGCCGTTGCCTTCGTTGGTGACGATGATGGATGAGCCGGTCTCAGAGATGAGAAAGTTGGCGCCGGTGATGCCGACATCCGCGTTGAGAAACTTCTCGCGCAGAACCGCGCGGGCTTCGGCGACGAGGCGTTCGGGGGTGCCCAGTTCGCGGTCGCGATCGAGGTGCGTATGATAGGAGCGGAAGTCGGCTTCGACGTCGGCTTCGGTGAGATGGATGGCGGGGGCGATGATGTGGCTGGGGGCTTCGCCGCGCTTCTGGATGATGTATTCGCCGAGATCGCTTTCGACGACTTCGAGGCCGCTGTTCTGTAGATAGGCGTTGAGGCCGATTTCTTCCGTCACCATCGACTTACCCTTGATGACGAGGCGGGCGTTGGCTGTGTTGCAGATATTGGAGATCGTTTGGCGGGCTTCGTCTGCGTCGGTGGCCCAATGGACGCGGGAGCCCATGGCGGTGGCCTTGGCTTCGAAGGCTTCGAGGTGGGTGGCAAGATTGGCCAACGTCGCGTCGCGGATGGTTCGGGCTTCGTCGCGAAGGGCTTCGAATTCGGGAAGTGCTGCGACGGCGGCACGGCGCTGCGCGACAAGGCCGCCGGGCAATTTGGCGAGGGCGGATTGGAGGCGCGGGTCGGCGATGGCCGCTGCCGCGTTCTCGCGAAACTGGGCGGTGTCAGGTTTCACGGTGCCGATACCGCGCTGTGGCCGATGGGCGGATCAGTGAGTTCGCCGGCGAGCACTTCGGCGATGTGGCGGCAGGCGAGCGGGCGTCCGGTGCGCGTCAGTTTGCCGGCCATGTTCATGAGGCAACCGAGGTCGCCGGCGAGCACGAGGCTGGCCTCCGCGGTGGCGGCGTTGTCGGTTTTGCGCGTGACAATCGCGTTGGAGATGTCGGCGTACTTTTCGGCGAACAGGCCGCCGAATCCGCAACACGCCTCCGGTTCCGGCATTTCAGCGAGTTTAAGGCCCGGCACCTTCGCAAGGAGACGGCGCGGGGCGGACTTGATGCTCAGTTCGCGCAGGCCGGAGCACGCGTCGTGATAGGTGACGCGGCCGTCATAGCGGCCGGGGACATCGGCGATGGGGCGAATGTCAGCCAGGAAGGTACAGAGTTCGTGGACCTTGGCGGCGAAGGCGCGGGCTTCGGCTTCGAGATCCGGTTCGCCTGAGACGAGGCGGGGATAGTGGACCTTCAGCATGGCGGCGCACGAGCCCGAGGGTGCGACCACGTACTCGCAATCGGCGAAGGCGCGAATGGTTTGCAGGGCGAGAGCCTTGGCGGTGGCGCGGTCGCCGGAATTGTAGGCGGGTTGGCCGCAGCAGGTTTGGCGATCTGGCACGACGACCATGCATCCGGCGGCTTCAATCAGGCGCGCTGCGGCGAAGCCGATTGAGGGCCGCATGAGATCGACGAGGCAGGTCACGAAGAGACCGGCGGGGGGTGCGGGCACGAAGTTGGTTCCCCTGAGAGCAACGCAGGCTCCAGGGATAGGGGAGTGTGGTGCCGATGGCAACGACGAGGAGGGACGGCTTTAGACGGCTCCACCAACGCGCTTGGCGGGGGCTTTGGTTGTGCGTGCGGGAGGTTTGGCTGCGGTGGCTGGTTTAGCGCCGATGTCGAGATTCTTGTCCCAGTACGGTTCGGCGCCGAAGTGCTGGCCGAGGAATTCCAGGAAGACATCGACCTTGGCCGGCATGAAGTCGCGAGAGGGATAGACGGCGAAGACGGCCATCTTCGACGAGCCGCGGTATTGCGGGAGGACGATCTTCAGTTTGCCGCTCTGGATTTCCGGTCCGATCTCCCACGTGCCGCGCAGACCAATGCCGAGGCCACCAATGAGCGCTTCGCGGATAAGATCGGCGGAGTTGGAGCGGATGTTGCCTTTGACGCGGACTTCCTGGAGGCCGCCAGGACCGTCTAGCGCCCAGACTTCTTGCGCGCCGGCGCTTAGGCAGTTGTGATTTTCCAACTCCTTCAGCGATTTCGGTGTGCCATTCTTTTCCAGATACTCGGGCGCGGCGACGATGAGGCGCGTATCGGGCGAGAGCTTGCGCGCCACGAGCGAGGAATCCTGGAGTTCGCCGATGCGGATGGCGAGGTCGAAGCCGTCGCGGATGATGTCGACGTAGTTGTCCGTGAGGTGGAGGTCGAGGTGGATCTCGGGATAGGATTCGAGGAACTTCGACAGGTAGGGTGCCAAGTGATAGCGGGTGAAGGTCGTGGGGGCGGTCACTTTCAGTTGGCCGCGGGGGTTGGTGTTGCGGCGGCTGACGAAGTCATCGGCTTCTGCGATGAGGCTCAGGATGTCGACGACGCGGCGGAAGTAGCCTTCGCCGGTCTCCGTCAGGGTGAGTTGGCGCGTGGTGCGTTGGAACAGGCGGGCGCCCAAACGCTCTTCCAGCAGGCTGATGCGCTTGGAGACGACGGCCGGGGACAAACCCATTTCGCGCCCCGCTGCCGACATGTTGCCGGTGCGGGCGACGCGTGCGAAAATGTCGAAGTCACTGATTGCCGTCACGATTTAAGCCTCGATTAAAAAATCGGCATTGTTCTGCCGTAGGACCTTCAACGTAGTTTTGATTGTCGGTTATGAGGTGTTTGGATTGTGACGTAACGGTACTTAGGACGTGAATCACCTATTCTTGAGCGTTGAAGATCAACTTTGGACCCGGGTGTTCGCCTAATCGCTTGGCAGTTCAGCTGGTTAACCATAAACTTGGATCGGCGGGTCTGACCGCGCCGGCCCCCCCCCGAAAAAGAGCCCGATGACCGCAATTCTCCTGCCTGAGCCCGAATCTGCCGTCGTCGCTCGCCGCGAAGCGATCGTGAAAGATCTCGTTGCGATCCTGGGCCATGCGTCCGTGATCGGGGATGAGGACGGGCGGCGGGCTTATGAGACAGATGCTTTCACGGCATACCGGTGCATGCCGCTGGCCGTCGTGCTGCCGGACACAACTGAAGGCGTGGCGCAGGTTCTGGCGTATTGCCATCGCAACGGGATCAAGGTCATTCCGCGCGGGGCAGGGACATCGCTTTGCGGCGGTGCTTTGCCGGCCGAAGACGCAATCGTGATCGGTGTCTCGCGCATGAACAAAGTGCTCGAGGTCGATACCTCGGCGCGGTTCGCTCGCGTTGAGACGGGCATCACCAATCTTGCGATTTCGGCCGCTGTCGGGCCGGCTGGATTTTTCTATGCGCCCGATCCCTCAAGCCAGCTGGCGTGCACGCTGGCTGGAAACATCGCGATGAACTCGGGTGGGGCGCATTGCCTGAAGTACGGCGTGACAACCAACAACGTACTCGGCGTCAAGATGGTGACGATCGATGGAACGGTCATCGAGATCGGCGGGGCGCATCTGGATGCAGACGGCTATGACATTATGGCTTTGATTGTCGGATCAGAAGGACAGCTTGGAATCGTGACGGAGGCTACGGTGCGCATTCTGCCGCTGGCGGAGGGCGCGCGGCCGATGCTGATCGGTTTCGAGTCAACGGCCAAGGCCAGCATCTGCGTGTCGCGGATCATCGCGTCGGGCATCGTGCCGGTAGCGATCGAGTTCATGGACCGGCCGGCGATCGAGGTGTGCGAGGCGTTCGCCAAGGCGGGCTATCCGCTCGACGTCGATGCGCTACTGATCGTCGAAGTGGAAGGGTCGGAGGAAGAGATCGCCGACCGGCTGGGTTACATCGCCGGCATCGCGCAGGAGTTGGGGCCATCGTCGCTGGTCATCAGCGCGGACGATGCGCAGAGCGCAAAAATATGGAAGGGCCGCAAGAGCGCATTCGGTGCGATCGGGCGCAAGGCGGACTACCTCTGCATGGACGGGACCATTCCGCTATCGCAGCTGACGTATGTGCTGGAGGAGATCTCCAACATCTGCAAGCGATATGGGTTGGGCGTCGCCAACGTATTCCATGCGGGCGACGGTAATCTGCATCCGCTGATCATGTATGACGCCAACGATGCACGGCAGGCGGAGCGGGCCGAGCAAGCGGGTGCTGACGTGCTGAGGCTGTGCGTGGCGGCCGGCGGGTGCCTGACGGGTGAACATGGCGTGGGAATCGAGAAGCGCGATCTGATGCGTGTGCAGTTTTCGGATGTGGATCTGGCGCAGCAAATGCGGATCAAGACGCTGTTCGATCCGCAGTGGCTGCTCAATCCGGCCAAGGTGTTTCCGCTCGACGGGCGTCCAGTTCTGGCGCCGCGTGCGAGTGATCCTGCCATTGCGGCCGAGTGAGGCGTAACATCCGTGACCGATATCCTCAGACCCGCGGCCGATTGGGAATTGAAGAGTATGCTGGCGCAGCTCGGCGCGCAGAATATGGCCGTCGAGATCGTCGGTGCGGGATCAAAGCGCGGGATCGGTCATCCCGTTCAAGCGGCGGGGCTGCTGACGACGGCCAGCTTGCGCGGGATCACGCTTTATGAGCCGACTGAACTCGTGATGTCGGCGCGGGCGGGCACGCCGGTTTCGCAGATCGAGGTGGAGCTGGCATCGCGCGGACAGATGCTTCCTTTTGAACCGCTGGACTACGGTGTCGCGCTGGCGGCGCCGCAGGGGATGCAAACGATCGGCGCGGTGTTCGCGACCAACAACTCGGGATCGCGGCGGATCAGCGTGGGATCGGCGCGGGATCATCTGATCGGGCTGCGCGGTGTCAACGGGCGGGCGGAGATCTTCAAGTCCGGTGGGCGGGTGATGAAGAATGTCACTGGATACGACGTGGCGCGCGCGCTGACGGGAAGCTGGGGCACGCTGGCGGTGATGACGGAAGTGACGTTCAAGGTCGCGCCGTTGCCTGACGACATCGCGACGCTCGTTTACACCGGACTGCCGGAAGACCTCGCGGTGGAAATGATGTCGCTCGCGATGGGCACGCCCTATGAAGTGTCCGGCACGGTGCATCTGACGCCCAAGCATGCCGCGCGGATCGCGACGGCGCCCATCGGCGGGCGGGCAACGTCGATCACGGCATTGCGGATCGAGAACTTTATGAAGTCGGTGCGCTACCGCAAGGGGCGGCTGATGGAGGCGCTGAAGGCTTATGGCCAGCCGATGGAGCTGGATCTTGAGGCGTCGCTGGGCTTTTGGGGCGAGATGCGGCGGCTGGTGCCGGTGACGTTTTCGGACGATATTTTGTGGCGCGTTTCGACGTCGCCACGCAAGGCGGCGGAGTTGGTCGCCACGCTGCGGCGGCATATGCCGGTCGAGGCGACGTATGACTGGTCCGGCGGACTTGTGTGGATCGAGATTCCCGATTGCGCGGATGCGGGCGCGGCCGATATCCGGCGTGCGGTGGCGATCGCGGGCGGACACGCAACGCTGATCCGGGCGCGCGAGGCGGTGCGACGCGAGGTGGAGGTGTTCCAGCCACAGGCACCGGCGCTGGAAAAGCTGTCGCGCGGTTTGAAGGAGGTCTTCGATCCGCAGGGTTTGCTCAATCCGGGCCGGATGTATCAGACGATGTGAGGGCGGCGGTCGCGCGCGCCCGCAGCAGGAGACGGCATGCAGACGAATTTCACGGCCGAGCAGCTTGCCGATCCGCGCCTAGCGGAGGCGGACCGCATTCTGCGCCGGTGCGTGCATTGCGGGCTGTGTACGGCCGTGTGCTCGACGTACGTTGTGCTCGGCGACGAGCGCGATAGTCCGCGCGGGCGCATCTACCTGATGAAGGACATGTTCGAGGGCGGGCGCGATCCGAGTGTGGAGGTCCGCCACCACATCGACCGCTGCCTGTCTTGTCTGTCGTGCATGACGACGTGCCCGTCGGGCGTCGATTACATGCACCTTGTTGATCATGCGCGGGCCTATATCGAGGAGAAGGCGCCGCGGCCGGCGAAGGCGCGCATGATGCGCGAGCTTCTGGCGCGTGTCGTACCTTATCCCAGGCGGTTCCGGTGGGCGCTCAGGGCTGCCCCGCTCGCGCGTCCGTTTCGAGGGCTGATGCGGCGGATCGGGTTCAAGGAATTGGCGACCATGATCGACATGGCGCCGGCGGTGTTGCCGAAGGCGGCGCATTATTCAGGCCCCGGGACGGCGGCGACGAAGGCTGAGCGGCGGGCGCGGGTGATCCTGCTGGCCGGATGCGCGCAGCAGGTGCTGCGGCCGTCGATCAACGATGCGACTATCCGGTTGCTGGCGCGGCGCGGCATCGATGTTGTGGTGGCACCGGGGGCGGGGTGCTGCGGGGCGCTGGTGCATCATCTCGGACGGGAAGAGGAAGCGAAGGCGCAGGCGCGGCGCAATATCGATGCGTGGGTGAAAGAGATCGGCAAGGGGCCGGTGGATGCGGTGATCGTTAACGCATCGGGCTGTGGCACCGTGGTGAAGGATTACGGGCATCTACTTGCCGATGATCCGGCTTATGCGGCCAAGGCCAAGCAGATCGCGGATCTGGCGCGGGATGTGAGCGAGTTCGTGGCGGGCGTCGGGATTGGGGCGCCGGTGCGGTGGTCGTCGATCAAGGTGGCGTATCACTCGGCGTGTTCGCTGCAGCACGGCCAGAACATAACGGACGAACCGACGGCCTTGCTCTCGCAGGCAGGCTTCAGCGTGGTGGATGTGCCCGAGGGACATATCTGCTGCGGGTCGGCGGGGACGTACAACATCCTGCAGCCGGAGATCGCGACGCAGTTGCGTGATCGCAAGGTGGCCAACATCAAGACGACGCGGCCGGATGTGGTGGCGGCAGGCAATATCGGCTGCATCACGCAGTTGGCCGGCGGTATGAAAATTCCGGTGGTCCACACGGTGGAGCTTCTGGACTGGGCTTATGGAGGTCCGGTGCCGCGCGGGCTCGACGCGCTGGAAGCGTTCATCACCGATGTGCCGAAGCCGAAGCGCGTGGAAGATTTCATCGACGCGTGAGGTGGCGGCTGACTTAGCGGAAGGCTTTGTCGAGGTTTTTGGAGGTTTCGAAGCCTTTGGCGCTATCGAGGCCGCGGGCGCCGACGAGGTTGGCGCCGTCGAGATCGGCTTCAGTGAAATCGGCGCCGGAGAGATCGGCGCCTTGAAAATCCACCTTCGAGAGATCGGCATGTGCGAAGTTGGCGTCGCGCAGGTCGGCGCCGGTCATGCGCGAAAAGGTGAGGACGGATTCCGAGAAGTTGGCGCGCAGGAGTGTGGCGCCGGAGAAGTCGCAGGATTTGACGACGTTCTTGCGCAGCGTCGTGAGCGTGCCTTCGCCAGCGCGCTGTTCAAGGGGATGGAAGTCGGCGTCGGTGAGATCGGCGCCACGGAAATCGGCACCGGATAATTCGGCTTGCACCTTGATGCCGCGCAGGTTGGCGCCCGAAAAGCGCGGTGCGTCGGCGAGGTGGTTGTTCATATCTGAGTAAATGGTCGGGCGCAGGATCGTGGCTCCGGCGAGATTGGCGCCCGAGAGATCGGCGCGGATCAACACTGCGCGGTCGAGGCGGGTCGCGGAGAGATCGGCGCCTTTCAGGTTGGCGCCGGTGAAGTCGGCTCCGTAGAGGTCGGTGCGGGCGAGGCTCGCGCCTTTGAAGTCGATTGTGGCCAGATCAAGATAGGTGAGGTCGCGGCCGGAGAGGTCGATGCGTTCGCCGGCTTTGGCCTTGTAGAGCCGCTCGGTGACTTCGCGGGCCGTCATATCGGCTTCGGGGGTGACGAGCGTGAAAATGAACGGTTCGATGGGATCGCCGAGCTTCTGAGCCCAGGCAGGTGTGGCCAAGATAGCGGCGAGGATGAACGTGCCTGCGGCCTTCAACATGCGGCGGTCTCCATCGACAGGGCATCCGGAAGGGATGCGTCGAGTGGGAATTCTTCCTGATCATGCCCGATTCTAGACGCGGAGCAAGCGGCGGGGACGACCCGCCGCATCGTCGATAGTCGACCATCTTCCCGCTGTGACTGGATAACGTTGCGCGGCGATCAGGGCGTGCCGAACCCGCCGCCGGTGGGTGTTTCGATGATGAGCGTATCGCCGGGGGCGAGATCGGCTTCGCCGCAGCCGCCGAGATTTTCGATTGTGCCGTCGGTGCGTTGGACGATGTTGCTGCCGCGTTCGCCCGGCGCGCCGCCATTAAGGCCGGGCGGTGAAAGCGTGCGATAGCCGGACAGCATGGAGACGTGCATGGGGGCGCGGAAGCGGAGCGCGCGGCGGGTGCCGTCGCCGCTCGTGTGCCGGCCGCGCCCGCCGGAACCCCGGCGGACTGAAAACTCCTCGACGACGACGGGATAGCGCAGTTCGAGGATTTCGGGGTCGGTCATGCGCGTGTTGGTCATATGCGCATGGACGCCAGCGGTGCCGTCGAAATCGGGGCCGGCGGGGGAGCCGGAAGCAATCGTCTCGTAATACTGCAGGCGGGCGTTGCCGAAGGTGAGGTTGTTCATCGTGCCTTGCGTGGGTGCCAGTTGATTGAGCGCAGCAAAGATTGCATTGGTGACGATCTGGCTCGTCTCGGTATTGCCGGCAACGACGGCGGCGGGATAGCGTGGGCTCAGCATGGAGCCGTCGGGAATTCGGATCTCGATCGGGCGCAGGCAGCCGGCGTTGAGCGGGATGGGGACGCCTGCAAGTACCCGGACGACATAGAGTACGGCTGCGCGGGTGACGGGGGCGGGGGCGTTGAAGCTTGTTGGCTGCTCAGGCGAGGTGCCGGTGAAGTCGACGATTGCTGAGCGCGTGGTGTTGTCGATTCTGACGGTGACGTCGACGGCGGTGCCCTGGTCGGTTTCGATACGGGCGTGGCCGCCTTTGAGGGTGGCGAGCAAATTGCGAATAGCCGCTTCGCCGTTGTCGAGGACGTGGGCCATGTAGCGGGCGACGGTGTCAGCGCCGAATTCGCGCGCGAGATTGGTGAGTTCTGTGACGCCGCGCGTGTTGGCGGCGAGCTGGGCTTTGAGGTCGGCGATGTTTTCATCCGGGTTGCGGGCGGGGTATTTCGCGTGGGTGAGAAGGGTGTGAATTTCGCGCTCGACGAATTGGCCTTGGGCGACGAGACGGGCGGGTTCGATGTAGACACCTTCTTCGTCGACGGTTTTGGCGCGCGGGCTCATGGAGCCGGGAGCGAGGCCGCCAATGTCGGCGTGATGGCCGCGGCTGGCGACGAAGAAGGCGGGTGTGCTTTGGGTGTCGATGAAGACCGGCGTGACGACGGTGATGTCCGGGAGGTGGGTGCCGCCGGTGTAGGGCGCGTTGAGCAGGAAGCTATCGCCAGGATGCATCGCGTCGCGGAAAGCGTGGCGGACGGCTGAGACGGCGCTGTCCATGCTGCCGAGGTGGACGGGGACGTGGGGCGCGTTGGCGACGAGGTCGCCTTTGGCGTTGAAAAGGGCGCAGGAGAAGTCGAGGCGCTCCTTGATGTTGACGGAGCGGGCGGTGGCGCGGAGGGCTTCGCCCATGTCTTCGGCGATGGACTTGAAGCGGTTGGCGAAGACTTCGAGGAGGATGGGATCGGGTGCGGTGGATGAGAGCGCGGTGCGTTCGGCGGCGCGTGGTGTGGTGCGGGTGAGGATCAGGTCGGCTCGGCCGGTGAGGGTGGCGGTCCAGCCGGGTTCGACGACGACGGACTGGTGCGGTTCGAGGATGATGGCGGGGCCAGGGATGGGTGCGCCGGGTTTGAGATCAACGCGGGCATGGACGATGGCGTCGTGCCATTGGCCGGCGGAGAAAAAGCGGCGCGTTGCGGTACCTTGCGGTGTCGGTTCGGTGGCGATTTCCGCGGTGGGTGGTGTGGCGGTGCTGGCTGCTTCGACTTCGATGGTGGCGATGCGGAGAGGTTTATCGGATGAAGTGAAGCCGAAGCGCCGCTTGTGAGCGGCTTCGAAGTCGGCACGCATGAGGACGGGTTCGGAGAGGTCGACGGGAATGGCTGTATCGGTGCCGGCGTAGGCGAGGTGAAGGCGCGTTGTGAGCGCGATGTCGTCGAGGTCGATGCCCTGATCGAGAAGCGCATCGGTGGCATCGTTGCCGAGATCCCAGGCGGTTTCTTCGATGGCGCGGAGAGCTGCTTCGTCGAAGGGCAGTTCGAGGGAACGTTCGCGGGATGCTCGGGCGGGGGCGAGCGCCATGCCCCAGGCCGATAGAACGCCGGAGAGCGGGTGGACTAGGATCGTATCCATGCCGAGAGCGTCGGCGATGAGGCAGGCGTGCTGGCCGCCGGCTGAGCCGAAGCATTGCAGCGCGTAGGCGGTGACATCGTAGCCGCGTTCGATGGAGATGCGCCGGATGGCGGCAGCCATGCTTTCGACGCCGACGCGGATGGCGCCGTCGGCGACAACAAGGGCGGAGAGTGTGCCGCCCATCTGAAGGGCGATTTCGTTGAAGGCTGCTTCGACGGCTGACCGGTCAGGCGGGAGATTGCGATTGGGGCCGAAGATGTGGGGAAAGCCGTCCGGATCGAGTTTGCCGAGCATCATGTTGGCGTCGGTGAGGGTGAGCGGTCCGCCGTTGCGGTAACAGAGGGGGCCGGGCGATGAGCCGGCGCTTTCTGGGCCGACCCGGAGTCTGTTGTCCTCAAAGCGGATGATGGAACCGCCGCCGGCAGCGACTGTGTGAATGTCGAGCATGGGGACGCGGAGGCGGACGCCGGCGACTTCCGTTTCGAAGGTGCGTTCGTAAGTGCCGGCGAAATGGGAAACGTCGGTGGAGGTGCCGCCCATGTCGAAGCCGATGACGCGGTCGAAGCCGGCGAGGCGGGCGGTTTCGGCCATGGCGACGATGCCGCCGGCGGGGCCGGACAGAATTGCGTCGCGGGCCCGGAATTGATCCGCTGCGGTGAGGCCTCCTGAGGAGGCCATGAACATCAGTGGCAGCGCTTCGCGATCATCGCTTTGGATGTTGGATGCGACGGAGGCGACGTAGCGGTCGAGGACGGGGGAGAGATAGGCGTCGGCGACGGTGGTGTCGCCGCGGCCGACGAGTTTTACCAGCGGCGAGATTTCGTGGCTAACGGAGACGTGGCCGAAGCCGAGGCTGCGGGCGATTTCGGCGGCGCGGATTTCGTGATCGGGGAAAGCCCAGGCGTGGACGAAGACGATGGCGACCGAGGCGATGCCGTTTGATTTGGCGTCTAGGAGTGCGGTGGTGAGGGTTGCTTCGTCCAACGGTTGATCGACGGTCCCATCCGCCAACATGCGTTCGTTGGCTTCGATGACATGCGTATAAAGCATCTGCGGTTTGACGATGCGCTTTGCGAAAATGTCGGGGCGGGCCTGGGTACCGATTTCGAGGGAGTCGGCAAACCCGCGCGTGATGACGAGGGCGGTGGGGACGCCTTTGCGTTCGAGGAGCGCGTTGGTGGCAACGGTTGTGCCCATCTTGATGGCGCTGACGCGGGTGGCGGGGATGGGGGCACCGGCGGGAAGATCGAGGAATTGGCGGATGGCATGGAGGGCTGCGTCGTCATAGGCGCCGGGGTTGACTGAGAGGACTTTGCGGACCTGGAGGCGGCCGGCGGGGTCGCGCGCGACGACATCGGTAAAGGTGCCGCCGCGGTCGATGAAGAATTGCCATTTTTGATGGTCTGTTGCGGCGGGGGGCATTGTTTTCTTCTGCTTGAATTGGGCGGCGGTATTCGTGTCAGCTAGCGGACAGCAGGGTGGCGATGCAAGCCGCAGCAGCCAAGTGCAACTTTTTAATCCCCTCACCCATCGAAGGCGATGGGGAGAGGGGGAAATCCGGGAGCGTCTGCCCTTCTGTTGCCGCGGAAAAGCGGTTAGTGCTGAGGTATGGCCGAGCAGACTGTTCTCGATACGCTGCAGCGTCCCCGAATGGGGCTCTTTGCCCGCATGGCGCGGCGGTTGAAGGCCTATGGAATTCTGCGGCGGCGGCGGTGGGTGCAGTCGACGGGGTTTACGTCGGCGTTCGTTGTGCTGGCGGCGAAGATGGCGGCCGCGGATGGTGTGGCGGTCTCGTCGGAAGCGATGATCTTCGAACAGTTTCTCGACGTGCCGCCGGAAGAGATCGCGCGCTTTCAAAGTGTCTATGAGCAGGCCGCCGAGGATGTGACGGGCTACGAGATCTATGCCGACCGGATCGGTGAGATGCTGAAGCGCGATCCGGAGACAAAGCGGCGGGTGCTCGAGTGCTTGATGTACATCGCTTGCGCGGATGGCATTTTGCATCCGTCGGAAGATCATTTCCTCAAGACGGTTGCGGCGCGATTTGGTTATTGCGACACCGAGTTCCGCACGATCCGCGATCAATTCGTGCGCGATCCAGATAGCCCCTATGCCATCCTCGATTTGATGCCGGATGCGACCGAAAAGGAGATCAAGGCGCGTTATCGAAAGCTTGTGCACGAGACGCACCCCGACCGGATGATGGCGCAGGGCGCGCCGCCCGGTGTTGTTAAAACAGCGACATCGAAGCTTGCGCACATCAATGCGGCTTATGAAGACATTGCGCGGGAGCGCGGCTTTGGAGGGCCGCGTCTATGAGTGCGGTTCCGCTGATCAGCGCGCCCGATAGCCCGCTTGTTGCCGATCTTTTTCCATCGCCGAATATCGAGCCGCGGTTTCGCGGTCTCACGCCGTCGATCCTGATTTTGCATTACACGGGCTTGGAGAGTGTCGAGCGGTCGCTTGATGTTCTGTCGCGTCCGGATTGCAAGGTATCGTGCCACTACGTCGTCGATGTGGATGGGCGCGTCGTTCAGATGGTGGCGGAGGAGATGCGCGCGTGGCATGCGGGCGTGTCGTCGTGGCATGGTGAGACGGATATCAATTCGGCGTCGATCGGAATCGAGATCCAAAACCCGGGGCATGCGCATGGGTATCCGGAATTTCCCGAAGCGCAGATGCGGGCTGTGATTGCGCTTAGTCAGGATATTTGCGGGCGGCATGGCATCGCGCCCGAACGGGTGCTGGCGCATTCGGATATCGCGCCGTCGCGCAAGATCGATCCGGGCGAGAAGTTCGATTGGCGGCGGATGGCTGAGGAGGGCGTCGGGTTTTGGGTGCCGCCGGAGCCGATCGATTCGGATTATGCCGGCATCGGTCCGGATGCGGACGGTCCGGAGGTGGCGGAGGCGCGCCGGCTTCTGGCGCGCTATGGCTATGGGGTTGCGGCCGAGGGGCCGGTCGATGCTGATCTGGGATTTATACTCAGAGCGTTTCAATTGCACTTCCGGCCGGCGCGCGTCGATAGCCGGCTGGATCAATCGACACTCGTGACCTTGCGCCGGCTTGTCGATGCGTTGCCCGATGTTGCAGTTGCCTGACCGGTGACGATGGTTTGCGCAAGGTCTTGGCACGGTGCGGCGTCGTAGGTGACACTAGACCATGGTGCGGCCCATTTTGGCGCGCACTTGAGATCCTCAACCGGAGCTGCCCCATGGGTGACCTCGATTTGTTCGAGCCGGGTACTCAGATTTTTACCGGGACAGTGCGCTCGTGGAGCGGGTCGTTCGGTGAACTCGTGACCGACAGCGGTCTGGCGGTGATTTTTGTACTGCAGGGGCAGCCGCAGCCGCAGATCGGCGAGCGGATCACGATCAGCGCGCGGCGGTTCCGCCCGGTCTATCAGGCCGGGACGGTGACGAAGGCTTGAGGATCGCGCGATGCTTTGCTTGACGGTTAGCGCCGCGAGGGCCACTTAACAGGTGTCAGTTGGCTGGACGGCCGCTGCCGGCCGGGGCGTTATGGCCCACGTACAACGCGCTGGTGGAGGAAAGTCCGGGCTCCATGGAAACAGGATGGCGGTTAACGGCCGCCGGGGGCGACCCCAGGGAAAGTGCCACAGAAAATAGACCGCCCGAGGGCTTGCCCGAGGGTAAGGGTGAAACGGTGCGGTAAGAGCGCACCGCGGTTCCGGTAACGGCGCCGGCACGGCAAACCCCATCCGGTGCAAGACCAAATAGGGATGGCCGGCAGGTGGAGAAATCCAGCCTGCAAGCCCGTTTCCAGGCCCGCCATCCGGGTTG
>LNFM01005402.1_pt1 | contig 22167 bp, 20 predicted proteins | sample 596031 | NCBI WGS metagenome assembly LNFM01 (sample SAMN04254537, study PRJNA301005) | activated carbon metagenome | isolation source: dual media filters at the Ann Arbor, Michigan drinking water treatment plant | place: USA: Ann Arbor
CGCGTTCCTTCTGGTCCGTGATGTCAATGCGCAGCCCTACCGTGCCGCCTCCAGGCACTCGGCGCTCCAGGATGCGGATCCACCGCCCCCCGGCCGTGTACTGTTCGATTGGTCCTCCGGGGTCGCGATGCTGTCGAAGACGGTCTGCGATCCAAGCCTGTTCCCGGCCGCGCGCCTCGGGGTACTGGCCCCGGCGCACCCCTTCACGAAGGCCGAGTTCGTAGGATGCCCCTGGGAAAATCAAGACGCTCTCGCCGTACATGTCGCGATAGGTCTTGTTGAAAAAGGCGATGCGGTCGTCGGCGTCGAACATCACGAAGCCGTCGGGCAGCGCCTCGATGGCCGCCCGAAGTTGGGCGTCGGTCTGTTCCAGGGATGCGATGGATGCGCGCTCAGCCGTCACATCGCTCAGAACGGCAACGAACTCGCCGTTCGATGAGCCTGGAAGCGGCCAAACACAGACCTCGACGGAGAGGTCTGCCACGGTCCAGTCACCGAACGTAGCCTTCTGGCGCCCATCGGGCGGCCACGCGCCGGCCATTGGCCCGATGATTTCCGCCATTTTTCGACCTTCGCAGGGGACTCCATCCCTTTCGAGAAATCGCCGCGCGGCTTCATCCGGGAAGCGGATCGTACCGTCCGAGTCGAGTCTCACGAGACCCGGCGGCAACACCTCCTGCGTCCTTGACGCTTTCATCCGACACTTCCCAGACGAACCTTTGGAACGGGAGGAATGCTATCATTCTGCCGGGTTCCGGGGTAGCCGCGAGCGGCAGACGCAAGTTCCCCTGCCCCCCGACGAGGTGCTGGTCTGCAACAGCCATCAGGCCGAGCGCATCATCCAGTTCGCGATCGGTCAGCAAGCCGGCGTCGGAGGTGACGCTCGAACCGTGGAACTCCAGCTTGAGGCGGCGGTTTCGCGCGACCAGGGCGGTGAGGGCTTCAAGACCAGCAAGTCGAGAAAGGTTGTCCGGTCTCCAGGTTGCTCAGCGCTGGGATTACGCTCCGCAAGACTTTGAAGTAGGTTCGGGCACTCAAGATAGGGTGCGCCGCCTCTTGCGGCGCCCCGCATGCCGTGGAGATTTCGATGTTTCGTGCGTTCGCCTGCTCTCTCGCGCTGCTGGTCCTGCCGCTTGCGGCGGCTTCCGCGCAGACGCTCAAAAAGGAAGACGCGGAGAAGATGGTGATCGGGCTCTACGCGGTTTCCGTCGCCGTCGACACCTGCGATCTCGACATGACCAAGGAGCAGGAAACGCGCCTCGAGTTCTGGATCGACTGGGCCGAGCAACAGCTCAACATCGCCGATCGCAAGCTCGACAAGGCCTACGCCGAGATGGAGAAGGAAGCGGAGAAGAACAAGAAGGACTTCTGCGAGAAGATGATGCCGATCGCAACGCAGGCGCTGAAGGAGCTTCCCCCGGCCATGTAGAGGCGAGGGAAGACTATTTTCCCGTCCTCGCGACCGGAGGGCCCGAGTGGAGCGATTCTTTCTCCGGCTAGAGCCTTATGGGCGCGAAATCAGGTCCTTGTGTCTTGTCACTCACCGTCACCCTGTCCCGGGCATCGGCGACGCCCAGCCGGTCAGTATGCGAGATCGTCCATTTGACGGGCATGAAGGGAATTCTGGCACGGAATGGATGACGCGCGGGACCAGGAGACGGCATAGTGCGGCCTCCGGGGGAGTACCATGAGCATTCGCGTCTTTACCGTCGTCCTCGTTGCCTCGCTTCTGGCGGCCTTGATGCCGGCCAGCGCCGAAATCCTGCCGACGCCGCCGGGCTGGCAGGTCGATCGGGCCGTCCTTGTGAACCGGCACGGCGTGCGCTCGCCGACCGAGCCCAACGAGCGGCTCGACAGATACAGCGCAACGCCCTGGCCCGCCTGGCCGGTCGAGCCCGGCTACCTCTCGCCTCGCGGCGAAGAGCTGATGCGACTGATGGGCGGCTACTATCGCGTGCTCTATGGCGGGCGCGGGCTGGTCCAGGCCGACGATTGCCCGACCGCGGGCACGGTCGCCGCATGGACCGATCTCGCGCAGCGCACGCGCACCTCGGGCGCCGCGCTCCTGGCCGGCATGTATCCGCGATGCGCCAACCTGCCCCTGCGCAACCAGGCGAACTTCACCGTCCCGGATCCCCTCTTCAATCCTCAGGCCACCGCGTCCTGTCCGATGGATCTCGCGGCCAATCGCGCGGCCATCCTGAAGCGTCTGGGGGGCAGTTTCGCGTCAATACAGCGCGACTACGGCGCGCCGCTCGCCATGATGCAGTCCGTCCTGTGTCCGGCCGACGCGACCAAGGGAGCCGGCGGCGGCAGTTGTGGCGAGGCGGGCATGCCGACGAGCATCGTGAGCGGCACCGAAGATGGCGTCCGGTTGCGCGGCCCGATCGGCTATGCTTCGACCGCCGCCGAGAACTTCCTTATGCAGACGGCCGAGGGCATGCCCAAGGATCAGGTCGCATGGGGGCGGCTGGCGCACGACGCCACGCTTCGCGAACTCCTGACGCTCCACCAGTTCGATCAGGATCTCACCCAGAAGACCCTGCCCATTGCCCAGCAGCGCGGGTCGAACCTCCTGACGCTGATCGGCGCCATCCTGGTGAACGGCCATAGCTTCCCCGGCCATGCGGCCACGGGCCAGCCGGTGCGCGTGGGCTTTCTGGTGGGGCATGAGAGCAACATCCACAACATTGCCGCCCTGCTCGGCCTCACCTGGCAGATCCCGGGCTTCCTCCCGGGCGAGGCCTCGCCGGGTGGCGCGCTGGCCTTCGAGCAGTTTCGCGAAGTGAGGACCGAAAAGCGCTACGTGCGCATTGCCTACTATGCGCAGACGCTGGACGAGATGCGCCGTCGCGCGCCGCTCAACTACCGCGATCCGCCGGGCATGGTGCAGGTGGCGCTGCCGGCCTGTTCGGCGGACCTCGTGAACAATGCCTGTCCCCTCGAAACCTTTCTCAAGATCGTCAAGGCGGCGGTCGATCCGGGTTGCGTCACGGCCACCGGTGGCAATTACTAGCGATCGCAGATCAGCCGTTCGCGGCCGAGCGCGGTGATGGCATCGCCTGCGGGACTCGTCTCGATCAAGGAAAGGTGGAGGAGGCGTTGGCGATGCTCTTCGGGCATCGACGCGGCTGTGCCTTCGGCCAGCGCACGCAGGGAAGCAAGAGCGGCCTGGGTCAGTGGTGCGATCAGGCCTTTGGGCGTAGTTCGAACGTCTCTCGCCATGTGTCGTATCACCTCCGGGTTGGACGGTGATAACGGCAGGTCGATGCGAAAGTTGACGACGCAGACCTCGATTACAGCGGGAACCGCCTCGACTTCGCCCTGTTTCCAGCACGCGTGGACTGGTCGCAGGTTGACCAGCCGCAACAATTCTTCGGAGGTGGCAAGTTCGTCGGCAGCGAAAGTTCGGCGTCAGCGCTCTGCGAACTGCATCGCCTCGCGACGACCGGCCTGTTCGTTGGCCATCATCACGAGCCCGTAGGTCACCGCCAGGGTAAAGACGATCGTGGCGTAGAGCGTGTAGGGATGCGTCGCTGCCGCCGCGCCCGGCGGAAGGAGGTGGATCACCTCGAATCCCAGGACTCCCGCGCGGACGACGCGCGCGATGCCGAGGCCGACGAAGGCGAGCGCCGCAGGCAGCCGGCTGCGCAGATCGTCCTTGTGGCGGCCCTGTCGGATCTCCCAGGCGCAAGCCAGTCCCAGCAGGCCGAGGAGAAGGGAGAAGGGAATCGACGCGGCTTGTCGTCCCGCACCGAAGGCTCTCAGGACGACGAACAACGCGAGGAAGGTTGCGCCGATGGCGATCGCGACGGCAAGCAGCCGGACGAGGTCGGTGCGGCCCTGGTTGGCGAAGCGCAGGCTCAGCCACATCGCGGCGAAGCCCGCGACGATCACCATGTCCGCGACCAGGACGGGGGCCAGATCGGCATCGGAGGTGCGGAGGCGCAGGATGAGCGCGCCGAGGACCGTCAGCAGCAGGGCGGCTGCCCAGGCGCGAAGTCCCGGCGCATTGCGATGGTGGTACCAGGTCAGCAGGACCGCGCCGGCACTGGCGATGGTGACGATGCCGCCAATCAGATAGAGGGTCTTGACGTTCAGTTCCATGACGGGCCGGGTAGTCTCATGAACGATCAGGCGGGCGGAGCAACGGAGAGGCCCTTGACCCTGTGACGGTCGATGAAGTTCTGGACCATGCCGGACTTCTTGGCCTTCTCCACGAAGTCGGCGAGGAAGGCCGCAGCCTCGACATTGGCCTTGGCCGTGCCGACCGCCTGTTGCACCGCCGTGAACTTGCCGTCCAGGATCTTCAGGCCCGGCGCCTTCTCGACGTCCTTGAGAAGGCCGGGGCGGAGGCCCGCCAGCACCTCGAGCTTGTCGGACATGAACTTCTCATACGCGGCATCGAGGCCGCTCACCTGCACCAGCGTGGCGTTCCTGATGTTGTTCACCAGCCAGAGGTCGTAGGCCGAGCGGGCGGAGACGGCGATGCGCACGCCCTTCGTGTCGACGTCGGCGATCGATTTGATCGGCGAGCCCTCGGGGACCATGTAGGTCGCCTCGATCTCGACATAGGCGGCCGTGAACTGGATCTTCTCGGCGCGCTGCGGCTCGGCGCCGATCAGGCCGATGTCCCACACGTCCTTGCCGACCTGGTCGCCCAGCTCGCCGGGAGACTTGAAGGTGACGTACTTGACCGGCACGCCCAGAGCGGTCGCGATTTCGCGCGCCATGTCGGGTGCGACACCGGTGGGCTCGCCGCTTTCGCTGCGGCCGGTGACCAGCAGGAAGTTGGAGAGATTGATGCCGGCGCGCAGGACGCCGGTGGGGGCAAGTTGGGCTCGGACCTGATCGTTCATGCCGGCAGTCTATGGCCAACCGGTGAGGGATGATAGGTTGATGAGCATGTCCAAGCAGCTTACGGCGCGCCTGCGGTCGATCTGCCTCGCCCTGCCTGAGGCCACCGAGAAGGAGGCCTGGGGGGATCCGACTTTTCGGGTGCGAGACAAGATTTTCGCCATGGAGAAGCGTGGGGATGGCCGCGTCTCGATCTGGTGCAAGGCCGCCCCCGGGAGCCAGGCGATCCTGGTCGGCGCCGACCCCGCTCTCTTCTTCGTCCCGCCCTATGTCGGATCGAAAGGCTGGATCGGCATGCGGCTCGACACCGAACCGGACTGGGACGAGGTCGCAACGATCGTGCGACGCAGCTACCGGCTCACGGCCCCGAAAAAGCTTGGCGTCCGGCTCGGCGAAAATGATTCGGTCCAATCAGAGCGCCGGCCCGCCCGTTCGCGCTAGACTGGAAACCATGACAGCAGAAATCGTCGTCGAGACCACCGCCGGACGGATCCGCGGCACAAGCGACCGCGGCGTCGAGATCTTCAAGGGCATTCCGTATGCCGAGCCGCCGCTTGGCGACTTTCGCTTCCGGCCGCCGCGCAAGCCCAGGCCCTGGACCGGCGTTCGCGACGCGACCGAGTACGGCAACATGGCGGTGCAGAGCCTGAATGTCTTCGCGCTGCCCGAGGACCTGCTGCGTATCTTCACGCTCGCCGGAAAGCAGAAGCTCGACGAGGACTGTCTCTATCTCAACGTCTGGACCTCGGGGCGCGAGGGATCGGAGCGGCCGGTCCTGTTCTGGTGTCATGGCGGCGCCTTCATCACCGGTTCGGGCTCCTCGCCCTGGTCGGACGGCGCCAATCTCTGCCGGCTCGACGATGTGGTTGTCGTCTCGTTCAACCATCGGCTGGGCGCGCTGGGATATCTGCATCTCGAGGACATGGCCGGCGGCTTCGAGAATGCGGGGCTCGCGGGCATGCTCGATATCGTGGCGGCCCTCGAATGGGTGCGCGACAACATCGCCCAATTCGGCGGCGATCCGAACAACGTCACCATCTTCGGCGAATCGGGCGGCGGCGCGAAGGTGAGTGTGCTGATGGCCATGCCGCCGGCCAAGGGCCTGTTCCACAAGGCCATCATCCAGAGCGGGCCGGCCGTGCAGATGGCCAATCGCGAGGACGGCACCCGGACCGCACGCCAGATGCTGGAGCATCTGGGGCTGGATGCGGCCGATGCCGGCAGGCTTCGCGAGCTGCCGCCGGCGAAGCTCCTCGAAGCACAGGTCAAGGTATTGGCGGGCGTCAGCCGCGCCGCCTTCGCCGACCGGCGGCGGCTCGGCTTCAATCCGGTGATCGACGGCACTCTGTTTCCGGGCGGGCCCTTTGCGCCGGAAGCGCCGCTGCCTTCGATCAACGTGCCGCTGATGATCGGCAGCAACAAGGACGAGATGACCCTGTTTCTCGGCCACATGCCCTGGGTCGCCGATGCAACCTTCGAGAGCCTGCCCGAGGCGCTCACGCCCTATCTTGGCGCGCGGGCGGCCGAGATCGTTGCGATCTATCGCAAGGCGCAGCCGAGGCTCAGGCCGGACGAGATCGCCATCGCCATCGTTTCCGACCAGGGCATCCGCGCACCGTCGCTCGTCATCGCGGAGCGCAAGCTGGCGCAGGAGGCGGCGTCGGTGTTCGTCTATCTCTTTGCCTGGGAGACGCCGGTTCTGGGCGGCCGGCTGCGCTCCTGCCATACGCTCGAAATTCCCTTCGTGTTCTCCAATCTCGCAACGGCGGAGCTGACCGGCGAGGATCCCGCGCGTCTGTCACTCGGGGAGATCATGAGCCGGGCCTGGATCGCCTTCGCGAGGAGCGGCGATCCGAGCCACCCCGGCTTGCCGGTGTGGCCTTCTTACTCGCCGCGCATGCGGGCCACGATGATTTTCGATACGGTTTGCCACCTCGATATCGACCCGCTGGGCACGGAGCGGCGGGTCTGGGAGACAAAGCAATGAAGATCACCGACGTCACGCTGACGCTGTTCGCCTGGGACGACATCCCGCCCACGACCTACGGCGCGCACACCGGCCGCTTCTCGGGCAAGAGCGCGCTGGGACTGCTGCGCCTCATCACCGACGAAGGGCTCGAAGGCCACGCCTTCCTGGGGTCTGCGATGAATCCTGCGACGACGGACGGGCAGGGGCTGATCTCCCACCTCAAGCCGGTGCTGATCGGCAAGGACCCGTTCCAACGCGAGCACGTCAACCAGGAGATCTGGAAGCGCCAGCGTTCAGCCGGTGTGCGCGCCATCGGTGCGGTCGACGTGGCGCTGTGGGATCTGGTCGGCAAGGCGATGGGCCAGCCGATCCACCGTCTGCTCGGCACCTACCGCGAGACCGTGCCGGCCTATGCCAGTTCCGCCGTGCTGGCTTCGCCCGCCGAGTACGCCGAGGAAGCGATGCGATTCAAGGAAAATGGCTGGGCCGCCTACAAGATCCATCCGCCGACACGCTGGAAGGAAGACATCAAGGTCTGCGAGGCGGTGCGCCGCGCCGTCGGCGACTACACGATCATGCTCGATTCGACCTGGAGCTACGACTACCCGGCCGCCATCCGCGTCGGCCGCGCCGTCGAGGAGATGGGCTTCTACTGGTACGAGGACCCGCTGGCCGACCAGGACATCTACAACTACACCAAGCTGAAGCAGCAGCTTTCGATCCCGATCATGGCCACCGAGTATCCGCAGACCGGCCTCGATTCCTACCAGCCCTGGATCATGGAAAAGGCCACCGACTATCTGCGCGGCGACGTGGCCGTGAAGGGCGGCATCACCACGCTGGTGAAGACGGCGCATCTCGCCGAGGCCTTCCGCATGAACTACGAGGTCCATCACGGTGGCAACTCGCTGAACAACGTGGCGAACCTCCACGTCATCGCCGCGATCCGCAACACCGAATTCTTCGAGGTGCTGCTGCCTGACGGCGCGCAGAAGTACGGTCTCGAGAAGGACATCGTCGTCGGACGCGACGGTCTGGTGCATGTGCCGAACGGCCCCGGCCTGGGAGCGGACATCGATTTCGCCCTGATCGAGCGCAAGAAAGTCGCGGTCCTGAGCTGAGCTCGACGGGAACGACGCCGGGGAGGCTTTAATCGACATCTACATCGACGCCGATGCCTGTCCGGTGAAGGCCGAGGTCTATCGCGTGGCGGAGCGCTACGGACTCAAGGTCTTCGTGGTGGCCAATGCCTACATCAACGTGCCGCGCGATCCCCAGATCGAGCGGGTCGTCGTGAGCGACGGGTTCGATGCGGCCGACGACTGGATCGCCGAGCGGGTCGGGCCGGACGACATCGTCATCACTTCCGACATTCCACTCGCCGATCGCAGCCTGAAGAAGGGAGCCTCGGTGATCGGCTCCAACGGCGTGCCGTTCACCGCTTCCTCGATCGGCATGGCGATGGCGAACCGGGAACTGTTGTCGAACCTCCGGGCGATGGGCGAGATCACGGGCGGGCCGAAGCCGATGGCGCCGCGCGACCGCTCGCGCTTCCTGTCGGCGCTCGACGAGGCCATCCAGAAGATCCGTCGACGCCGGGCCTAGCGCCGGTCGAGCCAGACGTCTTCGAAGCGGAAGCCGTTGTAGGAGCTGTTGGTCTGCGGCACGTAGCCCCGGACGTGGGGCTGCCAGCAGGTCGCGGCGCGGTTCCACATCAGCGGCAGCCGGGCACTGTCCGCCAGCAACCTGGCGTCGATGTCCCAGGCGAGGCGCCGGCGCTTCTCGACGTCGAACTCGGAGGACTGCGCTTCGAACAGGCGCTCGATCTCGGGATTGCAGTAGTTGTTGTAATTGCGCTCCGAGCGGCAGGAGAAGGTCTCGTAGAAGACCTGGTCGGGATCGTCGACGGCATTGCCGGTCGTGTCGATCGCCAGCGCGAAATCGCGGCGCTGCAGGCGGGTGAACCAGTGCACGGTCTCGACGATGTCGAGCGTCGGTTCAATGAAGATCTCCCGCAGCTGGTTGGCCAGCACTGCGGCCGGGCTGCGATAGAGCGAAACGGCGCGGGTGAGTATCCCGAGCTGCAGCGGCTTGTCCGGACCGTAGCCGGCCTTGCGCATCAGTTCGCGCGCGGCCTCGCGGTTATTTTCGGGATTGGCATCGAAACCCGGCATCCCGGCGAGCGCTTCGGCCGGCATGCCCCAACGCCCTTCGGGGGGCGGCTGGAGGTGGCTGCCGATCACGCCACCACCCTCGAGTGCATCCATGAACGCCTGGCGGTCGAGCGCCAGCGTGACGGCCCGGCGGATGTCGGGATCGTCGAACGGCGGGGCATTTCGGTTCAGCATCAGATTGGTATTGTTGTTCATCGCCGCCTCTTCGCAGATCACGTGCGGCGACTGCCGCCGGACGTCGCGAAGCTGCGTCATCGAGACGTCACCGGGGAAGGTCATGTCGTAGCGGCCAGCGACGAAACTCAGCAGGGCCGTCGAACGGCTCGCGACCACCGAGAACTCTATGGCATCGAGGTACGGACGGTCAGGCTTCCAGTAGCGGGGATTTCGGGTCAGTCGGATGCGGTCGAACTGGCTGAAGCTTTCGAGCCTGAAGGGGCCGGTGCCGACCGGCTTCATCCTCATCTGCGACGGCAGCACGTGGCAGGGATAGATCGGCGTGAAGCCCGACGCCAGCATGGGCAGCAGGGACGGCTGCGGCCGGTTGAGGTGGATCGTGACTTCGTGGTCGCTCGGCGCCTGTACGAAGTTGATGTTGCCGAACCAGGCGCCGCGCGGATTGGCGCGCAGCCGGTTTCGGGCGCGGTTGGTCAGCAGGTTGAAGGTGCATTCGACGTCGCTCGAGGTGAACGCCACGCCGTCGTGCCACGTCACGCCGCGGCGCAGCTTGAAGGACAGTTCGGTCCTGTCGTCGTTCCAGGACCAGGATTCGGCGAGATCGGGAACGATCGAATCGTCGGTGTTCTGCGCAACAGCCGGATCGAACATCACCAGGTTGTTGAAGATCGGCATGAATGCCACGACGGTCGAGGCGTTGGTCTCCTCGAGGATCGACGCGCTGGCCGGACTGTCGCGATGGAAGATTCGAAGCACGCCGCCGCTGCGCTGGGCGAATGCAGCATCGCTCCAGCACAACAACAGGACCAGGGAGCCGACAAGCAGCCTCGTACGCATTCGCAAAACCCTTACGCGGCGCCGACCGCTCGGCCGCGGCAAGCCTCAAATCTTATAGGCTGGCAGGGCGGGCGGAAGGCTCATTCCTGCACACTAGGACCGGTCGACACCGAGCGGGAAGGGACGGCACGTCACGCGATACAAGCAATACAATTCATCGGCCGCGGGTGGCACGCGCCTCGTTCATGTCGACGTTGCAAGCCCACGGCCCGTGGCGGGATACCTTGGAATGGCCCCAATGCCGGCTCTCAACTAGTATGTCGGCATCCAGCGACGACGCGCGGCGTTCACACGGCCGGGGGCGTTTGACAAGACCATGGCCATGCGGAAGCGAACCTTGATCCGGATCGGAGCGGCTGTCGGGGCGGTCATCGCCCTGCTGGCGCTCGCCATCGTGGCCGCGCCAACGCTCCTGAACGTCGAACAGTACAAGCCGGCCATGATCGCCGCCGTGAAGGAGGCGACGGGCCGCGAACTGGTGATCGAGGGTCCGCTCAAGCTCACCCTCTTCCCGAGGCCCCGCATCAGCGCGCGGCAGGTTCGCTTCGCCAATGCACTGGGTGGCAGGGGCGCGCAGATGGTCGATGTGCGCTGGATCGGCGTCTCGCCATCCCTGGAAGCGCTGCTGCGCGGCAGAATCGAGGTCGGGAGGCTCACGCTCTTCCGGCCGACCCTTATTCTGGAGACCGATGCCGAGGGGCGGCCGAACTGGGAATTCAGTCCCGGCGCCGGCGCCGCCCAGCCGGAGGGTGCGCCCAGCAGCGGCCTGCACCTGGCGATCGGCACCCTCAAGATCCGCGAGGGGACGCTCAGTTACACCAATCCCAGGACCAATCAGACGCTGAAGGCCGAGAATGTCGAGCTTCTGGCGTCGGTCGGTTCCCTCCAGGGGCCGTTCAGCTTCGACGGCACCGCAACGGTGAACGGCGTGCCGCTGTCGCTGATGGCCGCCGTCGGCGAGCCGACGGACACGGGCAGCGACATGTCCTTCAAGCTCAAGGTGCAGAGTGGTGCCCTGAACTTCGACGGGCATGTCAGCCGCATCGCCGTCGACGCCGACGTGAAGGGCAGGGTCTCCCTCACGACCGGTGGACTGACCGACTTCATTGCCGCTCTCGTGCGGGCGGGGGGGCAGGAACCGCCGTCCTTCGACGCTTCGGTCATCGGCCAGTTCTCGTTCGACGGGGATATCGACCTCTCGGCGGAGAAGCTCGCGCTCACCAACTTCACGATGTCGATGGGTAACGAGACCGTATCGGGCGATGTCGCCCTGACGAGCGGCGCCACCCCGTCGCTGAAGACTCGCCTGTCTCTGCCCAGACTCGACGTCGAGAAGTGGAGCGCATTGCTGGCCGATCCCGGCCTCTTCAAGCCAACGCCTGCGACGGCCAAGCCCGTCGATGCCAAGCCCGCGGCGACTGCTGCCGGAAAGCCGCCGGCCGCGGTGGCGGCGGCACCCTCCCTGTCGCCGTTCCCTCCGGCATTGACCGTTCAGGTGTCGATCGATGCCAAGGAAGTGCTCTACCGGAAGGACACGGTGCGCGACGTGGCGCTCGGCGTGGAGATCCGGAAGGGGGTGATAACCGTGCCCCGGCTCGCCGCCACCCTGCCGGGTGACATGGTCTTGCGCGCCAACACCACAGCGGCAGCGCCCGCGGCTCCTTCCGCCAAGGCGCAGCCCAATCCCGTTCAGTCGGCCGGCGAGTTCAGCCTCGCCGGCCCGCGGTTGCGCGAGACACTGGCGTGGCTGGCGATCGACACGTCGGGCGTGCCACCCGACAAGCTCCAGGCGTTGTCGATCACCGGCAGGGTCGCCGCGACGGCCAACAGCCTGCAGATCTCCGATCTCGCGATGGATCTGGACGGCCAGCGCGCGACCGGCGCCGGCAGTATCACCTTCGGCCTGCCGCTCACGGTGGCGACCTCGGTGCAACTCGACCGTTTCGACCTCGATGCCTACCTGCCGCCGCCCCGCGAGCCCTCGGTCGCCGCGGACCCGGCCGCATCGACGGCACCGGCACCCGCGCCGGCCGCGAACCCTGCTGTCCCCGATAAGACCCTGCCCGTCCTGGGACTCAAGGCCAAGGTCGCAAAGCTGGTTTTCCGCGGCGGAACGCTGAACGGCATCGAGGCTGACCTCGCGGTGCAGGGCAACGTCCTGAAGGTGAACGCGCTCAAGGTTGCCGACGTCCTGGGCGCAAAATTCGACCTCAAGGGCCAGGTCGCCGACTTCGGCACGGCGCCGCGCTTCGACCTCACCGTCAACGCCACGATGCCCGATACCGACAAGCTCCTCGTCTACGCCGGCATGCCGAAGTTCCTGAACGGCAAGCTGGGCGCCTCGACGGCGGGCGGCAGCGTTGCCGGCACGATGGAAGCGCTGACCCTGCGCAACGCATCGGTCACCGCGGCCGGGGCGACTGCCCGCGCCACCGGCTCACTGGTGCTGGGCGACAAGTTCGCCTTCGATCTCGCGAGCTTCGCACTGGAGGCGCAGGATGCCAGCGGCTTGGTGTCGGTCGCCACGGGGCGACCACAGACCGGCCTCGGCGGGCTGGCCGCCCAGGGCGCCTTCAAGGGCAACGACCAGCGGGCTTCGTTCGAGGGGAGCCTCACGGCGATCGGTACGCAGATGTCGGGGCGCATCGATGCCACCCTGGGGGCGAGGCCCAATTTCTCGGCCAATCTGCGCATCCCGGGAACGCTCGATCTCGATGACTGGCTGGGCGTCACCGACGGGCCCGTCCCTGTCGTGCCCACCCCCGCGCTGCCGGCCACTCCGGGCGGGGCAAACGCCGCCGCCGTGCCGCTGCCCTCGGGGGGCCCGCGCGTCGCGACGGACAAGCAGATCGACCTCTCGGGCCTGCGCGCCTTCGACGCCACGCTGAACCTCGAAACCAGCGCCATCGAGGTCGGTGCTCTCAGGGTCACCTACGCCGACATGAACGCGACCTTGCGCAACGGCGTCTTCAAGGTTTCCAAGCTCACCGGCCAGTTCTACAGCGGTGCCGTCGACTTCGCGGGCACGGTCGACGCCTCGAAGGACACGATGACGGTCGACGTGGCCGGCACCCTCCAGGGCATCTACGTCGGCGAGATGTTGCGCGGCGCGGCCGGGCAGAACGTCTTCGGCAACGAGCATCTGAAGGTGGCGGTCGACGGCAAGATCAACGTCATGAGGATCGCGCTGCAGGGGCAGGGGAACTCGCCCGGGCAGATCCGCGATTCCATGACGGGCCAGGGCCATCTGTCGGGTGTCATCTATCCCTCCGTCGCCGGTGGCTCGCTGGGCTTCGCCTCGTTCGCGACCGGGATCGGCAGCCTCTTCAGCACCGAGATGGGGTTCAATTCGGCGGTCATCTCGGGCTTCATCAACGCGCAGAGCACGATCGAGGGCGACATCACCCTCTCGAACGGCGAGATCAACCTGCAGAACCACGCGTTGAAGGGGCCGAGCGCGACGGCGCGAATCAACAGCCGCACCAGCCTGACCGCGGCGACCACGGCGACCACGATTGCGCTCGACTCCGGCTCGAATGGCGCGACCGACTATGTGATGACGGTCAACGGGCCCGTCTCCGCGCCGACGATGAGCATTCGCGGCAGGTGACGCGATCGCGGCGAAGCCGCCCTACGCCGCGCGCTCCTTGAGGATTTCCCAGGCGCGGCGGAAGGTCTGCGCCATTTCCTCGGCGGGCACGGCGCCGGAGAAGAGCACATGGCCTTGCAGGGCGAAGCTGGGCACGCCCTGGATGCCGGCGTTGCGCGCCATCTGGTCGCCTGCCAGCACTTCGCGGCGACCCTCGTCACTGGCCAGCATCGCGAGCACCTCGGCGCGGTCGAGCCCGGCTTCGGCTGCCACGTCGCCCAATATCTTGGGGTCGCCGATGTCCGCGCCCTTGCAGAAATAGCTGTCGAACAGTTCCTCCACGACCGCGTCCTGCACGCCGTGCTGGCCGGCGAAGCGGATCAGGCGATGGGCGTTCACCGTGTTGGGCGTGCGCGCGATGCGGTCGAGATGGAATTCGAGGCCAACCGTCGCGGCGGTCTCGGTGATGCGCTGGTCGAGCTGGCGGGAGCGTTCGAGGCTGCCGAACTTGGAGATGCGGTAGCTCGTGCGCTCGACACCCTCGGCGGGCATCTCGGGATTGAGCTGGAACGGGTGCCAGGCGACGGCAACCCGGCAATGCTGGGCGGCGAGAAGATCGAGGGCGCGTTCGAGCTGGCGCTTGCCGATGTAGCACCAGGGGCAGATCACGTCGGAGATGACGTCGATGCGGCCGGTCGGTTGAACCTGGTCCATGGCTCTGTTTCCTTCCCTATTGCCTTGAAGCGTATACCTGCGCGGAATCTCCGGCAACGAGAGGACCCCAGCCATGCCCAAATATCGCTCTGCCCTGATCGTCGGAACCGGCCCCGGACTCAGCGCCTCGCTGGCCCGTCTGTTTGCGAAGAACGGTTTGTCGGTGGCCGTGGCCGCTCGACAGACCGACAAGCTCGCTGCACTTGCGAAAGAGACAGGGGCATCGGTTCACGCCTGCAACGCCGCCGATCAAAAGGACGTCGCGGCGCTGTTCGAGGCGCTGGACGCGGCCGGTCGTACCCCCGATGTCGTGGTCTACAACGCCAGCAACCGGGTGCGCGGCGCGCTGGTCGACCTGGCCCCCGACGACGTGAAGCGCGCCATCGACATCAGCGCCTTCGGCGCCTTCCTGGTGTCCCAGCAGGCGGTAAGGCGCATGCTGCCCAAGGGGGAGGGAGCGCTGCTGCTGTCAGGAGCGACGGCGGGCGTAAAGGGCTTCGCGCTCTCGGCCACCTTCGCCATGGGCAAGTTCGCGCTGCGCGGCCTGGCTCAATCCATGGCGCGCGAACTCTCGCCCAAGGGCATCCACGTTGCCCACTTCGTGATCGACGGCGGCATCCGCAGCGCCGCGCGGCCGGTGCCTGAGGGCCGGCCCGACAGCCTGCTCGATCCCGACGCCATCGCCGAGACCTACTGGCATGTGCTGAACCAGCACCGCAGCGCCTGGAGCTGGGAAGTCGAGGTGCGGCCCTGGGTCGAGACGTTCTAGCGGGACCGGCGCGCTACCAGGAGAAGCGCCAGGTGAGCGCGGTGCCCGTCACGAACTGGTTGCGCGATCCGCCGGGCCCCGTGACGATCGGCGAATTGGCGACCGTGTCGGCCAGGTAGTTGTAGCTGCCGAAGGCGACGAGGCTCAGCCTGTCGTGGATGCGCCACAGGGCGCTCGCCCCCACGCCGACGCTGCGAAGGCCGGCGCCCGGATAGTACTGCGAATAGCCCGAATTGATCGACTGCAGGGCGTCGATGCCGAAATAGGCCTGGTTGAAGGTGCCGTCGGTCACCGAGAGGCGAGGGCCGCCGGACAGGAACACGCTGTCGGTGAGCCGAAGCTTGCCATCGACCAGCGCATCGAAGATCAGGCCGTTGCTGCCGCCGATGCCGCGCCGCAACTCGATCTTGGCGGCGATGAAGGGCTGGTCGTAGCGCAGGAAGGCGCCGCCTTCGATCGTGAAGGGTACGTTGCCCGTGCCGAAGAGGTAGCCGCCGTTGCCCTGGTTGCGCGGAAAGCGGTAGCGGAAGATCGGGCCGGCCTTGAAGCCGGAGTTGTCGAACAGAGTCGCGCCGACGCCGTCGCGTGCCGAGATGAAGACCTTGTCACGCTGATAGCGCAGGTCGAGGTTGGGGATCGGCAGAATGCGGTAGTTCGCGCTGCCCTCGAACCACGGCGCCACGACCAGGCCCGGTCCGATATCGAACGTCCAGTCCTTCGGGGGCGGCCCCGCAGGCTCGCTGCCGATGCTCGTGGGCTGGGCGGAGGCGGTTCCTGCGTGCACCGTGAGGACGGCGAGGCAGGAGACGAGGAGACGTAGAAAGTGCACGGGCAACTCCGCTGATGACAAAGGTCTACGCGCCCGGCGGCTTCCCGGATCAGTCTCTGTGAATTATAGCGACTCCTCGAGCATAAGTCGCGCGGCATGCAGATCGTCGAAGACGCGCAGGCACTTGGCGCGGACTTCGGGCAGCGGCGGCAGGATGTCCGGCACCATGAACGCCATCGTGCCGGCGGCGTGGGCGGCCGTCAGTCCGACGTTGGAATCCTCGAAGGCGATGCAGCGCTCCGGTGCCACGCCCAGCCTGCGGGCGGCTTCGAGATAGACGTCGGGCGCGGGCTTGGCGTTCTCGACGTCGTCACGCGTCGCGACCGCGGCGAACCGGTCGATCAGGCCGGCGCGCCCGAGGTGACGCTCCGCGGTGATCCGGCCGGAGCCGGTGGCGACGGCGAGGCGCAGGCCGCGGCCCGCCAGGAAATCGAGCATCTCGACGGCGCCGGGCTTGACCGGCAGGTGGTTCTCCAGCCGCCGCCTGGCGTGACCGGAGAAGCGCTCGCGGAACTGATCGATGCGGAAGCCTGCCCCATAGAAATTCTGGATCATGACGTCGCATTCGCGGCCCGAAATGCCGATCATCGAGTGACAGAATTCCAGGGTCATCTCGATCTTCAGATCGCGGGCGGTATCCTGCAGGGCATGAATGTAGGCGGATTCGGTGTCGATCAGCAGGCCGTCCATGTCGAAAAGGACGGCTTCAACGGGTTTCTTCAGCATGCTTTCGTTCTAAGCTGTGCCGCCGAGAGGGCAAGGGAGAGAAATATTCATGCGCATCCATAACCTGTATGTCGACGCCGACGGCGAGACCCATTTCCGCGACATCGAGATCGAATGGAAGCACGAAGGCCGCGGCGGCAAGACCTCGGCCACCCTGCCGGCGACCGGGATCATTTTCCGCGAGACGCCCGGCACCTACGATTACGAATGGCATCCCGCACCGCGCCGGCAGTACATCATCAACCTCGATGCCGGCGTCTCCATCCAGGCCAGCGATGGCGAGACCCGTATCATCGGCGCCGGCGAGGTGATCCTGGTCGAGGACACGCACGGCAAGGGCCACTTCTCCAAGGCGATCAACGGCCAGCTTCGTCATTCCATCTTCGTTCCCATCGAATAGCGTAGAGGCTTCCATGAACATCCAGACTCCGGTCGACCCGACCAACGACCTCGTCGAGCAGGCGCGCCGCGTGCTGCCAGGCGGCAGCTTCGGCAACATGCCGGCCGAGGTGATTCTCAAGGAGGGCAGGGGCGGCCGGATCTACGACGAGGCCGGCAAGGAGTATGTCGACTTCCTGCTGGGCTCCGGCCCGATGTTCATCGGCCACGCCCATCCCGAGGTCACGGCGGCGGTGCAGGCGCAGGTGCCGCTGGGCACGACCTTCTTCGGCAACAACCGCCACGGCATCGCGCTGGCCGAGGCGATCGTCGACGCCGTTCCCTGCGCCGAGCAGGTGCGCTTCGTCTGCTCCGGCACCGAGGCCGACCTCTATGCGATGCGGGCCGCGCGCGCCTTCCGCAAGCGCGACAAGATCCTGAAGTTCGAGGGCGGCTATCACGGCATGAGCGACTATGCGCTGGTGTCGCTGGCGCCCAAGAGCCCCGGCAATTTTCCGCGCGGCTCTATCGACTCGGCGGGCATCCCGAAGTCGGTGGCCGACGAGATGGTGGTCGCGGCCTTCAACGACATCGACATGGTGCGGAGCCTGATCGAGGAGCAGAAGGACGAGCTGGCCGGCGTGATCGTCGAGCCGTTCCAGCGTCTGATCCCGCCCAAGCCCGGCTTCCTGCAGGCGCTGCGGGAGGTGACCGCCGAGCACGGCATCCCGCTGATCTTCGACGAGGTGGTGACCGGCTTCCGCTTCGCCTATGGCGGCGCCCAGGAATATTACGGCGTCACGCCCGACCTCTGCACCCTGGGCAAGATCGTGGGCGGTGGCTTTGCGCTGGCGGCCACCGCCGGCCGTGCCGACATCATGAAGCACTTCGATCGCCTGGCGATGACCGACGAGGACTTCATCTTCCAGGTGGGCACGCTCTCGGGCAATCCGGTCGCCGCGGTCGCGGGCCTCGCCACGCTCGAGGTGCTGAAGCGCCCCGGCACCTACGAAGGCGTCTTCGCCAACGGGCGCAGGCTGATGGACACGCTGTCGGAGCTCCTGAAGATGCACGGCGTCAAGGCGCAGGTGATCGGCGAGCCGCCGCTGTTCGACATCATCTTCACCGACCAGCCGGTCAAGGACTACCGCGATACGCTGAAGGCCGACACCGCGCTCCAGAAGCGCTTCAACCAGGCCCTGCGCGCGCGCGGTATCATGAAGGGCGACAGCAAGTACTATGTCAGCGTGGCCCACACCCAGGCCGACATCGATCACACGATCGGCGCCTGGGAAGAGGCGCTCAAGGAGATCAAGTCCTCGCGCTGAGAAGGTTGCCCAGGATCAGGCCGAGGGCGAGATCGTCCTCGGCCCCGAAACTGTGGCGCGCGATGCGGCCCTCGCGATCGATGATCACCGTCGAGGGCGTGCCGCGGAAGCCATAGGCCAACATGGTCTGCGGGATCGGTCCGTCGGGTGAAGCCCGATCGACGGCGACCGGGAAGGTGATCTTGTACTCCTGCAGGAAGGCTTCGAGCGACACCGGCGTCATCGCCGCGTGATGCTCGAACACGGTGTGGATGCCCAGCATCGTGAGCCCGTCGATCGACTTCGCGATCTCGTTCAACTTGCGCGCCTGCGGGATCGCGGTGGAGACACAGCCGGGGCACAGCATCTGGAAGGCATGCAGCACGACGATCTGGCCGCGCAGGCCTTCGAGCGTGATCGGCTGGTCGCTGTTGAACCAGCGCTCGATGATGAGGGGCGGGGCGAGGGGGCGTGTGGTGTCGGTCATTCGAGTAAAGGTCCTTCGCTGCGCTCAGGATGACAACGGTTTTGGAATGGGCGCAGTGCGTCGAACCACAAAACAGGTGTCATCCTGAGCGCAGCGAAGGACCCTTCTCTTTCTCTCAGGGACTGTCGAGGCCCTTCGACTTCAAGATCTTCCCGTTCTCGGGATTGGCGAGCGCCAGCAGAAGCGCGTTGGCGGCGGCGCGGTTGCCGGAGGCCACGGAGATGCCGCCGGAATAGATCGTGTAGTTCTGCAGCATCAGCGGGATCGGGCCGACGAACTGCACGCCCGGCACGCCCATCAGCTCGCTGCTCTGCTGGAGCGCGACGTCGGCCTTGCCGTTGACGATCTGCTCGGCCGCCAGGCCTCCCTGCACCAGCACGCTCTTGGGCTTGAGCTGGTCGGCGATTCCCATCTGCTGGAAGAGCTGGGCGACGTAGATGCCGCTCGACCCGCCCGAGGCCGGATCGACGTAGGCGACGGCGCGCGCCGCCAGCAGCGCCTTCTTGAATCCGTCGGGCTCGGAAATGTCGGGTACCGGCGCGCCCTGCTTGATGGCCATTCCGACGCCGGCGCGGGCCAGTTCCTTGGCACTGCTCTCTTCGATGCGGTTGCCCAGGAACTGGGCCATCGGGATCGGCGGGATCACGACGACATCGAAATGTTCGCCGGCGGCGACGCGCTTCTGCAGGGCCCCGGTCGTGCCGCTGTCGATCGTGACCTTGTGGCCGGTCTTCTTCTCGAAGTCGGCGACGATCTCGAGGGCGGCCGGCTTGTAGGCGCCGGCGGTCAACAGCTTGAGATCGGCGGCCGAGGCGCGGCCTGCGGCGAGGGCGAACAGAAGGACGAGCAGGACGCGCATGGTTTCCTCAGGCTGGCGTGCCCATGACGTAGGGCTTCAGCGCAGCATACATCAGCGCGTGTGTCGGTGTCGGGACATTGTGCTTCCTGCCCAGCTCCACGACCTTGCCCGACAGCCAGGGCAGCTCGATCCGGTTGCCGCGCAGCAGGTCGACCGCCATGGACGCCATCAGGTGCGGCGGGGCATTGCGGTTGAAATTGAAGGTCCGTTCGACGATGTCGGCGGGCAGGGTGACGCCCAGGGCGCGCCCGACCGCGGCCACTTCCTCGTAGGCGGCGCGGAACATCGCATTGATGTCGGTATCGTCACGCAGCTTCCCGACCGGCAGGCGCGTGAGCGCCATGACGCCGGCATTGGAGGCCAGCAGGACGAACTTGATCCAGAGATCGGTCAGGATGGCCTCGCTCAGCACGCCCTCGATGCCGGCTTTTCCGCACATCTCCGCGAACGCCACGGCGCGGGGGCTGCGGCTGCCGTCGGGTTCGCCGAACACCATGCGCATGACCGTGCCGGTCTGGCGGATCAGCCCCGGCTCGGCGATGGTCGCGCTGATGTTGGCGACGCCCGGCATGACGGCGCGGGCGCCCAGGATCGGCACCAGGCGCTCGTGGGCGTCGACGCCGTTCTGCAGGGTGATGACGGCGGTGTCGGGCCCGATCATCGGCTTGATCGCGGCGCCCGCGCTCTCGACGTCCCACAGCTTCACGCAGAACAGCACATAGTCGACCGGGCCGACTTCGGCCGGATGCTCGGTGGCCTGCGTCGGCTGCAGATGCGTGTTGCCGCGCACGCTCTCGATCCTCAGCCCATCCTTCTTCATGGCCGCGAGATGAGCCCCGCGGGCGATGAAGGTGACGTCGGCACCGGCCTGCGCGAGCGCCGCGCCATATCCGCCTCCGACGCCGCCGGCGCCGACAACCGCGATCCTCATCGAACTCGTCTCCTATGCCGCGGTGATGCTGCCGACCAACAGGCAGCCCACCCGACCGCTCAGCCGTATCGGCACGGTGATGTCCAGCCGCAGCGCATAATCCGACGCCAGTTTGCGCTCGTTGCCCTGCACCGCCACCGTCGCATCGCCGTGGGGACTGTAGGCAATGTGCGTTCCGGGTTGCAGGATGAGCGTGCGGTCCTCGTCGAGGATGGCGATGTCGACCTTCACCTGGGCCCGGGCACCGATCAGGTTGACGACCTCCACCGGCCCGGCCTCGAGCCGGCTCACGATCGGGGTCTCGCCGGCAAAGCGCACGGGCCGGAAGGGCTGGCGCACGTCGATCTCGGCCTGGGGCGTCTCCAGCACCAACCCGCTGCCGGAGACGAGGACCTGGACGCGATCGTAGCCGGTATAGTCGGAGAAGGGGCCGGGCTGCACGATCGGCGTGCGGCCGAACCGCCAGACATCGCCCGAGAAGGCGATGTCGACGGTCGTGCCGCCGCCGTTCTTCCACGGCGTGCGGAGATAGCCGGCGGGATCGAGCAGCGTGATCATGGGCTGCCCGTTACGGTGCGAGCGTGACGTTCAGCGTCTTGCCGACCGTGTCGTTCCAGGTCTTGACGCACTCCGGGCCGCAGCGCTTGGCGAAGGACGGCAGGATCGCCTTGGTGAGCGCGTCCTTGCGCAGGGCCTCGTCGGCGGGCGTGATGGGCACCAGCTTCATGCTGGCGGGCGCGCCCTCGCTGCACGGGCCGGTACCGGTGTTGCAGTTGATGCCGGTCTGCGTTTCGGTCCGCGCCTGCTCGAAGATCGACTTTTCGAGCTTGTTCAGTTCGGCCTGCAGGAAGGCCTGGACCTTGGGGTCGAGCGAATTCCACCACTTCAGGTTCGCGAGCTGGGCGGCCACGCCGAAGTTGATCGGCATCGGCGAAATGAACTTCGCGGACTCGTGCCACTTCGACTTGTAGCCCGACAGTGCGCCGGTGATGGCGCAGTCGACCACGCCGCTGGCGAGCGCGGGCTGGACCTCGGCGAAGGCGATGTTGAGCGGCGAGGCGCCGATGTGGGTGACGAAGGCCTGCTGCGAGGCGCCCGACGCGCGGATCTTGCGGCCCTTCAGGTCGGCGATGGTGACGAAGGCATCGCGGCAGTAGAGGACCTGCGCCTGGTACGAGCCGAAGCCGAGAAGCTTGATCCCGTGCTTCTCCTCGAGGAACTTGGCGTAGGCCGGCCGGATCGCGTCGATGACCTTCTCGAGTTCCTCGACCGAACCGACGAGTCCCACCAGGTCGGCGGCTTCGTTCATCGGCACTTCGCCGGAGTTGTAGTTGAGGACGGTGGTGGCGAACTGCAGCGTGCCGCTGGAGACGAGGCGGAAGATCTCGCCGCCCTTGAAGCCCAGCTCGGTGAAGGGCTTGACCTGCACCTTGAGCGCGCCGCCCGATTCCTTCGGCACGGTCACCGTCCAGAAGGGCAGTTCGCGGCTGGTGTACATCGACAGGCCGCCGATGCTGCCCACGACGTTGAACGAGGTCGAGGGCAGGGCCGGCGGCGTCTGCGC